>FWWL01001813.1_pt1 | contig 48163 bp, 52 predicted proteins | sample 2228331 | NCBI WGS metagenome assembly FWWL01 (sample SAMEA103939775, study PRJEB20133) | metagenome | reverse complement strand
CCGGCCGCCCGCGCGGCCTTAGCGCATTTCAAAAAATTTCATTCCGATGCGGGAGGGTGTCCGATGGGTCAGTACGCGCACCCTGAGGTTGTGGTGGCGACCACGTGGCTCGCACAGAACCTGAAGGATCCGTCCCTACGGATCGTAGAGTCGAACGAGGATCCAGATCTGTACGCGCAGGGACACATTCCCGGGGCCATCCACATCCGGTGGAAGACGGACCTGCAGGATCCCGTGCGCCGGGACTGGGTGAGCCGGGAGCAGCTGGAGAAGCTGCTCGGCGAGCGGGGGATCGGCAACGAGCACACCATCATCCTGTATGGGGACAAGAACAACTGGTTTGCTACCTACACCTTCTGGCTCCTCCGGTACTACGGGGTGGAGAACGTGAAGATCCTCAACGGCGGCCGGCAGAAGTGGATCGCGGAGGGCCGCCCCCTCACCACGGAGGTGCCGCAGTATCCACCCACCACCTTCCGGGCCAAGGACCCGGATCCCGCGCTGCGGGCCTTCCGGGAGGAGATCCTCCAGCGGCTGCAGGACCCAGGCCTGGCGCTCGTGGACGTCCGCTCCCCGCAGGAGTACCACGGCGAGCTCATCGCGCCGCCGGGATACCCGCAGGAGGGGGCGCAGCGCCCCGGCCACATCCCGGGCGCCGCGAACATCCCATGGACCCAGAACGTGCGGGAGGACGGGACGTTCAAGTCCGCGGAGGAGCTGCGCGCCCTCTACGAGCCGCTGGGCATCGTTCCCAACAAAGAGGTGATCGCCTACTGCCGGATCGGGGAGCGGAGCAGCCTCACTTGGTTCGTGCTGAAGTACCTGCTGGGCTACCCGAAGGTAAAGAACTACGACGGCTCCTGGACGGAGTGGGGGAGCCTCGTGGGCGTCCCCATCGAGCGCACGGCGCCGGCGGAGGCCAAGAGATGACCGTGGACCGCAATGCCCTGCGCACCAACCAGGTGGCCATCGTGGCGCTGGTGTCCGTGGCGTTCCTCCTCAACCTTGCCTGGCTTGTGCTCCTCACCGGCCTGGCCCTTGCCATGGGGGCCCTCCAGCCACGGGTCGCTCCCTTCCAGCTCCTGTACCACCGGGTGCTGAAGGGCCGGGCCCTCCGGCCGGACGTGCAACCGGAGGACCCAGCCCCGCACCGGTTCGCCCAGGCCCTGGGCGGAACGTTCCTGCTCGCGGCCGCGGTGGCCCTGTTGGGCGGGGCCCCAGGGGTAGGGTGGACGCTTGCGTGGCTCGTGGCGGCTTTGGCGCTGGTCAACCTCCTCTTCGGGTTCTGCGCGGGCTGCTTTTTGTACGCCCAGCTCGCGCGCCTGGGACTCCGGCGGTGAGAGCATGGCGGAGCGGGTGATCCTCCTCGTGGCGATCCTCCTCTTCGTGGCGGTGGCGTTCCCGGCACTCCTGCGCCTGCGGGACCGGCCTTTCCTGCGCAGACGGGCGGACGTTCCCGGACCTGCCGTGGTGGCCTTCACCCATGCCCGGTGCGGGCCGTGCCGGACCCAGCAGCTGCCCGCCCTGGAGCGCCTGCGGGCCCTGAGCCCGGAGGTCCGCATCGAGGTGGTGGACGTCCAGCAGGACCCGCAGCGAGCCCGGTGGTACGGAATCTGGACCGTTCCCGCCACCGTGGTGGTGGACCCCTCCGGCCGCATCACCGCCCTCAACCACGGGGTGGCGGACGAGCGTCGCCTCCTGCGCCAGCTGGCCCGGTTCCACCCGCAGTCCCGCGCCCTCGCTCGCGCGTGACGGATCCGCAAGCGGGTGCTACAATCCCTCACGCGCGGTAGGGGCCATGGAGGCGAAGGAGGCGGTCAAGGAGATCCCCCGTAAGCACGAGAACCTCCCGGAGTGGTACACCGCGGTGTGCCTGCGGGCGGAGCTGGCGGACTATGCGCCGGTACGCGGCTGCATGGTCGTCCGGCCCTACGGGTGGGCCCTGTGGGAGAACATCCAACGCTGGCTGGACACGGAGTTCCGGCGCACGGGGCACCAGACCGCGGCCTTTCCCCTCTTCATCCCGGAGTCCTTCCTGAAGAAGGAGGCGGAGCACGTGGCGGGGTTCGCCCCCCAGGTGGCCTGGGTGACCCACGGCGGGGACGAGCCGCTCGCCGAGCGGCTCGCGGTGCGTCCCACCTCCGAGGCCATCATCATGCCCATGTACGCGAGGTGGATCCAGTCCTACCGGGACCTGCCCGTGCGCATCCTCCAGTGGGGCAGCGTGGTGCGGTGGGAGAAGTCCACGCGCCTGTTTCTGCGCACTCTGGAGTTCTTCTGGCATGAGGGGCACACCGCCCACCGCACCGCGGAGGAGGCGGATGAGGAGTGCCGTCTCATCCTGGACATCTACCGCCGCCTGTTGGAGGGGGAGCTCGCGATCCCCGTCCTCGTGGGCAAAAAACCCGCCAGCGAGAAGTTCGCGGGCGCGGAGTGGACCTACACCCTGGAGGCCCTCATGCCGGATGGGCAGGCCATCCAGGCGGGAACCTCCCACTTCCTCGGGCAGCACTTCGCCCGCGCCTTCCACGTGACGTTCCTGGATCGGGACAACACGGAGAAGTACGTGTGGACCACCTCCTGGGCGGTGACCACCCGCCTCATCGGAGCCCTCGTGCTGGCCCACGGAGACGACCGAGGGCTGTTCCTCCCGCCCCGCGTCGCGCCCATCCAGGTGGTGATCGTCCCCATCCGGTTCGAGGAGGACCCCGCGGTCCTGGACCGGGCCCGGTCGCTGGCGGCCCAGCTTCAGGTCCGCTTCCGGGTCCACCTGGACGACCGGGAGGAGTACACGCCCGGGTGGAAGTTCAACGAGTGGGAGCTGCGCGGGGTCCCACTCCGGATTGAACTGGGCCCCCGGGACCTCCAGCAGGAGCAGGCGGTCCTGGTGGCCCGGGACGGCGAGGGCGGCAAGCGGCCTGTCCCGCTTGCGGGGATCGAGGAGGCCGTGGCCATAGAACTAGAGGCCGTCCAGCGGCGGATGCTCGAGCGGGCGCAGGCGTTCCTGCAGGCCCATACCTTCCGGCCCGCCTCCTACGCGGAGGCCACGGAGCTCATCCGGCAGCGTCGGGGGTTCGTGCGGGTGCTGTGGTGCTCAGCGCAGGAGTGCGAGGACCGGGTGCGGGAGGAGACGGGAGGCTCTCCCCGTGTGATTACGGAGGAGCCTCCGGAAGGGCCTTGTATGGTGTGCGGACAGCCTTCGCGGGCCGTGGTGTACTTCGCCCGGGCCTACTAGCGTCCTGCTTTTAGCCGCTCGAGGGCGATCCGGTAGTCCTCCGGCGTGTTCACGTTGAAGAAGCTCACCAGCTCCGGGTCGATCCGCCGTAGGTCCGGTTCCGGGACGAAGTACACGGAGATCTGCGCGAGCAGATCCCGCACAGATCCTCCGCCTGCTTCCAGCAGGGTCTGCGCGACAGGGGCCACGCGGCGACGGTAGACCGCGCACAGGGGCTGCGGCCGCCCGCAGACCACGGGGACCACGGCGTCGAACCCCTGCGCGCAGTGCAGGAGGAACCGGAGCACTTCAGGGTCCACAAACGGAAGATCCACCGCCACGCAGACCGCGAGTTCCGTCTGCGCCGCCTCGAGTCCCGCGTGGAGCCCGGCGAGCGGGCCGAGCCCCGGAAATCGATCCCCCACCACCTCCACCCCTGGATACGGCACCGGCGTCTGCGCCACCACGAGCACCCGGACGCATACGGGCTGGATCCGCCCTACCACCCACCCCAGTAACGTGTCCGGGCCGAAGGGCAACATCGCCTTGTCCCGGCCCATGCGTCGGCTCCGACCTCCCGCGAGCACAATCCCCGTGGCGTGCGGCACGGCGCGGAGGATCGTACCATGGAGGTGCGTAAGGAGGAAGACGTGGCCGTAGACCTGGAAACTGCCTTCCAGCGCCTCCTCCAGGAAGCAGAGCCTCTGAGCACCGAGTGGGTCCCGGTGCGGGAGGCCGCGGGGCGGGTGGCGGCGGCGGACTGCGTATCTCCCCGGGCGGTGCCGTCCTTCCGGCGGGCAGCCATGGACGGGTACGTGGTGCACGAGGCAGACGTCGCGGCCGCGCGTCCGGACCGGCCGGTGCGGCTGCGGATCACGGGCGCGGTCCGCATGGGGGAACCGCCGGGCGAAGGTCCGGATCGAGGGGAGGCGTGGGCCATCCCCACGGGAGGCGCTTTGCCGGAGCGGGGCGACCGGGTGATCCCCATCGAGCAGGTCCGGAGGGAAGGGGACGTACTTGTATTCACGGGTCCCCTCCCGCGCAAGCCCCACGTGGCAGCGTCAGGGGAGGACGTCCAGCCGGGAGCACTCCTGGTTCGACGGGGAGAGGTGATCCGGCCCGCGACGGTGGGCGCCCTCGTGGCGTGCGGGATTGAAGCCGTCGAGGTGTACCGGAGGCCGAGGGTGGCGCTGCTGGCCACGGGAGACGAACTCGTCGACCCTCCTGCTCTTCCGGGCCCAGGGCAGGTGGTGAACTCCAACGGCCCAGCCCTCGCCGCGGAGCTGCGGGCGATTGGGTGTGAGGTGGAGAACCGCGGGATCGCCCGGGACCATCCGGAAGCCCTGAAGGCCGCCTTCACGTCCGCCCTTAGGTCCGGATGCCACGTGGTCCTCAGCACGGGCGCGGTTTCTGTGGGGACGCCAGACCGCGTGCCCCGGACCTGGCTCGACCTGGGCGTCCGCCGGATCGTGGGGCGGGTGGACCTCAAGCCGGGAGGGCCGTTCTTCGCGGGGCGCCTACAGGATCGGTGGGTGATCGGCCTCTCCGGGAATCCCGCAGCCTGCCTCGCCGCCTACCACCTCCTCGTGCGGCCCCTCCTGCTGCGCTTAGCAGGTCACGTGTGCATCGTGCGGCCCGTGGTGTGGGCATCCCTCCATGCGGGGTTTCCCCGGGAGGCGGATCGCACCCGGGCCCTGTGGGTGCGGGTTTTTGGGGATCCGCCGCAGGCGGAGATCCTCGAGGAGGGGGGGATTCTCGTCGGGGTAGGCCGGGCCAACGGCCTCGCACTCCTGCGGGCCGGTACCCCAAAGCTCCGGCCCGGTTCCCGGGTGCCCGTGCTGTGTCTGGACCGCCCGGAAGAGGATGCCGTGCTCAAAATCCCTCCGGCCCGGCCTGCACCCCTCGTGGTGGGCGTGGTGGGCGCTTCCGGAGGCGGGAAGACCGCGGTGGTGGAAGGGCTCCTCCGCCGGCTGCGGGCCGAGGGCATCGCCGCGGGCGCCATCAAGCACGCACCCCACGGGTTTGAGCCTGATCGGCCAGGAAGCGACAGCGACCGCATGGTTCGTGCGGGTGCGTTGGCCGTCCTCGTGGCCGGGCCTGAGGAGCGCTTCGTGCGGATCCGCGCGGACACACCGGAACCCTCCGTGGAGCGGCTCGTGGAGGAGCTGCAGAGCGTCGCAGGCCCGCTTGAGGTGGTGCTGGTGGAGGGGTTCCGGCACCCCCACCGCCCGGTGATCCAAGTGGGAATGCCGAAGGAAAGTTCGGACGCGGCTTGGGATCACATCCCCGCCCTCTCTACCCTTGCTCCCCTGGAGCGGGAAGCGGTGCTGGAGGAGCTCGTGGGCCGGATTCGGGCCTGGCTTCGGGCCGGCGAGGAGCCCGCATAAAGAACGAATTGTCCGTAATACGGACACCCGGCAGGAGTCGGGAGGACGGGGGTGAATCGCAGTACCGCGGGAATGAATGCTCCGCAGGGAGGACGGAGGCGGTGCGGCTTACGGGAAAGGTGGCCCTTGTGACGGGTGGGGCCGTGGGCATCGGCCGCGCCATCGCGGAGGCCTTCCTCCGGGAAGGCGCCCGGGTGGTGATCGGCGACAGGGATCAGGAGGCAGGGGGGCGGACCCAACGGGAATTGCAGTCGCTCGGTGAGATCCGCTTCGTGCCGGGGGACGTGAGCCGGGCCGAGGGTGCCCGTCAGATGGTCGAGCGGACCGTGGAGGCCTTCGGCCGGTTGGACGTACTCGTGAACAACGCGGGGATCACCCTGCGGGCCACCGTGGTGGACACCGAGGAGGCGGATTGGGATCGCGTGCTCGCCGTTAACCTCAAAGGCGTATACCTCTGCTCGAAGTACGCGATCCCCCACATGATCCGGGGCGGCGGGGGGAGCATCATCAACATCGGGTCGATCGCGAGCCTCATCGGCCTACCGGAGAACGCGGCCTACAACGCCAGCAAGGGCGGTGTCCTGGCCCTCACGCGGAACATGGCCCTGGATTACGCCCGGTACAACATCCGGGTCAACGCCATCTGTCCGGCCATGATCATGACGCCGATGTTGGAGTCCTTCATCCGGATCCAGCCGGACCCTGAGGCATATGTACGCGCGGTAGAGGAGGCCATTCCCCTGGGCCGGATCGGCCGGCCGGAGGATGTGGCGCCAGCCGCGGTCTTCCTGGCTTCCGACGAAAGCCGGTTCATCACCGGTTCTGCCCTGATGGTGGATGGAGGCTACACGGCCCGCTAGCGCGGGCCAAAGACCCAACGGAGAAAGGAGGGGGAGCATGCCGAAGACGAGGGGATGGGGGAAGATGGTAGGGATTACCCTACTCGTGGCAGCGCTCCTGCTGCCCGCGTGGGCGGCCCCGCGGCGTCCCTACGAGGGCGTGACCCTTACGGTCATCACGCAGAGCCCGCCCTACATCGCCAAGCCCGTGCAGATGTTCGGCCCGAGCTGGGAACGCCGGACCGGCGGCAAGATCAACCTCGTCACGACACCCTTCGGGGAGCTCTACCAGCGCATCATGTCCGCCTTTACCCTCGGAGCGGGCGGGTTTGATGTATTGATCTTCGCGTCCGCGTGGATGGGCGATTTCGCCGGGAATCGGTACATTCTAGACCTTACGGAGCGCATCCGGGCGGACCAAGGGATTCAGTGGGAGGACATCCTCCCCACGTACCGGCAGACCGTTAACTGGGGGGGCCGGCTATACGGGCTCCCCGTGGACGGCGACGTCCACCTGGTGTACTACCGCCGGGACGCGCTGGAGAACCCCCGACACCGGGCGGAGTTCCGGCGGCGGTTCGGCCGGGAGCTTACGCCCCCGCGGACCTGGGTGGAGTACCGGGAGATCGCGGAGTTCTTCAACGGCCAGGACTGGGTCGGGGACGGGCGGCGCCGGTACGGGGTCCTGGAGGCTTTCCGGAGAGGAGGACAGGCCTTCTGGTTCTTCATGTCCCACGCGGCCCCGTACGTGTGCCCGCCGGGCCTGAAGGGGTGCCTGTTCTTCGACCCCGAGACCATGCGGCCCCACATCAACAACCCCGGGTTTGTGCGGGCTCTGGAGGAGTGGACGCGGCTTGTGCGGTTGGGACCGCCGGGCATGATCAACTTCGACTCCGGGGACGTCCGGTCGCAGTTCGCCGCGGGTGTGGCGGTGCTGGCGAAGGACTGGGGGGATACCGGGATCGTGGGCAGCACGGATCCGAAGTCCGTGGTGAAGGGGAAGGTCGGCACCATCGTGCTCCCGGGGTCCCTGGAGGTCTACAACTACCGCACCCGGAGCTGGACCCGGCTTGCGCGGCCTAACGTGGCCCCCTACCTCGCCTTCGGCGGGTGGGTGTGCGGGGTAGCGGCCACCACCCGGTACCCGGACGCCGCGTACGACTTCTGCCGCACCCTGGCGGAGCCCCGCAATAGCTACATCGCGGTCACCACCTCGGAGACGGGCTTTAACCCCTTCCGCTTCTCCCATTTCCGGAACCTCGAGGGCTGGCGGCGGTTCGGGTTCGTGGAGCCCGACCTCTCCTCGTACCTGCGGGCCATCGAGCAGTCCCTCGCCCACCCCAACGCCCAGCTGGATCTGAAGCTTCCCGGACAGGCCCGGTACCTCGACGCCCTGGAGACCCAACTGGCGCGGGCCGCGGCCGGCCAGGTGGGAGCCCAGCAGGCCCTGGACGCCGCCGCTGCGGAGTGGGAGCGCATTACGAACGAGCTCGGCCGCGACCGGCAGCGCCGCCTGTACCGTGCGTGGCTGGGCCTTCCGGAGTAGGCAAGAGCCCCCGCGCTCGGCCGACCCAGCGGGCGCGGGGGCTCTCTCTCCTGCGGCCGCTCAGGCTCCCGCCTATCGGCGGGAAGCAGAGGGGAACCTGTTTGTCCTTCCCGCGGTCCTCCTGCTCCTGCTGCTCACCCTCTTCCCGTTTTTCTTCACCCTTGCCCTGACCTTCAGCCGGGTCTCCCTGGTGGGCGGGCTGCACCTTCAGTTCGCGGGCGTGAGCAACTGGCACCGGCTGCTCACCGATCCCCGGTTTTGGACCACCCTGGGGAACACCGTGGTGGTCGTGGTGGGCGCCGTGAGCCTGGAGGTCGTTTTGGGGTTCGGGCTTGCCCTTCTGCTATACCGCCCTATGGCCGGAGGCGCGTTCTTCCGGGTCCTCTTCATCGTGCCCATGGCCCTTACGCCCATCGCGGTCGGTTACATGTGGCGGATGCTGCTGAACGAGACCATCGGCCCCTTCAACGCCCTCCTGCAGGCGGTGGGGCTTCCGCCCCTCGGATGGGTGAGCGGGGAGAGGCTGCCGCTGTTGTCCATCATCCTGGTGGATGCCTGGCAGTGGACGCCCTTCGTCTTCGTCCTGTGCCTGGCCGGGCTCCAGGCCCTGCCCGAGGAGGTGTTGGAGGCGGCCGAGATGGACGGAGCCTCCGGAGGGCAGATCCTCCGGTACGTCATCCTGCCTCTCATGGTCCCCACCCTGCTCACCGCGGGGTTCCTGCGGGCCGTGGAGGCCTTCAAGATCGTGGACACCATCTTCATCATCACGGGAGGCGGACCGGGTATTCGGACGGAGAGCCTCACCCTGCACGCCTATTACCGGGGCCTGCATGCCTTCGATCTCGCGTACGGGGCCACCATCGCCTTCGCCCTTTTCCTGCTGGTCCTCGGGTCCTCCCTTCTTTTCCTGCGCCTCACCCGACGACTGCGGGCCGCGGAGGGGTGGGGATGAGGCGGAGGCCTTCCGCTCTGGCCTACGGGATCCTCGGCGCATGGTCCGTTCTCGTGCTGTTTCCCCTCTACTGGCTCGTGACGGCCTCCGTGAAGGATCCCCTCGCCGTGCACCAGGGGCCGAAGTTCTTCCCCTGGGCGGACTTCCAGCCGACCCTGGACGCCTGGCGCAGCCTTCTCCTCGGCATCGAGCGGGAGACGATCTATGGGCCGCTGTGGAACAGCGTGATCGTCGGCAGCACCAGTAGCCTCCTCGCCGTGGCCCTGGGGGGGAGTGCCGCGTACGGGCTTGCGCGGATGCGGGTGCGGCTTGGCCCCATGGGGAACGAGGACGTGCTGTTCTGGATCGTCTCCCAGCGCATCATGCCGCCCATCGTCACCGCCCTGGCGCTGTTCCTCATGCTGCGGGTCGTAGGCCTCCTCGACACCCGCACGGGGCTTGTGCTCGTGTACGTGGCCTTCAACCTGCCTGTGGCCACCTGGTTCCTGCACACCTTCTTCCGCCAGATCCCGCCCTCCCTGGAAGAGGCCGCCCTGGTGGACGGCGCCAGCCGGGCCCAGGCCCTCTGGCACGTGGTCCTGCCGCTCTCCACGCCGGGACTCGTGGCCACGTTCCTCTTCTGTTTTTTGTTCGCGTGGAACGAGTTTTTGTTCGCCCTCATCCTCACCTTCAACCGGGCCCGCACCCTGCCCATCCTCATCGCAGCCCAGCACACCCAGCGGGGGATCGAGTGGTGGTCGCTGTCGGCCATGTCCCTCATCACCCTGGCCCCCGTGGTCGCGATCACCCTGTTGCTGCAGGGGTACCTGGTGGGACGGGTGCTCGGGGGTGAGGAGCGGTAGGGTCCCGAGATCGGTGTGTCCATGGCGCGGACAACGGGTTGACGGGAGGGCGTGGGACGGACCCGAATGGGAATTGGACAATTTGGTAGGTGAACAAATTGTCCAAATTACGGACGGGGGTGTACCATGGGCTGGCGGCGTGTTGCGGTGTGGGTGTGCGTGGTCGCCCTTGCCGGAGCGGGGGCACGCCTGGCAGGGGCCGGAGAGGTCGTGACCCTGCGCTTCTCCAACTGGCATCTGGTGGAAACCGTGTGGGGCCGCTCCCTGCGGGAAGCGATCCGCATCTTCGAGAGCCGGAATCCGGGAATCCGGATCCTCCCCGAACCCATCTCCTACGCGGAGAAGGAGGCCCGGTACCAAGCCGAGTGCGCGGCCCGGCGCATGCCGGATGTCGTGAAGCTGCACAACTTCTCCCTGACTATGTTCTTCGAGCTCGGGTGTGCCGCGGACCTCACGCCCTTCGTGCAGCGGGAAGGGCCCGAGTTCCTCAAGAGCTGGTACGAGTTCCCCATCAAGGCCCTCACGTACAAGGGGCGCCTGATGGCCATGCCCGGGGACTTCATGTCCATGGTGCTGATCTACAACCGGGAGCTGTTCCGGGCCGCGGGCCTGGATCCCAACCGCCCACCCCGTACCTGGATGGAGTTCCGGGAGTCCGCGCGGCGTCTCACGCGGGACACGGACGGAGACGGCCGCGTGGACCAGTGGGGGTTCAGCCTTCCGGCCTCGAAGAACCCGGGCCTGCCCCTGCGGATCCTGCCCATCGTCTGGAGCTTCGGTGCCGACTTCCTGACCCCGGATGGGCGTCGCTCGGCGATGAACACACCGGAGTTCCGGGAAGCGTTCCGGTTCATCGTGGAGCTGGCCACGGTGGATCGGGTGGTCCCTCCGGGCGTGACCACCTTCGGCCCGCAGGATGTCCGGATCCAAATGGCGCACCGGCGGATCGCCATGAAGATCGGCTCCGGCTGGAGCTATCCCATCATCAACGACATCAACCCGCAGCTGCGGGCCTACGAGGTCCTGGAGGCAGCTCCGGTGCCGGCTGGCCGCCGGCGCATCACGGCGGCGTGGCTCTCCGGATGGATCATGAGCCCTCATACCCAGCACCCGGAGGCCGCATGGCGGTTCATCAAGTTCCTTACCAGCAAGGAGATCGAGAAAAAGTTTTTTGAGGACAACCGGGTGATCTCCTCGCGCCGGGACGTGAACGTCCTGCCCTTGGTTCGGATGGACAAGTTCTCCCGGGTGATCGTGCAGGAGCTCCAGCATGCGCGGCTGGAGCCGCAGATCAAGGAGTGGCCGGAGATCTTCGACGTGTTCACCAGCGCCCTACAGGAGGCACTGACGGGCATCAAGCCGTGGGATCGGGCACTCCTGGAGGCGCACACGCGGGTAGAGGGGATCCTTGCACGACGTTAGTCGTGCCGTTCAAGACTGGGTGGGCCTACGGCGGGCCTACCGGATCCGGGAGCCCGCCGTGGGCTATCTCTTCGTAGCCCCCGCGGTGCTGCTCCTCCTCGCGGTGCTCGTGTACCCTGCCCTCACCACGCTCCGGCTGAGCGTGACGCTCCCGGGCGGGGGGATCGGCCTGCGGCAGTACGGGTACCTATTGTCGGATCCGCTGTTCTGGCAGGTGATGCGGCAGACCGGACTATTCGTGGCGGCCAGCGTGGCCGCCCATCTCCTGCTCGGACTGGGCCTGGCGCTCCTCCTGGCTGGCCCCGTCCCCGCCCGAAGTGCGTTCCGGGTGGTCGCGCTGCTGCCGTGGGTGGTGCCGGACGTGGTGGCCGGCATCGTGTGGAAGTGGATCCTTAACCCCCTCTACGGGGTGCTGAACGACCTGCTCATGGCCGCCCGTCTGGCCTCCCAGCCTGTCGAATGGCTCACCCACCCCACCCTGGCGTCGGTCAGCCTGATTCTCGCCAACGTATGGCGGGGGTTTCCGTTCGTGATGGTCATCCTGCTGGCAGGCCTGCAGGGCATTCCGCAAGAGCTATACGAGGCCGCCAGCCTGGACGGCGCCGGTCCGTGGGCCCGCTTCCGGTTCGTCACCCTTCCCGGGCTCCGCAAGGTCCTGGTGGTGGCCCTGGCGCTGGATACCATCTGGGAGGTTCGGCGGTTCGGCCTCATTCAGGCCATGACGGGGGGAGGGCCGGGCACCTTGACGGAGGTCCTGAGCACCCAGGTGTTCAAGCAGTACTTCCACTTCTACCGGTTCGAGTACGCCTCCGCTATGGCCATCGCCATGACGGTTCTACTCTTAATGGTAAGCCTGCCCTACGTACGGATGATGATGCGGGAGGACTGAATTGCCGCCTCGTCTGGGGAAGGTGCTCGCCACCGCGGCGCTCGCGTTGCTGAGCGTGTACGTGCTTTTCCCCTTCGCCTGGATGCTCATCACTGCCCTCAAGACGGAACAGGAGGCCTTGCGGATCCCCGCCACGTGGTGGCCGAAGCACCCCACCGTGAACGCCTTCGTGGTCATGTGGACCCGCAAGAACTACGGTCTCTACTTCCTCAACAGCACCGTCGTCTCCCTGAGCACCGCGGTCCTCTCGAGCCTGATCGGCTCACTGGCCGCCTACGGCTTCTCGCGCTTCCCCCTGCGGGCCGGCCCGTTCCTCATGGGCTTCATCCTGACCACCCAGATGCTCCCCGGCGTCCTGCTCGTCGGGCCTTACTTCCGGGTGCTGTCCGCCCTCGGGTTGTACGACACCCGCACAGGGCTGGTCATCGCGTTCCTGACGATCTGCCTGCCCTTCGCCACCTGGATGATGAAGGGCTTTATCGACGCCATCCCACGGGAGCTGGACGAAGCAGCCCGGGTGGACGGGTGCGGGTGGCTGGGCATCTTCGCCCGGGTGGTGCTGCCCCTGTCCCTGCCGGGTCTGGTGGCCACCACCCTGTTCGCCTTCCTGCTGGCGTGGGGCGACCTGCTGTGGGTCTCGACCCTGACCCACAGCGAGTCAATGGTCACCGTGACGTTGGCCATCGCCCGGACCGTACAGGAGTTCTACGTGAACTGGCCGGAGCTGATGGCGGGGGCCCTCATCGGCGGACTGCCCAGCATCGGCCTGTACCTGGCGCTGCAGCGCTGGTTCGTCCAGGGGCTAACCGCGGGCGCGGTGAAAGGGTGAGGTTCCATGTGGGCGTTGGTCAAGACCGGGCGGGGAGAGGGTCTGGTGGAGCTGCGGGAGGTGCCCGAGCCGACGCCTGGGCCCGGAGAGGTCCTCATTGAGGTCAAGGCCGCCTCCGTGTGTGGGAGTGATGTGCACATCTACCACGATCGGCATCCGTACTGGCCGCCCATGGTGCTGGGGCACGAGTTTGCCGGTGTGGTGGCCGCGGTGGGGCCGGGCGTGCAGGACTACCGCCCCGGGGACCGCGTGGTCTCGGAGACCAGTACCGGAGCCTGTGGGCGTTGCTTCCTCTGTCGTACCGGCAACCGGCAGATCTGTGCGCACAAGCGGGCACCAGGGATCGGCCGTGACGGGGCCTTCGCCCCCTATCTCGTCATGCCTGCGGAGCTTCTGCATCGGATCCCCGACCAACTCTCCTTCGAGGAAGCCTCGGCCACCGAGCCGACCGCGGTAGCGGTGCATGCCGTGGTCGAACGGGCGGCGGTCCAGCCGGGCGATCGGGTGGTGGTGCTGGGACCGGGTCCCATCGGCCTCCTGTGCCTACAGGTGGCCCAGGCGTGTGGTGCCCAGTGGGTGGCGGTCGTGGGCACCGCACGAAGCGCTCAGCGGAGGCTCCCCGTGGCACGGCAGTTGGGCGGCATCCCCATCGAACTGGGCCGGGAGGATCCCGTGGCTCGGGTGATGGCGCTCACGGACGGAGAAGGAGCGGACGTGGTCCTGGAGACCTCAGGGGCCCCTGCGGCAATCGCCTTGGCCCCACACCTCGTGCGGCGGATGGGGCGGGTGTGTGAGGTTGGGGTTTCCGGACGGCCCGAGGTCTCGTTTCCGTGGGACCTGGCGTTGTTCAAAGGGGTGGACATGCGGTTCTCCTTCAGTAGCACCCACCGCAGTTGGATCACCGCGTTGCGCCTCCTGGCGGAGGGACGGGTCAGGACCGCTCCCCTGCTGGATGTCCGCCTCCCCCTCGCGCGGTGGCAGGAGGCCTTCGCGGCCGTGGAGTCCGGGCAGGCGGTGAAGGCGTTGCTCTATCCGTGATCAGGAGGGGCGAGCGGGATGGACCTGGCAGGACGGGTCGCGCTGGTGACGGGCGCCAGCCGAGGCATCGGCCGGGCCATCGCGATCCGGTTGGGGGAGGCCGGAGCCCGGGTAGCGGTGAACGCCCGGAGCGAGGCGGGTGTGGAGCCCGTCGTACGGGAGCTGGAGAGCCGAGGCGTGGTGGCCATTGGGGTTCCCGCGGACGTCACCCAGTGGCAGGCCGTGCAGGACATGTGCCGAACGGTCCACGAGCGGCTGGGCGGCCTTCATGTCCTGGTGAACAACGCGGGAATCATCCGGCGGGGGACCCTGGAGACCATGCGGTTGGAGGACTGGCACGACGTCCTCGCGGTGAACCTCACGGGTGCTTTCTACTGCTGCTTGGCAGCTGTTCCGTACATGAAGCAAGCGGGGTGGGGCCGCATCATCAACGTCTCCTCCATCGCAGGGAGGACGGGAGACCTGACCTCCGCTCCGGGATACGGGTCCTCGAAGGCGGGCCTCCTCGCCCTCACGAAGACGCTGGCCCGCGAGCTTGCGCCTTACGGAATCACGGTGAACGCTGTGGCGCCGCACGCGATCGAGACGGAGATGTCCGCGGAGTGGTCGGAAGCGCAGCGCGCGCGGATCCTTGCGCAGATCCCTGTGGGACGCCTCGGGCGGCCCGAGGAGGTCGCGGAGGCCGTGGCCTTCCTGGCTTCCCCAAAATCCGGGTTTATCACCGGGCATACCCTCCACATCAACGGGGGCGCCTGGATGGAGTGAGGGACGGGTGCGGTACGCCGCGGAGTCGTTGCGCGCGTTCGTGACCGCGGTGCTCGAGCGGGAAGGCGCCCGGGGGGAAGAGGCGGCCGTCGTCGCAGACGCCCTCGTGAGCGCGGATCTCCGGGGCATCCACTCCCACGGGGTGGGGAGGCTGGAAGTCTACCTGGAGCGCCTGCGGGCCGGGTCCATCCGGCCGGGGGCGGACCTGCAGGTCCTCCGGGATATAGGAGCCGCGGTGTGGTGCGACGCGCAGGCGGGGTTCGGGATCGTCGTCGCCGCACGTGCCATGGACCTGGCGGTGGAGCGGGCCATGCGGTACGGGGTCGGAGCGGTAGGGGTGCGGAACAGCAATCACTGTGGGATGCTGGCCTACTACGTGACCCGGGCGACGGAGAGGGGAGCCATTGGAGTGGCCCTCTCGAACGCGGACGCCCAGGTCGCCCCCTGGGGCGCACGCTCGAGGTACCTGGGGACAAATCCGATCGCCATCGGCATCCCGAGGCCGGGTGCATGGCCGCTCGTGCTGGACATGGCCACGAGCGCGGTGGCCCACGGTCGCATCCGGGCGGCCGCGGAGCGGGGGGAGGAGATCCCCCTCGGCTGGGCCTTGGATCCCGAAGGACGGCCGACCACGGATCCCCGGCAGGCCCTCATGGGGGCGCTGTTGCCGTTCGGCGGCGCGAAAGGGTCCGGGCTCGCGATCATGGTGGAGATCCTGGCTGGCCTGCTGACGGGCTCGGCTTCCGCGCCGGAGGCCACACCCCTGTACGAATCGCCGGAGCAGCCCCAGCGGATTGGGCACTTCTTCCTGGCGCTGTGGCCGGAGACCTTCTGCGGGCTGGAGGAGCTGGGACGCCGCGTCGACCGGATGGTCGAGGAGGTCCATGCCCTCCCCCGCGCGGAAGGGCAGGCGGAGGTGTTGCTCCCGGGGGAGTTGGAACACCGACGCCACATGGCGTATGCCCAAAAGGGGATCCCCTTACCGGTGGACGTTGTGGCATCCCTGAAACGGGTCGCCGGCCGGACCGGTGTAGCAGAGCCGGTTCCCTTGGAGGTGGACGAGTAAAGGTTGCCCGTGGGACGGACGGAAGCCCGAACCCCGCCCGAATCCAGAGCCGGCGTGCACTCCCTCGAGCGTACCGCGGCCGTGCTGCGGACGCTGGGGGAGGCGGGCCGGCCGTTGAGCCCCGCGGAGATCAGCGGGCAGACCGGCATCCCGCGCCCCACTGTCTACCGCCTGCTCCAGACCCTCGCCCGGGAAGGGTTCGTCACCCCCGTGGGCCGCGGCTTCGCCATTGGGGCCACGGTGCTGTGGCTGGCGGCCCGTCGGCTGGAGCAGCTGGAACTCCGGACCGTGGGCCGTCCCGTCCTCCGAGAGCTCCGGGATCGCACGGGCGAGACCGTCCACCTCGCGGTGCTGGAGGGCGGCCAGGTAGTGTACGTGGAGAAGGTGGAGTCTCCGGGGCCCATCCGCATGGCCTCCATGGTGGGCCGCATCTTCCCCGCCCACAGCACCGCCCTCGGCAAGGCCATGTTGGCCTACCTTCCCCGGGAGCAGGTGGAGGAGATCCTCGCGCGGCACGGGCTCCCCGCGCGCACACCCAACACCATCACGACCCCCCAACGGCTCTTCGAGGAGCTGGCGCTGATCCGCGCCCGCGGCTTCGCCATCGACAACGTGGAGAACGAAGAGGGGATCCGGTGCGTGGGGGCGCCCGTGTTCGACCACACGGGGGCGGTGGCGGGGGCGGTGAGCGTCTCAGGCTCTGTGGCCACTATCTCCCTCGAACGGGCGCGACGGGAGCTGGGGCCGCTCGTGCGGGAGGCGGCGGAGCGCATCTCCCGGGCCCTGGGTTGGAACGGGACGTCTCTGCGTGGGGGGAAGCGAGGTGGCTGAGGTCCTCGCGATCGGCGAGCCTCTGGTGGAGTTTGCGGCTCTCCAACCGGGCCCTCTGGAGGAGGCGGAAGCGTTCCGGCGGGGATGGGGCGGCGACACCTCGAACTTCGCGGTGGCCTGCGCCCGGTTAGGCGCCTCCGTGGCGTACCTGACCCGGGTGGGCGACGATGCCTTCGGGCGGGCCCTGCGGGCCATGTGGCGGCGCGAGGGAGTGGACGACACGTACGTCCAGGTCGCCCCGGGAGAACCCACGGGGATCTACTTCCTCTCCCGAGACCGCAACGGACGGCACACCTTCACGTACTACCGCGCGGGGTCCGCGGCGAGCCGCCTGAGTCCCCAAGACCTCCGTCCCGAGATGTTCGAGGGTGTGCGCGTGCTCCACGTGACCGGGATCACGCAGGCGATCTCGGACTCCGCCTGCAGGACGGTGGAGGCCGCGGTGGAGCTGGCCCGTGCCCGCGGGGTGCTCGTCAGCTACGACGCCAACATCCGTCCGGCCCTCAAGCGGGTCGAACTCCTCCGGGATGCGGTCTACGCCGTCATGGCCCGGGCGACGTTCGTGTTCCTCAGTACGGAGGACGCATTCCACCTCTTCGGCGCACTGCCCGACGCGGAGGTGGTGGGACGCGTCCTGGAGATGGGGGCCCGGACCGTGGTGCTCAAGCAGGGGGCAGAGGGGTGTCTTGTGGCGACCCCCGATGACGGATTCCGGCAGATCCCCGGATGGTCCGTGGAGCCCATAGACACCACGGGCGCGGGAGACGCCTTCGACGCCGGGTTCGTCGTGGCGTGGCTACGGGGAGAGCCTCTCGAGCGGGCCGCGGCGTTTGCGAACGCGGTGGGGGCCCTCACCACCACGGCGCTGGGAGCCACCGCCGCGGTCCCCACCCTGGCTCAGGTGGAGCGGTTTCTGGCGGAGCGCGCCCCAGAGGCCTGGGGTAGGGCCAGGCGCCCGTAACCCACTTGCTCCGGGTCGCTCCCCTCCCGTATGCTTCCTGCACGGTGCGCGGGAGGCGAGGATGGGACGGCCCACCTTTGAGGACCTGATCCGGGTCATGGCTACGCTGCGGGGCCCACGAGGGTGCCCCTGGGACCGGCAGCAGACGCATGCTTCCCTCCGTCCCTACCTCCTGGAGGAGGCGTACGAGGTCCTGGAGGCCATCGAGCAGGGGGATACGGAGCGCCTGTGCGATGAGTTGGGGGATCTCCTCCTGCAGGTGGTCTTCCATGCCCAGATCGCCGCGGAGTCCGGGGCCTTCACCATCCACGACGTGGTGGCCCGCCTGCACGACAAGCTCGTGCGCCGCCACCCCCACGTGTTCCCCGGCGCGGAGGGACGGGTGGTGGAAGGGGTTCGCACGCCGGAGGAGGTGAAGCGGCGGTGGGAGGTGCTCAAGCGGGCGGAGCGGAAAGAGGAGCCCGCCTCCGCGCTAGAAGGTGTCCCCGCATCCCTCCCGGCCCTCCTGTGGGCCCAGAAGCTGTACCAGCGGGCGCGGGAGGCGGGGTTCGAGTGGCCGGACGTGGGAAGCGCCCTGGACAAGGTGGCGGAGGAGCTCGAGGAGCTGCGGGAGGCCGCGGCAAGCCGGGACGCACGGGCGCTCCACGAAGAGCTCGGAGACGTCCTCATGACCACGGTCAAGGTGGCGGCCTTCGTGGGCGTGGACGCGGAGGGAGCGCTGCGGGACGCCTGCGGGAAGTTCATCCGGAGGTTTCAGGCCATGGAGCAGCTCGCGGCCCGGCGGGGTCAGCGGATCGAGCAGCTCACCCTGCCCGAGCTGGAGGGCCTGTGGCGGGAGGCCAAGCACGCGACGGGGTGATTGATCATGCGCCTCGACCGGTTCCTGCAGCAGAGCCGGCTTGTTCGACGCCGCACCCTCGCCCACGCCCTGTGCGCCAACTTCCGGGTGCGGCTCAACGGACACGTGGCGAAGCCCGCGGCGCGGGTCCGGCCCGGAGACCTCATCGAGATCGAGTTCGGAACCCGACGGGTGGTCGCACGGGTCCGGGAGGTTCCGGACCGCCCGGTTCCGCCCGCCGAGGCCGCGCGGCTTGTGGAGATCCTCGAGGAGGGAAGGGATGGCGCGCATCGTCTCCGTCATAGCTCGGGAGATCCTGGACTCCCGGGGAAACCCTACCGTTGAGGTGGAGATCGCGTTAGAGGGCGGGGTGCGGGGCCGGGCGGCGGCTCCCTCAGGGGCCAGCACGGGAACCCACGAGGCCCTGGAGTTGCGCGACGGAGATCCCGCCCGATACCTGGGACGCGGCGTGCGGCGGGCGGTGGAGAACGTGCGGTCCGTGATCGGCCCGGCCCTCGTGGGTCGGGATGCCGCGGACCAGGCCGCCATCGACGGACTGCTCTGCGAGCTGGACGGGACGGGGAACAAGTCGCGGCTTGGCGCCAATGCCATCGTCGCCACCTCCCTCGCGGTGGCCCGGGCCGAGGCCGCGCACCGGGGGCTCCCCCTCTTCCGGTACTTAGGAGGAGAGGACGCAGATCTCCTTCCTGTGCCCTTCCTGAACGTGATCAACGGCGGGGCGCACGCGGAGAACCCGTTGGAACTGCAGGAGTTCCTGATCGTTCCCCTCGGTGCCGAGGCCTTCCGTGAAGCCCTGCGGATGGGTGCGGAGACCTACCACCACCTCAAGCGGCTGCTCCGGGATCGGGGCCTGAGTACAGGGGTGGGAGACGAGGGAGGATTTAGTCCGGAACTGCGGACGGCCGAGGAGGCCCTGGGATTGCTCGTGGAAGCCATCCAGGCCGCGGGGTACCGACCCGGAGAGGAGATCGCCCTCGCCCTGGACGCCGCGGCCTCGGAGCTCTACCGGGACGGCCGCTACCACCTGGAAGGTCGCGCTCGGACCGCGGAGGAGATGATCGCGTACTACGCGGATCTCGTGGACCGCTACCCCATCGTCTCCCTCGAGGATCCCCTCGCGGAGGACGACTGGGAGGGGTGGAAGGAGATCACGAAGGTGTTGGGCGGACGGGTGCAGCTGGTGGGGGACGACCTGTTCGTCACCCACCCCGCCCGGTTGCGGCAGGGCATCGAGGCCAGGTGTGCGAACGCCGTCCTCATCAAGCCCAACCAGATCGGCACCCTCACGGAGACCCTCCAGACGGTGCGTACGGCCCAGGAGGCAGGCTACCGCACCCTCCTCTCCCACCGGTCGGGGGAGACGGAGGACACCGGGATCGCGGACCTCGCGGTGGCGTGGCGGTGCGGGCAGATCAAAACCGGCGCTCCGTGCCGCGGGGAGCGGGTGGCGAAGTACAACCAGCTTCTGCGCATCGAGGAGGAGCTGGGCACCCGAGGGCGGTACGCGGGCCGGGCCGTTTTTGTCCGGTGAGGCGCCGGTTCTTCGTCCTCCGCCGCATGCTGGACCGGTTCCGGGACCTGCCGCGGGCCCTCGCGGCCTATAATGCGGGACCCTCCACGGTCCTTCGCTACGGAGGCGTTCCCCCCTATCCGGAGACGGAGCGCTACCTCCGCCGGGGGCCCTCGGCTGGTGGCATCTGCGCCAGGGCGCGGGTACCCTATCCCAAAGCCTCGTCCGGGCCCCGGAGGCGTGGGAGGCCGCCTTCCGAATCTACCTGATCGGGTTTTTCTTCGCGACCGTCCTCCTCGTCAAGAAACTCTTCTGAATTGTGCAGGAGCCCGGACGGGGCCGGCGAACCTTAAGGAACATGCGGCTTATCCGGTTCGTCGTCCTCCTGGCGGCCGTAGGGGTCCTCCTCGTGTCCTTTGTGCGTTCCGCGGCCCGGGCGTACGGGCTGGACCGGCAGGTGCGGGAGCTGGAGCGGGTGCGAGAGCAGCTCGTGGTCCAGAACGCGCGCCTGCGGGTGGAGATCCGACGGTTGCACGACCCGCGTACCATCGAGCGGATCGCGCGGGAGGAGCTGGGGTTCGTGCGGCCTGGGGAGATCGCGGTGGTCCTCCTCCCGACCTCTACCCGGAACGGCCCCGCATCCCCCGGTAGGTCGCCCGTTCGGTGATCACGAGATCCAGGTAGACGTCGTGCGGCTCCATGGGGACTTCTTCTACCACCTGGCACTCGTACGCGAGTCCCACAAGCCAGCAGTCGGGCCGGACGTGCCGCAGCAAACGGTCGTAGTGGCCTCCCCCACGGCCGATGCGGCCTCCCCGGTGGTCGAAGACCACGCCCGGCACCAGCATGAGGTCCACCTCCTCCACGCGGCACCGCCGATCCGCAAGCTCCCGCAGGGCTGCTTGTGGCTCCCAGACGCCGTAGGCTCCCCGTTCGAGCTCGGAGAGGTCACGGAGAAGGAAAAGCCGCAGCCCTTCTTCCCCGCTCTCATCCCGGTCGCAGTACGGGACCGCCACCCGTTTGCCCAAGGCCAGGGCTTGGGGGAGGAAGGGCCGGGTTCGGACTTCACTTCCCACGTCCACGTAGAACTCCACGGTGCGGGCCTGCTGGAACTGCGGCAGCTGGAACACCTGCTCGAGGATGATCCGGCTTTTTTCTTCTTTGTCCGGCTCGGCCATCCGGGCCTGCAGGATGCGCCGACGGAGAGCCGATTTGAGGGATGCGACGTCCATCACTCCGGGAGGATGCGCAGGATGCGGTCGTCCTCGGGTGCGGGTGTTCCCCGGCCGTCGCGGTTGCTGGTGAGCACGTAGAGAGCACCGTCCGGCCCCTCCACCACGTCCCGCAGGCGGCCGAATCCCACAAGCACCCGCTCCTGCCGCACCACCCGCGCCCCATCGGCATCGAGGACGAACGCGCGCAGGTGGGCGCCCCGCAGATTGGCCACCAAAAGCCGCTCCCGCCACGGGCCCCGAGAGACGAAGGTGGCACCTGAGGGTGCCCACGTCTCCTCTCCGCTGCAGGCAACGGCATCGAGGAACCCCGGACGGTGCGGCTCCCCGCAGAGGAACTCCGGCCACCCGTAGTTGCCGCCGGGCCGGATGAGGTTTACCTCGTCGTGGGCATATCCCCGCTCGCCGCTGGGTCCGTGCTCGGTGGCGTAGAGCTGGCGGGTGCGGGGGTGCCATGCGAGGCCCTGGACGTTGCGGTGGCCAAGGGAGTACACGGGAGAGCGGGGGAAGGGGTTGTCCTGGGGGACCTCTCCCTCCGGGGTAATCCGCAGGATCTTTCCCGCGAGGCTTGACCGGTCTTGCGCGAGCTCCCGCCGCGCCGCGTCTCCGGTGCCGATGTACAGCATGCCGTCCGGGCCGAAGGCGATGCGGCCGCCGTCGTGGATGCGGGCGCCCGGGATCCCGTCCAGGATCACCCGGTCCCGCACCAATCGGCCACCCTGTTCCCGGAGCCGCTCTACGCGGTTGCGCAGGCCGTCCGCCTCGTAGGTGTAGTAGACGTAGACGTACGGCTGACGGGGAAAGGCCGGGTGGAGGGCGAGCCCCAAAAGGCCCCCTTCGCCCACGTGCGCCACGGGGAGCTGGGCGACAGGGGTGGGGTCCAGCCGGCCCCCACGGATCACCCGAATTCGACCAGGCCGCTCCGTGACGAAGGCGCGGCCGTCCGGCGCGAAGGCCAGCTGCCAGGGCACCTCAAGACCGCGCGCGTAGACCGTGACCCGGAAGGGCCTCGACGCCGCGGCCGCCTGTAACAGGAAGAGGGCGGCGATCAAGACCAGTAAGCGCACGGAACACCTCCCCATCCATCGGAGCAGGGCCGCGTCACCGGAGGATGAAGGGGCGGTATGATGGAACCGTTGAGTGATGAACACCACGGACCCGCTCGCACCGCAAGCTGCCCTCCGTCCGCGCACCCTGCCGCGGGTAGGCGTGTTGCTCTTCCTCCTCATCGTAGGGCACGCGGCCGTGGATGCGGGAAGCGGAGCACTTCCTGCCCTCGTCCAGCATTTCCGCACTGAACTCACCCTATCCTATACCCTCACGGGGATCCTCGTCACCGCTTCCTCCCTGGGCGGAGGCATCGCCCAGATCGGGGTGGGACTTTGGGCGGACTGGCGGCCGCAGGCCTGGATGCCGGCCGTGGGGGTGGTCCTGGCCGCTTTGGGCCTCGGGGGAGCCGGGTTCGCCCACGACGCCCTCACCGCGGCCCTGATCCTGGCCCTGGTGGCCCTCGGTGCCGCGGTGTTCCACCCGGAGGCGGTCCGGACGGTGTACCTGAGCGCGGGAGAACGCCGGGCCACCGCCATGGCCTCCTTCACCCTCGGCGGCAGTATCGGATGGTCCCTGGGCCCCGCGGTGGTGGCCCTGCTCACGGGGCTGGAAGGACTACCGGGAATGCGGTGGTGGCTTGTCGTGGGCCTGCCGGTGGCCGTGGCCCTCTGGGTCACGGTCCCCCGGGTGCACGGGCAGGTGGTCGCGGCCCAACAGGAGGCGGAGGAGGGCGGGGAGAACAACTGGCCCGCCTACCTCAACATCCTGGCCGTCAACCTCATGCGGGGCGGGGTTCACGTGGCGGTGACGATCTTCTACCCCGGATATCTCATCGACGTTCTAGGCAGGAGCCGCACGGAGGCGGCCCTGGTCCTGAGCCTGCTGCTCGGAAGCGGCATCGTGGCCTCACCGATCCTAGGCCGGCTTGCGGATCGGTTCGGTCCCAAGCCCGTGCTTGCTGCCACCGTGGCGGCCCTCACGGTGCTCGTGACCGTGTTGCCCCTGGCCGCGGGCGGGTGGGTCTACCCCATGGTGGCCCTCGTGGGAGCGTGCTCCATGGGAGTCCTGCCCGTCTCCATGGTGCTAGGGCAGGAGTACCTGCCCCGAAGACGGGCCCTCGGTGGCGGGATGCAGGTGGCCGTCTCTTCGTTTGCGTCCCTGTTCGCCACGCCCTTCGGTATCCTCGCGGACCGGCTTGGGATCCCCGCGGTCCTCTACGCTGCAGGAGCCCTCGCGGCGTTGGGCGCGCTCCTCTCCGCGCAGCTGCCGGCTTCTGGGTCTAGGGTCGTACCCCGAGCGTGACCCGGACCTCCAGGACCCGGTCCTCCCGGACCACCCGGAGTCGGACGCTCTGCCCGGGCGTCCGGGTGCCCACCGCCACCAGTAGGTCCTCCCAGGTGCGGACCGGATCCCCATCGAAAGCTACGATGACGTCCCCGACCCGCAGGCCCGCGAGGGACGCGGGACTGCCGGGCACCACCTCAAGCACCAGGGCTCCTACCCGGGCAGCGATCCCCCGGTGGAGTGCGGCATCCGGGGTGAGGGTGGTGCCCGCGACCCCGATCCACGCCCGCTCAAACCGCGCACCCGTCCGGAGGGCGGGCAGGACGGCGAGGATGGCGTCCGAGGACACCGCAAGCCCGCTGCGCACGCCTTCCTCGAAGCTCGTGGCCACCACGAGCCCGACCGCCTCCCCGCGGGCGTTGAGCAACGGACCTCCCGAGTTCCCCCGCGTCACCTCTCCGCGGAACCGGATCATGATGCCGGGCAGTAGGCCGGGGAGCGTGGCCCTCAGCTCCGTCACCGTTCCCACCGTCATCACCCGCGTGCGGCCCCGCGGGTGCCCGATGGCGGCCACGGGATCTCCAAGTCGCATCCGGTCGGTGCTTACGAGCGGCAGGGTGAGGAGTGGGCGGCGGGGCGTGATCCGGAGCAGGGCCACGTCCCGCCGTGCGTCGTACCCCACTAGGCGCGCGGGGTAGGCGGTCCGGTCGAGCTCCGCGGTGATCTCTTGAGCGGTCCGGACCACGTGGGCCGCGGTGAGGAGCCAGCCCTCAGGCTGGATGGCGAAGGCGGCTCCCAGGCTTCGACGGCCGTCCCCCTCAGCTTCCACCACGGCCACCGCAGGAGCGGCCCGGAGGTAGAGGGCCTCCGGGTCGAAGGGCTGGGCGTGGGCCGCGTGGAGCAGGACCGCAGCCAGGATCAGGGCCACGGGCGCGACGCGCCGCATACCACCACCTCCGGAGGACCAGGATAGGCGGACGACGTGAAGCCCGCGTGAAGGTCAGGAGGTCGGATCTTCGCGGCAGGAGGCCACGAGATCCTCCAGAACGCGGAGGGCTTGCTCCAGGTGCGGCTCAGGAACGAGAAGGCGATCCCGGTACAGGGTGGGAAGCGGGTAAACGGGGATTCCGGACCGCGCAAGGACGTCGGTGACCGCGGGGAGGAGCTCAACGGCCTCGGACTGAGGCGCCACCTCGAGGGTGATCATCCGGTACCCCCGCTCCACCCGGTCCGCGCGCAGCCCTCGGCCCGCGTGCGCCCACTCCGCCTCCCGGCACACTACCCACACGCCCTCCGCGTCGAAGGTGAACAGGAAGGGCGCGTGGAACCGGCCTGCCCGACGCTGCACCGCCTTCTCCTCCCCGTGCGGGAGGTGTACACGGACGAGGGGCTCGGGCTCCACGACGATGCGGGCCCGGGCCAGCAGGGCCCGAACACGGGACTGCGGATTCATGTCAGGGCTTGGTCCAGGTCCGCCAGCAGGTCTTCGGGGTCTTCGATGCCCACGGATAGACGAATGAGGCCGTCGGAGATGCCGGCCCGGATCCGCTCCTCCCGGGGCACGTGCACGTGGGTGGTGCTGGCGGGGTGGGTGACCAGGGAGTGCACGCCTCCGAGGCTCACCGCCTGCTTGATGACCCGCAGCCGCTCCACCACCGCGATCCCGGCGGGAAGCCCTCCGCGCACCTCAAACGCCAGCATCCCCCCAAACCCCCGCATCTGCCGGCGTGCCACCTCGTGGTTGGGGTGGTCCGGTAATCCGGGGTAGTACACCCGCTCTACCCGGGGATGATCTACGAGGAAGCGGGCGATGGCAAGGGCCGTCTGGTTGATCCGCTCCATCCGCAGGCCTAGGGTTTGCACGCCCACCAGCAGCAGCCACGCGGCGAATGGATCCGCGCACCCTCCATAGACCCGCACCTGATCCCAGCACCGCTCGATGAAGGCCCGCGTGCTCACCACGGCGCCCAGGACCAAATGATGGTGGCCGCCCAGGGCCTTCGTGGCGCTGTGCACCACCACGTCCACCCCTAGCTCGAGCGGCCGCGTGTTGTACGGCGTGGCGAAGGTGTTGTCCGCCATGGAGAGAATCCCCGCCTTCCGGGCGATGCGGGCCACTTCCGCGATGTCCGTGATCTGCATCACGGGGTTGGCGGGTGTTTCGATGTACAGAAGCCGGGTGGTGTCCCGGATCGCACGGGCGTAGTTCTCGGGGTCCTGCGGATCCACGAAGGTAGTCTCCACCCCGTACCGGGGGAGCGCGTGGGCGAAGAGCTCGAAAGTACCGGAGTACAGGCAGGTAGGGGCCACGATGTGATCGCCCCTCCGCACCACCGCCAGTACCGCCTGGCTGATGGCCGCCATTCCGGAGGCTGCCAGCAGGCACGCCTCCCCGCCCTCCAGGGCCGCCAGGCGCTCCTCCGCGGCCCGCACCGTGGGGTTTCCCCAGCGGGTATAGAAGGCGACCGAGGCTCGCTCGCCCGCGCGGCGGGCACCTTCCTGCACGGTCTCGTAGGCGAAGGTGCTGGTCTGGTAGATGGGCGGGACGAGGGCGCCGAAGGGGTCTGGAAGGCTTCCCGCGTGCACCGCGCGCGTGTTGAACCCGAGCTGGTCCACCCTCAGCCTCCTAGCGGTTCTCCTCCCATGGTAGCCGAGGTCTGCTAGAGTAGAGCCGTGCGGTTCGGCGCCCACGTCTCCATCCGAGGCCGGCTTTCTTATGCCGTGGATCGGGCCGTGGCCATCGGGTGCGAGTGCCTCCAGATCTTCACAGGACCGCCCCGGAGCTGGCGCACGGTCGCATATCCTCCGGAAGAGTTGGCGGAGTTCCGCAGGCGACGCGCCCAAAGCGGCCTCGATCCCCTCGTGGCCCACACCCCGTACCTCGTGAACCTGGCGGCTTCCGGAGAGCTCTACGACCGGTCCGTGCGGGCGCTCGTGCATACCCTGGAGGTGGTGGAGGCCCTGGGAGGGCTCGGGGCGGTGACCCACATCGGGAGCGGGAGGGGCTGCGGGTTTGCGGAGGCGGTGCGGCGGGTGGCGCGGGCGGTGCGCAGGGGCCTCACATCCACCCACCGCGTTCTGGTGCTCCTGGAGGGCAGTGCGGGCCGTACCCTTGGGGGGACGTTCGAGGAGCTCCGGGCGTTCCTGGACGCCCTGGACGGCGACGAACGGGTCGGCATTTGTCTAGACACCGCGCACCTGTACGCGGCAGGCTGGGACCTCCGCACTCCGGAGGGCGTGGAGGCGATGCTCGTGGCCTTCGATGCGCAGGTGGGGATGGACCGCCTGTGGTTGGTGCACCTCAACGACACCCCGGTGGCGTGCGGAAGCCGGGTGGACCGCCACGAGAACATCGGGGAGGGAAGGATCGGACGGGAAGGCTTTCGGGCCCTCGTGACCCACCCGAGGTTCCGTTCCCTGTGCGGGATCATCGAGACCCCGGGCTTTGGTCGCACCGGGCCGGATCGGCACAACTTAGCCGTGCTCCGGTCCCTGCGGGCCGAACCCGCAACCTGAGGACGCAGGTGAGCGAGATCCGGTGCGCGTACCACCCAGACCGGAATGCCCTCTACTACTGCGTCCGGTGTGGCCGGGCCATCTGCCCGGAGTGCGTGGTGAGGGCTGTTACTGGGAACCTCTGCCGGGTGTGCGTGGAGCGGCCCGCGCGGCCCCGTCCTCGAGGGAGGCACCTGTGGGCGTGGGTGGCGGCCGGCGCGGTGCTGTTCTTGCTGTTCTTTTGGTTCCTGTTTGCCTTCCGCTAGGCGGAGGGGTGGGTCGGGGAGGCGGAGGGGACATCGAACTGGAGGAACATGGCCTCTAGGACGAGGCGGCTCTGGGCGTTGCGGCGCAGCTCCGACTTCGCCCGCTCGATGGCCTCGATCCGGCGGTACAGGGCTTCCGGAGGGAGTCGGGCCGCGAGGGCCCGGATCTCCTCCCGGCGGTCGAGGTTTATGAGCAGCCCCTCGTCCCCCGTCTGCTGCTCCACCAGTACGTCCCGGTACCACAGCAACGCCACGTCTAGGAGCTCCAAGAGACCCTCCCGCTCCTGGGCCAGCTTCTCCGCGGCCTCCAGGGCCGCCAAGATCCCCTCCTGTTCGATGCGTTCTAGCCATGCCACCATCCGATCCCGGTCCGCGAGGGCGTCCGGCTCCCTCGCCCATCGGGCTGCCAGGGCTGCCCGCCCCGCGGCCAGCGCCGCGAGCACCCGAGCCCGGGCCGGGGGCACCTCGAGCTGGACGCGCAGGGCCCGCTCGATGTCCGCGGCGGGGACGAGGGAAAAACGCACCAGCTGGGTGCGGGAGACCACGGTGGGAAGGAGCGCGTAAGGGGACTCCGCCACAAGGAGGATCACAATGCGGGGCGGAGGCTCCTCGAGGAGCTTCAAGAGGGCGTTCTGGGCCTCCGGGAGAAGCCGCTCCGCAGGGACCAGGAGGTACACCTTGTACTTCCCCTCGTACGGGCCGTAGCTGGCCTCCTGCCGCATCTCGCGGATCTGGTCGATGCCGATGCCTTGACGGCCCTCGAGCGGCTCGACCCATCGGATGTCCGGGTGCGTCCGGCGCTCGGATTTCTGGCACGATGGACAGGTCCCGCAGGCGTCCTCCGCGTAGCGCTCGCACTGGAGGGCCTGGGCGAAGGCCCAAGCGGTCTCCCGCCGGCCCGTGCCGCTCGGCCCCACGAAGAGGTAGGCGTGGTGCACCCGGCCCGTGCGGAGGGCGCTGCGCAGCAGCCCGATGGCGTGGTACTGGTCGAGGATGTCCGCAAACCGCACTACACCCGCTCCATCCGGACCACGTCCAGGACGAACACGATGGCTCCGCCGACCCGTACCCGTACGGGATACGCGGCGTAGACGTCCACGGGTTCCATCACGGGCGGGACCGGGCTCACCAGCTGCTCCCGGGTCCGGCAGGTGGCCCGTACGATCTCCAGCACCTCCTCCACCCGGTCGGCCTCCGTTCCGACGAGGATGGTGGCGTTCCCTGCCCGCAGGAACCCACCGGTGCTGGCCAGCATGGTGGCCTGGAAGCCGGAGGCGGTGAGCCGGTCGATGAGCTTTCCGGCATCCTTCTCCTGGACGATGGCGAGGACCAGCTGCATCCGGCTCGACACCTTCCTCACCCCTACGAACGGGCCGCGATGAATCCCCGGGCCCGGAGCATCGGCTCCACCTCCGCCCAGATCCGGGCGGCCACCTCCTCGATGCCCTCCGTGGCCGGGATCACCCGAACGCGCGGATCTTCGTGGCTCAGCCGCAGAAACCCTTCCCGCACCCGCTGATGGAACTTAAGGTCTTCCTCCTCCATCCGGTCCGGGCCCCGCGCTTGGGCCACCCGGGCAAGCCCTACCTCCGGCGGGACGTCCAGGATGAGGGCGAGGTCCGGGTAGAGTCCCCCGGTCGCCACCTCGTTCACACATCGCACCACCTCCACCCCAAGCCCCCGGGCATACCCCTGGTAGGCCAGGGAAGCATAGACGGAGCGGTCCGAGAGCACGATCCGGCCCACGGCCAAGGCCGGCCGCACCACTTCCTCGGTGAACTGGGCTCTGGCCGCGGCGAACAGCAGCATCTCCGCCTGGGGGCAGACGACCCGGGAGGCGGGTTCCAAGAGGAGCGACCGGATGACCTCTCCCAGGGCGGTGCCGCCCGGCTCCCGGGTAGTCACCACCTCCAAGCCCAGGGACCGCAGGCGCTCCTTTAACCGGAGGACATGGGTGGTCTTGCCCGATCCGTCCGGGCCGTCCAGGGCGATGAACACGCCCCGCCGCGCAGGCTGCGGCGCTACCGTGGGTAGATCACCACCCGTCGGAAGGGCTCCTCGCCCTTGCTCTCCGAGATCAAGCCGTAGCGCTGCACGAGTTCGTGCTGGAGCCGCCGGATGTAGGCGTTCTGAGGGGAGAGCTCCACGGGCTGGGCCCGCCGCAGGACCTCCTGGATGGCATCCTCCACCTCCCGCAGGGCCGCCTCCTCCGGGCTCATCTCCTCCCCCACCGCGAACAGGGAGCGCAGGAAGTTCACGAGCTGGGTGACGGTGTTGCTCTTCACCACGTACAGGGGCACGCCCCGCTCCTGGGCGTCCCGGAGCTTCTTGGGCTGCCGCTTCTCCTGGGACTTCAGGGTAACCACCACATCCGCGTCTTCCAGCCGGTCCACCACGTAGGCCGGGACCCGCAGCTCCCGGATGGCCCGCTCCAGGCGGTTCCGGCTCACCGCGTACGGGTAGATGCGCAGGACCTTTCGGTCTGAGCGGACCCGGGCCTCCGGGGCCTGCACCACGAAGGACCGGGAGGATTCCGGCGGCTCCGTGGTCCGGATCTCCACCTCGCCGCTTTCGGCCCGCACCCTTAGCTCGGGCCGGGGCGGGATCCCGCGGAGCATCCGATCCACCACCTCCGCCACGTCGTGGTGGACCGCCAGCTTATCCTTGTCGTGGATCTCGATCACCACGTCGAAGGTGGGCGGGGCCTTCCGCTCGAGGACGGTCTTCTGGGTCCCCCGCCGCCGCGCCTCCTCGTCCGAGAGGGTGACCGCCTGGATGCCGCCGATGAGGTCTGAGAGGGTAGGGTTCTGGAGGAGGTTCTCCAGGGTGTTCCCGTGGGCCGTGGCGATGAGTTGAACACCCCGCTCCGCGATGGTGCGGGCGGCCAGGGCTTCTGCCTCCGTGCCGATCTCGTCGATCACGATCACCTCCGGCATGTGGTTCTCCACCGCCTCGATCATCACCGCGTGCTGCAGGGCGGGTTCTGGGACCTGCATCCGTCGGGCCCGGCCGATCCCGGGGTGCGGGATGTCGCCGTCTCCCGCGATCTCGTTGCTGGTGTCGACCACGATCACGCGCTTGCCCAGCTCGTCCGCCAGCACCCGAGCCGCCTCCCGAAGGAGGGTGGTCTTGCCGACCCCCGGCCGGCCCAGGAGCAGGATGGACTTTCCGGACTCGATCACGTCCCGCACGATGTCCACGGTCCCAAACACCGCCCGGCCCACCCGACAGGTGAGCCCCACGATCTCACCCAGGCGGTTACGGATGGCGGAGATCCGGTGCAGGGTTCCGCTGATGCCGGCCCGGTTGTCCTTCCCAAAGGTCCCCACCCGCTCAACCACGTAGTGCAGGTCCGCCCGGGTCACCGGATCCCGGCTGAGCACGTCCGCCCCGCCGGGATACCGGGCCTCCGGTACCCGACCCAGGTCCATGACCACCTCGATGAGGCTGTCCCGGTAGGGCTTGTTCTCCACGGCCTCCCGGATGTGGGGCGGGAGGACCGCCAGCAACAGGTCGAGGTTATCGGTGATCTGGATGGATCGGGCGGGGATCCGCCGCTCCGTCCCGTACGGGCTCAGCTGCACCGACCGTGCTGCCGACAAACCTATCCCCTCCTTTTGGAGCTCCGATGGGTGCCCTCAAAAGAAACGAGGGGAGGAGGGATCGCGCTTTCCCCCCCTCCCAGACGTCCTCTCGCGCCGCTGCATCGGCACCCGGCGGCTCGCTCCTTCTGCCCCCATTATACCGTCTGGAGCACGAAGCACTTGAGGTACCGGGTCTCGGGCATGGCGCCCAGCATCGGGTGGTCCCGGGCCTGCCCCCGCTGCTCCACTAGGCGCACCCGCCGTCCCGCGTCGTGGGCCGCCTCGAGAACCACCTGCCACAGCATCCCCTCGTCCACGAAGGAGGAGCAGGAGCAGGTCACGAGATATCCTCCGGGACGCAGGAGCTTGAGGGCCCGCAGGTTGATCTCCTTGTAGCCTGCCAGGGCCCGTCGGACCGCCTCCTTCCGGCGGGCGAAGGCGGGCGGGTCAAGGATCACGAGGTCAAACCGGGCGCCTTCCCGTTCTAGGGCCCGAAGGGCCTCGAAGGCGTCCGCCACCTCGTACCGGCACCGGTCTTCGACGCCGTTGCGCCGGGCGTTCTCCCGGGCAAGGGCAACGGCCGCCTCGCTCACGTCCATCCCCAACACCGACCGAGCGCCGTTCAGGGCCGCATGGATCCCGAAGGCCCCCGTGTACGAGAACATCTCCAGGACCTCCGCGTCCCGGGCGAGGGGAGCGCAGCTCAGGCGGTTCTCCCGCTGGTCGCAGAACCACCCCGTCTTCTGGCCTTCCGCCACGTCCACCACGAACCGCGCCGAGCCTTCGGTGATCTCCACCCGGGTGGGGGCTTCTCCCCGTAGGAACCCCTGGTGACGGGGCAGACCCTCCAGGGACCGCGTGCCCGGGTCGTTGCGCAGGTAGATGGCTTGCGCCTTGGTCTGTGCGAGGAGGAGATCTGCGAGGAGTTCCTTGCGGACGTCCATCCCCAGGGCCAAGGTCTGCATCACCAGGAGGTCCCCGTAGCGGTCCACGATGAGGCCGGGAAGAAGGTCGCCCTCCGCGTAGACCACCCGGTAGGCGGTGGTCTCCTGAACCACCCGCTCCCGCAGGGCGAGCGCCTGGTGGATGCGGCGTTCGAAGAAGGCCGCATCCACGGGCTCCTCCTCGAAGGTGAGGATGCGGACCCGGATCTTGCTGTGGGGGTTGTAGAACCCGCGGGCGCAGAAGGTCCCGTGGTACGTGAGGACGTCCACGACGGCACCGGGAGCGGGGTTGCCCCGGAGTTCGGTGATCTCCCCCTCGTACACCCACAGGTGTCCCAAGAGGATCCGCCGCTCCCGGCCCCGCTGCAGGACCACGGCTCCCGCAACGTCTTCACGATCCCCCACGGCTAGAACAAAGTCAGTTGGGCGGATGAGGAAGGCTCGTGTGCCTGCGCCTCGTCCTCCGCGAAGAGGTGGATGCGGCCAAACTCCCCGTCGTACCCGGGCTCGATGTACACCTGCCCCGCCCGCATGCGTCGGATCCCCTCCACGACCCGGGGCTGCGTGACCCGGCGTAGCTCCTCGAGCGGCGCGTCCGTGAGCACGGTGAACTCGCTTCCGAAGTGCTCCACGAGCTTCAGGTACTCCTCCCGCACCCGGACGGTCCCGACCCCTTGCCCGAGGGCCTCCGCCAGGATCTCCTCGAGCGGGATGAGGTTGCGGTAGGGCGGGCGGCGGGGCGGAACCGTCCCTTCAGGCCGGTCCGCCAGGGACTCCACCCGGTGCAGAACGCCCACCGTGACGGGCCGGCCGCACTTGGGGCAGCGCCCGCCAATCCTGCGGGTCTCCGCCGGGTGCAGCCGCACGCTGCAAGCCCGGTGCCCGTCGTAGTGGTACTTCCCTTCTTCCGGGAAGAACTCGATCGTGTAGGCTACGCGTCCGGTTCGGATGGCCTCCACGATCCCGTCGTAGCTCAGCTCCGCCTCCAAGGCCGTGGCCTCCCGGCCGAGCTTATTGGGCGAGTGGGCGTCGCTGAAGGAGACCAGGGTGATCCCGTCCAGCCGGGAGATGCGCCAGTTCATCGGCGGGTCGCTGGAGAGCCCCGTTTCGATGGCCCGCACCTGAGGCGTCTGATCCTGAAAGCACTCCTCCAGGGAGTCGAAGCCGGACTGCGAGCCGAACACGGAGAACCACGGCGTCCAGGCGTGGGCGGGGATCACTAAGCACCGGGGCGAGATCTCCGTCACGTACGCCACGAGGTTCGCGCAGCTGAGGGTGAGGGTGGGCCGACCGTCTGTGAGGAGGTTTCCGAACCGGCCCAGGACCGCGTTGATCTGGTCACACACCTCGAAGGAGGGGCTCAGGAGGATGAGGTGTACTTTGCGCAGCTTCCCGTCCTGCGGGTAGACGCTGCTCACTTCCGCGGTGAGCACAAACCGCGTCCCCTGGTACTCGTAGAGGCCGTCCTCCGCGGGCTGGAGTTTTCTGCGCAGCTCCCGGAGCCACACGGGGTGCGTGAAGTCTCCTGTTCCCACCACCTGGATCCCCTTGCGCCGGGCCCACAGGCTCAGGTTCTCCACGTCCATGTCGCGGCTGGTGGCCCGGCTGTACTTCGAGTGCAGGTGCAGATCGCACAGGAAAGCCATACCCGCCTCCCGAGACGTCCTCCCCTTAGCATACCTCCCCGCCGGCCGGACTGGGGAATTCCACTCCACCTCTTCGGCGTTTGTGGGCTCGACGGGAGCCGGAGGGGGCCATGGAGGAACGTCAGGAGCTCCTCGAGGAAACGGAGGTTTTGGACGCGTACTCCCAAGCCGTGGTGGGGGCCGTGGAGCGGGTCGGGCCTGCCGTGGTGAGCGTGGGCCTCGTGCGGCGGGCACCGGAGCCCCTGCGCCGGCGGGGGCTTCCGGAGGTACGGGGGATCGGGAGCGGCGTGATCCTCACCCCGGATGGCTACCTGCTCACCAACAGCCACGTGGTGCAGGGCGCGGACCACATTGAAGTGCGGCTGGTGGACGGTCGGGCGTTCACGGCACGGGTGGTCGGAACAGACCTCCACACGGATCTCGCGGTGCTGCAGATCCCGGAAAGCGGGCTTCCCGCCGCGACCCTCGGGGACTCCTCCAAGCTGCGGGTCGGACAGCTCGTCATCGCCATCGGGAACCCGCTCGGATTCGCCGCCACGGTCACCGCGGGCGTGGTGAGCGCCCTGGGCCGCACCCTGCGGTCGGAGACGGGCCGGCTCATCGAGAACGTGATCCAGACGGACGCGGCCCTCAACCCGGGGAACTCCGGGGGGCCGCTCGTGAACGCGCGGGGAGAGGTGGTGGGGATCAACACCGCGGTGATCGCGGGCTCGCAGGGCCTGTGCTTTGCCATCCCCGTGAACACCGCGAAGTGGGTGGCTGCCCAGCTCATCCGGCACGGCCGGGTCCGGCGGGCGTACCTCGGGATCGCGGCCTCCACGGTGCCCGTGGATCGGAGACTTGTGGTGTACCACCACCTGGACGCGGCCACCGCGGTCCGGGTCGTGGAGGTGCAGCCCGGCTCTGCCGCGGACCGGGCAGGGCTTTGGCCCGGAGATCTCCTCGTGGAGCTGCAGGGTAGACCCGTGCGCAACCTGGACGACCTCCAGGCCGTCCTGGGCCAGCACCCTCCGGGCGTTCCCCTCACGGTCCACGTGATCCGGAACGGGCAGCGCCTCATCTTGGAGGCCATCCCTGCGGAGCTCACCGACGGCTGAAGGATGCCGATCCTCATCGCGTTGCTCGGTCTGTTGTTTGCCTTCGGTGGGGTGAGCCGGGAGCGGGTGGAGCTCGTGGGCGCTTCGGCTCCGAGCACGCCGCCCGAGCTGAACCGCGCCGTGGCCTTCCGGTACGCGGAACCGGACCACGTGACCCGGGCCGTACTGGTCCTCATCCCGGGACTTGCGGGCGGCGCGGGTTCCCTGGATCTTTTGGCCCGGGCCCTGGCGGCGCAGGGCCCGGTGGAGGTGTGGGTCTGGGAACGCCGCAGCAACCTCCTGGAGGACCACACGGGCCTCCAGGAGGCCCTCCGGACGGGGAACCCCGCCTTTGCCGTGGCCTACTACTTCGCACCGGGGTTCGAGGTGCAGGGTCGGCGGTTCGTAGAGCCGGATCCCCGCGGCATGGCGTACTGGGGGCTTGAGGTGCACCTGCGGGACCTGCACGCCCTCATCGAGGAGATCCGACGCCGCCGCCCCGGTGTTCCGATCTTCCTCGGCGGGCACTCCCTCGGCGGGGTGCTCGCGGCCCTGTATGCGGCTTATGACTTCGGGACAGAAGCCCCGGATCCCGGAGGCCGCCGCCTCCGGGGACTGGTGTTCCTCGACGGGTTGCCGGTTCCCATCTTCCCGGCCGTGGATGAGCACGCGTACCGGAACGGGCTTACGCTGCCCATCGTAGGGCGGGTCCCGGGCGTGGATGCGCTGGAGCAGGGCCGGGTAAAGCCCTATCTCGCCTTTCCCACCCTGAACCCAACGCTCATCCGGGGGCTCTCGGTGGCCATGCTCCTCGCCCGGTTCCGGCCGAACGAGCGTGCTAGCCTTCCCATCGCCCCCACCTACCCCCTGCCGCTCACCAACGAGGCGGCGGTGGGGATGGCCCTGGATGACAACGCCCAGCTGAACTTCGCCCTGCGGGCGCGCCTGGGTCTTCCGGATGGCGCATTCACCCTTGCTCCCGACCCCTTCGGTCGCAGCCGGGGGCTTGTGGTCCTCTCCTCCCTCCGGCCCCACCCGGGACGGGAGCTCGTGGGGTGGCGAAACGGGCCGGAGGTGGGTGAGCCCACGGACCTGCGGGAGCTCGTGTTCGCCGCATTAGACGAGGAACGGGACTTCTCCGAGTGGTATTTTCCCTTGAGGCTTCTTCTGGACGTGGCCGCGGTGGTGCGGATGGAGCCTTCGCCCCTTACCCGCCGCATCGGTCGGGTTGGCCCGCCAAGGACCGTGGAGGTCCCGATGCTCTCCATCGGCGCGGGGCAGGGGATCCTCCGGCACCCGTGGGTCCACCGGCTCTTCTTGAACCGGACGGGGAGCCGCGACGTGACCGTAGAGATCCTGCCGGAGGCGGCACACCTCGACGTGGTGACCGCCCGCTCTAACCCCGCAGTCCCCTTGATCCTGCGGTGGGTGGAGACCCGGATCCCATGAGGAGGCTTCCGATGCGTCTCGTGGGCGTTGCCCTTGTGCTCCTCGTGGTCACGCCGTCTTTCTCCGCGCCCGCGTTCAAGCGGGGTGTGGTGATCCTGGTGCAGGGCTCCCGGCGCGTGGTGGTGCAGGTGGAGGTGGCGGATACTCCGGAGACGCGGGCGAGAGGCCTGATGTTCCGCACCCATCTTCCGGAGAACCACGGCATGCTGTTCCTGTTTGAGGTGCCGCAGCGCTTGGCCTTCTGGATGAAGAACACCCGAATCCCCCTCTCCATCGCCTTCATCAGCACCCGATGGCGGATCGTGGACATCCAGGACATGGACCCGCCTGCTCCCGGAGGCCAGATCCCCGTCTACATCTCCCGTACGGAGGCCCAGTATGCCCTCGAGGTCAACCAAGGGTTCTTCGCACGGTACGGGATCACCGTGGGGGCATTGGTCATCTACCGGCCTCTTCCCTGATGCGGGTTCTGCTCCTCCTCGTGCTCGCCCTCCCGTCCGGAACTGCCCCCGCACCGCTTTCGGCCTTCTGCCTGCGGGGACCGACTGCCCTCCAGCTTCGGTACCTCCACTCCGTGGAGCGGACCCCGGTGATCGAACTCTACCGAGTCCGAGATGGGGCCTTGGTGCTCGAGGGGATGCGGTTCCGGTCGTTGGGGTGGGGCCTTCCCTCCGAAGGGTACGTGCGGGAGGACGGGTGGTTCGTGCTCTCCGGATTGGCGCAGCCGGTAGGTGTGCTGCGCCTGCGGGTGAGCCGGCTGACCCGACACACCCTGGTTGTGGGGAACCGCGTGCTTCCCCTCTATACGCTGGTCCCGGAAGGCGGAGGCGTTGTGCTCTCCGTGGGTCCGGTCCGGGGATGCCCCCGTGCGCTCCGGGTGGACCGCCTGTAGCCGCGATCAGTGATATGCTCTATGTCTGGACCTCCCTGGGAGGTCACATCCGGGCGAGCCAGGAGAGGTGCGATGTCTGAGGCCAAGATCGTTCTCCCGCCCTTTTCCGGTACGGAGCTGACCCTGCTGTGGGCAGTGCTGGGCTCCGCCCTGCTGGCCTTGCTATACGGGGCGTACCTGCGGGCGCGGGTCCTACGGGCGGACCCCGGTCCGGAGGCCATGGTCTCCGTGGCCCGGGCGATCCAAGAGGGGGCGTACGCATACCTGAGCCAGCAGTTCCGCACCATGGCGTGGTTTATTGCGCTCCTCACCGTGGGACTGTACCTGATGTACCTCCCGATCTACCAGGACAAACCCATCCTGGCGGTGGGTGTGGCAGGTGCGTTCTTGATGGGCTGCCTGGCCTCCTACGGCGCCGGATACGTGGGGATGACCTCCGCGGTGCAGGGCAACGTGCGGGTCGCGAACGCCGCCCGCCGCTCCTTCAAGGAAGCCTTAGAGCTCGCCTTCCAGGCCGGCACCATCTCCGGGATGTTCACGGTGGGGTTAGGGCTTCTCGGAGCCGTGATCCTCTTCATGCTCTTCCGCGAGGATGCCATGCGGGTCCTCGTGGGATTTGGGTTCGGCGGGTCGCTGGTGGCCGCCTTCATGCGGGTGGGCGGTGGGATCTACACGAAGGCCGCGGACGTGGGCGCGGACCTCGTAGGGAAGGTGGAGGTGGGGATCCCGGAGGACGACCCCCGTAACGCGGCCGTCATCGCGGACAACGTGGGCGACAACGTAGGCGACTGCGCGGGGATGGCCGCGGACGTCTTCGAGTCCTACGAGGTAACTCTCGTGGCCGCCATCATCCTGGGCGCGGCCACTCTCCTCGATCCTGCCTTCCGGTCCCGGTTCCCGGACCAGGCGGCTGCGCAGGCCTTCGCCCTCAAGCTTATCCTCTTCCCTCTTCTCGTGCGGGCGATTGGGGTGTTCGCTTCCGTGGTGGGGACCTGGGCGGTTCGGGGTTCGGACGAGGAGGTGGGGGACCCGATGAAGCCCATCAGCCGGGGCTTTTGGACGGCCGCCCTGCTTGCCACCCTCGGGTTTGGGGTCCTCACCCACGTGTACCTGGGCGACTGGCGGTTCTTCTGGGCCACCTTCATGGGGATCGTGCTCGCCGTGGTCATCGAGCGCATCACGGACTCCTACACCCACACCGACCGGCCTCCCGTCACGGAGATCGCCTACGCCAGCAAGACCGGTACCGCCACCTTGCTGCTCACGGGGTTGGGGCTCGGGATGGAGAGCAGCGTGTGGTCCATCGCGGCCATCGGGGCCACCATCCTGGGCTCATACGCCATCTTCGGCGGGGACCTGGCCCTCTCCGCCTACGGGATCGCCCTCGCAGGGCTTGGGCTGCTGACCACCACGGGCTTCATCCTCGCGGAGGACACCTACGGCCCCATCGTGGACAACGCCAACGGGATCTTCGAGATGTCCGGGGTGGAGCGTGGAGAGTCGCGTGCGGGACGGATCGTGGCCCGGCTAGACCAGGTGGGGAACACCACCAAGGCCCTCACCAAGGGGTTTGCCATCGCCACTGCGGTGGTGGCGGCCACAGCCCTGTTCCGGTCGTACATCGATGAGGCCCGGCTGGTCACGAGCGGGATCCAAGTGAACCTTCCGCTCGTGTTCATCGGGCTCCTGATCGGAGGCGCAGTCCCGTTCCTAGTGTCCGCCTTCCTCGTCCGGGCCGTGGGCCGGTCCGCCTTCCAGGTGGTGGAGGAGGTGCGCCGGCAGTTCCGGGAGATCCCGGGGCTCTTGGAGGGCCGAGCGCGGCCGGAGTACTCCCGGTGCGTGGACATCGTGACCGCCGCGGCTCAGCGGGAGCTGTTGCCGAGCGGCCTTGTGGCCATCGCGGCGCCGGTGCTGGTGGGGTTCGGGCTAGGCGCGGGCGCTCTCGGCGGGTACTTAGCGGGCGCCATCCTCACCGCCCAGCTGCTGGCCGTCTTCATGGCCAACACCGGAGGAGCCTGGGACAACGCGAAGAAGAAGATCGAGGACGGATACCTCGGGGGCAAGGGCGCGAAGTACCACAAGGCCGCGGTGGTGGGGGATACCGTCGGCGACCCTCTTAAGGACACCGCGGGTCCGGCCCTCAACCCCATCATCAAGGTGATGAACCTGGTGGCCATCCTCATCGCTCCCCTCGTGATCCGGGACCTTCCTGTGGTCGCACGGGGTGTGGTGGTGGCGGCCGCACTCGCGGTGATCGCCCTCGCGGTGTGGATGAGCAAGCGGGGGGCGCTTGTGCCTCGAGTTGCCGTGGTGCCGGCCCCGCACCCCGGCGCATAGAGCGGCTCGTGCGGGCGGGAATCTTCGTCCTGTGCCTGGCCTTCGTGGCCTCCCAGGCCTCGGCCCAACCGCTTCTCGCAGGGCGGATGCAGCTCGATACGGGCGCGTCACGCATCGAGCTGTTCGTGCAGGACAACCGCGGTGGGTTCCGGGGCTGGGCGACGGAGATGGAGGGCACCGCCCAGGTCCGGCAGACGGGGGAGTACGCCTATGCGGCCGATGTCGAGGTGCGGGTTCTGGCGCGTTCCGTGACCACGGGGCTGGGGCTCCGGGATGCCCAGATGCACCGGTCGCACCTCCACACGGATCGGTACCCGGTGATCGCCTTCACCGGGGTGGTGTCCGCGGAGCGCGTGCGGATCGCCTCCGAGTTTCCCGCCTTGGTCCGGGGTACGCTCCTCCTGCACGGGGTTCCGCGGGAGCTGTCGTTTCCCGTCCGCATCACCCCGCTTCCGGACGGGTTTCGGGGTCGAGGGACATTTGTGGTCCGCATGAGCGAGCACGGGATCCCGATCCCGCGGTTCTGGATCTTCGTGGCGGAGGATCCCGTCCAGGTGACCGTGGACCTGGTCTTCCGGGCTGTGCGCTTGTCGTTGACATCTTGATGTCTTTCTCTTAGCATCAAGATGTGCGCACCACCTTGACCCTCGACGAGGACGTGGCGGCTAGGCTGAAGGCCGAGGCCCGGCGTACAGGGCGGAGCTGGAAGGAAATTGTGAATGAGACCCTGCGACTGGGGCTTGTGGCCCGACGGCTCTTCAAGGTCCACCAGCCGTTCCGGGTCCGGGCACGGCCCTGGGGTCTACGACCGGGGCTGGACTACGACCGGACCTCCGAACTTCTCGAGCAGCTCGAAGGCCCCCTCTTCCGGTGATCCTTCTGGACGCCAACCTCCTCCTGTACGCCTACAACGCCTCCTTCCCCCAGCACGAGCGGGCCCGGGTTTGGCTGGAGGAGGTCCTTTCCCGGCCAGAACCTGTCGGGATAAGCTGGACGACGATCCTGGCGTTTTTGCGCATCGCGACAAATCCCCGGGCTTTCGAAGCGCCGCTCTCGCCGGAGGAGGCCATCGCGTGCGTGGACGCGTGGCTCGGGTGCCCGCAGGTGGTGATCCTGGAGCCCACCGATCGGCACTGGGAGGTCCTGGTCCGGCTCCTTCGATCCTCCCGGATCCGAGGCCCCGCAGTGATGGACGCGCACCTAGCGGCCTTGGCCATCGAGCACGGCGCGGTGCTGTGCACCACCGACCGGGACTTCGCCCGCTTCCCCGGCCTGCGGATCTATAATCCGCTTGCGGCCGACGAGGTAGGTACCTAGTCCGGTGCCGAGTAGAGGATCCGGCTGCCCTCTACCCGGGCGAACTTCGGGAGACGATGGGGCGCGCAGCCCCGGTCCGTGATGTGGCGGACGTTCCAGCCGCGCACGAGGAACGCGTCGCTCAGCAGCTGCCGGTGGCACCGCCACGGGCTGGCCTCTGCGCACATGAGGCAGATGCGGTGCCGGCCTGCAAGGCTTTCCAGCTCCGCCCGGATCCCCTCGAACGTCTCCGTGAGCATGAAGTCCGCGTAGGCCCGGAAGGACCCCACCTTCCAGCCCGTGTTGGGGCTTCCGGGCTGTGGCGTGCGGTAGCCGCCCAGGTCTTGCCGCCACACGTACGCGATTCCCCGCTCTCTCAGGGCTTCGGAGAGGGTCTGGCCGCAGAAGTGCGGGAAGCGCCGGGAAGTCGGCCACCGCCGCACGTCCACCAGAACCTCGATCCGGTGGGCCTGGAGGAGGTTCAGGAAGGTGTCGAGGGAGCGGGTGGAGTGCCCGATGGTGTGGATCGTACGAGGATCTTCGCAGCCGGAACGCGGCTCCATGGCCTATCCGCGCACGAGGAGAGCACTTCCGAAGAACAGGATGAGGGACGTGAGCACCACAGCTCCGCTCGGGGCCACATCCAGGAAGAAGCTGGTCAGGAGCCCCACGAAAATGGAGACGAGTCCGAAGGCCACCGAAAGGCCCAGGGTAGCCCGGAAACTGCGCCCAAGCCGCATGGCGGCAAGGGGCGGAAGGACGAGCAGGGATCCGGTGAGGAGGATCCCCACGACCCGCATGGAGACCACCACGGTGACGGCCACGAGCAGGGTGAACAGGAGGTTGAGGGCGTCCACGGCAATCCCCTGCGTTCGGGCCGTCTCCTCGTCCAGGGTGACGGCGAAGAGCTCCTTATAGAGGACCCCTACGGTCCCTACCACGAGCCCGCCGAGCGGGAGCATGAGCCAAAGGTCCTGAGGCCGAACCGCGGTGAGGGTGCCGAACAGGTACACGAAGAGGTCGGGTGTACTCCCGCGCCCCCGGCTCAGGAGGATCAACGCCACCGCGTAGCCCGCGGCGAGGAACACCGCGAGGGCCGCCTCTCCGGAAAGCCCTCCTCGGCTGCGTAGCCGCTCGATCCCTGCCCCGGCGAGGAGGGCGGAGGTGAGGGCGCCCCACAGGGGGTCGGCACCGAGGAGGAGTGCGGCGGCGATCCCCGCGAAGGCGGTGTGGGAGAGGGTGTCCGCGATGAGGCTCAGCCGGCGCAGCACCAAAAACACCCCCACCACAGGCGCCACGACCCCGATCACCGCGCCCGCGACGAGCGCCCGCTGCATGAACCCGTAGCTCAGGACCTCGAGCATGCTAGTGTCGGTGCGCCACCAGCCAACTCCCCGCCCGGTACAGCTGCTCCAGCGTGCCCGACCGGAGGGCCTCCTGCGGGCTTCCGTGGAAGAAGAGGCGCCGGTTTAGGCACGCGAGCTGCGTCACCTCCCTGGCTACTACACCCACGTCGTGGGAGACGAGCACCAGGGTAACACCCTCCTCGTTCAGCCGGTGCAAAAGCCCGTAGAACTGCTCCTGGGCTTCCACGTCCACGCCCACCGTCGGCTCATCGAGGACGAGGAGCTCAGGCTCCGCGGCCAGGGCCCGAGCGATCAGCACCCGCTGCTGCTGTCCTGCGGAGAGCCGTGATAAGAGCCGGTCCCGGTACGCCTCCATGCCGACGGTGCTCAGGGCCCGCAGGGCCGCGGCCTCGTCGGCCGCCGTGAACCGGCGGCCCAACCCTGCTCGGCCCGCCCGGCCGCTCAGGACCACCTCCAGCACCGTGGCCGGAAAGCGAGGGTTGTACGGCACGGATCCTTGAGGAACGTATCCGACGCGGTGCCAACCCCGGAAGGATCGGAGGTCCTCTCCGAACAGGCGCACGTGTCCGCAGGTGGGCCGTACGAGCCCCAGCATCACCCGGAGCAAGGTGGTCTTGCCCGCGCCGTTTGGGCCGATGATCCCCAGGAAATCTCCTCGCCGCACCACCAGGTGCACGTCGTCCAGGACGCGCTCGCCGTCCCGGTCCACGCACACGTGGTGGAGTTCCACCACGGGTTCGCTAGCGGCACTCCAGCCCATGGGCGAGGCTCCGAAGGTTCTCGTCCATCACCGTGAAGTACGTCCGTCCCCGGGCCCGCTCTTCTGGCCGCAGGCCCTCAAGAGGATGCAGCACCGCGGTGCGGGCGCCTACCTCTCGGGCCAGGGTCTCCGCCATCCGGGCCGTTGCGGGGGATTCGAAATAAATTACCCGGACGCGGTACCGGCGGACCAAGCGCAACGCCTCCCGCAGCTTTGCGGGGGAAGGTTCTGTCTCCGGCGAAAGGCCGGTGAGCGCGACCATCTGGAGCCCGTACCGCCGCGCGAGGTACCCGAAGGCGGCGTGGGTGATGACGAACACCCGGGTGCGGCACCGCGTAAGGCGCTCTCGGAACCGTTCGTGGAGATCTCTGAGATCAGCTTGGAGACGTTGGGCGTTGCGCCGGTAGGTTTCCGCGCCCGCGGGATCCACCCGGCTGAGGCCCATCCGGATCCGTTCCACCTGGTGCTGCGCCAGCACGGGATCCAGCCACACGTGCGGGTCTACGGCTCCACCGGGCTGATGTCGCAGGAGCGGTAGCCCTTCCGTAGTGTTCACCAGCGCGTCCTTCGGGAGTTCGGACCGGAGCTTTCCGATCCATGGCTCTAGCCCTGCGCCGTTGTAGATGAGCAGGCGGGCCCGCCGGAGGAGGAGGACGTCGCGGGGCGTGGGCTCGTAGTCGTGGACCTCTGCACCGGCAGGCACGAGCAACCGCACCTCGAAGCGGTCTTGCGCCACGCGGAGGGTGAACTCGTAGAGGGGATAGAAGGAAGCCACCGCGAGGGGCTTCTGCGGGCTCGGGTTTCCCGCTAGGCCGAGGGGGAAAAGGAGCACGAGGAAAAGAGCCCTCACGGGTTCCTCTCCATCTGGCAGCGGGCACAGTAGCCCACGAGCTCGATGCGGTGGCCGGTGACCCAAAACCCGCGGGCGCGGGCGGCCCGCACCAGGGTCGCGACGTTGCACCCTTCAACGGGTTCCAGCTTCCCACAGCCCAGGCAGAGGAGGTGGTGGTGGTGTGTTCGGGCGAGCTCGTACCGGGTGCGGCCGTCCCCCAGGTGCACCGTCTCCACAAGCCCCTGGGCCTGCAGCAGGTCCAGGGTACGGTACACGGTGACCCGGCCGATGCGGGGAAGGAAGGTTCGGGCGCGGGCGTGGATTGCGTCCACGTCCTGGGCGCACCCCAGCTCCTCCAGGGCCCGCAGCACGGCCCGGCGTTGGGGGGTGAGGCGGGGCGGAGTTCCCGACCGCACGGGGCAAACCGAAATCGAATTTCAGTTTCAATTATGCCCTTCGGTACCCCTGGCGTCAAGATCGGGGGACTAGGGGATTCAGCGGGATTTTTGGGCCCGGCAGCTTTTTACCACCCCACGGCAGCTCCGTCCACCCGAGGATCGGAGCCTCCGTAGTATACCCCTGCGTGATCCACGAGGATGACCTGGGCCCCGCCCGCGAAGCCGGACATGGGGACCACCCGGTGTCCCCGCTGCTTGAGCTCCGTAACCGTCTCCTCGGGAAAGCCGGGTTCCATGCGCAGCTCAAAGGGGGCTGGCAGATCCGCGGGGTCCGTACCGGGAAAGCTCAGCCAGCGGGGGGCCTCCACGGCCTGCTGGACGTTCATGCCGAAGTCCACCAGATTTGTAAACACCTGAGCACACCACTGAGGTTGTCCGTCCCCACCCGGGGTTCCCCACACCACGAAGGGACGCCCATCCGGGTGAAGGGCCATGAAGCACATCAGGGTGTGCATGGTGCGCTTGCCGGGTGCGATCACGTTCGGATGCCCGGCTTCTAGCGTGAACCCCCTTCCCGCCCGGTTGTTGAGCAGGATCCCCGTCCCTTCGACCACCTCCGCACACCCAAAGCTCGCGGACAGGCTGGTGATGTAGGAGACCAAGTTCCCCTCCGCGTCCGCTACGGCGAAGTAGGTGGTGGCGCCGAGCTCCTCCCGGAGGGCTCCGGGCCAGACCTCAGCGCTCGCCCGGAGCGGGTGGATCTCCCGCGCCCGGCGGCGGGCGTACTCCTTGGAGAGGAGTGTGCCGAGGGGGTTGTCCACGAATCGAGGATCGCCCACGTACCCGAGCCGGTCTGCGAAGGCCAGCTTCTTAGCCTCCACCATGAGGTGGACGGTCTCAGGAGACCCCCAGCCTAGCTGAGCGAGTTCGAATTCCTCCAGGAGGTTGAGCATCTCCAGCAGGATGAGACCTTGGGAAGGAGGGGCAGTAGTCAGGACGCGGTAGCCGCGGTAGGTGGTCTCGAGGGGCTCGTAGATCTCGCTGCGGTGCTCCGCGAACTCCCGTTCCGTCAGCAGTCCCCCGTGCGCCCGGCAGTACTGGACGATCGTCCGGGCCAGCTCCCCGCGGTAGAAGACCTCACGCCCGCCCTGTGCGATCCGCCGCAGGGTCTCCGCCAGGTCCTTCTGCACCAGGACCTCTCCCGGCCGGGGCGGCCTGCCCTGCGGCAGGTAGATCCGGGCGGTAGATGGGTAAGCCTTGAGGACCTCCTCCGCCTCCGCGATCCACGCGCTCACCTTCTCCGTCACCGGAAACCCCTCGTCCGCGTAGAAGATCGCGGGCTCCAGCAGTTGCGCGAGCGAGAACCTCCCGCTCCCCCACCGCTCCAGGGCGGTGACCATGGCGTCCACGGCCCCGGGGACGGAGACGGAGAGCATGCCCCGGAAGGGCATCCGCGTGGATCCCCGCTCGACGAAGAACTCGCGGGTGGCCGCGTACGGCGCGATGCCGCTGCCGTTGAGGGCCCAGACCCGGCCCTCCCGGGCGTGGAAGTAGAGGAGGAAGGTATCACCGCCCACACCGCTCATCATGGGCTGGACCACGCCGAGAACCGCGGCCGTGGCCACGGCCGCATCCATGGCGTTCCCGCCGGACATGAGCACCCGAAGCCCGGCCGCGGAGGCAAGGGGGTGGCCGGAGGCCACCATCCCGCGCCTGGCCATCACCACGCTCCGTCCCTGTGGAACCATCGCCGACCTCCTTACGTCCCGACCCATACGGGAGAGACCAACTTCCTTAAGGTGGCGATGACGGACTGGGCCGCAAGGATCCCCGTGCGGGGGTTCTCCGTGGGCATGTTCTCGATATGGAGGTGGAACCGGCCGAAGGAGCCGACCACCTCCAGGTCGTGGGTGTTCCGCGCGACGGTGGGATCCGCCACGATCCGCACCCGGGTGCGGTCCGGGCCGATCCCCGCGAGGCTGATCGCGGCCATGATGTTGACGTTGGCGGGGAACCGTTCCTTCAACCGTAGTCGTTTATTGCACGACCACGCCGCCGGGCGAACGGTGCTCCTGACTTGCGCCGGGGAGCCTCATCCCGGTACCCGAGCCTCCATCGCGCGGCGGGCCTTCCGGTGCCGCCGCGGATGGGGGTCTCCCCCTGCCCGGGCCTCCCTCGGAGGGACACCGACCGAGAAGCAGGCGTAATCCGCCCTGCTTCACCAGCCACCGGTTCAAGCGGCCCCAATCACCCCAGACGTGCCTCCCTCGATTCCTCGCGGGTAGAGGGAGGGCGGACCTGAGGCGTGCACGGAGCCGCTCCCCGAATCCTAACGCGCGCCGGGCAATTGCCACCGCCGCGGCCGCATGCGGCGATAGCCCATACCCCACGCCAAACTTCGCATAGCCGATCACCGTCGTAAACGCCGGGTTCACCTCGATGACCTCCACCCCCTCCCGGTATGCCCGTGCTACCAGGAGGCGGAAGAGCAGCGCGTAGGCAAACCCGGATAGCTTCCTCGCATAGCGCTTGCCGCCCAGCACCTCCAGCTCGTCCTTCTTGCTCTCGAAGTCCAGGTGTTCTGTGGCGATGGGGACCCCGTGCTGCTTTGCCAGGGCCACCACCCTTGCCGTCACCTCGCCCAGGGCGGCGCTCAATTGCTCCCTGCGCCTTCCCAGCATCCGGACCGAGAAGTGCTCCGTCAGCACCGGGTTACCGTGCCGGTCAACTAGACCGCAGGCTACGTGCCCGACGTTCAGGTCCACCCCGAGGCAACCCTTGCGGCGGTCCGTGGCGGGCTTCACCGCGGGGCGGTCCGTGGTGGCGTGCACGTACCAGATGGGCTTGCCCTTGCGCAGGCGGCGGACGAACCGGAACGTGATGGGCTGCCTGCTTTGGAGGGCGTGGTCGATCACTTCCCGAAGGCCTTCTCGAGGGCAGCAGGGACCCGCACCCGCAGGACCCCGCCGGGGTAGAGGGTAGCCGTCTGGTTACCGCCCGTCTCTTCTGAGGAGCCCAGGCAGAGGAAGTGAGCCGAACGAGCCAGCCTCCAATCCCGAAGCCACGCCTCGTGGGAGGGGTAGCCGTTCTCGGCGAGGTGGAACTGGGCACGGAACAGCTTCCTGCCCCCAAAGCAGATGCTCGGGATTTTCCTTGCCGCCTCCCTGCGGGCATTCTGGAGGCGGTCTTCGAGGGTTTTGAGTCTGCGCTTCTTCTGGTGCAGGATGAACTCCAACCTCCGTTTCCGCTCGGAGGAACCCGCTTTCTTCAGTGCTTTCTCGAGCCGGGCGATTTTCTCCTTTGCCGCCTTGATCCTTCTTTTAAGACCGGCGATGCGTTTGTGGGCCGATTTGCGGGCGGTATCCACCTTGCCCCGCAGGTCTGCGCTCAGGGCGTTGAACTGGCGGGCCGTGAGGCCGTAGTGGGCGATGTACCGCTTCTTGCACTCGCCGAGCTTCCGTCCCTGCACGTAGAGGTCGACGAACAGCCGGCGCTGCAGGCGACACCACAGGTCCGCGATCGCATCGAGGGCGGGGTAGACCCGCTCGTCCCGGATCCGGGTGCAGAAGGTCACCTCCATCCCTTCGCACTCCCACTCGGAGAGCTTCAACATTCGCACGTGTGTTCGATTCTGAAACAGAGGATAATAAAATCCGCAACAGCTGTCAACCCGTAACAGCGGTTATACCAGCGGGCAAAGTTCCCCTGCAGGAACTGCATCGCCCGGCCTAAAGGCACCTCTGAGACGCGCACCAGGAGGTGCACGTGATTCGGCATCAGCACGTAAGCCATCACGCACATCCCGTAGCGCTCGCATGTTCGGCGGAGCAGGTCTAGGTACATCCGGTACTCCTCGCCTTGGTAGAAAATCCGCTCCCGCCGGACTCCCCGCGCGATCACGTGGTAGATCCCTCCCGGCAGGTGCACCCGGTTCCGACGCGGCACCCTCCACCACCTCCGCCGGAACAAACGCACACCTCTGGGTTTTTGACACATGGCGTCTGACACCAGGTGCCAGACACCTAGCCGAGTATGTCCTCGGCCCCTAGCTCGAGCTCAGGGAACGCCACAGGGGCTAAGCGATCGCCCCGCTCCAGAGCCCGCATCTCCCCGTATCCCTCAGGAGAAGGGCTGCGGTACACCTCGATGCGGTCCTGCTCCAAGTCCACCAGCCACGCTTCGGGAATTCCCCACCGCGCATAGAGGGGCACTTTGACCTGCCGGTCGTAGTCTGCGGAGGTCTCCGCCACCTCCACCACGAGCAGCACGTCCTCCGGGCCGGGGTGGCCACCCCTGTAGTAATCT
>FWWL01001812.1_pt1 | contig 48187 bp, 50 predicted proteins | sample 2228331 | NCBI WGS metagenome assembly FWWL01 (sample SAMEA103939775, study PRJEB20133) | metagenome | reverse complement strand
CCCGGGCGGGTAGGCCACCAGGGCCACGGACCGCTTGAGGGGCTTTCCCACGGGGCCAGTATACTGGCCGAAGAGAGGCCTGCGGGAAGGGACGCGGTCTGGGGGACGTTGTAGGGAACGTCTCATGTTGCGCGTGACGTTCCTGTACTGGGAGGGCTGCCCGTCGCACGGGGAGGCGCTGGCGCGCCTGCGGCAGGCCATCCAGGACGAAGGCGTGGAGGCCTCCGTGGAGGTGGTCCGGGTGGACACGGAGGAGGACGCACAGCGGTTGCGGTTCGTGGGCTCGCCCACCATCCTGGTGGACGGCCAGGACGTGGCACCCGTAGAGGGGCTGCCGTACCGGCTCACCTGCCGGGCCTACGTGCACGAGGACGGGCGCGTGTCTCCGCTGCCGAGCGCCGAACAGATCCGCGCGGCCCTGCGGCGGGCTGCCCGCCCACGGGGCGCGACAAACCGCTGAGGAGGTGGACCCGTGGCCAAATTACGGATTGGAGACCCCGCTATCCCCTTCCGGCTCCCGGGCACGGACGGCCGGGAGCACGCCCTGGACGACTACGCGGACCGGCAGGCGGTGGTGGTGATCTTCAGCTGCAACCACTGCCCCTACGTGCGGGCGTGGGAGGACCGCATGGTGGCCATCCAGCGGGACTACGCCCCACGGGGCGTCCAGTTCCTCGTGATCAGCAGCAACGACCCCGAACAGTACCCGGAGGACAGCTTCGACCGGATGAAGGAGCGGGCCCGGGAGAAGGGCTACAACTTCCCCTACCTGTTTGACGCGACGCAGGAGGTGGCCCGGGCGTACGGTGCCCAGCGGACGCCGGAGGTGTTCGTGTTCGACCGGGACCGCCGCCTGCGGTACCACGGCGCCATCGACGACCACTACGAGGACCCAAAGCAGGTACGGCGGCACTACCTGCGGGAGGCCCTGGACGCGGTGCTGGCGGGCGGGGAACCTGCAGTCCCGCAGACCCCGCCCGTGGGCTGCACCATCAAGTGGCGCCCGCAGGCGGCCCCTCAGGCCGCGCGCTAAGGACAGTCCTCCCCGAGGAGGGCCTGCAGGCCTTCCGTGGCCCCGCACCGCAGGGACAGGTGGGCCAGGGCGGAAAGTGGCGTCTGCTGGGGGTTCACCTCCACCAGGTAGGCGCCACACGCCCTGGCCAGCCTGCCCAGGGAGGCGGCAGGCTCCACCACCGCGCTCGTGCCCACCACCAGGGCCACCTCCGCATGGCGGAACGCCTCCTCCGCCTGGAGGTACGCCTCCGCGGGCAGCAGCTCGCCGAACCACACCACGTCCGGCCGTGCCCGGCCCCCGCACCGGGGGCAGTAGGGCGGCGGGGTGAAGGCCTCCGGCGGGGGCAGCGGGAAGCGCTCCGCGCACCGCTCACACCGCGCGCGGTGGAGGCTGCCGTGCAGCTCCACCACCCTGCGGGAGCCCGCACGGGCGTGCAGCCCGTCCACGTTCTGCGTGACGAGCAAGAACCCCTCTCCCTTCTCGCGTTCCAGTTCCACCAGGAGCTCGTGGGCCCGGCTGGGCCGCGCCGCGCACGCGGCCCGGTAGCGGGACGCGTACCACGCCCACACCCGTTCCGGGTCATGCGCGTACGCCTGCGGGGTGGCCAGCTCCTCCGGCCGGAAGCGCTGCCACAGCCCCTGCGGGTCCCGGAAGGTGGGTAGCCCCGACTCCGCGGAGATCCCCGCCCCCGTGAGCACCGCCACCCGGCGCGCCCGCTCCAGCCTCCTGCGCGCGTCGTCCAGTCCCCGTGCGGACTCGCCACCCGTCATGGGGTCCCCGCGGAGCCGCTAGGCAGGCGCAGCCGGAACTCCGAGCCCGCTCCGGGACTGCTCCGCACGTCCACGGCCCCCCCGTGCGCCTCCACCACCTCCCTCACCAATGCCAGCCCTAACCCGCTGCCCTCCGGGCCCCGCACCCGCGTGGGGACCCGATAGAACCGGTCGAACACCTTCGGCAGGTGCTCGGGAGCGATCCCCACCCCGGTGTCCTGCACGACCACCTCCACCCATCCGTCCTCGGCAGTCGCACGGAGCAGGACGCGGCCTCCGTCTGGGGTGTGCCGGATGGCGTTGTCCAGCAGGTTCCGGACCGCCAACCGCAGCTGGTCCACGTCCGCGTACACCTCAGGCAGGTGGGCTGGGACGTCCACCTCCAGCCCGAGCTTTGCCTCCGCCGCCAACAAGGCCACCTCGTCCGCGAGCTCGTACAGGACGGGGGCCAGGTCCACCCTCTGCCGCCGTGGGGCACCGGCCTCCTGCACCGTCCAAAGGGCCAGCAGGTGGTCTACCAAGGCCTGTAACCGACCCAGGGCCCGCAGGGCGTCGTGCACGGCCTTGCTGGCAGTTGGGTCCGCCCCGGGCCTGCCCCGCAGCCGCTCCAGGTGCAGGCGGAGGCTCGCCAGGGGGGAGCGCAGCTCGTGCGCCGCGTGTGCCGCAAACGCCCGCTCCCGCGCCAGCATGGCCTCCAACCGCTCCGCCATCCGGTTGAAGCTGGACCCCAGGCGGCGGACCTCCTCGGGCCCTTCCAGCCGGACGCGCTCGGACAGGTGGCCGGCGGCCAAGGCGTCCGCAGCCTCCGTAAGAGCCCGCAACGGGCGGGTGATCCATCCGGCCACCAAGCCGCTCACGACCCCTACCGTCCCCAGCACCGCGGCCGCCGCGCCAATCAACGCCGTCCACGCAGCCCGAACCGGCCCCAGCACGGCAGCCGCGGGGACGGAGAGCTCCAGGGCTCCGTGGGCCCGCCCGTCCTCCTCCAGGAGGGGCACCGTGGCGTACAGGCGCCGGCCCGAGGCCTCCTCGCCCCAGCCCTGGCGCGGAGCAGGGCGCCCCTCGGGCGCGACGGGTTCCGAGGACGCCACCACCCGCAGCCGTCGATCCAGCACCACCACCCGAGCGCCCGACTTCCGGGCGTACGCCTCCAACAGGGCCTGGGGCACCCAGCCGTGCTCCACCGTCTCATGCAGGACCGTGCCGAGGATCAACCCCTTGGCTACCAGTTCGTGGTAGGCCCGCTGCTCCGCGTGGCGCCTCACCAGGTAGGCCGACCACGTCACGACCCCGCCCAACCCGAGGACCAGCAGCCCCAGGTAGACGGCGAGGATCTGCCACCGCAGGCTAGCCTTCACCGGCGTCCTCGAAGCGGTAGCCGTAGCTGCGTACCGTGTGGATGTAGCGAGGCCGGGTCGGATCGTGCTCCAGTTTTTCCCGCAGCCAGCGGATGTGCACGTCTAGGGTCCGCGGGTCGCCCACCCAGTCCTGCCCCCAGACCCGGTCCAACAGCTCCTGCCGCGACAGAGCCCGCCCCGCCTCCGACATGAGAACCTCCAAGAGCTGGTACTCGCGTGGCCTGAGCACCACGGGCCGGCCGGAACGCCAGACGCGCCGCGCCACGCGGTCGAGCGTGATCTCGCCGACCATGAGGCGGTCTCCCGGCCGCGGCGCCCCGCCCCGGTCCAGCTCCCGGCGGCGGAGGAGGGCCCGTAGCCTCGCCACCAGCTCGCGGAGGCTGAACGGCTTCGTCACGTAGTCGTCGGCCCCCACTTCCAGCCCGGTCACCCGGTCCAGCTCGTGACCGCGGGCGGTGAGCATGAGCACGGGCACGTCGGACCGACGCCGGACCTCGCGGCAGACGCTGAACCCGTCCACGTCGGGCAGCATCACGTCGAGGACCACCACGTCCACAGAACGGTGTTGCAGCGTCTGGAGCGCTTCCTGCCCCGTGGCCGCGGTGACCACCCGGAACCCTTCCTGCTCCAGACCCTCCCGCAGGGGCTCCACCAGGTCCGGGTCATCCTCCACCAGAAGCACCCGCGGGCTCCGCTGCAGCGCCTGCGCCCTCAACGACCCGTCCTCCCGTGGACACCGTCTCCTGCTGGGCCCGGGCCCGCTGGAGTGCCACCGCAGCCAGGGCTGCCGCAGATCCCACCACGGCCGCACCGGAAGCGGGGCCGATGTCGGTTCCCGTGCCGACGGCGTGCAAGGTGGCCAGTGCGTACGCTCCGAAAACAGCATAGTGCAGGCGCCGCCAACTCCGGTACCCCATCTGGCGGCGCAGGAACCCGCTGACGTACACCGCAAGCCCTACGTAGGCGGCCAGCTGCCCCAGTCCGACCCACGGACCCCGTACGGGGAACGCGAAGGGCGCCAGCAGCCCGGCGAGGGTGGGCCGCACGTGCCGGTCCAAGAGCAGCACCCCCGCGTGGACCAGGACAAAGGCCAGGGAAAGGCCTGCCGCGAACCGGTGCAGGCCCACGAGCACCACCGCCCTCGGACCGCGCTCTGCCCGTCCCGAGACCAGCAGGCCTAGGCAGCAGGCCAGCCACAGCAAGGTGTACGCCACCCAGCCCGCGCTGCGGCTGGCGTACCAGAACACCCTGGGTCCCGGCCCCCCAAGGGCCTCCGCCACCGCGGAGGCCACCCCGCGCGCCCACAGGACGCCGAGCGCAGCTCCGAACACCGACCCCCATCCAGCCAGCGTTGCCGTACGCGCGTCCACGTCAGCCCACCTCCTCCAACGTGAGCCCCTGCAAGTGCACGCTGCCGTCCCACCGCACCAGAGCAACCCGCAGCCCCGGGAACCTCCGCAGGTACCCGTCCGCCGCCTGCGTGCCCAGGACCACCAGCGCCAGCGCGTGCGCGTTTGCCACGGCCGCGTGGCGGGCCCACACGGTGGCGCACGCCACGTCTGTGGCTGCGGGCAGGCCTGTGCGGGGATCCACCACGTGGTGGGCCCACCGGTCTCCTGCCCGCCACCGCCGCGCGTCTGTCCCCGAGGTGGCAAGCCCTCCCCGGTCCAACCACAGCACGCCCAGCCGCCTGCACGGTGCCTCCACGGAGACCGGCCAGCCCGGCCAGCCCGGGGGCGCTCCGCGCACCGCCACGTCTCCGCCCGCTTCCACCAAGCACGGCCCGAACGCGCGGAGTTCTCCTGCCAGCCACTCCGCCGCCAGCGCCTTGCCCATCCCACCCAGGTCCATCCGGACCCCGGCCGGGAGCTGGACTACCGGGACCCGCGGGTCCACCCGCACCGCCCGCCACCTCCCGAAGCTGCGCGCGTCGGAGGGCGGCAGCGGTCCCGCCTCGTGCAGGCGCTCAAAACTCACCGCGTAGCCCGCGGCCTCCAGCCGGTCCAGCACCGTGGGGTCGTACAGGCCGCCTGTGACCCGGGCCGCCCACAGGGACCAGCGCACGGCCCGCCACAGGATGGGGTGCACCTCCAACGGCGTCCCAGCGGCTCTGTTCAGGCGGTTGAGGTCGCTGTCCTCGCGGAACCGGCTCAAGATCAGCTCCAGTTGCCTTGCTTTGCCCTGAGCTGCGGCGAGGGCCTGCCGCGCGGCCTGGGTGTCTGCGGCCACGCACACCCGGAACTGGCAGCCCATGGCCCGGAACCTTCCCGCGAACACAGGCACGTCACCGCGAAGACCGCGTACTGGCCACGGGGCGGCGCACCGACGGGATGGGCGGGAGCACTTCTAGCTCGAGCTCCCCTTCTGTGCCGGATTCCCGCAGCCGTTCTACCTGCACCACCGCGGCCGTGTGGCTGGCCTCGCGCGAGGCGATCCCACCGAACCCCAGCACCCCCACCAGGAGCGAGCCTGCCGCCAACGCGGCCTTCCACATGCGCATCCGGGCCTCAGTCTCCATGCTCCCACCTCTCCCAGGGTTCCTCCCGCGCCCAGGGCTCCTCCCACTCCCGGCGCCTGGTGGCCCCCCCGGCCCTGCCAGAACTTCCCAGGCGCGCCAGCAGCCGGTTCGCTTCGTCCAGCCTCTGACGGTACGTGGCCTCTCGCGCGCGGTAGGCTTCCACGAGCCGGCGGAGGCGGCCCGCTTCCTCCGTAAGCCGCTGCACCTGCTCCTGGCAGCTCCGGGCTTCCGGAGCCGGAGTTGGGCTTGCGCCGGCCAGCCGCAGCCCCAGCGTCACTCCCGCCGCGGCCAGAAAGCCCGCCGCCGCCGCGGTCACCAACCACAGGGCTGTCCTCGACACCTCTGTTCCCTCCTCTCGCGTGGCGTATTTGACTACAGCGGTACCGGCGGCGCAGCCGGCCTTGGTGAACGGCAGGGTAGGGCCCTGTTAAAGTTTCGCTAACGCGCTTGCCGGGGCTTCGGGCCTTCCCCTACCCTGCCCTTAGCGGTGGGGACGTTCCGGAAGGGCGACGAGGTAGAGGTCCGGGTGGACCGCCTGTCCTACGGCGGCCGGGGCGTGGCGCGGGCGGACGGCTACGTGGTGTTCGTCCCCCACACCGCACCCGGAGACCGCGTGCGCGCGCGCCTGGTGCGGGCCAAGCGGTCCTTCGGGGAGGCGGAGGTGGTGGAGGTGCTGGAGCCCTCGCCCCACCGCACCGACCCCCCGTGCCCGTACTTCGGGCGGTGTGGGGGCTGCACCTGGCAGCACCTGCGCTACGAGGCGCAGCTGTCCGCGAAGGAGCAGATCGTCCGGGAGAGCCTGGAAAGGCTGGGCGGCCTCCGCGACCTGCCCCTGCGTCCCATCCTGCCGGCCCCCCAGCCCTTCGGCTACCGGAACAAGATGGAGTTCGCCTTCCACCCCGAGGCCACCTTGGGCCTGCACCTGCGCGGACACTTCGACCGGGTGCTGGAGATCGACAGCTGCCTGCTGCCCTCCCCCCTCGCCAGCGCGGTGCTGCGGGACGTGAAGAGCTTCGTGCGGGAGAAGGCCATCCCGTGTTACGACCCCCGGACCCGCCAGGGGCTGCTGCGGCACCTGGTGTACCGGGAAGGCGTGCGCACCGGACAGGTTCTGGTGGCGGTGGTGACCGCGCCCGCGCCGTTCCCGGAAGGGCCCGAGCTGGCCCGGCGGATCGCGTCCCGGTACCCCCAGGTCCGGGGCGTGCTGTGGGCGCAGTCCGGTTCCCTGTCGGACGCCGTACAGGTGGACCGGCTGGAGGTGCTGTGGGGCGAAGCCACCATCGAGGAGGAGCTGGCCGGCTTCCGGTTCCGGGTGGGGCTGGAGACCTTCTTCCAGACCAACACGGTACAGGCGGAGCGGTTGGTGCAGATGGCGGTGGAGCTGGCAGATGTGAGCGCCCGGGACCGGGTGGTGGACCTGTACTGCGGGGTGGGGACCTTCACTTTGGCCTTCGCCCGGCAGGCGGCGTACGCGTGGGGCATCGAGGCGGTAGCCGCGGCGGTGGAGGCGGCGCGGGAGAACGCGGGGAGGGCGGGAATTGACAACGTGGAGTTCGTCCACGGCGAGGTCCGCCAGGCCCTCCCGGACCTCGTCTCCCGCGTGGGGGCCCCGGACGTCCTGATGTTGGACCCGCCCCGGTCGGGCGCGGGCGGGAAGGTGATGCGCCGCATCGGACGGGCGGGGCCCCGCAGGGTGCTGTACGTGTCCTGCAACCCCACCACCCTGGCGCCGGACCTGAAGGAGCTGGTGCCCTTCGGGTACCAGGTGCGGGTGGTGCAGCCCGTGGACCTGTTCCCGCAGACGTACCACGTGGAGACGGTGGTGTTGCTGGAACGCGTCTGAGCCCGCAGGCGTACAATCTCGTGGGAGGTGGACGGTGCGGGAAGAGGCACGGCGCTGGCTCGCGCAGGGGGACGCGGACCTGGCCCACGCGCGGGCCAGCCACCAGGCGGGCTTTTACTTCGCCGCGGCCTTCAGCTGCCACCAGGCCGCGGAAAAGTGGCTCAAGGGAGCCGTCATCGAACTGCGCCGGACGCTCCCTCCGAAGACCCACAACCTCGTGGAACTCGGCAGGACGCTGGAAGTACCCGAGGAGGTGATGAGCGACCTGCGGCTGCTGAACCCGGAGTACGCCACCTCCCGGTACCCGGACGCCGCCAACGGGGTGCCCGCGGAGAACTACGACGCGCGGAAGACAGCGCAGTTGCTGGAGGCGGCAGAGCGCGTGCACCGGTGGGTCACCTGGGCGTTGACCGGCCGCGGCTAGAGCGCTTCCTGGCGCGGGTGGCAGAGCGCTTCCCGCTGGAGCGGGCCCTGCTGTTCGGGTCGCGGGCACGGGGCACGGAGCTCATGGAGAGCGACTACGACCTGGTGCTGGTGTCGCCCGCCTTCGGGGGGATGTCGTGGCGCGAACGCGTGCAGGCCGTGCTGGACCTGTGGGACCTGGAGGTGGACCTGCAGCCCCTGTGCTATACACCGGAGGAGCTGGCCCGCAAGTCCCAGGAGATCTGTACCGCCGCGGAAGCGGTGCGGGAGGGGGTGGAGGTCTACCGCCCGCCGCGGTACAGCCAGCGGTAGACCCCGTAGGACTCCAGCACCCGCTGGACGTACGCCCGGGTCTCCGCGTAGGGGATGCGCTCCACGAACTCGTCCACGTCCCCGGAGTGCAGGGCCAGGAACCGGCGGGCGGCCTGCGGGCCCGCGTTGTACGCCACCAGGGCCAGCACCAGGTCTCCGTGGAAGTCCCGCAGCCGCCCGGCCAGGTACGCGCAGCCCAGCCGCACGTTGGTCTCCGGGTGTGTCAGCCCCTCCCTCCGCACCGACGGGTCCAGCCCCTGTGCCGTGGACGGGAGCAGCTGCATGAGTCCCACGGCCCCCGCGGGGGACACCGCCGCGGGTGCGAAACGGCTCTCCTCCCGGACTACCGCCAGGACCAGGAGCGGGTCCAGGCCGTACGCGCCAGCCCACCGCTCCACCGCCTCCCGGTAGAACCGCGGGTAGGCCAGCCCCCACAGCGCTCGGTCCCGGGCCCCGGACGCGGTCACCGCCTCCGCGGCGGCCACAGCCCCCGGGTAGTCCCCCGCCTGTGCCCTCGCCCACGCCAGCAGGCGGTACAGCTGCCGGGAGGGGCTACCCCGCAGCGCCGCACGCGCTTCCTCCGCGGCGTCCGCGTAGCGCCCGAGTGCCGCCAGCTCCAGCCAGGCAGGCGCGAACCGGCCTTCTGGCAACGTCAAAGGTGGCGCCTCCGCCGGCGCCGGGGGCGGGCGAAGCTGTAGGCGCTGGCGCGCCCGCTGGCCGTAGTACGCGTGGGGGTAACCCGTGGCGGCGGCGCGCAGCAGGCCCGTGGGGTCCAGGCCGCGGCGGGCCCGGCTGCGGGCAGCCCAGTACAGGGCGCGGGCAGAGACCCCGCTACCGGGACGGTCCCGGGCCAAGGCCAGCCACAGCCGTTGTGCCCCCGAGTCGTCGCCCTGGCGGTACCGCAGCCACCCCCGGCGCCACCGCGCGTGGTCTGCCAGGGGGGAGCCGGGGAAGCGCGTTGCCAGCCGCTCCAGCCAACGGTCCGCTTCCCGCAGCCTTCCCTGGCGCTCCGCCCCGGCGGCCAGCGCAGCCAGAGCCCGTGCGGCCCAGGGGCTTGCGGGGTGCTTGCGCAGGAGGTCCTGCCACACCCGGCGCGCTCTGTCCGGCCTTCCCGCACGCGCCCACGCGACCCCCGTCCAGTACTCCGCCTGCGCCGCGTACGCGGGGTGGGAGGCGGCACGGCGCAGCGCGCCCACCGCCTGAGGGGAACCCAGCCGCAGCAAGCCCAGCTGCAGGTGCGCTTCCGCGGCCAAAGCCCCGGACAGCCCTTGCCGCAAGGCCGCCTCCCACTCCTGTGCGGCCACCCTGGGGTCGCGTACCCTCCGCGCCCGCTCCACCCGGGCCAGCGGGGGCGGAGCGGGCCTCCGCGCGCCCACGAGCCTGTGCAGGGCGCGGTCCGCTTCCTCGGAAGCGCGCGTACCGGGGAAGGCCCACCACGCGGTCAGGTAGCGCCGGACGGCCTCCCCTCGGCGGCCTGCCAGCTCCGAGGCGTGGCCCAGAAGCTTCCACGCGGCGGCACGGTCTTCGTCCCGACCCGCCACCTCCCAGGCGGCCTGTGCGTGGCGCTCCGCCAAGCGGACCTGGCGCGCCTGCAGCCACGCTTCCGCCAGCAGGAGGTGCGCGGCGGTCCGGATCGCACCAGACGCAGACTCCGCCACGGCCGCCTGCAGCCGGCGGACCGCGCCGGGGGGGTCGCCCGTCTGCAGGGCCGCCTGCCCCGCCCACACCCTTGCGTGCGCTCTCAGGGTGGGGTGGCGGGCCGCGTGGTCCAGCAACGGTAGTGCCCGTGCGGCGTCGCCGTCCTCGAGCCTGCACAGGCCCAACACCAGCGCGGCCCGCAGCCCGTCTGGGTCCGCGCGCCCGGCAGCACGGTGCAGCTCGGCGGACGCACAGCCTTCCTGGAAGGGCGGACGGGGTGCCACCGCGGCCTGCGCGGGCGCGCAGGCGAGGGCCGCCGCCAGCCCCATCAGGCCCCAGGCAGCCGCTGGGCGTGTGAGAGGATGTCCTGCCACGGGTCGCCCCGCTCCCGCAGGCGCGCGGGGACCGTGCGGGCGTTCCACTGCAGAGGGTCGAACCCACGCCGCAGCTCCTCCCAGGTGACCGGCACGCTCACGGTGGCCTGGGGCGTGGGCCGCAGGCTGTACGCCACCGCCAACGTCTTCCCACGGACGTTCTGGTTGTAGTCCAGGAACACCTTGCCCACCCGTTCCCGTACCTGCCACGCCACCGTGAGGACGTCCCGGTGCTTCCGGGCCAACCAGTTAGACACCGTCTTGGCGAAGGCGTGGGTCTGCCGGTACGTGTACGCCCGGCGCACGGGCACGAACACGTGCAGGCCCGTCTTCCCAGAGGTCTTCACGAACGCCACGAGGCCCAGGTCTGCCAGGGCTTCCTCCAGCCACAGGGCCGCCTGGCGGGCCGCCTCGAACCCGCGCCGGCTGTACTCGGGGTCGTACTCCCGCCCCCGCTTCCGCAGGTCCTCGCCCTCCGCCAGCAGGAAGGGGTCCAGGTCGAACACCACGAAGTCCGGGTAGTTCAGCACGCTGCGCTCCACCGCCTCCTCCGACCCGGAGAACTCGGTGGAGGCGTCCACGCCTGGGATGGGGGTGGTGCGGGAAAACCACGCGTGCACCTCGATGCACCCCATCTGCACGAGCCACAGCAGGGTGGCCTCGTCGTCACACACCACCGCCCGCACGTCCCGGCCCCCCTGGTCCGACCAGACCTGTACCGTCCGCACGAAGGGCGGTGCGTCCGGGGTGTGCTTCTGGAAGAAGTCCGGGCCGCCGATCCCCTCTGGGAACCGGCGGAGGGTCAGAGGCCGGTCCCGCAGGTGGGGAAGCAGCCAGGGGGCCACCTGGCGGTAGTACGCGGCCACGTCCCCCTTGGTGAGCCCCGCTTCCGGGAAGTACACCTTGTCCGCGTGGGTGAAGGGGAAGGGCAGCGTACTGGGCGCCTCCACGTCCTCGGGCGTCCGGTCCTCCCGCACCCGCACGAACACCGGGAAGCGCAGCTTGCCCTCAGGGGTCCGGCCCGCGTGGGCCACCTCCACCACCACCTCCGGCCGCACCCACCGGACGCCCCGGGGCACTTTCGCTTCCCCCGCCAGGGGGCAGTCGCGTACCCGGAGCGGCTCCAGCAGCTCGCGGAGCGCGCGCACCTGCGCGTCCCGGAAGCCCCCGCCCACCTGTCCCGCGTGCACCAACCGGCCAAAAGCGTCCCGTTGGGCCAGCACGAGCGCTCCGAAGGTGGCGGCCCGGTGGCCCCGGCCCGGCGTGAACCCCACCACCACCGCCTCTTCCGTGTGCCGGGCTTTTACCTTCCGCCACCGGTCGCTGCGCACGCCAGCTAGGTAGGGGGAGTCCGCGCGCTTGGCCACCACCCCTTCCAGCCCCAAGGCACGCACCGCCTCGAACAGCGCCCGTCCCGCCTCCCGGATTGCTTCTCCCCGGATCAGGGGGGAGGTCAACGGCAAGCCCTCCAGCACACGGCGCCGTTCCTCAAAGGGCCTGGACCGCAGGTCCTTCCCGGACCAGTACAGGACGTCGAACACCACGTATCGCACGGGAATCCGCTCCGCCGCGCGGCGTACCTGCGAGGGCTCGGTGAGGTGCATGCGTTCCTGCAACCGGGCGAAGTCCGGCCGTCCGGACTCGTCGGGGGCGATCACCTCCCCGTCCAGGACGCACGGAGGCAGCTGCGACAGGGCCTCCACCAGCTCCGGGTAGCGGTCCTCCACGGACCTTCCCGCCCGGTTCCGCAGCGTCACCCTGCCCTCCCGCACGAAGGCCAGCGCCCGCAGCCCGTCCCACTTCGGCTCGAAGAACCAGTCGGGGTGGTCGAAGGCCTCCTGGGCGGCCTGGGCCAGCATGGGCGGGAAGGGTTCAGGGAACGGGTCCGGTCCTCCGGGGTCCTGCCCGCGGGGGTCGCCCCTGCGGACCTCCTCCACGGTCCGGCCTGTCCGCACCGACCGCGTGCCCGACGGGTCGTAGCCGGTCACCGCGTGGGCGTCTTTCCCTTTGAACAAAAGCCAGTGGCGGCCTCCTCCCCCCTTGGTGCGCACCAGGTGGAACTCGCCCCGCAGCTTGTGCCCGTGCAGGACCACCGTGAGCTTCCCCTTGCGGAAGGCCTCCGCGGGGTCACCCTCCAGGCAGTCGTACGTCCCCTGGTCCCACAGCATCACGGTGCCTGCCCCGTAGTTGCCCGGTGGGATCACACCCTCGAAGTCCCCGTACTCCAAGGGGTGGTCCTCCACCAGGACGGCCAGCCGCCGCACCGCAGGGTCCAGGGAAGGTCCCTTGGGCACCGCCCACGAGCGCAGGACGCCTTCCATCTCCAGGCGGAAGTCCCAGTGCACGGTGCGGGCGTGGTGTTCCTGTACCACGAACCGCAGCCGCCCCGAACTGGCCGCCTGCCCTCCTTCGGGCTCCGGGGTCCGGTCGAACCGGCGCTTGCGCCGGTACGCGCGCAGCCGCACCGCGGCCCGTCCGCCGTCCACGGACCCAGTCTAGCCGCCGGAGGGGTTCCTGGGGCTGGCGTCCAGGTCCGGCGGGTACCGCAGGGCCTGCAGGTGCGCTTCGATGTGGGCGCGGTGCGGCTCCAACCAGGGCGGCAGGACCAGGGAAGACCCCAGGTGTGTGAGATCCTCGTCCACCGCGAAGCCGGGGCCGTCCGTGGCCAGCTCGAACAGGACCCCGCCGGGCTCGCGGAAGTACACGGACCGGAACCAAAACCGGTCCACGGGGGGCGTGGGTTGGGCACCTGCCCAGGCCACCCGGCGCCGGACCTCCGCCTGGTGCGCCTCGTCCCGCACGCGCCACGCCAGGTGGTGCACCCCGCCCACACCCCAAGCCCCCCGCGGGGCGGGCGGCCGTTCCTGCACGTCCAGCCAGCAGCCGGAGCCACCTGGGCCCCCGGCGAACCGCACCCAGCCGTCCTCCTCCGCCACCCGACGGAAGCCCAACGCCTCCTGGAGGAACCGTTCCGTCCGGGTCAGGGACGCTTCCAGGACCCGCGCCCCGTGCAGCCCCCGCACCTGGTGCTCGGGGGGTACTGGACTTTCGTCCCACGTGGCGGACGTACGGCCGGCCACCTCCACCAGGGAGAGGGCCAGCCCGTGCGGGTCGCGGAACACCAGGTGCCGCTCCCCGAACCGCACTTCCTCCCCCATCACCACCACCCCGTACTGGGAAAGCCGCCTGCGCCAGAATTCCAGGCTCCCCTGCGGGACCGCCAGCGCCACGGCCACCGCCACGCCCACGCCCTCCCGCGCGGGCGGCAGCTGCGGCCACGGGAAGAACGTCAGGTCGCTGCCAGGGCTGCCCTCCGCGTCCGCGTAGAACAGGTGGTAGGTGGTGGGGTCGTCCTGGTTGACGCTGCGCTTCACCAGGCGCATCCCCAACACACCCGCGTAGAAGTCCACGTTCTCCTGCGGGTCGCCCGCGATGCAGGTGATGTGGTGCAGTCCGTCCACGCCGTCCACGGTCCCCTCCAGGCAGGTCAACGGATCCGGGCCGCGTCTCCTTCCCGCTCGCTTGCGGCCGCGCGCTCCATGAGCGCCCGGGCGAAGGCCACCGACTCGGGTCCCGCCTCGTGGGTGAAAAAGCAGAACACCTCCGCCACGGGCGCCTGCAGGAGGCGCCGCGCCCAGGCGTCCAGGTCCTCCGGCGTGTAGCGCAGGCGGTGCAGGCGCACGTACCCGAAGGGAGCCGTCCACACCACGGGGTCACAGGACGCCTCGTCCTCCGCCGCGCACAGCGCCACCCGGTACCGACGCAACAGCTGGTAGGTGGGTTCCTGGAACCAGGTGGGGTGCCGGAACTCCACGGCCACCCGCGGGAGGGGCGGCAGCGCGCGCAAGAACGCCTCCAGCAGGTCCAGCTGACACCGCAAAGACGGAGGACACTGGAACAGGACGGGCCCCAGGCGGTCCCCCAACAGGGCCAGGCGCTCCGCGGTCCACCGCAGCTCCGCGTCCACGTCCGCCAGGCGCTTCACGTGGGTGATGCGACGGTGGGCCTTGATGGCAAAGCGGAAATCCGCGGGCACCTGCTCTGCCCACCCGCGCAGGGCGGCCTCGGAGGGCATGCGGTAGAAGGACGCGTTGACCTCCACCGTGGGGAGGACGCTGGCGTAGTACGACAGGAAGCGGCGCGCGGGGAGCCCCGGGGGGTAGAAGGACCCCCGCCAGTCGGAAAACGCGAACCCGGACGTGCCCGCGAGCAGCCGGGGGCTCACTTGTGACGTTCGCGCAGGCCCGCGGCCCTCCGGGCGGGAGCGGGCTGGGGCTTCCGCACCCGCTGCTGCTTGGCCATCTCCAGGCTGCGGCGGAGCGCCTCCATGAGGTCCACCACCTTCTCCTCCCGCGGTGCGGTGGGCTGGGGCGCGGGCGCTCCCTCCACCTTCGCCTGAATGACCCGCAGCAGCGCCTCGCGGTACTCGTCCCGGTACTCCTCCGGCCGGAACTCCATGCTCATCCCTTCCACCAGCTGGACGGCCATCTTGCGTTCGTTGGGGTGCACCTGCACCTCCAGGGGGAACTCGGGGAGCTCCGAGGCCTGCCGGATCTCGTCGGGGTAGTAGAGCACCTCCATCACCAGGGTGTCGCGGTACGGCCGCACCGCCACCAGGTGCTCCTTCTCCCGCAGGACCACCTTGCCGATGCCCACGCGGCCGGCGGCCGCCAAGGCCTCCTGCAGGAGCTTGAACGCCTTGGCCCCACCCGTGTCGGGTGCCAGGTAGTAGGCCCGCTCGTAGTACAGGGGGTCGATCTCCTGGAGCTGGACGAAGCCGTACAGGTTCACCGCGCCCTTGGTGGGCAGCGGCACCGCCTGCACGTCCTCGTCGGTCACGGACACGAAGTGCCCCTTCTCGTACTCGTAGCCCCGGACCACCTCTTCCCACTCCAGGTCCCGCCCGCACTTGGGGCAGCGCCGGACCTGCTTGATGGGCGTCCCGCAGGCCGCGTGCAGCTGACGGAACCGCACGTCTTTGGACTCCTGGGCCACGTACACCCGCACGGGGATGGCGACCAACCCGAAGGCGATGTGACCTTTCCAGATGGGACGCACGGCCCGCTCCCGGCCTGACGTACCTGCACGTCTATGGTACGTCCTGCGGTCCACTCCGTCGCCGGGAGCGGAACCACTCCACGGTCCGTGCGATCCCCTCCTCCAGGCCCACGCGCGGACGCCACCCGAGCACCTGTTCGGCACGCCGGACGTCCAGGCAGATGCGCCGCACGTCGCCGGGCCGCGGCGGGCCGTAGCGGGGCTGTCCGCGGAACCCCGTGGCCTCCCGCACCAGGTCGAACACCCGGCGGGTGGACGTCTCCCGCCCCGTGGCCACGTTGAACACGCCTTCCACCTCCCGCTCCACCGCCAGCAGGTTCGCCCGGGCCACGTCCTCCGCGTACACGTAGTCGCGGGTGTGCTCCCCGTCTCCGAAGATCACCGGCTGGCGGCCCTCCAACATGGCGGCGCAGAAGATGGCCACCACCCCTGCCTCCCCGTACGGGTCCTGACGGGGGCCGTACACGTTCCCGTACCGGAGGGCCACCCACCGGAGGCCGTACAGGCGGCCGTAGGCCGCCAGCTGGTGTTCCCCGCACAGCTTGTGCACCCCGTACGGGCTCAGGGGCCTTGGCGGGTGGTCCTCGGAGGCCGGAAGGTGGTCGGGGTCCCCGTAGATGGCCCCTCCCGTGCTGGCGAACACCACCCGCCCCACGCCGTGCCGGACACAACAATGGAGCACGTTGAGGGTCCCCAGGACGTTCGTGCGCGCGTCCAGCATGGGGTCCCGCACGGACACCGCCACCGACGCCTGGGCAGCGTGGTGGGAGACCACCTGCGGCCGCTCCTCCTGGAACACCTCGTCCAGCTCCGGGCTCGCCACGTCCACCCGGTACAGGCGCACCCCGGGTGGCAGTGCGTCCGCCCGGCCGGAGGTCAGGGTGTCCACCACCGCCACCTGGTGCCCCGCGGACAGGAGGGCTTCCACCACGTGGGACCCCACGAACCCCGCCCCGCCCGTAACCAGCACCCGCATGCCGACCTCCCGCAAGGAGTCGCCCGTCCCCCGCCAGAATACTCCCTCACCTGCCCGACACCGTATGCGGTCCCCGCAGCCGCCGGGGGTGTGTGCGTGGGAGAGGACCTGGCGGCCTACCGCCTGTTCCAGCAGGCCCTGGTCCACCGCGACCCCGAGGCCTGGCGGGAGTTGTACGCCCGGTACGAGAACCTGGTGGCCGCCTGGGTCCGGCGCCACCCCGCCTTCCCGCACACCGGCGAGTCGGTGGCGTACTTCGTGAACCGGGCCTTCGACAAGCTGTTCACCGCGGTGGACGCGCGCAAGTTCCGGCACTTCCCCGACGCGGCCAGCCTCCTCCGCTACCTGAAGATGTGCGTGCACAGCTCCGTGCTGGACGTGGTCCGGCAGCAAGAGCGTGCCGCGCTGGACAACCCGGTGCGGGTGGCCGAGGCACCGGACCCGGAAGCGCAGGCCCTGGCCAACCTGCAGCGGGAGGAGCTGTGGTCCCTGGTGGAGTCCGTGGTGCGCGACGAGCGGGAGCGTGTGGTGGTGTACGAGTCCTTCGTGTGCGGCATCCGCCCCCAGCAGGTCCGACGCCGGCACCCGCACCTGTTCCCGTCTGTGGAGGCCGTGTACCTGGCCAAGCGGAACGTCCTCCTCCGGCTGCGCCGTCACCCCCGCCTCCAGGCCCTGTACGGCCAGGGCTGACCGCACGAAAAGCCAGCGGCGGCCGCGAGGGCCGCCGCTGGTGGGGGGTGGGGCATCACCCTCGGCCGGGGGAGCCGAGGGGTGGGGTGGCCTAGGTTTGGACAACCGCGGGCTGGCCGGCCGCCGGCTTCGCCTCCGCGGCCGGACGGGCCTTCGCCCGCGCCCGCTGCGCGCGCATCTGCTGGAGCCGCTCGTACAGGGCGACCAGCTTGAGCAGCCAGGCGTTCTCCTGCAGCGCCTTCCGGTGGGCGTCCAGGCCCTCCCGGGCCATCCGGATCGCCCCCTCCAGCACCACCCGGTGCTCCCCGCGGTACGCGGTGTGGGCCGAGGTGAGCCGCTGCAGGTCCTGGCGCACCCGGGCACGACGCCGACGCTCCGCGTCCAACACCCGGCGGTGCTCCGTCCAGTCCGTCACCGTCTCCCTCCGTGCTTCCCACAACGCCTCGCGGTGCGCGCGCAGCATCCTGCGCCTCCAACGTTGGGGCCGGTCGCCCGACCCCGTCGTCGGGCGCCGGCCCACAGACCTCCTCAAACGTGGACGCGGCCCCGGCGGCTCCGTGCTCGCCGGTCACCGCGTCCACCTCCATGGTAGCAGCCCCCGCGTGCAGGTCAACCCCGCTGGCCTAGAACCTTTCGATGGATTCCGCCGGGTAGGCTCTATGGGTCCGGCAGCCCGTTGGCCGCGCACACCGACCCGTACACGGCCGCAGACGGCCGCGCCCACCGCCGCTGCGTGTGCGGGTCCACGGCCACGAGCCCGAACTTCATCCGCCACCCCTCCGTCCACTCGAAGTTGTCCACGATCGACCAGTGGTAGTAGCCGAGGACCGGTACGCCTTTTGCCAGCACGCGGTGCACCACCGCGAGGTGGTCCAACAGGAACCGCGCCCGCCACCGGTCCTGCGCGTCCGGCAGTCCGTTCTCCGTCACGTACAGGGGCCTCCTGTACCGCTCCCACGCCTCCCAGAGCACGCGGGCCAGGCCCTCGGGGCAGATCTCCCCGTACCCGAAGTCGCTGGTGGGGGCCCCGGGGGTGGGGCGGTGCAGGCCGAAGGCCGAGTGCACCGCCCAGGCAGCGAACCGCACGCGGTCGCGCGTGTAGTAGTTCACGCCCACGAAGTCCACCGTGCCCGCGCACCCGGAAAGGGGTCCAGGTCCCAGCGGCGCCGCGGAGGTCCCGCGGCACAGCACGTCCAGCCACATCCAGTTGAACCACTCCCCGTGCGTGCGGGCCACCCACCGGTCCAGCGGGTGGCGGGGCCGCTGGGGGTCCATGGGGCGCAGGTGGTGGGCGATTCCCACCCGTGCCCGCGGCTGCACCTCGTGTACCGCGTGGTACGCGGCCGCGTGGGCCAGCAACAGGTGTCGGGCCGCCCGCCGCGCCCGGGCGGGGTTCCGGACCGCGGGGGGGTGGCGCCCCTGCAGGTAGCCCAGCACGACGACCAAATTCGGCTCGTTCACCGTCACCCACAGGTCCACCAGGTCCCCGAACCACTCCGCACAGCGCCGGGCGTGTCCGGAAAACCACTCCACCGCTGCGGGGTTCTCCCACCCGCCGCGCGCCGCGGCCCACAGGGGGAGGGTGAAGTGGTGGAGGCTGACCATGGGTTCCATGCCCCGGTCCCGCAGCCCCTGCAGCATCTGCCGGTAGCGGCGTACGGCCGTCCCGTCCACCCGCCCCGGTTCGGGCTCCAGCCGGCTCCACTCCACGGACATCCGGTGGGCGTTCAGGTGCAGGGCCGCCATGCGGTCGAAGTCCGCCTCCGCGTTGCGCCACCAGTCGCAGGCCCTGCCCGACCGGTCGCCGCCGCGGATGCGGCCCGGGAGCTGCTCGAAGGCCCACCAGTCGTTGTTGCGGTTGCAGCCCTCCACCTGGTGGGCGCTGGTGGCCGTGCCCCAGCGGAAGCCGGGGGGGAAGCGACGCGCCACGGTCCGATTGTAGGACTCCTCTGCTACCGTAGACCCGAGGGGAGGTGGGGACGGTGAAGTGGGTCACGCGTTCGAACGCCAAGGTGGACCGGATCGCCTGCCCCTGGCTCATCCGGCGGTTCGTGGACCCGCAGGCGGAGTTCTGGTTCGTCCCCGCGGACCGCGTGTGGGAGGTGGCCGCGCGGGAGGGGGCTACGCCCTTCGACGTGCCCGGAGCCGAGCTGGGGCACGTGGAGGGCCGCTGCAGCTTCGAGTCCATCCTGGTCCGCTACGGGCTGGAGGACCCGGCCCTGCGGTTGCTGGGCCGCATCGTGCACGGCGCGGACATCCCGGAGGACGTGGGGATGGAGCCGGAGTGTGCGGGCCTGCGGGCCGTCGCGCACGGCTTCGCCCTGTGGCTGGGGGAGGAGGACCAACTCAAGCTCGAGCTGCAGACGCCCGTGTACGAGGCCCTGTACGCGTGGTGCCGGCACCGGGTCCAGGAGGGCGGCTGACGCGCAACCCCGGGGACGCGGGCCGGCTGCTGGCAGCCCGGGCGCTGCGGACCTTCGGGTACGGGGCGCTGTCCGTGGTCTTGGCGGTGGACCTCTCCCGGCGGGGGCTGTCCGCGGTGCAGGTGGGCCTTCTGTTCACCGCGGCGCTGGGGGGCGGGGCCGTGGCGGGGGCGGCCCTGCCCGCTGTCCTGGGCCACCGCCTCCGGCCCGCCCTGTTCGGGTGCGCGGCCGCCCTGGCCGTGAGCGCTGCGGTGGTGGCCACCCGTGCGGACTTCTGGCTGTTGGCCGCGGTGTTCGCCCTGGGGCTGCTCAGCCCCACGGGGCAGGACGTGGCGGTGTTCCAGGCGCTGGAGCAAGTGGCCCTGGCCCGCGCAGCTGGCTTCTCGGCCGTCCGCGCGTACGCCCTGTACGACTTCTCCGCGTTCGCGGCCGCGGCCGCGGGCGGCTTGGCGGTGGCCGCCCTGTCCTTTGTGGTCCCCCCGCGGGAGCCCGGTGCGGTCACCGGCGCGGTGGCCGCCTGGCTGCTGGTCGCCTGCGCTGCGGCCCTCCTCCCCCTGTACGGGGGTCTTTCGGACACCGTGCACCCCGGGTTTCCCGCGCGCGGGGGGCTGGGGCCCTCCCGCGGCCCTGTTTTGGTCCTGACAGCCCTCTTCGGGTTGGACGCCTTCGCGGGAGGGTTCGTGGTCCAGAGCTTTGTCGCCCTGTGGTTCCACCAGAGGTTCGGGCTGGGCCCCACAGCCCTGGGACTCCTGTTCTTCGGCACCAACCTGCTGTCCGGCCTGTCCTTCCTGTTGGCTCCCTTCCTGGCAGAGCGCTGGGGCCTCCTGCGCACCATGGTGGGAACCCACCTCGCCTCCAACGCGCTCCTGTGCGCGGTCCCCTTCCTGCCCACGTGGGAGACCTCCGCGGCGGCCCTCCTCCTACGCCACTTGCTCTCACAGGTGGACGTGCCCACGCGCCGCGCGTACACCATGGCGGTGGTGCTCCCGGAAGAGCGGGCGGCCACCGCGGGATGGACGCTGGCTGTCCGTCACGCGGCCGCGGGGCTGGCGACCCCGCTGGCGGGCTGGAGCCTCCACTTGGCCTCCGGCCTTGCCCCCTTCGTGCTGGCGGGGGCGCTCAAGGCCTGTTACGACCTGGCCCTGTGGGCGGCCTTCCGAAACCGGCCGTTGCGGGACGAAGCCCAAGCAGCCATCGCACGCGTACGGTGAGGCGTGTGGGCTCCCCGTGCCCGACCCGCGAAGACCCCCGGGCTGGGCCGGGCCGGGGGGCGGCTCACGGCGGCAGCGGGAGCCGCAGCACCCGGTCGTCGGAAGGGCCAGGCCTGCCCCGGCCGTCCCGGTTGCTGGTCAGCACGTACAGCGCACCGTCCGGCCCTTCCACCACGTCCCGCAGCCGGCCGAACCCGGACAGCACCACCTCCTGCCGGTCCACGCGGCTGCCGTCCGGGCTCAGCACGAAGGCGCGCAGGTGGGCGCCCCGCAGGTTCGCCACCAGCAGCCGCCCGCGCCAGCTGCCGCGGCGGACGAACTCCGCCCCGGAAGGGGCCCACGTGTCCTCCCCGCTGCAGGCCAGGGCGTCCGCGAATCCCGGCCGATTTTGTCCGCAGAGGACCTCCGGCCACCCGTAGTTGGCCCCCGGGCGGATGTGGTTCACCTCGTCGTGCGCGAACCCGCGCTCCCCGGAGGGCCCGTGTTCGGTGGCAACCAGATCGCCCGTGTGCGGGTGCCAGGCCAGCCCCTGCACGTTCCGGTGTCCCAGGGAGTACACGGGGGAGCCGGGGAAGGGGTTGTCAGGGGGGACTTCGCCCTCCGGAGTCAGCCGGAGGATCTTGCCCGCCAGGGACCGGGGGTCCTGCGCCAGCTGCGGCTGCCGGGCGTCTCCCGTGCCCACGTACAGCATGCCGTCCGGGCCGAACCGGATGCGCCCGCCGTCGTGCACGAGGGCGCCGGGGATGTCGTCCACCACCACCCGGTCCCGCACCAGCCGGCCGCCGGCCTCGCGGTACCGCTCCACCCGGTTGCGCAGTCCGCCGCGCTCGTACGTGTAGTACAGGTACACGTACGGCGCGCGGGGGAACTGCGGGTGCAACGCCAAGCCCAGCAGCCCCGCCTCGCCCACGTGCGCCACGGGGAGTGTCAGGACCGGCTGAGGGTCCAGCCGGCCGCCCCGCACCACCCGCACCCGGCCGGCCCGCTCCGTGAGGAACGCGCGGCCGTCGGGCGCGAAGGCCAGCGCCCAAGGGACTTCCAGCTCCCGCACCCACTCCCCGGCCTGCGGAGCTGGCGGCGCGGGCAGCGCGGCCGTCCACACCGCGAACAACACGAGGGCAACTGTGCGCACGGCAGCCTCCCGCTCCCTTTCCTGCCCACACCCGTTCGACGCGGGCCGCACCCGTCCCTGGTCACGCAGGAAACCGGTGTGTCGCGGGACAACTTTCCGGTGGAGGGGCACGGTGGCGGTTCCCCTGTTCCACCCGAAGCTGATGCCGTACCTGGAGAGGCTGGTGCCCGCCCGCCACCCCGTCCTGGCGGAGATGGAGGCCCGGGCCGCGCGGACGGGCTTCCCCATCGTGGGGCCCGCGGTGGGCCAGCTGTTCTACGTGCTCACGCGCTTGGCGGGGGCGCGCCGGGTGTTCGAGATGGGCTCTGGGTACGGGTACTCCACCGCGTGGTTCGCCCTGGCGGTGCGGGACAACGGCGGCGGCGTGGTCCACCACGTGGTGTGGGACGCGCAGCTGTCCCGGGACGCCCAGGCGTACCTGGACCGCATGGGCCTCCTCCCCTTTGTCCGGTTCCACGTGGCGGAAGCGGTGGCGCACCTCGCGTCCGCGCAGGACGTTTTCGACGTGGTGTTCAACGACATTGAGAAACGTGGTTACCCCGCCTCCTTGCCGGTCATCAAGGCGCACCTGCGCTCTGGCGGTCTGCTTTTGGCGGACAACGTGCTGTGGTCCGGGCGCGTATTCCACCGCCACGTGCGGGACGAGGTCACCGAGGCGGTGCGCGCCTTCACCCACGCGGTGTGCGCGGACCCCGACTTCGCCGCCACCGTGGTACCCCTGCGGGACGGCGTCCTGGTGGCGTACCGGCGGTAGGCCCCCGGTGAGAGGCTACCGCTCCGCCAGCAGCTTTCGGAACCGCCGGGCGTCCTCCCACATGCCCACGTTGTTGAACATCACGTAGGCGTCCTCCGCACAGCGTGCCCGGAGCGCGCGCAGGTCCTCGTCCGTGTACCGGTACCGGTAGCCCGCACGGCCGTGCAGGCGGTAGTACCGGAACGCTCCGTGTACGCTGTCGGCCACGAAGGGGTCGGTGCCGTGCACCAGGTCCAGCTCCTGGCACAGCCGCCTCACCAGGTCCTCAGGCCACCGGCCCCGCGGCTCCCACACGAACCGCAGCCCCTCCCGGGGCGCGGTGCGGAAGAACTGCTCCAGGTTCGCCACGTTCTGCCGGGTGGGGGCGAAGCTGGCGGGGCACTGGAACACCACCACGCGGGCCCGGAGGGCGCGTGCCACCTCCAGGGTGCGGGCCCAGGCCTGCGCCACCTCCTCCGTGGGCACAAAGGAGCCGTACCGGTCCGCAAGGTCCGCGGGGATGCGTTGTCCCAGGCGGCGGTACGTGGGGCTGGTGGGCGGGTGGGTGATGAGCTGCCAGGCTTTCACGGTGAACACGAACTCCTCCGGCACCCGCTTGCGCCAGGCCTCCGCGGTCCGCACCTGCGGCGGGCGGTAGAAGGTCTGCTGGACCTCCACCGCCTCCAGGTGCTGCGCATACTCCTCCAGCCGGCGGGCAAAGCCGCAGCAGCCCACCCACACCTTGGACCGCATCCTCGGTGGGGTTTCCCCCTCACGTGCGGGAACCCTTCCGGCAGGGGAGGTGTCGTCCGCCGCGAACACCCGGCCCGTGGGACTGTCCGCCCGCGGGTGGCCCCAGACCCGGGAGGACCTGCTCCGGGATCAGGAGCAGCTCGGCCGGCTTTCGCCATCCCCCTGGCGGCCTGCAGGCGGGTGGGTGGCGGGGGGCTGCTTCGTGTGCTTCCCGTGGGGCCGGGGTGGGGCCGCCGGACCAGAAGACGCCTGGGCTGCCGCCGCCCTGTGGACGCCCCCATCCGCCACGGTGGTGGTGGTGCAGGGCCGGGTGGAGGTCCCCTACGAGCCCGGGCTGCTGGCGCTGCGGGAGGGCCCGCTCCTGGAGGCCGCAGTACGCCTGCTTTCGCGCCTGCCGGACGTGTTGCTGGTGAACGCCACGGGCCGGGACCACCCACGGCGGGCGGGGCTTGCCCTGCACCTGGGCGCCCTCCTGGACGTGCCCACGGTGGGGGTCACGGACCGGCCGCTGGTGGCGCGGTCCGAACCGCCGCCCGACCGCCGGGGCGCCCGTTCCCCCCTGTTGCTGGAGGGAGAGGTGGTGGGCTACGTGGTCCGCACGCGTCCGGGTACCCATCCCGTGTGCGCCCACGCCGCCTGGCGCACCGACCCCGACACCGCCGCGGAGGTGGTCGCCGCCCTCAGCCCGCGCCACCGCACGCCCGAGCCCTTGCGCCTGGCCCGCGCCGCCGCCCGCGCGGCCCGGGCCCGGGCTTCCAGCCCGTGACAGCCCAGCAGCCCCCTACCGCTCCCGCAGCTGCTTCAAGGCCGCGTCCACGAACCGGGTCTCGTACGTCCTGCGCAGGTCGATGCGCGCCCGGCTCACCTGTGGGTCGAACTGGGCGAGCACCCGCAACACGTTGGCAGGTCCGGCCTCCAGCATGCGGCCGTCCGGCGAGTACGACGGCAGCATGGCGGCCACCGCCCGCGTGTACACCTCCCGGTTGCCCTGGTAGTACTCCTCGGGCATCAACCGGACGATGTCCTCCACGCGGTGCCGCGTGCGGATCCACTGGAGGGCCTTCACCATGGCGGTGGCCAGGGCCTGCACGGTGTTGGGGTTGCGCTCGATGAACTCCCCCGTGGCGTACAGGCACGCGGCCGGGTACGGCCCCCCGAAGGTCCGCAGGGTGCCGGTGGTGGTGCGGGTGTCCGCCAGCACCACCACGTCCCCCGCGGTCTCCAGCAACGAGATCACGGGGTCCACGTTGACCAGGGCGTCCACCTGGCGGTTGCGCACCGCCGCCACCGCCGTGGCGCCCGCGCCGATCCCGATGACGGAGAAGTCGCCCAGGGCCACGCCCGCCTTCGTCATCAGGAAGTTCACGAAGAAGTGGGTGCTGGAGCCCGGGGCGGTGACGCCGACCCGCTTGCCCCGCAGGTCCGCCACGGCCCGCACCCCTGCCTCGTGGGCGGCCTTGGTGACCGCGAGGACCAGCCCCGGGTACCGCTGCTGCATGACGAAGGCCCGGATGTCCCGCCCCTGGGCCTGCATCTGGATGGTGTGGTCGTAAAAGCCGCTCACCACGTCTGCGCTGCCGCCCACCAGGGCCCGCAGGGCCTGCCCGCCGCCCGCGAAGTTCTGGATGTCGATCTGGATCCCCGTCTCCCGCAGGTAGCCGAGCCGCTCCGCCACGGTCAGGGGCAGGTAGACCAGAGCTTCCTTTCCGCCCACCGCCAGCACCAACCGGCTACGTTCCGGCCGCCCCTGCCCTGACGCGGGCAGGGCCAGCACCGCCAGCAACAGCCCTACCGCCAGCCACCGCCACGTCCTCCGCACGTGCACCACCTCCCTAGACGATTTCCTCCACGTGGGAAGGCGGCTTCCACTTCAGCAGCCGCCGCTCCACGGACGTTACCCCCAGGTCCACCGCCAGCACGAACGCCGCCAGGACCGTCATCCCCGCGAACACCCCCGTGGTGTCGAACAGCGCCTCCGCCTGCTGGATCAGGTATCCGAGCCCGCGGGCGGAGCCCAGGTACTCCCCCACCACCGCGCCCACCAGGGCCAGCCCCACGCTGGTGTGCAGGCTGCTGAGGATCCACACCAGGGCAGAGGGGAACAGCACGTGGCGGACCAGCTGCTCGTCCGTGGCACCCAGCATACGGGCGTTGTTGAGGACGTGGCGGTCCACCTCCCGCACGCCCTGGTACGTGTTGAAGAACACCACGAAGAACACCAACGTGACCCCGAAGGCCACCTTGGACAGGATCCCCAGCCCGAACCACAGGGTGAAGATGGGGGCCAGCACGATGCGGGGCATGGCGTTGGCCACCTTCACGTACGGGTCGAACACCCGGGACAGGGCCGGCGACAGCGCGAAGGAGAAGCCCACCGCCACCCCCAGCACCGCGCCCACCAGGAAGGCCAGCACCGTCTCCACCGCGGTCACGGAGATGTGGCCGTACACCTGCCCGGAGGCGAACCACCCGACCACCCGGGCCAGGATGGCCGAGGGCCGGCTGAAGAAGAAGGGGTCCAGCCAGCGCAGGTGGCTGGCCACCTCCCAGGTGGCCAGGAAGGCGGCCAGCACCCCCGCCTGCACCGCCTTCAGCGCCCCGCGGGCCTCAGCGGGCGCGGCCGTACGCACGCATCACCTCCCCCCGCAACAGGTCCCAGATGCGCCGGAACAGCTCCCCGAAGGCGGGGTCCAGGCGGACCTCCGTCACGTCCCGGGGCCGCGGCAGGTCCACGGGGAACTCGCCCACGGGCCGGGCCGCGGGTCCCGCGGACAGCACCACCACCCGGTCGCTTAACGCGATGGCCTCTTCCAGGTCGTGGGTGACGAACAGCACCGTCTTGCGCTCCTCCTGCCAGATCCGCAGCAGGTCGTTCTCCATGAGCTGCCGGGTCTGCACGTCCAGGGCGGCGAAGGGCTCGTCCATGAGGAGGATCTCCGGGTTCACGATCAGGTTCTGCGCTAGGGCCACCCGCTTGCGCATCCCGCCCGACAGCTGGTGGGGGTAGCGGTTTTCGAAGCCGGCCAGCCCTACCCGGGCCAGCCAGGCCCGCGCCTGCCGGCGCGCCTCCTCCCGCGGGACGCGCCGGAACACCAGCCCGAGCATCACGTTCTCCTCCGCGGTCTTCCACGGGAGCAGGACGTCCTGCTGGAACAGGTAGCTGGCCCTCCGGTTGACCCCCTCCAGGGGCGTGCCGAACACCTCCACGCGCCCCGCGTCCGGGCTCAGCAGTCCCGCCACCAGGTTCAGGAGGGTGGACTTCCCGCAGCCCGTGGGGCCCACCAGGGCCACGAACTCCCCCGCGCGGACTTCCAGGTCCACGCCGTCCAGGGCCACGTACGTGCCGCCGTCGGGCGTCCGGAAAGACCGCCGGCAGCCCGACAGCCGCACCGCGGCCACCCCCGGCGGGGAAGCCAGCTTCATACCACGCCCGCCTCCCGCAGCCGCGCCACCTCCTCCGGGTGCAGCCCCAACAGTTCCCGCAGCACCGCCTCCGTGTGTTCGCCCAGCTCTGGAGCGGGACGGACGGGCGGGAGCGGGGTCGCGTGGAGCCTGGGTGCCGGCGCCTGCATGACCACACGTCCCACGCCAGGGTTCTCCACCTCCACCAGGGAGCCTCGGGCGCGGAAGTGCGGGTCCTGCAGCACGTCCGCCGCGGAGGCCACTAGCCCACACGGGACGCCGAACCGCTCCAGGTGGGCCAGCAAAACGTCCGCGGGGTGCTCCCGCGCCCACGCCGCAATGGCCTCGTCCAGCTCCGCCTGGTGTCGGCCCCGGGCCTCGTGGGTCCGGTAGCGGGGGTCGGCCTTCCACTCCGGCCGGCCCATGGCGTCCGCCAGCCGTGCGAACACCCCGTCCGCGTTCGCGGCCACCACCACCCACTTCCCGTCCTGGGTCTCGTACAGGTTGCTGGGCGCCACGCCGGGGAGGACCGACCCGCTGCGCTCCCGCACCGCCCCCGTCACGCTGCACTCCGCGATGACGCTCTCCAGGACCGCGAGCACCGCGTCCGTGATGGCCACGTCCACCACCTGGCCCCGCCCGCCCCGCACTTCCCGCTCCCGCAGGGCCAACAGAGCCCCCAGGGCCCCGAACATCCCTGCCAGGGTGTCCCCGATGCTGATGCCCACCCGCGGCGGGGGCCGGTCCGGGTACCCCACCAGGTACCGCAGCCCCGCCACCGCCTCCGCCACCGCGCCGAAGCCCGGCCTGTCGCGGGAAGGCCCCGTCTGGCCGAAGGCGGAGACGCGCACGTACACCAACCCTGGGTTGCGTTCCAGCAGCACCTCAGGCCCCAGCCCCCACGCCTCCATGGTCCCCGGCCGGAAGTTCTCCACCAGCACGTGGCAGCGGTCCGCCATCCGCCGGACCAACTCCTGCCCCTCCGGCCGCCGCAGGTCCACCGTCACGCTCTTCTTCCCGCGGGCGATCACCGGCCACCACAAGGACCGCCCCTGGTGGAAGGCCACTCCCCACCGGCGCATGGCATCGCCCTGCCCGGGCGGCTCCACCTTGATCACCTCCGCCCCGTAGTCGGCCAGCAGCTGGCCGCAGTACGGGCCGGCGATGAAGCTGCCGAGCTCCAGGACCCGAACTCCCTCCAGAGGCGCGCGGGGCTCCATGGCGCGTCCGTGGGAAGGATTCGGAGCCGCCCAGGGCGATCCTGCTCCCCGCCGCACCCGGCGGCGGGCTACGCGGCGGTGGAGCCTCCGTCCACCGCCAGCACCTGGCCGGTGACGTACCGCGCCGCCTCCGAGGCCAAAAACACCACCACGCCCTTGAGGTCGCCCTCCTGCCCCAGCCGGCCCATGGGGACTTGCGCCACCACGCGGTCCGCCACCCGCTCCAGGAGCTTTTCGCTCATCCGGGTGCGGAAGAACCCCGGGGCGACGGCGTTCACCGTGATCCCGAAGGGTGCCAGCTTCACCGCCAGGTCCCGGGTCAAGGCGACGAGCCCGCCCTTGCTGGCCGCGTAGCCCACCGCGTCCAGGATCTCCGCGGGAGAACCCACGAGCCCGGCCACGGACGCCACGTTGACAATCCGTCCCCACCCCGCGGCCTTCATCACGGGGACCGCGGCCTGGCTGACGAGGAAGGCGGCGGTCAGGTTGACGTCCAGCACCTGACGCCACCGCTCCAGGGGCATCTCCTCGAACGGTGCGCCCCAGCTGACCCCCGCGTTGTTCACCAGGATGTCCAGGCGGCCAAACCGGTCCACCGCGGTGTGCACCAGCCGCCGCGCCTGCTCGGGGTCCGACACGTCGCAGGGGACCGCGGCCACGGGAATGCCCCGGCCCCTCAGGTGCTCTTCCGCGGGCAGTAGCCACTGCTCCCGGCGCGCGGCCACCACCACCCGGGCCCCTGCTTCGCCCAGCCCCTCCGCCATCTCCAGCCCCAGCCCCCGGGACCCACCCGTGACCACCGCCACGCGCCCGGACAGGTCGAACAGTTCCCGCACGTGCGGCATCCGCTAGCCCTCCAGACCTCCCGCCCGGGCCGCCAGGCGTTTGACCCGCTCCAGGTCGTAGTCCATGAGCACGGTGAGCTTCTGGGCCTCCAGGGAACCCTCCGCGTGGATGGCCAGCACCTCCAGGTACCCACCCAGGTCGGAGGCCACCAGGTCCCGGATGAGGTTCATCATCTTCAGGCGGGCCTCTCCCGAAACGCCCTCCCGCCCCTGCAGGTAGGGCTCGATGAGGGCCCACACCTCGGGGTTGTCGCGGTCCTCCTGGGAAGGCCCGGTGACCACCAGGCCACCCGCGATGTCCTGCACGTCCCGGACCGCGTCGTGGTAGCCGCGGGCGAAGTAGTACTTGGCCGCGTTCGTGAGGACCACGTGGGGCACGAACACGCCCTCCTCCTCGCGGCCCTCCACCGCCGCCGCACTTGAGAGGCCCCGCACCGTCTCCAGGTACATCACCAAGCGGGCCAGCTTGTCCCGCACGTGTCCCGCCCCTGCGATCCCCTGCGCCTCCGCCATCCACGCGGCCGCCCCCACCAGCAGCTCCAGCAGCGGGGCCTTGTAGGACACCGCGGTGAACCGGTGGAACTCCACGAAGGTCTTGGCCAGCAGCCCCGCGTACGGCCACTGGCCGCACAGGAACACCCGCTCCCAGGGGACGAACACGTCGTCGAACACCGTCAGCGACTCGGTGATGGCGTACCGGCTGCTGAGGGGGTTGTCAAAAGGACCCGTGGCGCTGAAGCCGCGCGGGCTGGCCACGAAGGTGAGGCCAGGGGTGTTGGCGGGGACCGCGAAGGCCACCGCGTACGCCGCGTCCTGTTCCGTCATGGCCCGGGTGGGCAGCACGAGGATCTCGTTGCTGTAGACGGCGTTGGTGGTGTGGGCCTTGGCGCCCCGCACCACGATCCCCTCTGCGGTCTGTCGCACGCACCGCACGTACAGGTCCGGGTGGGGCTGCTGCCAGGGCCGCTTGCCCCGGTCGCCCTTCACGTCCGTCTGCGCCACCGCCATGGCCAGGTCCCCGTCCCGGCAGTGCCGGTAGAAGGCCTGCACACGCGGGAGGAAGGACGTGCCCGCCTCCCGGTCCATGCGGGCGCAGACCACCTGGAGGGCGAAGAGGGCGTCGGTGCCGATCTCCTTCACGAGGGGCACGAAGGACCGCGCCTCCCGCGTCACGGTCTCGATCAGGTCACGTCGGCGCAGCAGGTCCTCGGGCCCCTGTGGCACGTGGAAGTACCGGCTGTACCGCTGGCCGCTGGTGGGGTCCCGGACCACGAAGATGGGGTCGTCTGGCCGCTCGTGGGCGAGCTGGAAGTCCAGGGCGCACACACCCGCGCCCTTTCTGAGGTGCGGGTGCGTGGTCACGTCCTCCACCCGGACGCCGCGGTAGTACACCCTGCGGCCGTCCCGCAGGCTTGCCAGGTACGATTCGGGGCTGCGCATGGCCGCCTCCCGGTGGGTGTTCAGGCCGGGCCGGCCCGCCCTTATCATACCCAAGCCCGCGGGCCCGTTTGTCCGTGCCTAACCCACGCCCAGGGCCGCCTGCACCGCGTCCACGAGCTCCCGAAGCGTGTACGGCTTGCGCAAGAACCCGGCCACCCCGCGCCGGAGGATGTTGGCGGCGGTGCCCTCGTCCATGTAGCCGCTGCTCACCAGGACGCGGACGTCGGGGTCGATGGCCCGCAGGGCCTCGAACACCGCCCGGCCATCCATCCCGGGCATCACCATGTCCAGGATCACGAGCTTCACGTGGGGCGCGTGCTCCCGGTACAGGCGGACGCCCTCCGGCCCGCTGGTGGCCACCAGCACCCGGTAGCCACGGCGGGCCAGCGCGTCGCGGATGAGGTTGCACAGGGCCTCCTCGTCGTCCACCACCAGGAGGGTCGGGCGGACCCCCTCGGGCTGCCCTGCCCGGGACTGAGGCCACGGACTCGTACCCTGGCCCGCGGAGCCTGGTGGGGACGCGAGGAGCAGGGACCGGAAGGGGGCCGCCTCCACAGTAGGCCCCCCTCCCCCCGCGGACACCGGGCCGGGGCGGCGGGACGGCATACGCGGAGGACGTGGAGCAACATCGGTGCCACCGTTCCCAGAACCCCGCCCCGTGTGGGGGGACGTGTCGGCCAGGCGCTCAACGGCTCCTGCGGCCCCGGCGCGCAGCCCCGGGCCGCCCCGCCCGGCGGCCGCCCCGCGCCGGCCGTGCGCGCCGGCGGCGGGTGGACCGCAGCTGCAGCACGTCGTCCAGACGGACGGCGTAGGACCGCCCCTTCCGGGTGGCGGACAGCCGCCCCTGCCGGATGTACTTGTAGACCGTGAGCCGGCTCACTCCGAGCCGGCGGGCTGCCTCGTCCACCCCCACCGTGCTCTCCGCCTCGGCAGGTGCCTGCCCGGTGGTGGGCGCTGCCGCGGGAGCGCCCTCTTGCCCGATGGCCCGCAGGGCGGCCGCGGTGCGGCGGATGGTCTCCTCAATCTCCCGCGCGCTCATCCTCCGCTGGCCCGCCTGCGCCTTCACGATCTCCACCACCAGATCCACCACGGATGTCACCGTATCCCTCCTTCGCGGGAAGACCGGATCCGGCTGTACGCCGGTGCTACTACAGTAACACATGGGCCCGCACGCGGGGGGAACGCCCGCACGTGCGACAGAGCACAGTAGGATCACGAAACGCGTACGGTGTTCCCAGACACGCGGCACGGAGCGTCCGTCCCGCGCCTGCCACGTACCTCCCGTACCTCGCCGCAGCCCGCCTGGACCTGGCGAGCGGGTTGTGCTTCCATACATCCCGACGGACCCGGGAGGGTGCAGGGACATGCGGGTGTACAACCCCTTCGTGGGATGGGTCACGCTCCCGGACAGGCCCGACCGCATCGTGAGCCTGTGCCCTTCCGTCACGGAAGTCCTCTTCGAACTCGGCCTGGCAGACCGGGTGGTGGGGGTCAGCAGCTGGTGCCACCGGCCCCCGCAGGCCCGGTCCAAGCCCAAGGTGGGAAGCTACGTCCGGGTCCTCGAGGACCGGCTCCGCGCGCTGCAACCGGACCTGGTGTTCACCACCACGGGGACCCAGAGGGCGTTGGTGGAGCACCTTCAGGCGCGGGGGCTTCCTGTGTACCCCATCCCGTTCCCCAAGGACGTGCACGCCATCCTGTCCGCGGTGGTGGAGGTCGGAGGGCTGGTGGGTGCCCCGGACGCCGCCCTGGCGCTGGCGGCCCGTCTTTCCGAGCTCCTCGGCGCTCTCCCCTCCCTCCGGAGGGAAGGGACCGCCCCGCGGGTGTACGTGGAGATCGACCTGGGCGGCCCCACGGTCCCCGCCTACGCGAACCACATCACCGGCGCCCTGCACCTGGCGGGGATCCGGAACGTGTTCGGACACGTCCCCCTGGGCTACCTGTACGGCATGCCCGTGGCAGACTACCCGCCCATCTCCGTGGCGGAGGAGATCCGTGCCGCAGACCCCGACGTGATCGTGTACGAGGGCAAACGCTTCCGCCCCAGGGGGGACGAAGGCCTGCAGGTCATGCGGCAGCGGGGCCTGGAAGACCTGCGGGCGGTGCGGGAGGGCCGGGTGCTCACCCTGCCCGCGGACACCCTGGCCCACTACGGTCCCGACTTCCTGCGCCAGGTGCTGTCCGTCTGCCGGGCCATCTGGGAGCTTTACCAGGGGGCCGACACGCCCGCGCGGGGATCCCTCGAACAGGGCAGGCCGCCCGCCGGAGGAGGAGCCCTACGGGACGCGTAAGAACAGCCGGAGGCCCGCAGCAGCCCCCACGGAGGCTGCGGTGACCAAAAGGCCCGCCACCACCACGCCGGCCGCGACGGCCACCCACGCCTTGGCTTTCGGCAAACCCAGCAGCCAGGCCAGGAGGGTCCCCGCGTACGCCCCGGTGCCCGGGAGGGGGAGCGACACGAACAACATGAGCCCCACGAGCTCGTACCGCTGCACGTACGGCGTGCCCTTGGCCCGGACGCCCTCCACCTTCCCGCGCACCCAGCGGAAACGCGAGAGGAACCGGTGGTAGCACAGGTCCAGGGCGACCCAGGCGGGAGCGATCACCAGGAGGTTGGTGAAGGTGCAGACGAGGAAGCTAAAGAGCGGGGGATGCCCCTTCGCGATGGCCAGGGGGACCGAGCCGCGCAGCTCCACCCACGGCACAAGGCTCAGCAGGGCAATCCACCACAGGCTCACGGACGGCCTCCCGCGAGGAAGCTCCCTCCCCGGTAGCCACAGGGTACGTCCACGGGGCAAACACCCGGAGGGCAGAAGGGAAGGGCCAGTCCCCGGCCGGCAATGGTAGCGGGGGCAGGATTTGAACCTGCGACCTCCGGGTTATGAGCCCGGCGAGCTACCTGGCTGCTCCACCCCGCGTCGCCATGTCAAGTATAGCGGGAACCCTCAAGGCCTTCCAACCCCCGCGCCCGGGGACCTGGCAGGAGGCAGACGGCAGGCCCCGAATACAGCACTGATACCGTTTTCTGGCTCCCCATGGCGACGCTCAAGGACGTAGCGCGCAGGGCAGGGGTGTCCGTGGCCACCGCGGCCCGGGTGCTGGGGGGGTACGGGTACGCCAGCCCGCGCACGCGGGAGCGGGTGCTGCGGGCGGCCCGACAGCTGGACTACACCCCCAACGCCCTGGCCCGGGGCATGGTGAAAAAGCGGACCCACGCCGTGGGGGTCATCGTGTCGGACAACGCGAACCCCTTCTTCGCCGCTGTGGTCCGCGGGGTGGAGGACGTGCTGCGGCGCCACGGGTACGCGGTCATCCTGTGTAACAGCGACGAAAACCCGGAAAAGGAAGACCTCTACCTACGCGTCCTCCGGGAAAAGCAGGTGGACGGGCTGCTGCTGGCCCCCAGCGGCCAGGCCGGGCCCCAGCTGCGGCGGTGGCTGCGGGCGGGCCTGCCCCTGGTCCTGGTGGACCGGCGCCTGGAGGGGGTCCGCGCGGACGCCGCGGTGGTGGACAACGTGGAAGGCGCGCGGACCGCGGTCAGCCACCTGATCTCCCTGGGACACCGGCGCATCGGCATCATCAGCGGCCCGGCCCGTGTGTTCACCGGGCGGGAGCGGCTCGCGGGCTACCTGGCGGCTTTGGAGGCGGCGGGGCTGCGACCTGACCCCGCCCTGATCCGGGAGGGGGACTTCAAGCAGGACAGCGGCTACCGGCTGGCCCGGGAGTTCCTGGAGATGAAACGTCCCCCCACCGCCCTGTTCGTGGCCAACAACCTGATGACCGTCGGGGCCATGCTCGCCCTGAAGGAGGCGGGGGTGCGGATCCCGCAGGAGCTGGCCGTGGTGGGCTTCGACGACATGGACTGGGCCCCCATCCTGACGCCCGCACTGACGGCGGTGGCCCAGCCCGCCTACGCCCTCGGCACCAGCGCGGCCACGCTGTTGATGCAGCGGCTGGAGGACCCCGCGCGGCCGGTCCAGGAGGTGGTCCTGAAGACCCACCTGGTGGTCCGCGAGTCGTGCGGGGCGGTCCTGCAGCGGCGCTGAACTCCCGGCCCTTTCCCCCTTGACAGGTCCCACCGGCGGGGTCAAGATGAAATCGTTCTCACAAACCGGGCCCGCGAGGCGCCCGCGAGGGGGGCAGGGATGCGGTCCCCGAAGGTCGGTATCCTCACCTTCTCCGACGGCCGGCCCCACGTGCACGAGGAGCTCCTCCCCCTGACCCAGCAGTTCCAGGACCGCCTGGCGGCGCGGCTACGCGCCGCGGGCTGGGAGGTGGTCACGGGCCGGGAGATCGTGTGGACCACGGACCTGGCGCAGAGCGAAGGGCGGTACCTGGCGGCCCAGGGGGTCGAGGCGACCATCTTCAACTACGCCATCTGGGCCTGGCCCCACTACTCCGCCATCGCCGCTCAGTTCGCCCCCGGGCCCGTCCTCCTCCTGTCCAACATCAACCCCCAGTACCCGGGACTGGTGGCCATGCTCTCCGCGGCGGGGAGCCTGGACCAGGTGGGGGTGTTCCACGGCCGCATCTCCGGCGACATGGAGGACGACGCGGTGTTCGGCCGGGTCCAGCAGTTCCTCCGGGCCGCGGTGGCCCGGAACCGGCTGCGCGGCCAAGTGTACGGCGTGATCGGCGGCCGCTCCATGGGCATGTACACCGCCGTCCCCGCCCTGGACCAGTGGCGTCGGGACTTCGGCGTGGACATCGAGCACATCGACCAGTTCGAGATCGTCCGCCGGGCGGAGCAGGTCCCGGACAGCCGGGCGGACGCCGCCATCGCCTGGCTGGAGCGGAACGGAGCCACCATCCACTACGACGGGGACAAGCTCACGCCCGAGCTGTTGCGCCGCCAGGTGAAGGCCTACCACGCGGTCCGCGAGATCGTGACGGAGTGGCGGCTGGACTTCTGCGGGATCAAGGGCCAGCCGGAGATGACCACCCACTTCGCCACCATGGACGTGGCGGAGGCCTTCCTGAACGACCCCTACGACTGGGAGGGGCCGCACGAGCCCATCGTGTGTGCCACGGAGGCGGACAGCGACGGGGCTCTGACCATGCAGATCTTCAAGCACCTGGCGGGTACCCCGGTGCTGTTCGCGGACGTCCGCCACTACGACGCCCAGGACGACGTGTGGGACCTGTGCAACTCGGGCCAGCACGCCACGTACTTCGCGGGCCGCTCCTTCGACCCCGCGGAGAACCTCAGGCGCGTGCACCTGTACCCTGCCGTCCTGTACTTCCCCGCGGGCGGGGCGTCCGTGATGCACGTGGCGGCCCCTGGCCCGGTGACGTTGGCCCGGCTGGCCCGGCGGAACGGGAAGTACTGGATGGCCATCGTCCCCGCGGAGTTCGTGGAGTTCCCGCCGGAGGTGGAGGCGCGGAAGGTGGCCGCCACCACCCCGCAGTGGCCGCACGCCTTCGCCCGCTTCCGCGTCTCCCCGGAGGAGTTTTTGGCGGAGTACGACTCCAACCACATCCACGGGGTGTACGGGGACTGGGTGGCGGAGTTGGTCTGGTTCTGCCGGATGACGGGGATCCAGCCGCGGGTGTTCGGCTGAGGAGGGCCGGTGGCCCGCTACAGCATCGGCATCGATTTCGGCACCGAGTCGGCGCGGGCGGTGCTGGTGGACGTCCGCAGCGGCCAGGTGGTGGACAGCGCCGTGCACCCGTACCGGCACGGCGTCCTCCACCGGGCCCTGCCCACCGGAACCCCCCTCGCCCCGGAATGGGCGCTGCAGCACCCCGGGGACTGGCTGGAGGCGTTGGAGGTGCTGCTGCGCCAGATGGGCGCCTCCGGCGGAAGCGAAGTTGCCGGGGTGGGCGTGGACTTCACCTCGTGCACGCTGCTGCCCGTCCGGGCGGAGGGCAGCCCCCTGGCCCTGGAGGAGGCCTTCCGGGACCGGCCGCACGCCTGGCCCCTGCTGTGGAAGCACCACGCGGCCCAGCCCTATGCGGACCGGATCAACGCCTCCGGGTGGGAGGGGTTGCGCTGGTACGGCGGCCGCACGTCCTCGGAGTGGCTGTGGGCCAAGGTGTGGCAGGTCCTGGAGGAGGCCCCGGAGGTGTTTGCCGCCGCGGACCGCTTCCTAGAAGGCGGGGACTGGGTGGTCTGGCAGCTGGTGGGGCGCGAGGTCCGTAGCGCCTGCCAGGCAGGCTACAAGGCGCACTGGCAGCCGGGTGAGGGATACCCGCCCGCCGAGGTGCTGCAGCGGCTAGACCCCCGGCTGCCGGAGGTGCTCGGCCGGCTCGGGCCCCCGCAGCCCCTGGGCACCCCCGCGGGGGGCCTCACGCAGGCGTGGGCGTCCCGCACCGGCCTGCGGCCGGGTACGCCCGTGGCGGTGGCTGTGATCGACGCGCACGCGGCCGTCCCCGCGGTGGGCGTGGCGGAGCCGGGCCGGCTGGTGGCCATCGCCGGCACGTCCACCTGCCACCTGATCCTGGGAGAGGAGCGCTACCCGGTCCCCGGCATCTCCGGGGTGGTGCGGGACGGCATCCTGCCGGGGTTTTACGGCTACGAGGCAGGACAGGCGTCGGTGGGCGACATGCTGGAGTGGTTCGTCCGCACGTACGGGGTCCCCCGGTACGGCGACCCGGCGGCCGCCTTCGCCCAGTTGGAGGCCGAGGCCGCACGGCTGGTCCCGGCCCAATCGGGGCTTCTGGCGCTGGACTGGTGGAACGGGTGCCGGACGCCCCTGGTGGACGCGGACCTTTCCGGCGTGTTGGTGGGGCTGACCCTGGCCACGGAGCCCGCGGAAATGTACCGCGCGCTGCTGGAGGCCACCGCCTTCGGCACGCGGCTGGTCCTGGACACCCTGGAGGAGGGAGGGGTCCCCATCCGGGAGGTCCACGCGTGCGGGGGGCTGGCCAGCAGAAGCCCCCTTGTGCTGCAGCTGTACGCGGACGTCACCGGGCGGGTGCTCTACGCCTACCAGGTGCCCCACGCGTCCGCGCTGGGTGCGGCCATCCACGGGGCGGCGGCGGCAGGGGTCTACCCCGACCTGCTCGCGGCCACCCGGGCCATGGGGACGCGTCCCGTGCGGCGTTACGCTCCCCGGGACGAGGCACGCCGGGTGTACGACGAGCTGTACACCATCTACCGGGATCTCCACGCGGCCCTCTCCCGTCCGGAGGGGGCCGTCAAGCGGCTGCGCCGCCTCCGGCGCGCTGTCCCGCGCGAGGCAAGCCGGGCCGGAGTCCAGTGAGCGGGAGCGTGCGCGGGGGAAGGGGAAGCGGGAGGGATCCGAGGCGACAGTACTCTGTGCGGGGGAGGTGCTGAGATGAGGCCGTGTGTGGTGTTCCGCGGGGCGCTGTTCCTGCTGGCAGGCGCCCTGGTGATCCTCGTGGCGGCGCCCCTCGGTTCGGCGCCGCCGCCCTACCCGACCAAGCCCCTGACCATCATCGTACCCTGGTCCCCCGGAGGGGGGACGGACCGCACCGCCCGGGCCGTCGCCGCGGTGCTGGAGAAGGACCTGCGGGTCCCGGTGGGGGTGGTCAACCGCACCGGTGGCGGGGGTGTCGTGGGGCACATGGCCACCGCCACCGCCGAGCCCGACGGCTACACCCTCGGCATGATCACCATCGAGATCACCATGATGAGCTGGCTGGGGCTGACGCACCTGACGTACGCGGACTACAGGCCCATCGCGCTGTTCATCAACAACCGCGCCGGGATCACCGTGCGCGCGGACGCGCCGTGGAAAGACTACAAGGAGCTGATGGCGTACATCCAGGCGAACCCGGGCAAGCTCAAGGCCTCCGGCACCGCCGCGGGGGGGATCTGGGATCTGGCGCGGGTCGGGTGGTTGCTGGCCGCAGGCCTGACCGCTGACCACGTGAAGTGGGTCCCCAGCGCCGGCGCGGCCGCCGCCCTGGCGGAGCTGGTGGCGGGCGGCGTGGACATCTGCACGTGCAGCCCCGCGGAGGCGCTGCCCCTGGTGGAGGCGGGCAAGGCGCGGGTCCTGGCGGTCATGGCGGACAAGCGGTGGGGCCCGCTGCCGAAGGTGCCCACGCTGAAGGAGATGGGGGTGGACTTCGAGATCGGGGGCTGGGCCGGTCTGGCAGCGCCCGCCAAGACGCCGGACCACATCGTCGAGTTCCTGGACGCCGCCGTGGCCAAGGCGGTGCGGTCCCCGGAGTTCGCGAACTTCATCAAGACCAGCGGGTTCTGGCTCGACTACAGGAACGCCAAGGAGTTCACCCGGTTCGTGATGCAGGAGCACGTCAAGAACGGCAAGCTGTTGAAGGCTGGCGGGTTCGCCAGGTAGGGGGGAGCATGGGAGCCTGGGACGCCGTGGCGGGTGCGCTGCTGGTGGTCCTGGGCTCCTATGTTTTCCTGGCCGCCCGGTCCTTCCCCAACCTGCCGGGAGGGTATCCGGGCCCGGGTCTTTTCCCCCAGCTCCTGGGTGCCATCCTGACGGTTTCGGGGATGGCGCTGGTGGGCCACGCGGTACGGACCGGCGCGCTTTCACGGCGCGTGCCGCTGGTCACAGCCTCGCGGAAGGACAAGGCGGGTGCGCTGCTGGTGGTCCTCTCGGTGGTCCTGTACATCGTGCTGGTGGACCGTGTGGGGTTCGTCCCCCTCGCCTTCCTCATCCTGGCAGGGCTCATGCTCGCGCTGGGGGCACCGGCCTGGCGGAGCGTCGGCCTGGGGGCCGTGCTGACCGCTTTCCTGTACCTCCTGTTCGGGCGGCTGCTGAATGTGCCTTTGCCGCGGGGACTGTTGCCCTGAGGGTGCCGGCGCACCATGGCCGAGGTCGTCCTGAAGAGCCTCGCTGCCCTCGCCGACCCGCAGGTGGTGCTGGTCATCCTGCTGGCGGCGCTGTACGGGCTGTTCATCGGGACCATCCCCGGACTGACGGTCACCATGGCCGTAGCCCTGTTCGTCCCCTTCGCCCTGTACCTGGAGCCCATTCCCGCCCTGGCGGCCATCATCACCCTCCAGGCGTTGGGGATCTTCGCAGGGGACATCCCCGCAGCCCTGGTCCGCATGCCGGGGACACCTGCCTCCGCCGCGTACGTGAGCGACTCCTACGCCCTCAGCCAGCGGGGGCAGGCGCACCTGGTCCTCGGGGTCGACGTGGTGGCCTCTGCCCTCGGGGGCCTGATGGGGGCCGCGGCCTTGATCGTGGGGGCGTCCGCGCTGGCAGAGTTCGCGTTGACCTTCAGCAGCTACGAGGTCTTCTGGCTGGCTCTGCTGGGGTTGAGCACCACCGCGTTCATCGCCACCGCCTCCCCCCTGAAGGGGTTGGTGTCGGTGACCCTGGGCCTGCTGTTGTCCACGGTGGGCATCGACATCACCCTGGGTTTCCCCCGGTTCACGTACGGGGTGCCCTTCCTCCTGGGCGGGATCAGCTTCATCCCCGCCATGATCGGCCTGTTCGGGTTCAGCGAGATCCTGCGGACCGTGCTCAGGGGGGAAATGCACCTGGCCTACGCCCGCCTGGAACGCGGGCCGTCCTTCCTGCCCGCCCTGCGCACGGTCTGGCGCCACCGGGTCAACGCCCTGCGCGGCGGGGTCATTGGGCTCGTCTCCGGGGTCCTCCCCGGGGCAGGTGCGGACATCGGCGCCTGGCTGGCTTACGGGGTGGCCAGGCGCTTTTCCAAGGAGCCGCAGAAGTTCGGCCGGGGGTCCATGGAAGCCATCGTGGAGGCAGGGGTGGCGAACAACTCGGACCTCGCCGCGGAGTGGATTCCTACCCTGGTGTTCGGGATCCCCGGCGACGCCTTCACCGCCGTGGTCCTGGGCATCCTCATGATGAAGGGGATGCGCCCGGGCCCGGCCATCCTCCACAACTACGCGGACGTGCTGGTGGCCGTTTACATCACCTTCATCCTGGCCAACGTGCTCATGGTCCCCTTGGGGCTTTTGGCGGTGCGCCTGAGCAGCCACATGGTGCGCCTGCCGCGCAACGTGCTCGCCCCCGCCATCCTCATGATGTGCGTGGTGGGGGCCTACGCCATCAACAACAACCTCGCGGACGTATTTCTGATGCTGTGCATGGGCGTCCTGGGCTTCTTCCTGGAGAGCTTGGGGTTCCCCGTGGCCCCCATCGTCCTGGGGCTGGTGCTGGGGCCGCTGCTGGAGCAGAACTTCATGATCAGCCTGATCAAGAGCGAAGGCCACCTGGCCCAGTTCTTCAGCCGTCCCGTGAGCGCGGTGCTGGGCGCCCTCACGGTCGCAGTCTGGCTCCTGCCCCTGGCCTCGCGCCTGCGGCGCCGGCCAGCCTCCCCACACCTCGTGCCGGAGGGGTAGCGGGATGTTCGACCGGACCAAGCTGCGTGGCATCGTGGTCCCCGCGGTCACCCCCTTCGAGGAGGACGGGTGCACCGTCAGCGAACCCGGCGTGCACCGGCTGGTGGACTTCCTCGTGGAGCAGGGGGTGCAGGCCGTCTTCGTGGCCGGCACCACGGGGGAAGCAGCCGCCCTGGACGACCTCCAGTGGCGCCGCCTGGTGCGGGCGGCCGCCGGCGCCCTGCGAGGCCGACTGCCCCTCCTGGCAGGCGTCCTCGCGCCCACCACCGCCCTGGCCGCCGCACGGGCCCGCCAGGCCGCCGACCTGGGCGCAGACGTGGTGGTGGCCACGGCGCCTTACTACTACGTGGCCAGCCCCCGCGAGCTGGTGGCGCACTTCCGCGCCATCGCGCAGGCCACGACCTTGCCCGTCCTCCTGTACAACATCCCCCAGAACACCAAGGTCCCCCTGACCCTGGAAACCTGCCTGGAGCTCGCGCGCCTCGATGGCGTCGTGGGGCTGAAGGACTCCTCGGGAGACGTCACCCAGTTCCGGAAAGCCGTCCTGGCCCTGCGGGCAGGCGGCCGGGACTTCCGCATGTTCTTGGGCACGGACCTCCTGACGGACGTGGCGGTGCTGATCGGCGCCCAGGGTACCGTGCCGTCCCTGGCGAACGTGGCCGGCCGCGACCTGGCCGCCGCCTTCGAGGCGGCCTGCTCAGGAGACTGGGCCCGCGCGGCCCACCACCAATCGCGCATCGCCGCCCTGACCCGCATCTACGACGTCCGGGGCGAGGTCCCTCAGACCGGGATCCTCGTCGGGTTGAAGTGCGCCCTCGCCCTGCTGGGCGTCCCCGTGGGACCACCCGCGCCGCCCGCCTTCCCGCCCACCGAGGAAGAGTTCCGCCGGGTGGAAGCCCTCCTCCGGGAAGGCGGGCTGCTCCCCTGATGTGAAGGTGGTGGGCATGGTTGCCGGAAGCGTGTGCCACAGGGGGGAGGCTCCTGCCCGCCGGGCAGCGTCCCTCCCTCCAGCCGTGAGGAACCCATGGGGAGGTGATGAGGATGCGTTCCGTTTCCCGCCGGGAGGGTGAGCTCACCCGCCGCCAGTTCCTGAAAGCAGCAGCCACCGCCGCGGCAGCCGCCGCCGTGGCGCCGCGGGAGGTAGCCTCCGCGCTGGCGCAGGGAAAGGTCATCACCCTCGACTACTTCACCCTGTTCCACAGCGGCGACGCCGCCGCCATGGAGCAGATCGTCCGCCGCTTTAACGCGGAGAACCAGTCCGTCAAGATCAACCTGCTCCAGGGACAGTGGGCGGAGTACTACGCCCAGCTTTTCGCCGCGGTGGGTGCGGGCAACGCGCCCCACATCGGCATCTGCCACACCAGCCGGCTCTTGGACGTCTGGCGGGCCCTGACTCCCCTCGAGGAGTCCCGCGCCGGAAACCTCCTCCAGGCAGCGGGCATCCGCCCGGAACTGTACACGAAGAAGGTCTGGGACTCCGGCGTGTACGAGGGCAAGCGCTACCTGGTCCCCCTGGACTCCCACATGTGGGGCCTGTGGTACAACAAGGACCTCTTCCGTCAGGCCGGCCTGGACCCGGAAAAGCCTCCGGAGAGCCGCGAGGAGTTCGAGCGCGCGGCAGACGCCATCAAGGCCCGCACCGGGAAGTTCGCCTTCCACCCCGCCGAGGACGCCTTGCCCCGCAAGATCCGCCGCGCCTGGGAGATCCTGTTCTGGGGCCAGGGTGGAGAGCTCCTCACCCCGGACGGGAGACGCGCCGCCTTCAACGACGACCGGGGAGTCCGCGCCCTGGACTACCTCGTGGGGATGATCCACCGCAGGGGCTGGAACCGGCCGGGCACGGACGGGTTCAAGCAGTTCGCGGCCGGTGAGCTGGGGATGTTGCTGGCGGGCAACTGGTACCTGCCCACCGCGAAAGCGTCTGGCGTCAACTTCGGCTTCCACTACGTGCCGAAGTTCTTCGACCGTCCGGTCACCTGGGGGGACAGCCACAACTTGGCCCTTCCCAGGCAGCGTCCTGCCCGGGTCCGCGACGAGGAGCTGGTGGCGGCCATCCGGGCCGTCAAGTGGATCAACGAGCACTCGGACATGTGGGGTGTGTACGGCGGGCACATCCCTGCCTACCTCCCCGCCCAGCGGTCGAAGACGCTTCTGGAGTCGGACTCCTGGCGGCTGGCGTTGAAGAAGTTCACCGACATGGCCAACGCGGGCTGGGTCCACTACCCGCTCATGCACCCGAAAGCACCTCAGGTGCACGCCGCCATCGAGCCGTTCGTCCAGGAGGCGTACAACGGCCGGCTGTCGCCCCGCGAAGCCCTGGCGCGGGCGGAGGCGGAGGTCAACCGCGTGCTGGCGTCGTGACGCCCGGCGAGGCGGGGCCGCGGCCCCGCCTCGTCCGCCTACTGTGCACCGGACTCCATGCGTCAGCCTTTCCCCCTCCGACAGGCGCTCGAGATCGGGGCCTTCCTACTGCCCTTCGCCGCCTTCTGGGTCCTCTTCCGCCTGGGTCCTGTCCTCTACGGGGTCTTCCTCAGCCTCTACCGGTGGGACCCCCTGGGCGAGGCTTCCTTTGTGGGCTTCGGGAACTACCTGCGCCTAGCCGCAGACCCGCGGTTCTGGAACGCGTTCTCCAACACCCTGAAGTTTGCGGCCTTGGCCATCCCCCTGATTGTCGGGCTCGGCCTGCTGCTGGCGCTGTTCCTCTTCTGGGGCCGGGGCACAGCGGCTGCTCGGGTGATGGAGGCCGGATTCTTCTTCCCCTACATGCTCACCGTGTCCATCGTGGGGCTCGTCTGGCGGTGGCTCCTCGACCCCGACTTCGGTGTGGTCCTGCTCGTCCTCCGACGGCTCGGGCTGCAGCCGCCCACGTTCCTCAACGACCCCCACTGGGCCATCCCCGTGATCGCCCTCGCCACCGCCTGGTGGCTGGCAGGGTACCGGATGGTCCTGTTCCGCGCCGCGCTGGAGGACATCCCGGAGGAACTGTACGAGGCCGCCCGGCTAGACGGTGCCAGCGGGGTACGCGTCTTCTTCTCCGTGACCCTGCCGCTGTTGAAGCCCGCCGTCCTCTTCGCCCTGGTGCTCACCACCATCTCCGGCTTCATCGTCTTCGGCCAGGTCCTCATGATGACCGCCGGGGGACCGGGGCGCGCCTCCGAGGTGCTGGCCCTGTACCTGTACCGCTACGGCTTTGAGTTCCTGGAGATGGGGCAGGCCGCGGCCGTGGGCGTGGTGCTGTTCGTGGCCATCCTGGGGCTGACCTTGCTGTCCTTCCGATGGCTGGGGTTCGAAGCGCAGCTGTGAGCCAGACTGCTCGCCCGTGGGCCCACGCCCTCCGGCGGGGGCGGCCAGCCGCCCTCCTCCTGTGGACCACCATGGCGGCCCTGCTTTTCCTGTGGGTGGCACCACTGGTCTGGATGTTCACCACCGCCGTCAAACCCACCGCGGAGATCTTCCGCAGTCCGCCCACGTGGCTGCCCCGCAGCCCGACGGTTCACCACGCGTCTGTGGTCCTCACCAGCTGGCCTTTCCTCCGCTGGCTGGCCAACAGCGTGGTCGTGGCGACCGCTACCACGGTGCTGTCGGTGCTGGTCTCCGTCCCCGCCGCCTTCGCCTTCGCCCGGCTGCGCTGGCCGGGCCGGGACGCGCTGTTCCTGCTGTTCCTCTCCTCCATGCTCATCCCTCTGGAAGTCAACGTGGTCCCGCTGTATTTCCTGATGAACCGGCTACACCTGCTGAACACCTATCCCGCCGTCTTCCTCCCCATGGTGGGCATGCCCGTCGGGATCTTCCTCCTGCGGCAGTTCTTCCTGAACATTCCCGGGGAGCTGGACGACGCGGCCCGGGTGGACGGATGCGGAAGCCTGCGAATCCTCTGGCATGTGGTCCTCCCCCTGTCGAGGCCTGCCCTCGCCGCCCTGGTCATCTACATGTTCACGTTTGCTTGGAACGAGTTCTTCTGGTCCATGATCGCCCTGCAGTCCCCCCGCATGTTCACCCTCCCCATCGGTCTGCGGGCCCTGCAGGGCGCTTACGACATCGACTACGGGGTCCTCATGGCGGGGTCCGCCCTGGCCTCCCTGCCCGCCCTTGTGGTGTTCCTCCTCCTCCAGCGCTCCATCATCCGTGGCATCGCCATGACGGCGCACCGTTAAATCTCACCGGTACGGAGGACGGTCCATGCGGATCATTGCCCAGGGCCCGGCCACCAACCCTCTGCCCACCGGCTTCTGCCACGGGGCCAGCCTGCTGCCCCTGGACGACGGGGACCTGCTGTGTGCCTGGTTCGGGGGCACCGAGGAGGGCCTGCCAGACTCGGGTGTGTACGTGGCGCGGCTGCGGGCGGGTGCACAAACCTGGGACCCGCCACAGCTGGTCGCCCCTCCGGACGGCCACCCTTGCGGGAACCCCGTCCTGTTCGCGGGCGCGCCCGGGGTCACGTGGCTGGTGTACTTCCGGGTCTGGGGAGCGTGGTGCACCGGCGGCAGGCCCTGTGCCCGCCTGTCCACGGACGGGGGCCGCACCTGGGGCCCAGAGACGGTGCTCCTGGACCGGCCCGGGGTGTTGACGAAGAACAAGCCCCTCCGGCTCGGCCACGAGCTGCTGCTGCCCGTGTACGACGAAATCCACTGGCGCTGCGGCATCGCCCGGCTGGACCTCTCCCGTCACGGGGGACGCTGGGAGTTCGACGACCTCGCTATCGGCGCGCGGGAGGGCGTGCCCGTAATCCAAGGCACGCTGGTGGAGTCTCCACCAGGCCGCCTGCTCCTGTTCATGCGTACCCGCCTGGGCCGGATCTGGCAGGCGGAGAGCTACGACGGCGGGCGCACCTGGTCGTCTGTGCGGGCCACAGACCTGCGCAACCCCAACTCGGGGATCGACATGGTCCGCCTAGCCGACGGCCGGCTGTGGCTGTGCTACAACGACACCGACCGCGGCAGGGACCCCATGGACTGGAGCCTCCGCTACCCCTTGTGCCTGGCGGAGAGCACCGACCACGGAAGGTCGTGGCGGCACATCGCCACCCTGGAGCCTGGACCTGGGGAGCACTCGTATCCGGCCGTGGTGGTGGACGGAGCAGGGACGGTCCACCTCGCCTACACGCGGCTGCGCAGGGAGATCCGGCACGTGGTGATCGCACCGTAGTTCAGCCCCGCGCCGGCGCACTACTCGTAGCGCAGGGCCTCGATGGGGTCCAGGCGGGCCGCCCGCCAGGCGGGGTACACGCCGAACGCCACCCCCACCAGCACGGAAAAGCTGAAGGCCAGCACCACCACCGGGGCCAGGGCCTCCCGGGTGGGGGGCTGGTTCAGCAGCCGGGCCGCGATGGCCCAGGAAGCGGCCAGCCCTGCCCCCATGCCCAGGACGCCCCCCACCAGGCTGATGGCCACCGCCTCCACCAGGAACTGGCTGAGGATGTCCCACCGGCGGGCCCCCACCGCCTTGCGGATGCCGATCTCCCGGGTACGCTCGGTCACGGACACCAGCATGATGTTCATGATCCCGATGCCGCCCACCAGCAGGGAGATGGCCGCGATGGACGACAGGGCCACCGTGAGCACCCGCAGGATGGCGTCCAGGGCTCCCAGGAACTGGCTCTGGGTGAGGACCGTGAAGTCCTCCTCCCCGTGTTCCCTGCGCAGGACCCGCTCCACCTCCCGCTGCGCCCGCAGCACCGAGGAGGTGTCCTGTGCCTTCACGAACAGGAACGACGCGTAGTTCACCTGGAACAGCTGCTGCGCGGTGCCGAAGGGAATGTAGGCGCGGTCGTCCAGGTCCACGCCCAGGACCTGGCCCTGGGGGTGCAGCACCCCCACCACCGCAAACGCCCGGCCCCGGATCCCCACCTGGCGGCCCAGGGCCAGGTCCGGGGACCGGAACAGCTGCCGGGCCAGGGTGGGGCCCAGGACCGCCACCCGCTTGCGCCGCTGGTGGTCCGCGTCCGTCAGAAACCGCCCCCGCTGCACCTGCAGGGCCCGCACCTGGAGGTACTCAGGGGTTGTGCCGATGACCGTGGTGACCGCCCGCTCGCGTCCGCCCGTGACCTCCACCGACGTCTGCAGCCACGGCGCCACGCCCGCCACCGCCCGCGCCTCGCGCTGGATGGCCTGCGCGTCCGCGAAGGTGAGCGTCAGGCGGCCTTCCTGCGGGGCGAACTGCTGACCTTCCTCCGCCTTCCCCGGCAGCACCCACAACAGGTCCGGACCCAGGCTGGCGAACTCGCCCACCACCCGCGTGCGGGCCGCCTGCCCCACGGACACCAGGGCGATCACCGCGGCCACCCCAATCACCACGCCCAGGGTGGTAAGGACGGAGCGCAGGGGGCTCGTGCGCAGCGCCTCGAACGCCGTGCGGCACGCTTCCCACAGGCTCACGCCTTCCCCCTCAAGCTCCGTCCACTTCGCGTCCGCCGCGCGGGAGGACCTCCGCCGCCTGGCGCGGGTGCGGGACGGGCTCGTCCCGGAGCACTCGTCCATCCCGGAGGGTGACGATGCGCCGCGCGTGCTCCGCCACCTCCCGGTCGTGGGTCACCAGCAGCACCGTCACCCCCGCTTGGTTCAGTTCCTGGAACAGGGCCAGGACCTCCTCCCCGGACTGGCTGTCCAGGTTGCCCGTGGGCTCGTCCGCCAGGACCACCGCGGGGCTGTTGGCCAGCGCGCGGGCGATGGCCACCCGCTGCTGCTGCCCGCCCGACAGCTCCCGGGGACGGTGGTGCAGGCGGTCTAGTAGCCCCACCCGCGCCAACAACTCCGTGGCCCGGCGCCGCCGCACCGCCGGCGGCACGCCTGCGTACAGGAGGGGCAGCTCCACGTTCTGCAGGGCGGTGAGCCTGGGCAGCAGGTTGAAGGTCTGGAACACGAACCCCACCTTGCGGTTGCGCAGCTCGCTGAGGGCGTCGTCGCTCAGGCGGCTGGTGTCCTGGCCGTCCACCAGACACGTCCCCTCCGTGGGGCGGTCCAGGCAGCCCACCAGGTTCAGGAGGGTGGACTTCCCCGAACCGGAGGGCCCCATGATGGCCACGAACTCCCCCGGGTACACCTGCAGCCGGACTCCGCGCAGGGCGCGCACTTCCACCGCCCCCAGGCGGTAGACCTTCGTCACGTCCCGCAGTTCCACCACGGGGGTCATCGCACGGACCGGACCCGCACCCGTTGGCCATCCCGGAGCCGGCCGGGTTCGGCCACCGCCACCAGCTCCCCCTCCCGCAGCCCTTCGTGCACCACCACGGAGTCCTCGCCCCGGTCTCCCGTGCGGACCGAGCGCACCCGCACCACCCCCCGGTCCACCACGTAGACCTGGCTTCCGCCGTCCTCGGAGGACACCACGGCCTCCGGTGGGACCAGCAGGACTCCCGGGACGACCCGAAGCACCACGTCCACGTCCACCCCCGTGCCCACCCGCAACGGTACCGGCCGGTCCAGATCCAGCCGGACCCGCACCACGCGGGTGCCTAGCCGGGTCTCCACCTGGCCGCCGATGGCCCGGACGCGGGCTACCAGCGTCAGCCCCGGGTAGGCGTCCGCGGTGATGCGCGCTCGCTGGCCCACCCGCAGCTTTCCCACGTCGGACTCCTCCACCTCCGCGGTCACCCAACGCGCCCGACCGGCCAGGGCCAGGACGGGTACGCCCGGGCTGACCACAGTCCCCGGCTGCAGGTACACCCGGGTGACGGTGCCGGAGAAGGGCGCCCGCAGCACCGCCCTGCGCAGCCGCTCCTCCGCGGCCCGCCGCGCCGCGGAGGCCTGTGCGGCGCGGGTGGTCGCCGCAGCAGCGAGCCGGTCCAGCTGCTCCGCGGCCG
>FWWL01001808.1_pt1 | contig 48263 bp, 46 predicted proteins | sample 2228331 | NCBI WGS metagenome assembly FWWL01 (sample SAMEA103939775, study PRJEB20133) | metagenome | reverse complement strand
CAGTGCCTAGACGCCGGATCTTGACATCCATATTCACGTTTACCGGGAGATTGGCGAACTGTTTATCCCATTGTTTTTCTAACTTTTTCCACGTTTTCGGTTCCGTACGACGGAAGACTTCTCCAAATCCGAAAATGTCCACTTTGTATTGTTTTTGTACCCTTTTGATTGCCGCTTCGATAAACCCCTTTACTACACCCTCGCCTATTGTTTCGAGTTCCTCGATCGATTTCGTATCGGTCAGATCGATGCGGCATGCGACTTCTCCGACGTTCGCCTCCATTCGAATGTTCACATCGATCACCGGGGAGCCGTTTACGAGCTTTCCTTTGACGTTCGTTTTCGAACGAATGACCTCTACGGATAATCCGCCTCCATCTGGGCATGGCTCATACCCGACCGTATTGTTTACATTATCTGTGATATAGTTATATGCCTTGCTTTCGGTGTCATTTAACCAGCCGATAAGTTTATCACCGTTAAATACCGCCAATCCGTCAGACTTCAGCCGGCTTTCTTGTTCGATGGCTTCGACGTTTTTCTTCATTTTCCCGACTTCGATGTCTCCTGTTGCTTTGACGCCGGTTAATACGAGGTGTTTGCCTTCGCTGGTCAGGTCGGAAATCAGCTTATTCAGCGTGACTTTTACCGTGGGCGCCCAGACCTTCTGTGAAGCTTCGAGGGAATCGAATAGCTCGACAGTCGGGATTATTTCCATTGACGTCATAATGGACAGAAGCTTTGACGCTTCGCCATCTTTCGCCACTACGACGTTGAAATCTTTGCGAAACTCATGATCCCGCGACATGAAGTCGAGCACGTCCCCAATGCCTTTTCTCGCCATTGATTCGCCGATTACAAGGACTCGTACATGGGAACTATAAATTTTCCGCGGGCTTTCCTTCGTCATTTTACGCAGCGCTTCAAAAATGGAAGCTCCGGTAGCCCGATATAAGACAACCGGTGAACGATTGCCGGTGCTTTTTTTCGAACCAGCCTCCCCCGGGTTGACCACTTGTACGGATACTTCATAGTTGTCCCCTGCTTTATCAATGCCATATCCGACTGCGATCGCGAGCGTATTTAATTCCCTGCGGTTCCAGCATCCCGTAACAGTTACGAGCAGGACGGCAGATAGAAACAAAAAGAATAGCTTTCGTACCATGAATATCCCCCTTTTATCAAGCTGTCGCGCGGATGCCAGTTACCATCGAACGGCTCTTATGTCCGGGTATCCGGCTTCGGGGGCGCATTTCGTTCACGTCTGACGTTCTTCTGACTGATCAGCTTGGGACGAGTTGACATGGCCCAGTGAGGTACCCGGAAGATTGTATCCTTCAGATCGTCGACAATAATGGGAGCAAACGGACTCATGTAAGGGACGCCGAACGAGCGCAAGCTGCACAAGTGCAGAACAAGCGCAATGATCCCAATGATAATCCCGAATATGCCGAAGGAAGCGGCGAGACCCATTAAGGGGAATCGCAGCATGCGAACCGCCATGGACATGTTGCTTGCAGGGAAAACAAAGCTCGAAATCGCAGTAATCGAAACGACGATAACCATGGCAGCGGAAACGATGCCTGCTTCAACCGCTGCTTGCCCGATGACGAGCGTTCCGACGACAGATACCGCTGGCCCGATCGCCTTCGGCATCCGCAATCCGGCCTCCCGCAATATTTCGAACGTCACCTCCATCATGAGTGCTTCAATAAAAGCGGGGAAGGGCACGCCTTCCCTTTGACTCGCCAATCCGATCAAGAGCTGTGTAGGCAGCATTTCCTGATGAAACGTAGTGATGGCAATATATAGTGACGGACCGAGCAGCGCGATTAAGAAGCCGATGACACGAAGGACGCGGATGAAGCTGCTGATGTCGGCACGTTGGAAGTAATCTTCACTGGAATGAAAGAAAGAAATGAACAACGCAGGAACAATGAGTACAAACGGCGTCCCATCCACCAAAATGGCAATTTTCCCTTCAAGCAGCTCAGCCGCGATCACATCCGGACGTTCCGAATTGTAAATGGTCGGAAATGGCGAGTATGTTTCATCCTGGATCAGTTCCTCGACATAGCCGCTTTCGAGAATGCCATCGATGTCGATGCGATCGAGACGCATGCGTACTTCTTCGACAATTTTGTCGTTGACGATGCCGTGAATATACATAACGGCTACGTTCGTTTTCGTCACCCTGCCAATTTGTTTTCGTTCGAGCCATAAATTCGGATCTTTGATCTTTCTCCGGATTAATGCCGTATTCGTTTGCAAGTTTTCCGTAAAGCCTTCTTTCGGTCCGCGAACGACCGATTCAGTGGCGGGCTCGCTCACGTTGCGGCTTTCCCAACCGCTCATGCCGATCATGAAACCTTGTGCAAATCCATCCAGCAAAAGGATGACGTCGCCAGACAGGAGGGAAGTAAAAAGCGTGCCGAACTCCTTTACATCCTGGATGTCTCCTACCGTAAGGATACAGTCTTTCATGTCCTGTAATAGATTTGGACCCGTAAATTCGATGTCCGACATGAGCGTTTCCATGATATATTGTTGAGCGGACTTGGTATCGACCAGCCCTTCGGTATAAAAAATCGCTGCTTGAATCTGTCTCCCTGGTCCGATCCGAATTTCCCTGATCACTATATCGCCGCTGTTTCCAAGTACTTCCTTAATCTTCTTAATATTTTCCGGCAAGCTGGTTGTTAGAGATTCGGATTGAACCGGCTGCTGGCTTACAGAGTCATGTACTGGCAAGCGTTTAGCGTTAGCTTTTCTTCTAATGAATTTCATGGATCCGTCCTTCTTCCAACCTGAGCTGCCTAGCTTTTCTATTATGTCCTGCTTGCAGGATTATTAATTCGAGGACCGGGTCCTCTGATCATCATGCTTTTTTTCAAAGAATCGATACCAAGCAATAGCGTTAGCGAACAAGAGAAGCAAATCGTGTCAGTTGGCTTATGAATGAAGGGGATAGGGTTGTACATATACTGTATGGAGGAGGGGTGTGAACGAATGGAAAAGCTGTTAAAGAACCGATTGTTTGTTATCCTGATCTATGTGCTGCTTGGCTTACTGGTTTTGTTCATGCTGCAGCAGATCAAACCTATGCTTGGTACGACGTTCTCGTTCATTAAGGCCGTGCTTACGCCTTTTCTTATAGCGGTTATTATATCTTATGTCCTAAACCCGATCGTCAATATGCTCAATAAACGCAAAGTTCCGCGAACGATTGCGGTATTGTTGATCTATGCTGTATTTATTACTAGTGCAATTGTGGTTCTGATGAATCTAATTCCGATGTTCATGAAGCAGCTCAAGGAATTGAATGAACATATGCCCGATCTCACGATGCGTGCACAAGGCTTATACGAGGGTCTGAACGATAATCGAATGATACCGGAGAGTGTTAGAATCGGTCTTGAGAAAGCAATGATCAAAGCGGAAGATAACCTCACAGCAACAATCACCAACCTTGTGAACAGCATTGGGTCGACGATTAATATGGTGATGGTTGCCTTTATTGTGCCGTTCCTGGCTTTCTATATGCTGAAGGACTTTCAACTGATCGAGAAAACGATTCTAACCATTCTTCCAAAGGGGAAACGAAAAAGCGCAATAAAGCTTGTTAAAGATATGGATACCGCACTGGGCAACTATGTTCGAGGTCAATTGTTGGTCTGTGTTGTGGTCGGGCTGTTGGCTTATATCGGCTATTGGATCATTGATATGCCGTATGCCTTGCTGCTTGCAAGTATTGTAGCGGTATTCAATATCATTCCGTATATGGGTCCATTTTTTGGTGCTGCACCTGCCATTATTATGGCATCCACCATCTCCCTCAAGATGGTTATCCTAGTTGCGGTTGTTAATTTGATTGTACAAATTCTCGAGGGAAATGTAATCTCTCCGCAAGTAGTGGGACGTACCTTGCATCTTCACCCCATGTCAATCATCTTCGCCTTGTTGGTGGGCGGAGAGTTGGCTGGTATAGTGGGCTTGATCCTTGCTGTGCCTTGTTTCGCTGTTTTGAAAGTAATCGGTCAGCACATTTTGGCTTATTATGTGTCGAGAAAGCATACTACTTGAAAGGCTGCTCTGGACGAGCTGCTGCGTAGAGCGCAGGCTTGCGATCGAAGAATGGGGCGACGCCGCCTTGCGTGCGATTGATATGCAACTGCTCCAGATCAGCAGAAGCGGTTGCCATACTGCTTCGATTGACGGCGCCTTGCGCAAGAATTCCATCAGCAGGGAAAGGTTGATCACATGGCGCGAAGATCGCGGCCTGACTGTACCCTGCATCTACCTGAGCTACATCAGGCATGCTGCCTACAATTCCGCTAAGCGCAACATAGAGCTGATTCTCTATGGCTCTGGCCTGACTGCAGTTGCGGACTCGGAAGTAACCAGCGGCGGCGTCTGTGTAAGAAGGACACAAAATAAGCTCGGCGCCCTTCTCAGCCATCAGCCTTGTTCCTTCTGGGAATTCAATATCGTAACAAACTTGAATGCCGATTTTCCCAAGCGGAGTATCGAATACATCGAATCGATTTCCTGCGAGCAAAGGCCAGGCTCTCTGTTCTTCAGGGGTTAAATGCACCTTCTTATGACTTTCAATTCGGCCATCCGGGAAGAATAGAAAGGCCTCGTTGTAATAATAACCTTCAGGTGCGCCTTCACGATTTATATGAGTTCCGGCTTGAATCATTAGACCGGTTTGCTCACTCCAAGCTTTGAATTTCTCCATATAGGTTGAGGTATAGCTATGTAATATTTCGCAAGCCTCTGCATTCGATACGGCCGGATGAAGGGATAACAAATGTCCTGTCATATATTCGGGGAATACGATAAGCTTGGCTTGCTGCTTCAGTGCGCGTTCCATATATCGGCGGACGTGAGTCCAGAACGCGTTCTCGTTCTTCAATGGGCTGACTGCATATTGCACAGTTGAGATTGTGCTGTTGGTCCTATTAATTGTAGTCATTTCGTCATTCTCTCCTTGATTTGCTTATGGGGATTATTCCAGTGCAATAATACAGCCTTATGGCAAGATTCTGCATCATCTAAATAGTGATCTAATACTTGAACAGGGAGCATACCTTGCTTCAACATAAAAGTTAAAACCAAATCCTTTAACTTGCCCTCTTGGACAAGCTGTACATAATGCTCGGCGCTCATTTGATCAGCTACGGTATGGTAGCCGGGAATACGGCAAGAGGCAATAAATCTTAGCAAACCGGCCTGCATGACCAGCTGCTTGCGGGCTTCGTATAAGGCGTGAGCAATACCCTTGCCACGAAAAGACGGTCGCACACAAAGGTCGATCCCGTACAGGCTGTCTCCGTCCGGCTCATGGCTTCCGCGGATGTACCCATGGTCTGCAACTTCTTCCCATGTATGCGGTTCGCCTGTATAGGTGATCAGCAGCGATGTAGCAGAGCCAGCGATTTCGTTATCGTATATGGCAACCATAGCGCCCTGAGGAAACGTTTCAATATGGGCTGCGATTTGATCTTTGGACCACAATAGCTCTGCTGGAAAAGGGGGAGGAAAAGCTTCCCTTTGCACTTGCAGCAAACCGTCCAGATCCTCCAATGTATAGGGACGAACGATAATTGACATGTTTGACCTCATTCCATATTTGCATGATGGATGTACTTCTTCCTGAGCGGATGTACTAATTATAACATGAAACTTTTGACGATCCATGTCGTATATAACATTAGGTAAGGCTGTAAACAACTGGATATGCGGAGGAGGGAATATGGAGGCGATTTATTGGGCGTGTCTTAGCGGAGGAATACTATTTGCGGTGGTTACGGTTATTTTTGGCGATTTAATCAGTAATGCGGTGCATGGGGCGCTAGACTTCTTATCTGTAGATGGTCTTCCTTTTCTGCAACCGATGGTGATTGTTTCGATCATTACCGTATTCGGCGGAGCAGGGCTTATGCTCGAGCATTACGCTGCCTTAGCGGCTTTACTGGATGCTGTTATTGCCATCATTGCTGCTGTGTTTGTCGGCATTCTAGTTTTTATGTTCTATGTGCGTCCTATGCAGAACAGCGAGAATTCCACCGGGTATTCCATTCATGATTTGTCAGGGAAGTTGGGTGAAGTATTGGTGCCAATCCCTGCTCGCGGGTATGGTGAAGTGCTAATCCGCACAGGCGCGGCCAATACGAATCAAATTGCTGCCAGTTACAATGGGGAAGATATTGCATCAGGAGCAAGAGTTGTAGTTGTCGAAGTAAGAGAAGACACGTTGTATGTGTCGCGGATTGAATAAGGTTTCTATTGAAAGGAGCAATTATACATATGAGTTCTGAGTACGAGTTTTTGATTATTCCAGCTATCGTGGTTGGTGTTATTATCGTGTTGGGATTGGCATTCTGGGCGCGTTATAAAACGGTTAGTCCGGATGAGGCAATGGTTGTAACGGGTGCATTTCTAGGTACCAAGAATGCATTAATCGATGAATCTGGCCGCAGGATCAAGATCGTAAGGGGCGGCGGAGCGTTCATCCTGCCGATTTTCCAAAAAGCTGAATTCCTGTCCTTACTATCCCACAAATTAGATGTGTCAACTCCAGAGGTATACACGGAGCAGGGCGTTCCGGTTATGGCGGACGGAGTGGCGATTATCAAGATCGGAGGTTCGGTTGAAGACGTCGCGACTGCTGCCGAGCAATACATGGGGAAACCTCCTGAAGCGCTCCGACTGGAAGCTCAGGAAGTGCTGGAAGGTCATCTTCGCGCCATTCTAGGTACGATGACGGTAGAGGAAGTTTACCGTAATCGCGATAAATTCGCTCAAGAGGTGCAAGGAGTAGCCGCTAGAGATCTTAAGAAGATGGGGCTGCAGATCGTATCCTTTACGATCAAAGACGTGCGCGACAAACAAGGTTACTTGGACGCTCTTGGTAAACCGCGTGTCGCTGCAGTTAAGCGGGATGCAGAGATTGCCCAAGCTGAAGCGATTCGTGACGCTAGAGTGCAGAAAGCCCGTGCTGAAGAGGACGGACAGAAGGCGGAGCTTCTGCGTGATACCAATATTGCGGAAGCGAACCGTGAGAAGGAATTGAAGGTAGCTTCCTTTAAGAAGGACCAGGATATGGCCAAAGCGGAAGCGGATCAGGCTTATCATATCCAGGAAGCCCGCTCCAAGCAAAGTGTGGTTGAGGAGCAGATGAAGGTCGAGATCGTTCGCAAGGAACGCGAGATCGATCTGGAATCCAAAGAAATATTACGCCGTGAGAAGCAGTATGACGCTGAGGTCAAGAAGAAGGCGGATGCGGATCGTTATGCCGTTGAGCAAGCTGCAGAAGCAGACAAAGCTCGTCGTATTCGCGAAGCGGATGCTACACAATATAAGATCGAAGCAGAAGCCAAGGCGAATGCGGAGCAGAAACGACTGGATGGTCTTGCTGTAGCTGATGCGGAGCGTGCCAAAGGTACCGCCGAGGCGGAAGTTATTCGACTGCGCGGTCTTGCGGAAGCAGAAGCCAAGGAGAAGCTGGCGGAAGCGTTCGAGAAGTTCGGTCAAGCAGCGGTCCTCGACATCATCGTGAAGATGTTGCCTGAGCTTGCAGGTAAGATTGCTGAGCCTATGAGAGGTATTGATAAACTCACAATTGTGGATACCGGTCATGGCGAGGGGGCAGCACGTGTAAGCAATTATGTAACTTCGCTTATGGCGACCGCTCCTGAGATGCTGAAGAGTGTGTCTGGTCTTGACGTAGAAAAGATGATTCAGGGGCTTACAGGCAAGTTCGGAGCAGCACAATCCCCAACAACAGCTCCTGCTCCGATATTGAACGCAGCGCCAACGATCAAACCTACTGAGACGCAAAACTAAATCCTGCCCGTCAAAAAGAGGAATTCAGCAGCCGGACGTAGAAGTTACGTCCGGTCTTTAATTTACTGTGGAGGTAGTTACATTTTGAGATACAATGGATTATTTTGGGGATTTCTATTTTTCTTCGACTTTCGGCTGAGCGGGATTGATATTTTACCGGATTCGATCGGTTACGTCTTGATGGCTGTTGCATTTGCCAATCTGGATGCACAAGGCTCTTACTTCCAAAAGGGGAGACGAATGTCGGTCATTCTGGCGGTTTTGTCCATCTTCGATTTCGTGCAGTTTAATTCGGGCGGACCGGCAAGCACGTTTAGCTCGATCCTGACTGTGCTCTCCCTGGTCATTTGGTTTATGAACGCGAAGCTGGTGTATTTGATCTGTATGGGATTGGCGGCGCAAGCGCGTGATAACGACTTATCAGTATTAGAGGAAAAAGCTCTGTTCCGTTGGAAGCTGTATCGCATTCTGGTTGCAACTACGCCCATTCTGATGGTGTTTTCTTTGTTTGCCAGCCCGCTGGTAACCTTGCTGTTCCTCCCCATTTTTGCGTATACGGTTATTGTGCTGATCTTGATGATGGGGTTAATGAAGCAAGCAGAGTCTACTTTACCCTAGACTGCTCTATTCAGTCGGTCTTAGGGATTGTGCAGTATTCACTCTTGCTTTGACGGATTTCGCATACTCAGAAGGTGCTGCCCCGGTTGCCTTTTTGAATGCTTTGGAGAAATAGTGAACACTGCTGAAGCCGAGCAATCGTGCGATTTCGGTAAAGTTGCTGTTGTCCTCGCGAATAAGCTGCTTCGCTCTATCCATCCGCATTCTAGCAAATGTCTCCATGACGGGCTGACCGGTTTCTTTCTTGAACTGGTCCTTTAATCGGGTTTTGGCTATGTGCAGCGCCTCACTGATCTGCTCAAGCGTAATATTCTCGTGTTGATGGCTTTCCAAATAATCCAGCACATTCTTAACGAGCAGGTGACTGCTCTTTTCTTTTGCCGTCGAAGACAGGTCGGATGTTTTAGATAGCTTTTTGAAGGGTCGAAACTCATTTCTGCGCAACAGTCGGATGAGGAAGGTGACGAGATAGCTCTGAATGAGCTGCTCGCTGCCAAGCAAGGCGTCTTTTCTTCTGGGAAGGGGATGGGTAAAAGGAAATTCAAAAGCATTCATCCCTTCCTCAACAAGCATAGCCAGTAGATTGCGTTCATCGTCCTGCAGGGCAATAACTTGATTCTCGAATCGCTTCATCGCTTTGGAATTACAGTCGAAGGTCATGACGATGATACTTGGCGCAGTGCCTTTCCCAGCATGAAAGCGGTGGAATTCATTAGGCTTGTGAAAAATGATGCTCCCTTGCTTGAGGGAATAACGATCGTTATCCGCTACAACCTCGATCTCGCCTTTGTCTACGTAGAGAAACTCCCAGAAATCATGCTGCTCTCCCCGAAATACATAGCCTTTACCGAATTCAAAGTAAAACATCGTAATTAATTTGTTGATTACAATGGTAGATTTAAGCCGCGTTCTAATGTGTTTCAAGGCATGGATTCCCCTGTAAGTGATTTGTATTCATCATAACCTGTCCTAAGCAGAGAGGGAAGATTTCTTTGGGCCGATATAACAAATAATCTGGCTTTCCTGACAAAGCCAAGCAAGCAATCCTCCCCTATAATGAGGGTGTTCATTCCAGTTGCATATTAGGGGGAGTTTCATTTGAAATTAGGCGTTATTGGATACGGGAGCAGGATCGCGCATGTGATTAATGAGCTGCAGATAGAGCATCCTTCTGCCAAGATTACAGCTGTTGTAGACTTAAGGCAAGAAGAGTTGAAGCAAAAGCATGAGCAATTTCGTGATGGCCAAGTTACCTTCTTCGATTCACCTGAAGCTATGATCGAGGGCGGGAATGTAGATGGAATACTTATTGGTACTCGCTGCTCCCTGCATACGGAAATGGCCCTCAAGGTACTGCCCAGCGGAATCCCTGTATATCTGGAAAAACCAGTATCCACAACGATGGAGGACTTAAGCCGGTTGAAAGCCGGCTATGAGGCATCTCAGACACAGGTAGTGGTATCATTCCCGCTGCGGGTCACAAGTTTGGTACAGATTGTGAAGGAGATTGCCGATTCTGGAAAAATAGGAACCATTGAGCACGTTCAAGCCGTTAATAATGTACCATATGGGAACGTGTATTATCAGAATTGGTATAGAGATGAGGCCGAAACCGGCGGGTTATTCCTGCAGAAGGCAACCCATGATTTTGACTATATCCAATATGTGATCGGACAACAGCCTGCAGTCATCAGCGCAATGAAATCGAAGCAAATCTTCAAAGGCTCAAAGCCTGCCGGACTGAAATGCGTCGATTGTGACGATAACCGGACCTGCTTGGAGAGTCCGCTAGTCAAAAAAGACGCTCAAGCCACTTGGGAATATTGTTGCTTTGCTGAAGATACCGGTAACGAAGATTCGGGGAGTGCATTAATCCAATACGAGAGCGGTATGCATGTCTCTTATTCGCAGAATTTCTTCGCCCGTAGAGGTGCCGGTACTCGTGGAGCACGCTTCCTAGGGTATAAAGGAACAATAGATTTCGATTTCATGACGGGTAAAGTCAAAGTATACATGCACCACACCTCTCGAGTGGAAACCTATGAGTTCACTGCATCAGACGGACACTTTGGAGGAGACTCTACTCTGGTGCGTAATTTTGGTGATGTAATCTTAGGAAAAGCTAAATCAATCAGCAGCCTGGATGATGGCATGTTAAGTGCGCTGCTCTGTTTGAAAGCCAAGGAATCTGCAGAGACACATACGTTCCAGACCATTAGTTGGTCATAAACGGAGCCTTCTTATTAGTGGGAAACATTACTTCCTAGCAGCGTAAACAACCGTCCGGTTCCGGACGGTTGTTTACGCATAGGAATTGAAGCCAGTGACCATGTCGTGCGGTCTTACACGGCAGAAGGTTCCGGGGTCATCGTGATCATACTTTTCCCTTGCGGCACATCGACCACTAGCTCAATGAAAGCTCGGCCGAAACGTTCTCTTGGGGTAATGCTTCGCACCGTAGCGCTGTCACCGATTGCATTCGTCCAGCCTCTCTGATCAGAGTCTGGAAGTAAGAGAGTCAACCCCTGAACCGCTTCGGAGGTCTCCACCGTAAGGCGGCCATCTGGAGCTGCATGAACGCGAATATTCCGACGTGTACGCACCCATCGATCGATAGCTTCGCTAGTCCACCACTCCAAGCCGAGCTCGCGGCCATACTGGCATAGCTCGACCATGAAGTCTCCGGCCGTCTGTGCAGCTGAGCCTAGAAGAACTACTCCTGGGTGGAAAAGAAAATGAGCCACCCCGTACACATCGCAGCTTCTGCGCAGCAACAGCTTGGCTTCCTGAGCCGAGCACCGCAACGGCATAGGCGGATCCCAGGCCAGAGTAGGCAGACTGATCACATCATACCTGCGGTTACGCTCGGCTGGAGAAGCAATCGGAACATACGGATGGCAGGTCCCGAAGAGGAAGCCTTTATTGCCTTGTTTCGTTCCGCCCTTGCTCTGCTCGACCCGGACACCGGAACGCTCGCACCAATGATAGAAAGCCGTATCGCCCTCCCAGCGCAAGTAGTGGTTCTTGTTGCTTACGATCTCATATCCAGGCACCTGTGCCTGCAAATAATTAAGCTGATAGCGATAATCGCGCTCCGACCAGGAGCTTTCGGGGATCTCTGTACCGAGAGCATTGTAGTGAAGAGCAATTTCATGCCCCTCAGCCTGGATCCGATCGTAGATGCTGTCCGGATAACCAGGGGCGATCGTACACCATGTAGAGGACACGCCGGCTTCGGCGAGCTTGTCGAGCATAGTTTCGGCCTGTTCTACCACATTGCCGTCTGTATCATGCGAAATATGTCCGATTGCCGTCAATCCGTTCGGCCAGAACCAGGTCTGAGCTTCGCTTAACCCGACCTGCTGCTGTAGGTCATACAACACCCGTGCGAGCAAGATGCGCATCTCGTCTAGAATGGGATGAAGATAGAAGGGAGCAGCCCCATCTGGCGCTGTGTCTCTGTCATAATGCCAGTCTAGGACTGTTCCGTCGTCTGTTTTGAGAAACCCATCGTTGATCAAGCCGCTGGAGTCCGGTGAAGGGATTCCATCTCGCACGACGGACACGCCTTGCTGGATCAAACATACCGTCTTCATTAGATCGAATCCGATCCATGCAGCGATACCGCTCCCTAAGCTGCGGCTTGTATACGCTGGATGTTGTGTCACTGCACCGCTCAGACTTCTCCACTTGCCCATACTTATTACGTCATCTGCATCCGAAACAGCAAGAGTCGCATTGAAGCTGTGGAAGGAGCTTTGCAGGTCCTGCGTAAGCAAGTCGTTACCCCAGATAATCCAGCCCTCGTTAAGCACACCCTCTGAATGGATCCCTAGTGTATGTTCCAGCCCATAGATATACGCGATAGCCAGCAATGCATTGCCTGATTCACAATATGTTGCCGCAGCTTCACTCCATGCTTCGTTCGCCTGTGCTCCGATCACAATGGTAATCCCGGAAGGCTGCTCCGCAATCCAACGCTCTTGATCCCACAGTTCAAAGGAGTAGCCAAGATAGTTAAGCATTTCAAATAAATAAGGGCGATAATCGTCTCTGCCTTCGCTCCAAACCCTCTCGCAATCGGTCTGACTCCAAACTATATGTAACATCACTTATCTCCTCTGTCCGGCTTCGACTAATAATTGGTCTTCAACTGTTGTGACTACGGCTGCGATTCTTTAGCTTCTGAGTTACGTTCTCTACTTCCTGCAAATATTCCAAGGCGCATTGCACCATAATGTCCAGCACTTTCGCCCCTTTGTCCGATGTAGCCTCTTCCGGAAAACCCCAGTATCCATCCTCGGTAATCTCAGTCACGTCGAAATAGTCCATGAATGCTTGCGGAACAAATTCAGGGTTGTGCTGCGGTGCAATCTCCCGAACGTGCTCCGGGTGAGTATGAAGCATGATAGAGGTTTCGAATTCGCCACCATGCACATCGTTGCGCAGATGTTTGAACACTTCTCCATGTCTGTGCATGGCTACATCGGCATGAAGCAGTACCGTCTGCATGCTGTCGAGATCACGATTCAGCTTGCGTACCGTGGGCTTAATAATCCAGTTGCCGCCGTGAAAATTGACAATAATCAGCTTCTCATAACCGGCGTACTGCAGCGATTCAGCTATATCGCTCAGGACTAGCGCTAACGTATCCGCCTTTATGTAGACCGTACCTCCGCCTTTGCGATGCTCGATCGAAGACGTAATCGGAATGACGGGGAGCAAATAAGCGTCGAGTTGCTCTGCAATGCGGCTGGCGAATTCGTGAGCAAGAATCGTGTCTGTCCCGACTGGCAGATGGCTGCCATGCTGCTCAATGGCCCCGACTGGCAGGACTGCTGTTGTACAAGCGGCTTTCTCGAAATCTCTGCGCGTATTATAGATCGTTAACATGGTTGCCTTCTTTCCGGCTAACAAACTGCCGAGTATAGGATGGGTTTCAGTTTAGCTGTCAGCTAGTTAATTACAAGTTAATTCATATTAATTACTTGTAATTACAACATATCACCTGTAAAATCGAACTGTCAACCTGATTCATAGCATAGGAAATGCCCATTCCTCTTGGCTTTATATGGGTTAATGGACTATAATCCATCATTATGCTAGGTTTGCCTAAAAACAATGTTGCCGGAAGGATGCTACATTTTGACAAGCAAATTTCTTCGTTCCACTTTTCATGAGCGCTACAAAATCGTTTACAACCATCTCAGGTCGGCTATTATATCTGGCGAGATTATGCCAGGTGAATATTTGCCGTCGGAGAATGAGTTGGCTGCGCGCTTCGAGCTGAGCCGCCCGTCTATTCGCAAGGTGCTGCTTGCTCTGTCAGAAGAAGGAATGGTACGAATTGAGAGAGGTAAAGGAACCATCGTCCATGATCAACTGACAGCTATGGAAACTGTCCGCTTGTTCTGGCCGGGTTCTTCCTTTGAATATGCCCCCATTAAGCATGTAGTTGAAAGATTCAATCAAATATCCAGAACAGCTAGAGTCGAGGTGATCCCTTATTCCCAGGAATCTACTTTCGATCTTCTGAGTTCTAACAACGAGTTGAAGCCGGATCTGATCGCATTAGGCAATACGGCGTTCATGGAGCTTAAACCCGAAGAGATTGAACAATATTTGCAACCGATTGTTTTGCCAGATCCGGACTCCATTTATCCGGTATTCCTAAGGGCATATTTAAGAAACGGTCAGCTGTACAGCGCCCCCATTACTTTTACTCCGATTGTGTTGGCCTACAATAAGTCTCTTTTCAATCAGGCCGGAGAGCCGTTCCCGGATGATACATGGGATCTCGAAAGATTGCTTACTGCCGCCAAGCGACTCACCCAACGAGAAGGAGATGCGCTGCCGCATTCATACGGGTTCTCCTTTTCGACTTCGCTGAATCGTTGGCCTGCTTTGATTCTTGCGAATGGAGGCCGATTCGATGAATTGCTGGACCCCGATGACGACAACAGTCCTGCTTTTAAGGCATTGAATTATGCGATGGAGATGATGTATACCCACAAGGTGGCGCCGTTGTTCTCAGCCAGTAACGGATTTGTAGGGGAAACGTTGTTTACCCGAGGGAAAGTAGCCATGATTCTTACCTCCTACAACTTCATGGGTCAATTCAATCAGATCGACTTCGATTGGGAGTTTTGTGCGATTCCTTCCATAAGCCCTGCTTGCAGAACCCTTGGCATCTCCTCGGGCATTTCTATAGCTGCGCAATCTAACAAAAAAGAAGCGGCTATGTCATTTGTACGGTTTGTCTTGTCTGATGCGATTCAGGCTTACTTGAAGCTGGACTCCTTCTCGCTGCCCGTGGTCAAACATGTGGCATCCAGCAGGAAATACCCCCATAATCCGTTTGGCCGCAATGGTTACTACACCTTTGAGAAGCTGATGGACGGGATTCAGACATTAGCCGATTGTTCCCTCGGGTACGAGGAATGGATCCTTTATGAGAATGAGCTGAACATGGCGTGGGCAGGAACAGTTTCCGTACGGCAGGCATTAACAAGAGCGAATGAGCTGGCAGGAGCGGACTGAACAAGATGGTGGGTATTTGCAGTACAAAAAGCGTGTGGGATGAAGCGGAGAAACGAGGGGGTATACTCTCGCGTTCGGGTTCCTACCTCTAAAAGAAGAATTATGGAACCCAAACACAACAGACGAGTGTTACTTATTAGTCAATAACTTCATTACACGCTCGAGGAACACTTCCGGATCTATCGGTTTGGAAATAAAGTCACTCACCCCGTATTTAACTGCTTGACTGAGATTGACCAGGTTGGCGTCTCCGGTGACGATCAGGACAGGGATCTTATTCGTAACGGGCGAGCTTTTCAAGCTCTCCAACGCGCTTAGACCATTCATGCCAGGCAAATTCAAATCGACAATAATGAGGTTATACAGGGGGTGCAGCATTTTCTGGAGAAAAAATTGTTCTGCATCATCGTAGACGTCGACCTGGTACTCCTTTAACTCGAGCACTTGCTTAACTAGCCATCGGAATGGAGGACTGTCGTCAACGACAGCAATTCTGCGGTATAATGGGTTCATCTGGTAATTCCTTTCTGTACAATATAACATTCTCAACTAATCAGTGAAGGAGGGACTGACGGATGTCGAATCCCGATTATGAATCCAAAATGAATCGCATCATTAAGACGTCGCAACAAATGTACTTAAAAGATGCTGCTCCGCGTATAGTCGCTGTGCAACAAACACTTGAAGTATGGAAAGCAGGAGAAATACCTGATTCCGATGCAGTAGAAGCAATCTTCTTGCAGATCCACACGATGAAGGGTGTTGCGCTTACTATCCATTTTGAACCAATGCATCGAATTTGTGAAGCATTAATTGAGCTTCTAGACCAAGGAGATTTAACAGGGGCTGAGAATTTAATTGAGCAGCTGCCAAATAAGCTTGCTGAGTGTGAAACATTCCTGATAGCATAAGTTGACAATCTATCTTGCATCTCCGTATAATAATTTAGATAACTTGATTCCATATCATGAATACGTGGACGAAATCGAGTAAGCCGAAGACCTTACGCAAGAGAGAAAGCTCCGGCCGCCCTGATCGGGAAGGCTTCGTGGTGAAAGAGCTTTTCATAAGAAGATCGGCCGAACGCTAATTTCCGAGTGCGGGGACAAACCTGCCGGTTGGACACCGTTAATATCCGAACAAAGGCGATTGCACATAAGACAACTACTGTTGTCTCGCAATAACCAGGGTGGTACCGCGAGTCGAACTCGTCCCTGCTTCAGGGGCGGGTTTTTGTGTTTTTTTAGAGATGTTTATGAATTTATTTCCATTGGAGGCTGCTGGTATGAAGGCTAGTGAAATTCGTAGCAAATGGTTGGAGTTTTTTGCAAGTAAGGGACATAAAATAGAGCCCAGCGCTTCTCTTGTTCCACATAATGATCCATCTTTGTTGTGGATCGGTGCGGGGATGGCTCCCTTGAAGCCCTATTTTGATGGAAGCGTCAAGTTGGAAATCCCGCGTATTGCAAATGCTCAGAAATGCATCCGTACCAACGATATTGAGAATGTGGGCAAAACACGGCGACACCAAACTTTTTTTGAAATGCTCGGCAACTTTTCATTCGGTGATTATTTCAAAGAAGAGGCTATTACCTGGGCTTGGGAATTCCTGACGGATCCAAAGTGGATCGGATTCGATCCGGACCGACTTTCGGTTACGGTGTATCCAGAGGATGAGGAAGCATACACATTCTGGAATAAGAAAATCGGGATTCCTGAGGAGCGCATATACAAGCTGCAGGATAACTTCTGGGAAATCGGAGAGGGCCCTTGCGGCCCTTGTACCGAAATTTTCTATGACCGTGGTGAGAAGTACGGTGACTTGAATGATCCGGAATGTTGGCCAGGTGGCGAGAATGAGCGGTTTCTTGAAGTGTGGAACCTTGTATTCACGCAATTCAACCAGAACAAAGATGGCAGCTACACGCCGCTGCCGAATAAGAACATTGATACAGGCGCAGGGTTGGAGCGTTTTGCCTCTATTCTGCAGGATGTGGATTCCAACTTCGATACCGACTTATTCCAGCCTATGATTCAGTACACATGCAAATTGGCAGGCATTAAGTACGGAGAGAATGAGCAGTTCGACATCGCGCTTAAGGTTATTGCGGATCATATCCGCACGGTAGCTTTTACGATTGGCGACGGAGTACTCCCATCCAATGAAGGACGCGGTTATGTAATGAGACGCTTACTTCGCCGTGCTGTTCGTTATGGCAAAGTGCTGGGCATGGAGAAACCATTTCTGTATCAGTTAACTCCTATCGTAGGTGAAGTGATGGGCGTGTACTATCCTGAGGTTGTGGAGAAACGTGAATTCATAGAGAAGGTGATTCGCACCGAGGAAGAGCGGTTCCACGAGACGCTGTCTGACGGACTGGCTATTTTGAGCGGAATGATTGCAGAAGCACGTCAAGCTGGAATTACATTCATCAACGGAGCTAACGCCTTCAAGCTGTATGACACCTACGGTTTCCCCCTCGATTTGACCGAGGATTTTGCGGTGGAGAACGGCTTGACTGTCGATCGAGAAGGCTTCGAGGCCGAGATGGAGGAGCAGCGCAAACGGGCGCGCTCCGCTCGTCAGGATACTGGCAGCATGAAGGTTCAGGGCGGTGCTTTGGCTGATTTTACGGTTAAAAGTGAGTTTGTTGGATATACTGATTTGGTAACTACTGCTAAAGTGACGGCGATCATTCATAACAATGAGCTCGTTGACATTATCGGCGCGGGGGAGGTTTGCCAGATCCTATTGGATCGAACGCCTTTCTACGCTGAAAGCGGAGGTCAAGTGAGTGATCACGGAACAATCCGCAGCGCTGGGGCTGAAGCAACCGTTGAAGAAGTGTTCAAAGCTCCTAATGGGCAGCATGTGCAGTCTGTAACCGTTGTAAAAGGAACGATCCGTGTAGGTGAATCTGTTACAGCAGAGGTATCTGCTTCACTGCGGGAAGCTACTGTGAAAAATCACACGGCAACTCACTTGCTGCACAAGGCGTTAAAGCAAGTTCTGGGCGAGCATGTTAACCAAGCTGGATCTTTAGTTGAACCAGATCGACTGCGCTTCGACTTCTCACACTTCGGGAGCGTTGCCGGAGATGAACTTGCCGATATCGAGCGTAAAGTTAACGAGCAAATATGGAAACAGACCTCGGTCGTGATCGAACAGAAAGCGATCGCGGAAGCGAAGGCGATGGGTGCTATGGCACTATTCGGCGAGAAATATGGCGATGAAGTTCGAGTTGTGCAGGTAGGCGATTACAGCCTTGAGCTCTGCGGCGGATGCCATGTGCGCAATACAGCAGAAATCGGCTTGTTCAAGATTGTAAGCGAAAGCGGTATTGGCTCCGGTGTTCGCCGGATTGAAGCGGTAACAGGACGCGGCGCTTACTTATATATGGAACAGCAATTGCAGCTCCTTAAGGAATCGGCAGGATTGCTGAAATCAGGCATAGCCGATGTGCCGAAGCGGGTTGAAGGTTTGCTTCAACAGTTGAAAGAAGTGGGCCGCGAGAATGAATCCCTTCGCGGAAAGCTAAGCTCAGTGGAAGCCGGGTCTCTAACTGATCAGGTGAAAACTGTAGGCGGCGTTACCCTTCTAGCCGCACAAGTCAATGCAAGCGACATGGATTCGCTGCGCACCATTGTCGATCAGACGAAGGCGAAGCTCGGCTCAGCGGTAATTGTGCTTGGCGCGGTTAGTGAAGACAAGGTGAACCTTGTTGCAGCTGTCACACCGGACCTGATAGCCAAAGGCCATCATGCCGGCAAGCTGATCAAGGAAGCGGCTGCTATATGCGGAGGCGGAGGCGGAGGACGTCCTGATATGGCTCAAGCGGGCGGTAAGGATCCGTCTAGGCTGAAGGAAGCCCTTCAAGCGGTCGAACGACTGTTGGAAGGAAATGCATAGACCTTGTCGTTGCTTTGTCAAGAGGTCGAAATTGTGAAATTTTCTGCAATTAACAGGAATTTTACACTAAGCAGAGAATAATACAGTTATAGAGGTTATAATGGGTTTAGGAACCGGGGGTGCTTGGCGATGAACCATATGGACAAGACAATGAAGTTTGATGTAACGGCTGAAGGTATCGAGACATCGTCCAAGGAAGTACTATTAACCGTGTATGATGCGCTTCAGGAGAAAGGCTATAACCCGATCAATCAGATCGTAGGTTACTTGCTCTCAGGCGACCCGGCTTTCATTCCGCGTCATAATAATGCGCGCAGCTTGATTCGTAAGCGGGAGCGGGATGAATTGATCGAAGAGTTGGTACGCAGTTATTTACAGCAGCACAAATAAGAGTGGAGCCGAGCGGGGATCTTGTGCTTTAAAAGCCGTTAGAAACTTGTAGCTCCGAGCCTTGCATAAGTCCCTTCAACCGCTGTTGAAACCGTGTATTTTTGATTGTATTTGTGGTGAATACACGGTTTCAAAGGCGGTACGTGAACTTTACGGGACTTATGCAAACTCTGCGCTATCGTTTCTCGAGCGTTAAACCAAGAGATCCTAGCTGGCAGGGAAGAGACAAGAGTAAATGGTAAGAATCATGGGACTTGATTACGGAGATAAAACAATAGGTGTAGCAGTAAGCGATGAGTTTGGCTGGACTGCGCAAGGCCTGGAAACGGTTCGGAGGAAAAAACCCGAAGACGACCTGGACCGGCTCGAACAAATTGTGAACCAATATAGCGTTACAGAGATTGTCCTTGGGCTGCCAAAGAATATGAATGGCACCATTGGCCCAAGGGGTGAAATTTGCAAGGAATTCGCTGCAACTTTGCAAGACAAGTTCGAACTGACGGTACACCTTTGGGATGAAAGGCTAACAACGGTTTCTGCACAGCGTACTTTAATAGAAGCTGATGTGAGTCGAAAGAAACGCAAGTTGGTTATTGATAAGATGGCCGCTGTGTTGATTTTGCAAGGCTTTTTGGACTACAAATCGAAAAGGTGAGGTGTACTATGTCTAACGACAATAAGAACTTAGAAGAACCGGAAATCATCTTCATTCCAGATGAGGAAGGCAATGAAGAAGAATTCGAAGTCATTATGAAGTTTGAATTAGACGATTCGGATAAGAAATATATGATGGTTGTCCCTGTCAATGGCGAAGAAGAAGAAACTGATGAAGTGTACGCTTTCCGTTATGAAGAAGACGGAGATGATCTTCAACTGTTCACGATCGAGGATGAGGCGGAGTGGGATATGGTTGAAGAAACTTTCAATACATTAGTCGCCGAGCTTGAGGAAGAGGATCAAGAGAAATGAGTGCGAATGGATTTCTGAATGCGATCGAGGTTCGAACCCTCAGGGATCTATATGGGAAAGATATCGTGTTGTTCGATGAACAAGGCGAGTCGACGGTTCATCGCATCCTAACCGAATTTACGTTCGAGTCCCAGACCTATACGGCTTTACAATCCGAAGCGCTTCGGAAAGAACACGAGGTTGCCTTGTTTAAGGTGATCGTTAAGCCAGGAGAAGAACCGGAATTGCAGACGATCGAAGATGATGACGAGTGGGAGACCATCTCTGAGATCGTCGACGATCGGATGTATCCAACGAAGGATTAGGACGAGCGAGCGGTTACCAACCGCTCTTTTTTGTGCTTGAAGGAAGAGATGTCCGTATACTTATCATGAGGAGAGGAAAATGGAAAATCGACGAAGTCGTGTCAAGTGGATCGTATGGACGATCATTGTGCTGATTCTGCTTGGAATCGGAGCGGTTGGCGGAGTAGGATGGTATGCTTCCTCCTCCATGAAACCTGTCGAAGCACAGGACAAAGAGATTGCGCTTATGATTGAACCAGGATCTGGTTCCTCAGAGATCGCAGATTTGTTGGAACAGAATGGACTTATTCGCGATGCCCTAGTTTTTAAAGTATACTTAAAGTATAAGGGTGAAGGCTCCAGGTTTCAGGCAGGTCAATATGTATTTCGCCCAGGAGAGACACCGGACGGAATCATTGCTCGTTTGAACCAGGGAGATACCGTCAAGACTGAAATGCTGCGCTTTACAATTCCAGAAGGGTTCACGATCTTGCAGATTGCGGACAAGCTCAGCGCGCAAGGGGCTGTGAATCGTGATTTATTCCTCCAAACGGTAGATGCCAAAGGTGCTTTTATGGAAGGCCACCCTTCGGTTGCCCTCATTCAGGAAATCCCAACGATGAAGCATCGTCTGGAAGGGTACTTGTTCCCGGAAACGTATGAGATGAAGAAAGACAGCACCGAGCAAGATATCATTGAACGTATGCTGCTAGAGCTTGATAACAAGCTTAAGAGCTTGCCGCCTGATTGGCAGGAGAGGCAGAAGGCGCTTGGTCTGAGCTTCCATCAACTGATGACCGTAGCTTCTTTGGTCGAACGAGAAGTTGTAGTGGATGACGAGCGTGCCTTGGTTGCGGGTGTAATCTTGAATCGAATGAAACAGAACATGAAGCTGCAGATTGATGCAACTGTACAATATATGCTGGATAAGCCGAAAGAACGGCTTTTTGAGAAGGATTTATTGGTCGAGAGTCCCTACAATACTTATATCATCACTGGCTTACCGCCAGGGCCTATTGCAAGTCCAAGTTTAATGTCGATCCAAGCGGTCCTATATCCGGCCGAGACTCCCTATTTGTTCTATGTGACGAAGAAGGATGGTACCCAATCGCATTATTTTGCCGAAACGTATCAGCAGCATTTGAATAATATCGACCTAAGCAACAAGAAGAGGTGAATGTTTTGTCAGAGTTGAATGGTAACGTTGAACTGCTTGCGACAGCAGGCAGTATGGAAGAGCTGGTCCGTCTCGTCCAAGCTGGCGCGGATGCGGTTCAGATCGGGGACTCTCGTTTCGGGATGAGGCTGCCAGGGAACTTCCCGGCAGAGCAAACGGCAGAAGCTGTACAATTCGCTCATGCTGCAGGTGCGCGCGTCTATGCGGTATGCAACAATATTATGGATAATGCTATCTTGGAAGAGCTGCCCCATTACTTAAAGCTATTACACGCTTCCGGTGTGGATGCAGTTGTATTCGGGGACCCTGCTGTCCTGATCGCGATGAAACAGGCTGGGGTGTCTATACCGCTGCATTGGAATGCCGAGATGACCTCAACCAACTATGTGACGGCCAATTATTGGGGAACAAAAGGGGCAACCCGTGTTATATTAGCGCGCGAGCTGAACATGGAGCAGGTGGTCGAATTCAAACAACGGGCGAACATAGAGGTTCAGGTGCAAGTCCACGGCATGACGAACATCTATCATTCCAAGCGGGCGTTAGTGAGCAATTATTATGACCACCAAGGTCAAGATCCAACTGATGAGCAGCTGGGAGCGGATCGGAGGCTGTTCTTGATCGAAGAGGAGCGTCAGGATGAGCGCTTCCCGGTATACGAAGACCGCAACGGGACCCATATTATGAGCTCCGATGATATATGTATGGCGGAGAGTCTTCATGAATTGCTGGAGGCAGGAGTTGACAGCTTTAAGATTGAAGGTTTGCTGAAATCGATTGAATATAATGAAACCGCGGTACGTTGTTACAGACAGATCATAGATGCCTATATGGCAGATCCAGCAAGCTATGTATTCAATGAAGAGCAGTGGCTGGAGCCGATCCGTGCTTTGCAGCATCCGGAACGTGAATTGTCCTTCGGATTTTATTATAAAGAACAGGTCTATTAATAAGGTTAGGATAAGAGAGGTGAGACGATGATGGAAATGCAAACGAATCAAATGGTTGCGAAGGAACCCCAATCAGGTTCAGCGGTTGCGAGCAAGCGGCGGTTAGGACCCAAACCTGAACTGCTTGCACCTGGCGGAAGTCTGGAGAAGCTGAAGTTCGCTGTTCGTTATGGCGCGGATGCGGTATATATTGGCGGACAGAAATACGGACTGCGTTCCAGTGCGGATAATTTCACTTTCGAGGAAATGCGTGAAGGTGTAGAATTTGCCGCTAAATATGGAGCCAAAGTATTCGTTGCTGCGAATATTTACGCTCATAATGAAGATGTTGAAGGGATTGAAGAATATCTTCGCAATCTTCAGGAGGCAGGCATTGCAGCTATTATCGTAGCTGATCCTGCGATTATTGAGACCTGTAAGAAAGCAGCACCGAAGCTCGAAATTCACCTCAGCACGCAACAATCCACAATGAACTGGCAAGCTGTGCAGTTTTGGAAGGATGAGGGCGTACATCGTGTGGTGTTGGCGCGAGAAGCGAATATGGATGAGATCGTGGAAATCAAGCAGAAGGTCGATATTGAGATCGAGACGTTCATACATGGAGCGATGTGCAGCTCGTATTCCGGCCGCTGTGTATTGTCCAACCACTTCACCGACCGTGATTCCAATCGTGGGGGCTGCTGCCAATCATGCCGATGGAAGTATGACCTGTTTGAGGATGGCGGTATGAATGTGAGCACGCTCGTGTCGGAAGAGCACGCGATGGCAGACGAGACGCTTCGCCGTTTCAAGCAAGGCGCGGAGGAAGTAGCACTGTTCCCGAATGAAGATCCGTTCATGATGAGCGCCAAAGATTTGTGTATGATCGAATACGTTCCACAAATGATTGAATCTGGAGTGGAGAGCTTCAAGATCGAAGGCCGGATGAAGAGTATTCACTATGTAGCAACCGTGGTGAATGCATATAGACAAGCCATTGATGCTTATTATGAGGATCCGGACAACTACAAGTTAAATCCGGCTTGGCTGGAGGAAATCTATAAAGCTGCGAATCGTCCGCTGAATACTGGATTTTTCTTTGACGAGCCTGGGCATGATGACCATATTTTTGGGCCTGAAGACAAGCGAGTTGATTTTGACTTTGCTGGACTTGTTACCGCCTATGATGAACAATCGGGGATCGCAACCGTGCAGCAGCGTAATCATTTCAAGCCTGGACAAGAAGTGGAGTTTTTTGGACCGGGAGGAACCTTCTTCCGTCAGACAGTAGGCACTTTGTGGGATGAGGCTGGCAATGAGCTGGATGCAGCGCGTCATCCACTACAAATGGTGCGTTTCCGAGTAGATCACCCGGTGAAGGAATTCGATATGATGCGCAAGCAAACGGGCAAGAAAAAGTAACATTGATACGTGAATATATGTATAATCAACCCATCCTGCAGCAAGCTGGATGGGTTTGTTTGTTGTGCTCGACAAATCTCACACTCATTTGAAATTTGGTTTGAGGGGTTTTAGCTAGGAGCTGCGATGGAATGAGGAATAGTTTGGAAAAAGGGATTTACGAAAGCCGTCTAACAATGGTATTTTTTGTAATAGGGAGAAGGGTGCGTTCTGCATACATGGGAGGAATCAAATGCTTGAGCAACAGCTGAAGTTACGAGTGGAACAACGCTTTCAAGCAGAGGTAGAGACACGGATAACGGAACTCCGTACTTTCTGCCTCCGGCTGTCGGGAAGTGAATGGGTGGCAGATGATCTTCTTCAGGAAACGCTTATGAAAGTATACCGTTCCTTGCAGCAGGATAGTCAGCGGCCCGTCACATTAGCCTATCTGAATACGATTGCTCGCCGGACATGGGTGGACTTTTGTCGGAAATCACGGTTGCCAACACTGAATTTGGAGGAAGAATGGGTTCCAACGCCTCAGGATTCGTCTATGGATCGTGTAGTGATCAAGGAAGCTCTCGAGTCAGTCTTGCATCGATTGCCCGCAAGGCAGGCCATTACTTTGCTCCTAATGGATGTATATGCCTTTACGGCCAAAGAAACGGCTTACAGGATAGATGCAACTGAAGGAGCTGTGACGATGGCGTTGAAGCGTGCGCGTACTAATGTACAACAATTAGTTGCAGGAGAACTTGTATCCATCTCCCCACCTTCCGGTGAGGGAGGACGAAATTCCGAGTTAATCAAACAATTGGTGCTCGCATTCGAACGACATGATCCGGAATACATGATAATCGCCTACCTTAAGTTAACTAGCAACGGAATGAAAGTTAAGCGTATTGTGCGAACAGGAACTACGCTGTATTTTGCCATAAGCGACCCGAACGGAATTGAAATTCTGGTATACGCCAAATAATGTTCTAATAGACCGTTAGTATTCATGAGCATTTGACGTTTATATAGGGGCCAGCATCATGCAACAAAAGGAGTGTCTGGAATGAACAATATGTTTACTAACATCGGCACAGTTCGGATTCCTGTCCAGGATGTGTCGAAAGCAGCTGTGTGGTATAAAGACAAACTTGGGCTTCAGTTGATACGCGAACATCCAGGCGAGGCGGAGCTTGATGTATACGGAGGGGAGACTACTCTCACGCTTGTGCAAGAAACGCATTTTCATCCCCTAGGTGTACTGGATGCCGAGGGTTGGACAACCGTATTTAATTTACGAACACTGGACCCTCACGAAACGAAGCTTAAGTTAGAGGAGTTAAAGTGCGATCCTTTTGCCTGGTTGGAGGGCAAGTACGTAACGATTTTTCAACTAAAAGATCTGGACGGGAACAGGCTGGGCTTCTGTTACGAACGGGAGACGTCCCCCTATCATCGACCTACTCCTGCCCATCCGAAGCTTCTTGACGGTGTGAATGCTATTTTCGTTCCTGTACGTGACCTCGAGCAATCGCTAGACTGGTATATGAATATGCTAGGCTTCACACTTTACAACCATTGGGGTACTGGTGCTGATCTTGGTCTCAAGGAGGGAGGGACGCTAATCACCCTTCTAGTCCATGGAGATGAGGCTTCTGCCAATATGGAACGCAGCGGAATAGCCAATCGCCCATACTTCGGCCTGGTCACGGAAGATTTAGTGAGCGCTCACAGCCAGCTTAAAGCACGGCAAGGTCAACCTACAGGTATCAGCTCGAGCGGCGAACGGCTTACATGCGAAATCATAGATCCATCCGGCAATCGTATCACCCTTTATTCCAAAGCGGCAGTCTTAGTCTGACATAAGAAGGAGAGCAGTAAGATGGATATTGGCATTGTAGGAGAACGTCCTGGCGTAACGCTTCATGTTCAGAATGTCCGTCGTGCTTCTGAATGGTATCGGGATATTTTGGGGCTAACGCTGGGTCCGACTGACGGCACTTATTATGCAGAGCTACTCACGAAGGATACATTTCTATTTCACCTGATTTATGCGAAGGATGCCGTTCCGCTACAGCAGCCGGTCATCCAGCTGCAATCCTGTGACATTACTCGTACCCATCAGGAGCTTGCGGATGGTGGAATCGAGGTTACGCCTATTAGTTGGAATACCGACAACGCGGGATTTCATTGTATCGACGGGGAAGGCAACGCAATCGGGATTATACAATTTTTTTCGCATAGGGTTGTGGAGCTGGGACCGTTGAACTTGGCAGGGCTATATATGGATATCAACAGCACCCAAGAGGAGATACTGGCTCGCATCCAAGAGGTAGAACGTCAAATACCGCAGGAATCAACCAGCCGAATCATTATTGTGCATGACTCGGTGCACACACAAAGGGTGATCTTCATCGGATATGTTTGCCACTCGAACGAAGAGTATCCTGCTGCGCCCACTACAATGAGGATTCCGGCTCAATTTTATGGACTCAAGTGGCACTACGGTTCTTCTGCGCAGACACAACAGACATTCGAAGCTCTTGTTGGCAGTTTAGTTGAACAGGGTTATACCCCAGGCGAACAACGGTTAGAATTTCACAAAAGACCGTACCTTGCGAACCCGACAGAAGCTAACTTATATGTTGCGGTGACTCAAAAGATTTAGATAGCAGTTGATACCTTTATTGAGGGGATGAATCAGTATGCAGGAAAAGTCGGCAAATGAACAAACGATCCAGGCAGAGCCCGTACAAGTTCTAAAGTTGGAGGAGATGAAGGTAGTCGGCTTCCCGATAAATGTGTCCTTCCAGGATGGTGATTTCAGCAAAATCGGCAAGACGAAACAATTATTCATGGACCGCTTGAAAGAAATCAAATATGCTGTCGACACCGAGACTTATTGGGCGCCTTGGTACAGCTGCGAGAATATGTTTACTTATTTTTATTGCTTGCAGGTCAACGAACTATCGGATATTCTTGATGGGATGATGGGATTTACAATTCCAACAGCTACATATGCGGTCGTCTACTATGATGGGCCGCATCCGATGAATCCCGATCCTTATGGCACTCTTGCCGCTTACAGACAGGAGAATGGGCTAGTACATGCTGAGAAAAAGATGATCCTTGAGAAGTATCGATTTGATCGGGAATGCATTCCGCAAGAGAGGGTTACTTTGGAGGTATATGGACCGATAAAACAGAATTAGCACATGGCTAAGCTATGATACTTATCTACAAGTTGCTCTTCCGATATTGCTTAGGAGTGAGTCCTGTAATTTTCTTAAACAATCGGCAAAAGTATGAGAAGTGAGGGACCCCTACTCTAGCCCCAATCTGTTCAATGGAGACAGCTTCACTTTTCAACAGCCAACAAGCTTGTCTGATTCTGCGGGCAATTACATAGTCGGTTATGCTGCTTCCCGTTTCGCTGCGGAACAGATGGGAGATATGATGCTTGGATAGGTGCAGAGATGCGGTTAGTTCATCCAATTCAAAGGGCTTTGTATAATTCTCTTCGACCCATTGCATGATTTTCTCAGCATGACGTTCGGATCGGGGATTTCCCTGTAAGCTCTTAATTTCATTAAGTGACTGCATATATTCCAATATAGCGAGAATCATCATTCCAGTGCCTTCCAGGTCATCTGTTCCTTTCGATTCCTTGATCTTGTTGTCCAGATGCTTCAATAACGCAGAAATATAAGGTTCGTTGCTGTCCATTCGAAACACTTGGTTAGACAAATCATCCTTCCATAGATGCTCGAAGAATCGGTATGTTTTGGAGAACATGTTGAAATAAGGAGCGTATGTGAACGGCTCAAATGTAAGGACGGTACGCTCATAAGGGATTTGTTCACTGACGTCGAATTGTACTCTGTGGAGCTGAAAGGGCTGGATAAAAACAATGGAGCCGGCTTCCAAAGAATATACCTTTCGGTTCACTACCAGAGTTCCTTTACCGCAATGCACGAATAATAGTTCGATCCCTCTGTGATAGTGATAAAATCCAGCGTAGTTGCCATCCGTATAATGTCTATGTTTATAGCTGAGCTGGCTTTTTCGCAGAACACCGTCTGAGAACAGCAATCGCGATCCCTTCTCCCTATATTGGTTTATGATCATTATAACAACACAGTGCTATTTCTCAACAATAGAATTGAACTTTCTGCGCCTAATAATTGATAAAATACGGATAACCAATTAAACAATAGTACCGTGTTGGGATCATGTCGATCTTTGGGAGGGCGACTAATGGCACTGGCAGACTTTGTTACAGAAGCGGAATATTCGGAAGTGTTGGACGGTGTAAAGGACTTGCTGAAGGAGACCTATGAGTTGGAAGATCACGAAGCGGCCTCCGTTATTGGCACAAGCCTCAATAAAGCGGATGAGTTACTATGCGATTATATTCAGTACGTAAACTATATTCAAGAGCTCCGGCAACGGCTGAGAGGGACCCTTGAAGCTCAGCTTGTGCAAAAGGTCGACCAGGAGAACGAGCTTCACTTGAAAATGCGGAACGATGCAGCGGTATGGCTTACGTTCGAGTGTGTAAGGCGTATTTGCCGTAAATCCATGTCTAACATTTATTAAGTGAATTTGAGGCTCAAGAAAAAATAAGATATGGAATGCAACAAAGGAGGATCTGATGGACAGATCCTCCTTTGAGTTATTCATGCACTTATAACAGAGTCAATCCTACGTCTTAAAAAATAATTGTATTGACAAGAGGTATTTTACCGGAGTAATCTATAAATGCATTAATGAGCATAAATGAACATTAGTACGCGACTTTTTGTTTACTTAAACGCTTTCATGTCTAATCCACAAATATCAGGGTCGTAACGAACGATATGAATATAGCGGCCGAACTGCGGGATGCCGGGTGTAACGTCACAATACGCACATCAAGCCCTTTCAGGTTTCCGTCGTCAATGTCATTACCGTTCAACTTCCGGTGAACCTTCCTAAGCCGTTTCGTCGGCTAGGGAAATTCATATATTCGATTAAAATGCATACGGAGGTGTTACTGTTAGTGGGCCAAACAACAGGAACCGTACTATCACGTACGCTGCGTTTAACAAAGCCCAATGTCCGAGAGGGATTGCTGGTCAGAGACAATTGTAAGGAAAGGATTTGTAGTCGTCGTGTAATTGAAAATCGAACAATTTTACAAGTTTAAATATCTAAGCGCTTCCAATCTAGAATGATCCCTTTACTTATTCTTAATATGTGCATTACAATGCGAAAACAAATTGGTTCTACAATGAAAGTGAGCGTAAATGAACATAAATGCTCATGAATGAGACTAAAGAAAGAGGGTAAAGGGTGCAGGAAACTATGACAAATATGACCAGAGTATAGAGGGAATGCAGATGAATGAGGAGGAATACTCTTGGCATCCATTGAATTTGCGCAAGTTACGCAAGCGTTTGATAAGAATGTCATTATTAAAGATTTGAATCTAAAAATCGAAGACGGTAAATTTACCGTTTTGGTAGGCCCGTCGGGCTGTGGAAAGACGACACTGCTTCGAATGATTGCGGGACTGGATCCCCAAACTTCCGGTTCGGTTCTCATTGACGGGAAGGATGTAACCCGCGTTGCTCCGGGTCAGAGGGGGGTAGCTATGGTGTTTCAAAACTATGCGATTTACCCCACGATGTCCGTACGGGAAAATATTGAATTCGGCTTGAAAAACAATAAGGTAGGCAAAGAGGAAAGAACTCGCTTGGTGGAGAGCATCAGCGAAACAGTCGGGCTTCGTCCTTACCTGGACCGCAAGCCGTCCACGTTATCCGGCGGTCAACGTCAGCGTGTTGCTCTGGCTCGCGCCATGGTTAAAAAGCCGTCCGTATTTCTAATGGATGAGCCGCTCTCCAACCTGGATGCCAAACTCAGGGTGCAGATGCGCATTGAATTGATCGAAATGCACAAGAAGCTGGGCACTACCTTTGTGTATGTAACGCATGATCAAGTGGAGGCCATGTCCATGGCTGATACGATCGTCTTGATGAACCATGGACAGATCCAGCAGGAGGCCGCTCCCGAAGTTATTTATCGGCAGCCAAGCAATCTGTTCGCAGCCCAGTTTATTGGGGTTCCGCCGATGAACATTGGGGACTTGGGCATGGATGGAGCGAGATTCGGGTTCCGCCCGGAGAGTGCTGTGCTGTCGGCTGAGCCCTTGGACGCTCATTATGCCGTTCGCGGGGTCGTGGCTACAAGAGAAATGCTGGGGTCGGAAACGATCTACCAAGTGAAAGCGGAACAGCATGCTTTTATGATTAAGTGCACGGAGGACCGATTCTCCGTCGACCAGGATGTCTATCTGGGGGTTGACGCGTCCAAATTATTTTTCTTCGGAGCGGACGAGAACCGGATTGATCAGGGAGATGCCCGTTTTGGGGAGTACATGAAGGCGCTGAAAGGGCAGCACCATGGATAAAAGAAGAGTATGGGAAACGATCCGTCCGTATGTCATGATCTTACCTGCAATGATCGGCATCATCCTATTTGTGATATACCCGGTTATCTATTTAATCAAATTAAGCTTTTATAAATACAACCTGATGAATAAAGACAAAAGCAAATTCATTGGAACGGACAATTTCACGCAAATTTTCTCGCGCGAAGATTTCTATAGCGCACTCACCAACACGGTAATCTACACCGCTGGGGTTGTCGTACTGACGATGCTTTTGTCGCTCATTATCGCGGTCTGGCTGAATAAGAAAACCCGGTTCAACGCGGTTGTGCAGGCAGGTATTTTCACGCCACACATCATATCCATCGTATCGGTTGCGCTCGTATGGATGTGGCTGATGGAACCCAACCATGGGATGCTTAACTATCTGCTGAAGACGTTCGGCCTGTCGCCCTCCCCTTGGCTGCAAAGCTCAAGTACGGCGATGATGTCGGTCATCATCGTATCAGTCTGGCAAAACATAGGGTATTACACTTTGATAATGGTGGCAGCGCTACAAAGCATACCTCCCAGCATTTATGAAGCAGCTGCGCTTGATAACGCAAGCAAGTTCAAAGTGTTCTACAAGATTACTTTGCCTATGATTTCGCCGCAGCTGTTCTTTATCCTGATCATTATGACGATCGGTTCCTTCAAGGTTTTCGATACCGTTAAGATTATGACAGGCGGGGGACCCAATAACGCAACAACGACACTCGTATATTACATTTATGAATTTAGAACGAACAGCATAGGCTATGCTTCGGCTACCGGAGTGGTGTTGATGGCCATTATTGCGCTGCTGACCTTCGTCTACTTCCGATTGCTTGCCAAAAAGGTGCACTATCAATAGACACCCGAGATACAAAACAGGGAGGGGTGGGTAAATCCGTGGCTTTTGAATTGAAATACATCAAATGGGTATTGGGCTTTCTACTGAAAGCCGTTATTCTGATGGTGTTCGTCTTCCCGTTTCTATGGATGATCTCAACCTCATTACAGACGTTTGAAGAAACATTGACGTTTCCGCCCACATGGATTCCGGCATTTCCGCAGTGGATCAATTTTGTGGACGCGATGAAGGCAGGCCCGTTCTTGACCTATGCCAAAAACTCCATCCTAGTCACATGTTCCATCATTGTGCTGCAGTTGGTTGTGATGATCCCGGCCGCGTATGCGTTTGCCAAGTATAAGTTCGTTGGGAAAAATGTGTTATTCGGAATGGTTTTGCTCGCATTTATGATTCCCGGCCAGGTCACCTTCATCCCGGTCTATCTGATGCTGGCGGATTTTGGACTTATCAAGTCCCTGCTGCCTCAAATCATTCCGTTCATGTCCAACGCCTTCGGCATCTTCCTACTGCGTCAATATTTTATGCAGATTCCGCAGGAGATTATTGAATCAGCCCGTCTGGACAATGCGAGTGAGTTCAAGATTATCCAGAAGATTATGATACCCATGTCGATGCCGGCTCTAGCTACGATCGCGCTGTTCAGCTTCGTCAGTCACTGGAATGATTATTTCTGGCCCCTAGTGATGACGGATTCTGCATCAGTCCGGCCGCTGACGATGGGAATCGCTATGTTAAGAGAAACGGAAGGCATAAGCAACTGGCATATCATCATGGCCGGGAATGTGGTATTGGTTGTGCCGATCCTGATCGTTTACCTGTTTGCTTCCAAGCAAATCGTCAAGGCATTCGTGTATTCCGGAATTAAATAAATTTTATAACTAATGGAGGTAATTCCCTATGTGGAAAAAGTTTTCTACTCTTGTACTAGCAACAACAATGCTGTCCGGCTTGCTTGCCGGCTGCTCCGGAAGCAACTCCCAGGGCGATGAGCCGAAGAGCAGTCCGCAATCCTCGGCAGCTCCAGCAGGCAAGACCACTGTGCAATTCTGGCATTCCCTGGGAGGTAAGAACGGCGATTATATTAATGGAGCGATCAGCCGGTTCAACGAATCCCAGAGCAAAGTCGAAGTTGTGGGAACCTTCCAAGGCTCCTATGATGAAACGGTGACGAAGCTGCAGCAAGCTGTTGCGGCGAAAACCGGGCCTGATGTGACCATGCTGGAGCGGGCATACGTTCAAATGTTCTCCGACTCGGACGTCCTCGAAGACATGGCGCCGTTTCTTAAAAAATCAGGAATGAGCGCAGAAGACTTTACTCAGGGCCTGATGGGACACTCCACCTTTAATAAAAAGCTAGTTTCACTTCCATTAAACCGTTCTACCCCGATTCTGCACGTCAACAAGACGATGCTGGATGAGAAAGGGTTGGCTATCCCTAAAACATGGGAAGAGCTGAAGAAAGTGGCTAATGCGCTGGTCATCAAGGAAAACGGCGAATACAAGCGTTACGGATACAGCATGCCTTATGATACCTGGTATCCGATTGCAATGATTTCTCAAGCGAAGGGCAAATTTTTTAACGACGCCAACAATTCCATAGGATTCAATAACGGGGAAGGTGTGAAAGCTTTCCAGTTCCTCAAGGAGCTGCAAGGTACTGGTGCTTTGTACTACCCGCCGGCTCAAGATTCCGGCAATATTGTGAACCAGATGTTTACGAGCGGCAAAATCGGCATGATGTTCCAGTCCACGGGGGTAATCGGCAGCTTGAAGGATAGCGCCAAATTCGAATATGTAACGGCGTATCTGCCTATGGATCAGGTGTATGCCACCCCTACTGGCGGAGCAAACGTTGCCTTGATGTCAGGTTCCAAGAATAAAGATGCCGCATGGGAATTTATACGTTGGATGATGACGGATCCAAAAGGCGGTTTGCAGTTTGTGTTAGATTCCGGTTATCTTCCGTTCACTAAGAAAATGGTAGAGTCGCAGCAAATGAAAGACCTCTGGGCCAAAGAGCCGAATCGCAAAGTAGCTTACGATCAGCTGCAATATGCCATCGACACCAACAAGCATGTAGCTTGGACACAAGTGATGCAGGAATTCTTCAAGTCGATTCAGGCCATTATGTACGACAACAAAAATATTGAATCCACACTCGATACATTTAAGAAGGAAGCAGAGAGGATTTTGAAACAGTAAGCGCAAGGACGATATTAATGAAAGTGGGCGGCAGCTTCCAACCTTGTCAAACAAACCATGGAGGTGTCAAATGAACCTATTTAATGAAAAGATGAAGCAGATAATCACGCAGACGTTTGCTAGAAGACGTGTAGTCAAGATTGTGGCGGGAATCGCAGTCTTAACACTTCTCCCGTTGGTACCACCCAGCACTAGTGCGGAGCGATCCGTTCTTAAATCCAACATGTTTGATTTGTCCCAGCCAGCGACAGAATTGATTAGGGAAAAAGCCCTGCATAACGGTACAGTACAGCAATCCTTTGCGTTCGATAACGTGAATCAGCACATTTATATGGTTCAATTGATGGCAGGGGGGCAGCAGCTTCCTGGCGAGAACAGTCCCGTTAGCGGTGCGAACAGAACTTTGAACGGCGATTTAACTTTGACTAAGCTTGACATCTCAGGAAATAAGCTCGGTTATATGTTCCTGAAAGGGTTCGGCCATGGGGTGCAGATCGGTGTGGAAACGGTAGGCGATGAAGCATATTTATGGACGGAAACGGATTCTGTAGCGGAAGGTAAAGATGGCTGGGGGACTAAGATTACAAGATTCAAATTTGAAAACGAAAAGATTCTTACCCCTAGTTCACCAGAGCTCGAAAAACACCAGCTTGTAGAAGGTGCGGATCGAACAACCGTGAATATCGATGAAGCAAACGGGCTGTTGACTATGCGTTACCGTAAAGATGGTGCATTCCATTTTGGCGTATATGCATTAGAGGATGTGAAGAGGAACCAGTATACACCTCTTGCAGATGTGCTTCAGCCTGTATTGGGCACTTTTCAAGGATTCGCTTCCTATGGAGGCTACTTGTACTTGCTGGAGGGCAACGCATACGGCTCACCCGGATCTGTCGCACCCACTGGGAATACGTATATCACAGCCGTGGATTTAAATACGGGTGACGTCGTCGACAAACAGCTTATCTCAGCAGGAGATACGCTTTCCTTCAGAGAACCGGAAGGTTTGGCTATCCGTATCCCGAATGTGAAGCATCCGCACAAAGCCGAACTAAGTATTGGATTTGCTTCGAATTTCACTCCTGCCAGGCTGGCTAACATTTACACGTTGGATCGATTGCTGCCAGTGGAGGCTATTGTAAATAGCAGTCGTCCTTAAGAGTCTTCAGGCTGTCGGAGGACAAGGGTGTACATGGATATGAGTACAGGATTGAAGATGTGCATCAAGTCAACCTGAAGGCGGAGCTGCAGAAAACATAACTCTCTGAACAAATGTCGAACAGAAGAGGGCAACAGATGGAGCGGAAAAGCGTTAGCGGTCGCCTTTGAAACTTGGGTTCAAACCGATAAAAAATACAATTAAAAGAACCGAAGTTCAACAGCGATTGGAGCCCATCTGACTGCCCTCCCACGCGCCAATCTGAACTCAACCACCAAGAACCTGGCCACTCGGCCAGGTTTTTCGTAATTCGTCCTCCTGTTCTTTAGGGCAGCCCTTAATTATTGTCCAGATCAACCATGTGGTTGGCTGAATCCACAATGAAAAAGCAATCATGCGGGATGTAAAATGAAGGAGAACATCAATGGAAAACAAGCAGCTGGACGAAATCGATCGATAATGAGCCATGGGAGGCCGAATAATGACATTAAATGTCGCGGTAGTAGGCATAGGGAACATCGGAAGCATTCATGCGGGCGTTTACAAGGACAACCCGAAGGTCGAACTGGTAGCGGTTTGTGACATCGTGAAGGAGAAGGCGGATGCAGCGGCGGCCAAATACGGCGTGAAGGCATTCTATAGTGTCCAAGAAATGCTGGCCAGCGGGATTAAGCTTGACGGCGTCAGCGTAGCGACGAAGGGGGAGGAGAATGGCGGGGAGCATTTCGCACCGACGATGGAGCTGCTGGAAGCGGGCATCCCTGTGTTGGGCGAGAAGCCAATCTCCAACCGGATCGACGAAGGCGAGAAGATGGTCGAGCTTGCGAAGCAGAAGAAGCTGCCTTACGCAGTTAACCTGAACCATAGGTTCACGCCAGCAGCCGTAAAGGCCAAAGAGTGGATGACGTCGGGACGCCTCGGCAAGCTGCACATGATCAATATGAAAATGTGGATCAACAACCCGGTAGAAACATCCCCTTGGTTTCACCTGCGTGCGCTGCATCCGCATTCCTTTGATGTCATTCGCTACTTTGCCGGTGATGTGAAGAAAGTCGCGGCGTTCATGATGAAGGGTGAGGGACGTACGATCTGGTCGAACGCACAAATCATTATGGAATTTGAGAACGGTGCCATTGGCAACCTCGTTGGCAGTTATGATGCGGGCAAGGGCTACGGCTTGGAGTGCTGCGAGGTGGTAGGCTCGAAGGGTCGTTTTGTCCTTGAGGATGCGTGCGAGCACCTGTCGTTCTATCCGCGTCATAGCATTGAGACGGAATCGTACAGCTACCTCGGAGGCATGCGCTCGTTCGGTGAAACGTTCAAAAGCCGCATAGATGCATGGGTCGACCAGTTGGAAGTAGGGGCTTCATACGACAAAATCGATGGATCCGGCGAAGATGCGCTGAGGGCGCAATATATCATAGAAGCGGCAATCAAGTCGTTCGAAACAGGGACGGTCGTCACTCTGTAACAACTATCCACTAACCCGATTAAGGAGAGATGTCTAAATGTCTAAGCTGATTAAGTTGGGCGTCAATTCGGTGCTGTATAAAGAGTTCGATTTTGCAACCGCGGCAAAGCATATCGCGCTTTGCGGGTATGACGGTGTAGAGGTATCCGCGATCGAGGGCATGTGCGAGCATTTGGATGTAACGAAGTGGAGCGAGCAAAAAGCAAGCATTCAAGCGGCAGCGGAAGAACACGGCCTAGAGCTGCTGTCGATGGAATTCGGTGGAGTCCGTGACGAGGATCGGCTCGTCCGCGCGTTCGAGGCGGGCGCTGAGATCGGTATCCCGATTGTCAACATCGGTCCGGGCGGCAAGCTTGGCGTGGAAGAGGATCTGCAGCGCTCGATCGACATGTTGAGCCGCATGTCGGAGAAAGCAGCGGACTTCGGTGTGATGCTGTGCGTCAAGGCCCATGTGGGCAACGCAATCTACAATACTCCGACGACGCTGCGCGCCATGCAGGATATCACCTCTCCGTCGTTCGGCATCGATATGGACCCGAGCCACATCCACCGCGCCGGTGAAAATCCAGAAGAAGCACTCCCCGCTGTCCTAAGCCGAGTGAAGCACATTCATATCCGTGACTGCAAAGGCCGCGAGCAAGGGCCGGGCTCCATCGAGATGCAGGCTTGCGGACGTGGCGATATCGACCTGTACGGCTACTGCAAGGCGATGGTCGATGGCGGCTATATCGGTCCGGTCGTCCTCGAGGTGATCGGCGCGAAGCCGGAGCACTCACTGGCGCAGATTTCGATTGTTGCGGCTGAAACGTACGGCTATTTGAACGCATGTCTGAAAAAGCTCGGGGCTCGCTAAGAGCAGACGCCCGTCAAATCAAGGAGGCATAAACCAATGGCACGTAAAAAACAACCGAACGTAATCATCCTTGGAATCGACAGCCTGCGCCGGGACCATATGAGCTCATACGGCTATTCTCGTCTTACAACGCCTCATATGGATAAATTGGCGTCGGAAGGGGCGCTGTTCGAGCAGCATTTTAGCCCGAGCATTCCGACGACACCCGCCTACGCCTCCATGCTGACCGGTATGGACGTATTTGGCACGGACGTCGTGGCGCTGCGTCACAAAGGACCGCTTGGCAGCCATGTGAGAACGTTGGGCGAGGTGCTGGAGGAGAACGGCTATAACACGACCTGCATCGGCTTTACGGGCAATCCGTCATCGCGCGGATTTCAGACCTATTTGAACTATGAGGCGTGGATGCCTAACGAGAATGGCGAGTGCCCGAAGGCGCAGAACATAAACGACGTCGCTCTTCCTGAGCTGCATCGGCTGGCGGCGGACGATAAGCCGTTCTTCCTGTTCTTGCGCCATATGGATCCGCACTCGCCGTACTTGCCGCCGAAGCCGTTTGATCGGATGTACTATGGCAAGGACGAGAAGGATCCGTCCAACACTTCGATGGAACCGGTTTTCAATTTCAAGCCATTTGGCGACTTCCTGAAATCGTGGATTCCGGAAGGCGTGACCGACCAAGAGTTTGTTACCAACCTGTACGATGGCGCTATTGCGTATATGGATACATGCATCCAAAATTTGTTTGCGGCAGTCGAGGCGCTCGGGATTGAAGAAGAGACACTTATCGTCATTACGTCGGACCATGGCGAAACACTGTATGAGCATGACTGTTACTTCGACCACCACGGTCTGTATGAGTGCACGCTCGTCGTACCGCTTATCCTTAAGTACCCAGGTAAGGTGAAGCCGGGCTCGCGTTTCAGCGACGTAACGCTTATCCAAGACATAACTCCTACAGTTCTTGATCTTCTTGGCATAAGGAACAAAATTAAATTCGACGGACGAAGCCTGGCCGGACGTTTGACCGGGGAAGAGCTGCCTGTCGTCACCGAGTTCTATATTACGGAGTGCACATGGATGCGCAAGCACGGCTGGCGGACGCCGGAATGGAAGCTTATTCGCGCGCTCGAGCCGGACTTCCACGGTAAGCCCGAGGTCGAGCTGTACAATTTAATTAAGGATCCCGGGGAGAATGTCAACGTGGCGGAACGGGAGCCAGAGGTAGTCGAGCTGCTGACGAAACGGATGAACGCGCATATCGCGAAACGCGAAAAGCAGACGAAGCGTCCGAATCCGATCTATACGAATCTTGACTGGCACGGCAAAGGTATCGGTCCGTTTACGTCGTCTGAGCAAGCCTATGACTCGCTCTATATCGGTTCGATATCTACAGCGGTAGCGCTCCAAGCAAAAAAAGTGCCTGAGAGTGCGAAGAAGTGAACGATTGCCCTCAGCTCCGAAAGGAAGTGCAGCCATGATAAAAGTCGCCGTTGTAGGTGTCAACAACATCGGCAAAATCCATTGCCGTTACTACCGGCAGCATCCTGAGACCGAGCTTGTCGCCGTCTGTGATCTGATGGAGGAGCGGGCGAAGGCGGCCGGTCGGGAGCATGGGGTTGCGGCGTATACCGATTTGCGGGTTATGCTCGAGAAGGAGGACGTGGACGCCGTAATCGTAGCGACCGCCGGCGTTGAGAAGGGCAGCCACCATTATGAGCCGACGATGATCGCGCTCGAAGCCGGTAAAGACGTGCTCGTCGAGAAGCCGATCTCCAATGATATCGGGGAAGCCAGGAAGATGGTCGCATTCGCCCGAGAAAAGGGTGTGCGACTTGCGTGCAACCTGAACCACCGGTTTACACCGGCGGCCGAACGCGCGAAGAAGCTGATCGAGGAAGGAAAGCTCGGCTCGATGCTGTTTCTTAATATGCGGCTGACGATCCGCAATCCCGCGGACGCAACGGAATGGTTCCATATGCGGGCTCTGCATCCTCATTCGATCGATGTGATGCGTTATTTGGCCGGAGACGTCCAACGAGTGCAAGCCTTCATGACCAAGGCGCCAGGACGCGCTTCCTGGTCGACTGTATCGATTAACATGCAGTTTGCGTCGGGAGCGGTAGGCCATTTGACCGGCAGCTACGACATGTCGATGAAGCATCCGATTGAATGGTGCGAGGCTGCTGGGACCGAGGGACGTCTCGTCATTGACAATGTGTATGAAAGCTTGACCTATTACCCTCATCAATCCGAGGACCTGCTCGTTGTGCGCAATCCGATTTTCGGCGGGATGCAGGGCTTTGACGATACGTTCCGACTGCGGATCGAGCGGTTTATCTCGCAGATCAAAGAAGGGAAGGCGCCTAATGAAATGGATGCCTCCGGGGCAGACGCACTAGCGGCGCAGGAAGTGATCGAAGCGGCGATTCGTTCGCATCAGCTGGGCGGAGCAGCAGTAGAAGTCCCTTCGATCATATGACGCAATACGAACAGCAGCGGCTGCTGTATGGCAATCGCCTTCAATCTCTGCAACATCCAGGGAGGGACAACAATGGAGAATGAACAGGGAGCGGTATGTTGGTTCACCGGTCTATCCGGCTCCGGTAAAACAACAACGGCCCGCCAAGTGACGGAGGAGCTGAAGTCGTTAGGCCGACGCGTGGAAATGCTGGATGGCGACGAGCTTCGCGAAACGATCTGCAAGGGGCTCGGTTTCAGCCGAGAAGAGCGTTTCGAGAATATTAAACGAATTGCATACGTCGCCAAGCTTCTGTCGCGCAACGGTGTGACTGTGCTCGTTTCGGCGATAACCCCATACCGGGAAATGCGCGAATACTTAAGGCAAGAGGTTCCCTGCTTTATCGAGGTTTATGTTCGCTGCCCGCTTGAGGAATGCGAGCGTCGGGATGTGAAGGGCTTATACGCAAAGGCAAGAAGAGGTGAGATCGCCCGGTTTACAGGGGTATCCGACCCTTATGAGGAGCCTGTTACGCCGGAGATCACGATCGAGACGCATACCGCCACAGTTCAGCAAAATCGTGATAAAATAGTGTCATGGCTTAACGAACAATCGGTTCGCTCGACTAAAGTGTGCCTTAAGGGGATGAATGCATGAAAATCATATTCATCTCATTAGATACGTTGCGAGCCAATCGGTTAAGCAGCTACGGCTATACGAAGCCAACGAGCCCACATATGGATCGGATCGCCTCCGAAGGCGTGCTGTTCGAACGCGCATATGCCGCTGATATACCGACTGAAGTGGCGCATACCGGTATTTTTACGGGCAAGGTCGGTCTTACGACAGGAATCGTATCCCACGGCTCAGACCTGACGAGCTTGCCGAAATCGACTCCATGGCTGCCAACGCTGCTTCGAACCGCTGGCTTTACGACGGGGGCCGTTGATAATTTATACCAGCTGAAGGAATGGTTCGCCCGCGGTTTCCGATATTACATCAATAGTGTAGGCGGCAACCGGTGGATCGACGGACGTACGGTCAACGACCTGGCGATGCCGTGGATCGAGCAGCACAAGGACGAATCTTTCTTTTTATTCCTGCATTATTGGGATGCACATACGCCGTATTTGCCGCCGGCAGACTATATTCCAACGTTTTACGATGAAGGGCGAGACCCATTCGATAAGGCGAATAAAAGCATGGAACCGGCCTACAACCATACGGCTTATCCGTTTTTCAAGCATCACCATTACGATCTGCTCGGCCCGGTCACGGACACCGCCTATATCGACGCTCTGTACGACGCGGAGATCCGTTACTTGGATGATCGACTTAAGGAGCTGGACGACCATCTCGAAGCTCTCGGGATTAAGGACGATACGATGCTGGTGTTGTTCGGCGACCATGGTGAGAGCTTAACCGAGCACGACATTTACTGGGATCATTGCGGCTTGTATGAGCAGACCGTACATGTGCCGATCATTATTCGTTATCCTGGGCGCATTCCCTCGGGACGACGAGTACCAGGACTCGTCCAGCAGATTGATTTGCTGCCGACGCTGCTTGAGGCTGTGCGCAAAGAGAAGCCGTCCGGGATTAATCTGTCCGGGCTTAGCGATCTGGCGGGACTCGACGGACGGAGCCTATGGCCGGCGATAGAGGGTAAGGCGAGTGGAACGCACGAGTATGTGCACCTGAGCGAATGCGCATGGCAGGCGGCACGCGGTATTCGGACAGATCGCTATAAGTTTATCCGCACATACGATTCGGGGCCGTTTAATAGACCGCCTCGAGAGCTTTACGACCTACAGAACGATCCAGAGGAAACCGATAATTTAGCCGACACCCTGCCGGAGCTGGCGAACGAACTTGAGCTGAGGATCGAGCATTGGGTAACGGAGAAGCTGGCTGGCCGTACCGATCCGATGGAGAAGCAGCTATGCGAAGCGGGACTTCCGTTCAAGAAGCGGATCGATGCCATTCTTGCTGGGTCCGGTCTAACATGGGAGGAATGGATTCAGGACCCTCGATGTGAACGATTTGCGGAAGCCGGACACTCAATCAGACATTCGTAAAGGAAGCAATGCCTGCATCGTCAACACGATAAGATACGGTTTAGAGTCTCGGAAGGGGGCGTCTTCTTGAGCCATCATATCAGCAGCAGCAGCCTTAATATGAAAGAAGAGTTCCCTTTTTGGATTACGCGGACCAGTCACGACCAGAAGGTAGCGGCGCATGGACATGATTTCGTAGAGCTTGTGTACGTTGCACGCGGGGAAGGCCGTCATATTTTTGAAGGTGACGAATATACGATCCGCCCTGGGGACGTCTTTATTATTAACCCGGGGGAAACCCATTCGTATTCCCTTGAACCGGGCCAGCAGATCGAAATCATCAACTGTCTGTTTATGCCGTCCTTTATTCCCGATACGCTGCTTCGCGAGCTGGAGATATCGAGCTCGATGGACTATTTCTACGTCCATCCTTTCTTAGGCAATGAAGATCGCTTTAACCATCGGCTTAATCTCCACGGCCAAGACGCCGCTGCGGTCCAGGCGCTGCTGGATCATATGATCAAGGAGATCGGCAACCGGGGCACCGGATATTCGACGATCATTAAGCTGCAGCTGATCGAGCTGCTCATTTTGCTGTCTCGTTATTACAGCTTGATCGCTAAAAAGCGAGTCTCTCCGGGCAAGAACGACCGTGAATTAACAGCTCGGCGTGTATACGGGTATTTGGAGCGAAACTACGATCAAAAAATTACACTGACCTCACTTGGCGAATTATTTAACATAAGTGTCCGACAGTTAAACCGGGTGATCAAGCAGGAATACGATAAAAGCGTTATCGACCTGCTGCATGAGATCCGCATCGAACGAGCCAAACACTTGCTCGCTGATACCGATATGAAGGTGATCGTAATCGCCACGGTGGTGGGGTACGAAGACCCGGCCTTTTTTAGCCGGCTATTCCTTCGCCATGTCGGCTGCTCACCAAGCAAATATCGGACTGGACTCGAGTTGGACCTGTAATTCGGGGGCGGTATATAACAAGGGAGGGAACCGGTAATGGACGTAGGAATCGTGACGCGCAGCTTTCCGCACTTGACTAACGCTCAAGCAGCGGAGCTTATCGCATCGAGCGGACTAAAGTGGGTGGAGCTGTGCTTATCACAGACCGATTCGAAATATTGGGTGTATAACGGCCGATCAGATATGTCGGATATGACGGACGAGCGTTTCGGCCAGATCGTCTCGGAATACCGCAGACGAAGCATCGAGGTGTCGGCGCTTGGGGTATTTACGAACATGCTGGAGCCGGATGACGCGTTATGGCAAGCGAACCTCGAATACTTCGAGCGGCATCTTCAGCTTGCTTCCGCTGTCGGTATTCCTGTCGTATCGACGGAATGCGGGTTCATCCCGGAGCGTCGTGGGATACAGGCGGATCGATACGAATTGGCGTTCGAACGGCTGAAGGCCGGGTTCATCTGGTTGGCCGAGAAAGCGGAGCGATACGATGTTCATGTAGCGCTTGAGCCTTGTGTGCTTGACGTTGTGCCGAGCGCCAAACGGACGGCTGACTTTATTCGTCAAGTCGGCTCGGACCGCGTGAAGGTGCTGTTGGACCCTGCGAACCTGATTGCAAACAATACAGAGGAAGAGATGTTCGCACATTTGACCCCTAACATTGCTTATTACCATGGCAAAGACCGGAAGGTTAACGATACCTATGGCCGAATCGTGGGAGACGGCGATATTGACTGGGTCGCTTTTTTGCGTTTATACGGGAAGCATACACCGGGAACTCCGTTCATTCTCGAATATGTAAAAGAGGAAAATTTCCGTATGGTGCGCGATCGAATCCTGGAGGCGGCGGAGAAGGCTGGGGTATAACCAAGGGCAGGGCGAAAAGGGGTTAACTCATGGAAAACCATGTTTCAAATTCAATGCCTAACGTGCTGCTTATTACAGCGGACCAGCTCCGTTATGATTGTGTGGGCATAAGCGGCCGATATCCCGTACAGACACCGAATCTCGATAAGCTGGCGCGCGAAGGAGCCTTCTTCACCCAGGCGTATTCCCATATCCCGCTTTGTTGCCCAGCCCGCCAATCTCTGCTTAACGGCAGACGTCCCGAAACGTTCGGGGCGTTATGGAACTTTAGCGGCGCGCTCCCGGTGGGGGCACTTCCACCGGATTCGTATACGTGGCCGAAGCAGCTTGGAGAGCTTGGGTATACGTCTGCATTTCTCGGTAAATGGGGCGTCCATCCCGACCACGACGCGACCACCTACGGCTACGATGTTTATGTGGGTGAGATGGCATATGCTCAGTTTCAGCAGCAGCATTACTCGCAGGTCCGGTTTACGAACGGTTTTTTTGGCGAGGCCAATCCGATCCCAGTTCATGATGCGAAGACGCATTGGTTCGCCGAGAGAGCAATCGAAGCAATGGAGCGATTGCAGCAAGTAGGCAGGCCCTGGCATCTGGCCCTTCATCTGTCAGATCCCCATCTTCCATGCCGGCCTTCGGGACGGTTCGCCGACATGTATGACCCTTCGCAAGTACCTGAATGGGATGGTTTTCGCGATTCTTTCGCCGGCAAGCCTTACATTCAACGGCAACAGCTCTACAACTGGGGCGTTCAGGATTATACGTGGGAAGATTGGGCGCCGATCGTCGCCCGATACTACGGGATGATCAGTCAATTGGACGATGCCATCGGGAAGGTGCTTCAGGCACTCGAGGAGACAGGGGGCGCTGAGAATACACTTGTCATCTTTACGGCGGACCATGGCGATATGTGCGGCTCGCATCGAATGATGGATAAGCATTACATCCTGTACGACGATGTCGTCCATGTTCCGCTTATGTATCGATGGCCGGGACGGATCGAACCAGACGTCAAACACGACCGTTTTGTTTACAATATTCTCGATCTGCCTCCGACCGTGCTCGAAGCAGCTGGTGCCGGGCAACCGAGATTTCTGCAGGGCCGCTCGCTGTTGCCGCTTCTTCTCAACGAGGCTGAGGATCTGGCTAAGCATGTCGGATGGCGTGAGGACGTCGTGACCACGTATAACGGCCAGCAATTCGGTTTATATACCCAACGGATGATCCGAACGAGGGATTGGAAATACATTTGGAACACGACCGATGTAGATGAGCTGTATGATCTTGGAGAAGATCCCGGCGAATTGAACAATCGGATCGCCGACCCCGCGCATGTTGACGTCGTTAGCGATCTGAGGCGGCGTCTTTACGATAGGCTGGCAAGCGACGGAGATGCACTTGTTGCCAACGAGTGGACGAAGCGTCAGCTGCTGAACGGGCAGAAGCTATGAGACCTATAGGGCTCAAAAACGGAACCCGTTACTCTAATTGCCAGTGGCTTTCAGTGCAGCTATGCATCTCCTAACACCGCAGCAGTCGTGCGTCCGACGATAAATTCCCCCTGAATGCGTGTATGCTCATATGGAAGGGTTGGGTTCGCGATCCGCCATAACATACGGTCAGCAGCACGATAACCGGTCTCCCATATAGAGAGATGGGGACGCGTGAATAGGGGAAGCGAATTCGGCTGTTCATTCAATAAAGCAACGATGGATAATTGGTCAGGGATACGTATATGGAGTTGACTGCATAGCTGGTACACGTCACTTACTTCTTCGTCAATTCCGCATAGCAGCGCACTAGGAGCATAATGCATTAATTTACGCTGTAGCTGGTCAAGCCATAGCTTGCGATCCTTGCGTTCTCCCGTCGAATGCACGACAGGATCCACATCCATACCGAATACCTTCATAGCTTGCTGAAAGGCTTGCCAACGCAAGATGAAGCCTCGCTTCGAATCGGTATCTCCGACATACATAATGTTACGATGTCCGATGCTGTGCAAGTAAGCAACGGATTGATAGCTCGCCTCATAAATATCCCAGATCACGCTGTCGATTCGAGTACCCGGGGGTGGAAAATTTAATAAGATTTTGGGCACGGGCAATTGAAATAACACAGGTTCCCAAGCTCCCGGAACAATACTGGGCGCTATGAACAATCCGTCTACATACACTAGCCCGCTCTGCTCGACCCACCGAGGCATATCTGCTTCCTGGATCGAACTGGGGAGCATCCTGATCTCTATTAGGTGACCGAAGGAAGCGAATCGATTGTGCAGGCCCTCCAACAGCATACGACTATAACAGACGGATTGTTCGGTTTGGACTAGAATGAATCGTTTCTTCTCGGTTGGATATGGGAGAATATACTCAGCACGCAAGCTGCGAATCTGATCCATGGAGAAATAGCCTAACCTCTCGGCTGTTTGCATAATGAGTTGTCGGGTTGCCTCCGACATGCCTGATTTTCCTTTGATCGCTTTGGAGACGGTTTGTACAGTAAGACCAAGCGCTTCGGCTATGGTTTTGAGCGTGACCTGTTTACGAATGGACAAGTTGGAACACCTCGAATGTGGTGATTTCTTATGCTATCGTACCATGATCACGCCAGGGGTCAAATACAATCTACTCCCGGCACACCATTAGCAAGTTCTCGTCAGGATCTTTGATTACAAACCAATGATTGTGTTCGATCTCTGTCACTAGTTCTACCTGGATTTGCTTCATATACTCAAAGGACGCCTGCAAGTCGCTCGTCAAGAACATGAACGCAGGAGTCTTGATGTTCGGCGGACCGCCTTCATCTTTACCACCCCACATCGGCATCGTATCAAGGATAATGCCTGTCCCCTCCATCGGCAGCGGACATAAGTGGCCGCTTCTAATCGGACAATTTGCAGGCTCTAAGCCCAGAACCGCACAATACCAATCCCGCGATTTCTCAATATCCTTAACTGGGATAAACACACTGCCTATTTTATTGCTGATTGGACTGCTTGGTGCAAGCTTCGATATTTCTTGGTTAGAATCACTCATCTGTACCCCTCCGAATAAAGTTTGTAATGCTTTTGGAACCAATACGGGCTTATACCCATCTGTACCTCTAGCCAGTTGCCGATTCGAGCTCATGTCCCCGAGTTCTCTTGCGTGCTCTCCCATACGTCACGATCCTTTCCTTCACTCACATCTTCTGATCGGGATACAACATTCAATCTTAGTAGTCCGCTCTAAGTCACTTGTCTCTCCGGGAATATATTTGGCGAACCACTGTCTGCTCTCATCCCATTTGTAAAATTCATTATGACTAACCCAACTGTAGAGTTGATCCAGTACACCAGTCATAGCTCCGTAAGCATATGCGGTTAAGCAAGCATATTCTCCTTCCTGCCAGTGTTTGATGCGGTCCTGATCTTCAAGTGCCGTGATGTAATTTGTTGGCAAACTTATCCCTAATTCATACCAGTATTCTTCACCAGACAAAAGGCCATAGCTCCATGACATAAACAATTGAATCCGCTGATCTCCCGCAAACCCTCGTTCCAGTAACCACCTATTAAGCCATTCGTCTGAGAGCGTTACACTAGTAGGTCCGTAGGTGCGAAAGGAGAGAAAGCTAAAAGAAGGAAGCTGTTTTCTCTCAATATTCGGTTGTTGCGTTTTACGGATTACAGGCAGCAGCAGCTTCATGCGATACGGCTTTCCGTGATCATGCAGGAACTCCTCCATGAAAGCAGCGGGTCCCAACGCGAACGTGCTCTTGGGAAGCCATTCAGCCAGCAGTTGATTCCAGGCTGAGAGGATCGAATCGGGCGTCCCGGCGGGTGATCGGCCAACTGCGTACAAGCTTCCTTCTAGTGGAAGTACGTGAAGGTCAGTTGCTTCGCAAGAGAATGCCTCCGCCACAGGAGTCATGATTTGATACAAATAACGATCTGGTTGACCAATGTCCTCCACATTCGAGCCATAGACACGTGCTTTGGCCAGAGGGATGCCTATACGCTTCAGTTTCTCCGTAAAATGCCGAAAAGCCTCTTCCTCTAGTCCCGCTCGCTCCGTCGATGCATGCAAATATGTCAGCATAAATGTCTTTTCCATTCGAATAACCTTGACGTCCGGATAACGCTCGGAGAGAGATCGATCCTCTTTGTAGACGACATTTTCAAGCAGATTAATACGCTCAAAGCTAAAGTAAATGGCAGCTTTGCGATATGTTCCTGGCGTGAGACCCGTATACTTTTTGAAGCACTTGATGAAAGCCTCGTAGGATTCGAAGCCGCAGGCATACGCGATCTCGAGAATCGAAAGATCGGATACGCGGATCGTAACGGCAGCTTGATGGGTGCGCCGCTTACGCATGTATTCCTTAAGCGGATGTCCGGTTAGCGCATAAAAGCTGCGATATAGATTTGGGAGTGACATATAAGCTGCATCCGCAATTTGATCCAAAGTTAAGGGCTCATACAGATGGTCTTCCATGAAATCAATCGCGCTTTGAACGGCATGTACGGTTTCCATTTCAACCTGCTTTCCTGTTAATGTGGGTGCTCTCAATTCCATCATATCAAATTCAGACTGGAAAAAAATGTCCTTTTTTATCAACTGCTGCGTTGACTGACTCATGACATGCTATAATGGAGGGGAACCGAGGTGACTTGTACACAGTCAACAACTCATGACTGAAGTCACGAGCTTGTAACTGCCCGGAAGTGCATACGGCGCTGAGGCCTCCTTCCTTAGGGTGGCGTTACATGAGGCAGGCTGACAACTGCCCAACTGTATAGGTGTACCTACACAATCCCTTCAGCGAGGTACTTCATTCCCT
>FWWL01001803.1_pt1 | contig 48298 bp, 47 predicted proteins | sample 2228331 | NCBI WGS metagenome assembly FWWL01 (sample SAMEA103939775, study PRJEB20133) | metagenome | reverse complement strand
CGCCTCGCTGCGGAGAAAGGAGTCCCAGCCGGCGTCCCCGCTCGGCGCTCCGGCTGCGGGCTCGGCCGCGTCGCGGGCTCGCCGCCAGGGCACGACCACGGCAGGCTCCTCCTCGGGGGGCGCCTCGGAGCGCTCCGCGCCGCCTGGTGCCTCCTCTGCAGCAGGTTCGGGGGGGCGTGCGTCCTGGGCCTCCTCGGGCTCGGCGGCTGCGGCCATCGCCTCCTCGTTCGGCCCGCCGGCGGGCTCCTCTCGTTCCGCGCCCGCGGGGCCTGCGTGCTCTTCCTCCGGCGCCGGTTCGGGCCGCTCTTCCCAGTCGAGACCGGGCCTGGCTCCGCTCAGCATCGCGTCCCACAAGCCGCCCCGGATCGTGCGGCTCTCCTCGGGGTCCTCGCGGTGACGCCGCGGCCGCAGCGGGAGCGGGTCCCGCGGAGGCTCGTACGGCGGGAGCACGGCCGGCCCCCGCCTGGCGGCATCGCGGCGGATCTCCCGGCCCGGGCGAGCGGGGGTCGCCCCGGCAGCCGGCGGTTCGTCGCCGCGCTCTGGGCGCCGCTCGGACGCTTCGGGCTCGCGAGGCGCGGTACCGCGGGCGAGCTCCTCCTCGCTCGGCATGCGCTCGCCGGGGACCAGGACCACCCCGATCAGCTCGCCCGAGAACTGGGGGATGCCCGCGGGGACGAGGTGGCGGACGGTTCCCTCGACCTCGGCCTCGATGTCGATGGCGGCGAACTCCGCCTCCAGGCGGTAGAGCGGCTCGCCGGCGCGCACGGTGCCGCCGTCGGGCACGTACCACTCGGCGATGAGCCCGCCCGGGCAGGAGACCCCGAGCTGCGGGACGACGATTCGCTGCACGGTCCACCCCCTCGCCGCAAACGCGAGAGCCTCGATCGAAATGATCGGCGGAGCGGCAACCGTTCAGCAGGGTGGCCGCTCAGCGGCAGGAGGCGCGGATGAGGTGCTCACTGCCGTCGTCGAGCCGCACCTGGACGGGTCCGGCGCCGACGAGCTCGCGCCCGTCGAAGGTGAGGGAGGCGAGGCGCCCCGGGAACGAACCGGAGGCCTCGATCTGCCACCAGCGGCCTCGGAGCGAGCTGCCGGTGACCTCGACCTCGTACGTGCCGGCCGGGACGCGGAAGCTCCCGCGGGCTCCCGGCCCGATCGGGCTCCCCGGGACGTCGAGGACGGGGAGGAGGGCATCGAGCCGCTCGACGAGCCCGGCGGGCGGTTCGAACGGGTCGCAGTCGACGTTCTCGACCACGACCGTCGCGGAGCCGACGACCGCGCCCCAGACCGCGGCAGCCCCCCACAGCGAGGCGCCGAGGAGCACGAGGGTGCCGGCGATGCCCACGAGGACGCGCACGGCGAGGGGCAACGGGCTCCACCAGCCGAAGAGCAGACCCATGCCACAAGCTTACGCCGCGCCTCAGGACGTTCGCGAGGAGCGACGGCGCCGCGAGCCGCGGACGAGCAGGCAGGCCGCGGTTGCGGTACTCTCGCGCCACGGAGGTGCGCGATGCCCCCTCAGGTCACCCTCCTCTCCCACTCGCCTGACCCGCTCCGTTCCCTCTACCTGGCCTACCGGACCTGCTACTCGCAGCTCACGCCCCAGGAGATCGCCGCGCGCATCGAGGACGAGCGCATCCCGCGGCAGAAGATGGCGGAGTTCATCGAGGCGCGCCTGCAGACGGGGCACTCCTCGCCGCTGGAGCAGGTCTGGTTCGAGTTCCTCATCTCCGGCGTCTCCCGCGCCTTCTCGCACCAGTTCGTCCGCCACCGCGTCGGCATCTCGTTCGAGCAGCAGTCGCAGCGGTACGTGACGTACAGGGGCGGGCGCTTCCCCTACGTCACGCCCGAGTCCGTGGTCCGCGCCGGGAAGCAGGAGCTGTTCGACGACCTCATGCGGCGCATCGGTGAGGCGTACGAGGAGCTGGTGCAGGCCGGGGTGCCGGCCGAGGACGCCCGCTTCGTGCTTCCGAACGCGACGGCGACGAACTTCAAGGTGACGGTCAACTTCGCCGCGCTCCTCCACATCGCCGACCTGCGGCTCTGCACGCGGGCACAGTGGGAGTTCCGCCAGGTGGTGGCAAAGATGCGCGCCGAGGTGATGAAGGTGGAGCCGCTCCTGGGCCGCATGCTGCAGCCGAAGTGCGGCGAGCGGCGCATGGGGTACTGCGACGAGGATTACGAGGCGTGGGAAGCATGCCCGATCGGCCGCGTGCGCCCGCACAAGAGCGTCCTCTTCCGCATCCACGACCAGTACCGCCGCGGGGAGCTCCAGCCGCTGCGGGAGGAGGACTTCCAGCTCATCGAGAGCTTCGCTCCCGCCGAGGCCGCGGGGGCGAACCAGGGGTAAACGGCCAGCAAAATCTCCTCCGCCGGGTTCGTCCTCGGGATTTCCCTGCTTGCTTCGACGATCGGCCCCTCCTACGCTGAGGGCAAATTCCGGGCGACTGCCCAGAGGAGCATTCGATCGTGAGGTTCCGAGTCCTGGCTCTCACCGTCACCCTCGCCGCGCTCGCCGTCGCGGGAGGAGCGGCTTCTCAGGGCTTCGACCGGGCGACCGCTCAGGTGCCCCCTCCGCCTGTGCCCCCGGCCACGTTCTGGGGCAACGTGAGCGGTGTCCCGCAGGGGTGGCACGTGGTGGCACTGGTCGTCGACGGCTCGAAGACGACGACGTGCGGGTTCGGCCAGGTGACGACCTCCGGAAGCCAGACGGTATACGTGGTGGACGTCGTCGCCGATGCCCAGGTGAGCGGTTGCGGCGCTCCCGGTCGCACCGTGCGCTTCTACTTCGCTCCGCCGAGTGCGACCGGCGGCCGCCTGGCCAACGAGAGCGAGCCGTACCCGGGTGCCGGTCCGAAGCAGAAGGACCTCACGGCCGGTCCGCAGTTCGGCAACATCGCATTCGCGCCGATGACCACGCGGAACTGACGGGCGGACCGCCCGCTCACTCGAACCGATCCGGATAGAGGAGCCGCGCGAGCGTCCGCACCGCTTCGTCCACCGTCGGCCCCGGCGCCCGCACGAAGAGCCGCACGTCGAGCTCGAAGATCCGGCCCTCGCTCGCGGCCTGCACGCCCGCCCACTCCGGCGCCGTGCGGACCTCCTCGGCGAGCGTCCCCTCGCCGGCGGGAATGACGAGGACGACGTCCGGGTCCCGCAGGGTCGCGTCGTCCGGCGCGGTGACCACGTACCCGGGGAGCACCGAGCCGGGCGGCGCACCGGCCATCACGTTCTCGCCGCCGAGCAGCCGCACGAGGTCGCCCACGTACGTGTCCTCGGTGGCGGCGTACAGGTCGCGCTCCACGCCGGTGAGGATCAGCACGCGGGGAGCAGGCGCTCCCGCGACCCGCTCGCGCACCGCCTGCACGGCCGTCTCGATCCGCTCCCGCACCCCGGCGGCCGCCTCTGCGCGGCCCGTCGCGTCGCCGAGCAGCTCGAGCGCCCGCAGGACGTCCTCGTAGGAATCGACGGAGAGGAAGAACACGGGGTAGGGAAAGTCGTCGAGCTGGCGCTGCACGCCGCCGTGCACGGCCGCGTCGGCCACCACGATGTCCGGCTGCAGCTCCGCCACGGCGGCGAAGTCGGGGCGAATGCTCCGCCCGATGGCCGAGTCTCCTCCGTCAGGCGGCGCGTCCGAGGTGGCCGCTACGGGCGTGAGGCCGAGCGCCACGAGGAAGTCGTAGGCGCTCGGGCTGAGGGCGACCGCGCGCTCCACGCGCTCGGGAAGCCGGACCTCGCGGCCGACCATGTCGGTGACCGTGCGGGTGAGCGGCGCCGGCGGGGCCGTCGGCGCGATCGTCGGGGTCAGCGTGGGCCGGGGCGGGACGGGCGGCTCGGCCGTCCCGCACGCCGCCAGCACCACCGCCGCGAGCAAGAGCAGCGAGCCGAACGCGCGCCTCACCCGGCGCCCTCCCGTTCCAGCACGCGCCAGCGGAGGAGCAGGGAGCCTGCGGGTGTGCGCGCCGCCTCCGGAAGCGCGAGGAAGGCGCGCAGGTCGTCGGGCGTATCCAGATCGAGCGCGAGCTCGGGGATCCTCGCGCACACGATGCGGAAGCCGGCGGCGCGCGCCTCCTCCGCGTGCCGGCGGGCGCTGCCGGGTCCGTACCGCAGGGGGAAGCGTCCCGGAGGGCGGAGGAGCATCGCGTTCGTGCCGCCGTCGCGGCTGGGGACGAGGGTGGCCGACCGTGGCGGAGGGGCCGCTTCCACGAGCCGCGCGAGCGCGTCCCCCGAGGCGAGGGGGAGGTCGGCGTGCAGGATGAGCAGCTCGCGGCCGTCGAGCCGCGCGGCGGCCCGCTCGAGCTGCGCGTTCAGGCCCTGCACGTCGGGCGCTTCTTCCAGGACCGCCGCCCGCGCAGCGGCCTCCGCCGCCACGAGCGGGTCGCGGGTGAGCACGATCGCCTCCGCCCCGGCGTCGCGGATCGCCTGGAGGACGGTGGAGAGCGTGGTGAGCGCCAGCGCTCTCCGTTCGACCTCGGTGAGGACGCCTGCGAGTCGCCCCTTGGCGCTCCCGAGCGGGCTCACCGGCACGAGCACCCGCAGGGTCACGGCCGGCCCTCGCGCGCGGCTGCGAGCACGGCGCGGGCGAGGGCCGCCTTGGCGACGTCGTCCACCATGAGCGTGTTCGTCACCACGCACCGCATCCCGAGCTCCTCCACCGCGGGGCGGAGGGCTTCGTCCGCGCTGTCGATGACCATCACGTCGATGAGGCCGCGGTAGAGGCGGGCCACGCCGGCGGCGGAGACCTCGTGGCCGAGGGAGCGGAGCATCTTCGCCGCGGGGCCCTTCACCACCTCCCCGGCGATGATGGGGCTCACCGCGATGCGCACCGCCCGCGCCGCCCGCACGGCCTCGCGCACCCCCGGCACGGCGAGGATGGGCCCGATGCTCACGAAGGGGTTGCTCGGCGCGAAGACGATGAGGTCGGCCTCCGCGAGCGCCTCGAGGACCCCGGGTGCGGGACGGGCGGTCTCGGCACCGGCGAACCGCACGGCGCGCACCTCCGGCTCGAACCCTCGCCGCACCATGTACTCCTGGAAGGGGAGGACGCCCTCGGGCGTCTCCACCTGCGTCTCGATCCGCTCATCGGACATCGGCAGGATGCGGGCGCGGACGCCCCACGCGCGCGCGATGTCGGCGACCACGGCGTGCAGCGGCACGCCGCGCCGGAGCAGCTCGGTGCGGTGGAGCGCCGTGGCCAGGTCGCGGTCCCCGAGGTTGAACCAGCGCTCGTGGCCGTACCGCTGGAGCGCCTCCACCACGTGGAACGTGTCGCCGCGCAGCCCCCAGCCCGTCTCCGGGTTCACGGCGCCGGCGAGCGCGTAGATGACGATGTCGACGTCCGGGGACACGCGGAGGCCGAAGAAGTCGAGGTCGTCCCCCGTGTTCGAGATGACGACGGTCCGCTCGGGCGGGTGGACCTGCACGAGCCCTTGGAGGAACCGCGAGGCGCCCACTCCGCCCGCGAGCACGGCGACCAGGGGGGGTGCTTCCGTCATCCCGCGCCATTGTACGGGCGGCGCTCCGTTGCCCCACACGGGGGCCGCAGGGAAGATACCGGCGTGCTCGAGGCACTCGCGCAGCTGCGAACCGGTGCCCGCGCCCCCCTCCGGCCGCTGAAGCGGGCCTGGGAGCGGGTCGGGATGGTCCGCCTCTGGTGGGCGTACTGGACGGACGGCATCGACGGGGTATCGGTCGAGCTTCGCCGGCTGCGCGGCGCCCACGCCTCCGCCCTGCGGGCGTTCGGCGCCCAGGTGGCGCCGGATGCCGCCATCGCCGGCCCGCTCACGGTCGTGAACGCGCGCAAAGACTTCTCGAACCTCTCCATCGGGCCCGGCGCGCACGTGGGCCAGGAGGTGTTCCTCGACCTCGCGGACCGCGTCGTCATCGCCGAGCGAGCGACGGTATCGATGCGGTGCGTGATCGTCACGCACTTCGACGCCGGGCGGAGCCCCCTGGCCGAGCGCCGCCCCCGGCAGACCGGCGCGGTCGTCATCGAACGCGGCGCGTACGTCGGCGCCGGCGCCATCATCCTCCACGGCGTGACGGTCGGCGCCGGGGCCATCGTGGGAGCGGGGGCGGTGGTGCGCCGCGACGTCCCGCCGGGAACGATCGTGCCCGCGGGGAGCGTTTTCCCGGCCGACGCCGCTGGCTGAGGGCCGTCGTACCATGACAGCCGGTGGACGTTGCCAAGGGGAGCTTCATCGCCTTCGCCACCCGCATCGTCGCCATCCTCTTCCTGGCGGCCCTGAGCGCGGTGGCGGCGCGCACGCTGCCGGTGGCGGAGTTCGGCGCCTTTCGGACGGCCACGGTGGCCATCGGGGTGACGGCCGCCGTCGCGGGGAGCTTCTCCGTCTCCTTCGGGTACTTCGTGGCGAACCAGCGGCGCCCGGAAGCGGAGGTGGCTTCGAACGGGATGTTGCTGAGCGCGGCTGTGGGGCTCGTAGCGCTGCTGGCGACGGTTCCCGGAGCGCTTTGGCTCGACGGCGACCGGGCCCGCTACGCCCTCCTCGTCGGGCTCTCGATCTTTCCCATCGTGGCCCGCAGCGGCATCGGGGGCGTTTTCCTGGGCGCCAACCGCATCGTGCCGTACGTGTTCGCAGCGAACGGGTACGGGATCGTGGCGCTCCCGCTCTTCCTCCTCTGGGTGGTGCTCCCCGACCGCCGCACGGCCGCCGACGCGCTCGCCGCGTGGATCGCCGCCCAGTACGTAACCTTGGCGCTCCTGGCGCTTTGGGGGCGGCGCTGGTGGGGCTGGCTGGCGCGTCATCGGCCTGACGCAGCGCTCATGCGCCGCATGGTCTCGTACGGCGCCCTCACAGGCCTCGCCGGCGTGGTGAGCTTCCTGAACTACCGAATCGACCAGCTCCTCGTCGCCGGTCTCGACGGTGCGCGCGGGGCCGGCATCTACGCCACGGGCGTCACGGTGGCCGAGGGGCTCTGGATCTTCTCGAGCGCGGTGGCGGTGGCGACGTACGCCCCGATCGGGAGCCTCGACCGCCGCGCTTCCGCGGAGCTGGCGGCGCGGGCGGTGCGGCACACTCTCCTCGTCGCGAGCGCGATGGCGCTCCCGCTCCTGCTCCTCGCCGAGCCGCTTCTCGGGCTCGTCTTCGGCGGAACGTACCGGGAGGCGGCGTGGGCCTTGCGCATCCTGGTCGTGGCGACCCTCCTCTACGCCCCTCAAGGCATCGTTTCGAACTTCTACAGCGTCCAGCTCGGGCGGCCGAGCATCCCGCTCGCGCTGGCGGCGTCCTCCGCCCTTATCAACGTCGCCCTCAGTTTCCTCCTCATCCCTCGGCTCGGGTTCGTGGGGGGTGCCTGGGCGACGTTCGCGAGCTACGCGGCCGTGTCCGCGGCCTCCGTGCTCCTCTTCGCACGGCTCGGGGGCGTTCCCGCCTGGGAGCTCGTCCGGGTGAGACGGAGCGACCTGCGCAGCTACGGTGACCTCCTCGAGCGGGTGCGCCGTCGCCTCCCGTTCGTACGGGCGGCGCGGCCGGCAGCGGGATCATGAGGGCCCGCGTCGCGGTCGTCGGACTGCCGTACTTCGGGCGGAAGGCCGCGGCGGCGCTCCGCGCCGCCGGGCTCGACGCCCGCTTCGTGCCGAACCCCCGCGCCGGCCGCCCCGACCCGTTGGGGATCTGGCACCTCGCGCGGAGCGATGTCGTCTACGCCATCGGTGTGAGCGCCGCACGAGGGAGCCCGGCGGATCTCCTCGCTCGCGCCGGGAAGCGGCTCGTGCTCCACTGGGTCGGTTCGGACGTCCTGCACGCGCAGTCGGCGCACGCGGCGGGAAGACTGTCGCGCCGCATCGTCCGCGGCGCGCGCCACCTGGCGGACGCTCCCTGGCTGGCGGAGGAGCTGCGGGACCTCGGCATCAGCGCCGAGGTGCGTCCGCTTCCCGTGGAGATGGCGCTCGGCTCGGTCCTCCCCCTCCCGGAGCGCTTCGCCGCCCTCCTCTACCTGCCGGAGCGGCCCTCCGCAGGGTACGACGTCGGCGCCGCGTTCGAGCTCGTGCGGGCGCTCCCGGACGTGCCCTTCCTCCTCGTCGGCGGGTTCCGCCCGCCGGTTCCGCTGGCGAACGTCGAGGACATCGGGTACGCGGAGGACATGGCCTCCGTCTACGCGCGGGCGTCCGTCTACGTGCGGCTCATGCGCCACGACGGACTCGCCCACTCCGTGATCGAGGCGCTCAGTTTCGGCCGTTACGTGATCTGGTCGTACCCTCACCCCGGAGTGACGCACGTCCAGGGAGCGGAGGAGGCTGTGAGCGCGATCCGCGAGCTGCGCGAGGTGCGGGAGCCGAACCTTGCGGGCGCGGAGGCGGCGCGGGCTTACCGGGCCGAGGCCACGGTGCCTCCGATCGTCGAGATCCTGCGCGAGGCCGGAGCGCGGTGAGCGTCGCCGCCTGGGCCTCCCTCGAGGAGCCGCGGGCGCGGGTGGGGGCGTTCCTCACCCTGCTCGGCGCTGCGATCCTCTCCCCCAACATCCCGCTGCCGGAGCCCGCGCCGGCGGTCCGGCTGGAGCAGCTCCTCCTCGCTGCGCTTTTGCCGTCCTTCCTGCTCTTCCTCCGGCGGCACCCCGACGCCAGGCGGCGTACGGCCCTCGACTGGGCCTTCCTCGCCCTCGCCTGCGCCATCACCTTCACGCTCGCCTACGCGCCGCTCGCGGTGGAAGGCGCGTCCTTCTCGCTCCGCGACCCGTTCGAGGTGGCCCGCGTCGCCGAGTACTGGCTCCTCTACCGCTTCGCGCTCATCCTCCCTGCCGAGCTCCTGCCGCGGACGGCGACGGTGGCGCTGCTGGCGTCGGCGGCGCTGGCCGAGGCTGCCTTCGCCCTCGTCCAGTACCTGGAACCGCCCGGGTTCAACGAGACCGTGACGAGAATCTGGGCCGCCGCGCACCACCTGCGGGCCCTCGACCGTACGGGCCGAGCCGTGGGCACGGTGGGGAACGCGAACTACTTCGGCATGTTCTCGGCGCTCCTCCTCTTCGCCGGGCTCGCGGCCCTCGCGCTGCGCACCGGTCCTGCCCGGCTCCGGAGGCTGGCCGTCGCTGCGGTTCCTGCGGCCATCCTCTGCCTCGTCCTTTCACAGAGCCGGAGCGCCACCTTCGCGACCCTCTTCGGGCTCGGTGTCGGGCTCGCCGCCACGGTCGCGCTCGAGCGCCGTCGGGCTAGCTACGTGCGGCCCGCAGCGCTGGTCCTCGCCAGCGCCGCGCTGGCGATCGCCTTCGTGGAGCTCGTTCCGCCGGACTACGGGAGCTACCACGCGCGCTTCGCCCCGCAGGAGCTCACCGGCGGCTCCTCGACCTTGACCCGGATTTCCCGCTGGCGGGCCCTGTTCGCTGGCTTCTTCGAGAGCCGTCCCACCTTCTGCGAGACGGGAGAGATTCCGGGCCTGGAGCCTTCGCCCGGGCACGAACCGGCGGCGGAGCTCTCGAGCGGCGATGCGGACGTCCGCCGGCGCGCCGACGTGCGCCGCATCGCCCGTGCCGTGCTCGACTACTTCTGCCAGCACGGCCGGTGGCCGAGCGGCGTCCCGCTGGCCGAGGCGCTCGTCCCGGACTTCCTCCCCGAGCTCCCGCGGGACCCCGAGGGCGCGCCGTACCTCGCCTACGTCGCCAGCGGCGGGTTCCTCGTGGGAGCGGAGCTCGACGATCCGTCGTCCCCCGACGGTCCCGTCTACACCCTCGGCACCATCCCGAACATGGTGCGCAACCCGAGCTTCGAGTCCGCCGGCTCGGTGCCGGGGTGGGTCGCCGTCTCGGGGGCGTCCCTTCTCCCAACGCCGTCCGAGCGGCTCTTCGGGGAGCGAGCCGGCCTCCTCGAGGCGGCCGATGGAGGGCTCGTCTACCAGAGCGTCGTCTTTGCCTTCCCGCGCGTTCGCCCCTACACGGTCTCGCTCTGGGCAAAGTCCGCGGGCGGGCATCAGGTGCTGGAGCTGTACCTCGTCGCCGGGCTCGTCGACGGCTCCACCCTCGATCCGTTCGAGCGCGCCGTGTTCGAGGTGCCGGACGACGGCCGCTGGCACCGGGTCTGGCTCACGTTCGAGACGGGCGAGGTCCGCATGGACCGGCTCCAGATCGCGCTGCGGCCCGGCGGGGAGGCGCCGCTGCGCATCTTCCTCGACGGCGTAGCCTTGAACGAAGGGAGCTTCCCCGCCTCGTTCGCGACCGTCTCCGACGTCGACCCTGCCCGGCTCAATCCCCAGGAGCTGCCGACGTTCGCAGATTCTCCGCTGTTCGGCGTCGGTCCGCTGAAGGAGCTGCAGCTCGGGGCGGTGGACAACGAGTACGCGCTCTTCCTCGACCGGTACGGCCTCGTCGGGACCGTGGCGTACCTTGCGCTCTACCTTCTCGCGGGCCTGGCCGCGTGGCGCGCTGCGCGCGTCGACGCGGCGGGGCGGGCCCTCTCGCTCGCGCTGCTCGCCTTCCTGGCCGGCCTCTTCCTCTTCGACGTCGCTGCAGGGAGCTTCTACCATTTCCAGATCATGGCGGTCTTCTGGCTCTTGGTGGGCCTCGTCGCCAGGGGGGCCGAAGCCGCTCGCGCCCGGGGAGCGCCCGCGTGAGCACGGGAGCGGGGCGGGTTCCTCGCGTCGCGGTCCTCACGAGCGTCCATCCCCCGTTCGACCCGCGCATCTTCTACCGCGAGGCGGTTTCTGCGGCTGCCGCGGGCTTCGACGTCACCGTCTTCGCTCCCGGCGCGCCGCGCACCATCCGCGAGGGCGTGCGCGTGGAGCCGGTTCCCGTCCTCGGCCGGGGGCGCTGGGCGCGGCCCCTTCGCTGGCCGATCCTTTTCATGAAGGCGCTGCGGATGCGGGCCGACTTGTACCACTTCCACGACCCGGAGCTGCTGCCCTGGGGGCTCCTGCTGAAGTGGGTCACCCGCGGGCGCGTCGTGTACGACTCGCACGAGTACTTTCCCGAGAGCCTCGCGTCGAAGTACTGGATCCCGCGCCTGCTGCGCCGGCCGGCGGCGCGGCTCGCGGCGCTCGCGGAGCGGGAGATCGCCCGCCGGCTGGATGGCGTGGTGGCCGTGACCGAGGACATGGCGGAGCGGTTTCGCCGTATCCAGCCGAACACGGTGGCGGTGATGAACTTCCCCCCGGCACCGGAGGATGAGCTCCCGCCGTATGAGTCCCGGGAGGAGGCAGTCATCTACGCGGGGCTCATGAACCCCGAGCGCGGCATCACGATCGTGCCGGAGGTGGCGGAGGAGCTCTGCCGCCGCCGGCCGGGCGCCCGTCTCAGGCTGCTCGGCCGTCTCGACCGCTGGCCGGTTCTGCCAGGGCTCCCGGATCCCTCGGCCTGGTCGCGCATCGGCGTGGACGTCCTCGGAACGGTGCCCTTCCCGGAAGTGCGGGGGCACCTGCTGCGGGCACGGGTCGGCTGGCTGCCGCTGGACCCATCGGTGCCGAACGCGCGCCGCGCCTGGCCCATCAAGCTCGTCGAGTACATGGCTGCGGGCCTGCCCATCGTCGCCTCCGACCTGCCGGTCCCGGCGCGGGTGATCGGGGAGTACCGGTGCGGGATCGTGGTGCCGGGACTGGACGCCCGGGCGCACGCAGAGGCGCTTGCCTATCTCCTCGAGCACCAGGAGGAAGCGGCCGAGATGGGGCGCCGCGGCTTCGAGGCGGCGCGAATGAGGTTCTCTTGGGAGAAGGAGGCACAAAAATTACAGGCCCTTTACACTCGTCTCCTCACGTAAGGGGGTTCATTCATTGACCTTTTGACCTGGGGACATAGGATGCGACGCATGAAGATGATACGCAGCTTCGCCGTTTGGACCGTCCGCTTCGCCGCCGTCGGAGCCGTCGCCGCGTCCTTCCTCCTGCTGGGCGGCGACCGGCACGAGGGCCGAGCCCTCACGGGGTTCCCTTCGGGGAATGAGAACACGAGCGTCCTGGCGCAGAACGCCGGCACGCAGGCGGCGACGATCGCCATGGACATTTACACCCCGGGCGGCATGCTCGTCCCTGGAGCGACCCGGGTGGTCACGAACGTTGCTCCCGGCGGGAGCACGTGGTTCGCCCAGGCGCTGAACGAGGGCCTCGTCCAGGGGTTCCGCGGCGTGGGCGTCATCTCCAGCGACCAGCCGGTGAACGCGCTCCTCGTGCGCGACGTCCTGGACAAGAGCCGCTCCACGAACAACAAGTCGTACTCCATCGCCAGCGCCACCGGGCAGGGAGGTCACAAGCTCGCCCTGCCCATCGTCTTCAACGAGCTGCTGACGGCGCACTGGAACTCGCGCGTCACGGTGGCGAACACGGGAACGCAGACCGCCTGCATCCGGGTCACGTACTACCGCGTCACGAACCCGACGCCCATCGTGGACAACGGTCCCGGTGGGGGCGGGTGCACGCAAGGCTACCCGGTGCCCGCCGGCGGGCAGGTGGCATTCGGCCGTGAGCCGGGGCTGACGCGGTTCCCGACGTCTACCGACAACAACCAGATGGCGGCGGTGGTGGAGGTCCTGAACCCGAACGCGAACAACAAGGTCACCGCCATCGTCGACATCTACCGAAGCGACGGGAATCGCCTCCTCGGTTCCTACAACGGGCTCATCGACGAGGGCCCCGGCTCGACGACCGACGACGTGGGCACGAACGTGGTCGTGCCCATCACCTTGAAGAGCACCAGCGGGTTCTACACGGTCATCGGCATCATGAACGTGGACGGCACCCCCGCCGACGTCACGATCGAGTACTCCGGGCGCCTGAACGACGGAACCGGCCCGGTGCAGAACCGCACCGTCGTGCTCCCGAACGTCTCGAACGTCGCCTTCCATTCCACCTACTCGAGCGGTACGAACGTGGACCTCGGCTTCGTGGGCGCTGCGCGCGTGACCTCCTCGGCCCGCCTGGCGGTCATCGTCGTGCGCGGGAAGCTCACCGCGCCGGGGAGCGGCGTGAACGAGGCGATCTATGCGGCAGTGAACGGCGTCCCCGTCGACCGGGCGGCGACGAAGTGGAGCCTCCCGCTCATCTTCCGCCGCTTCGCCCCTGGGGCGCCGCCGAGCAAGGGGTACAACAGCTGGATCCAGGTGCAGGTGCCGGACGGCGGCAGCGCCCAGGTCACGCTCCGGTTCGTCGGCGACCCGGCACAGAGCTGCCCGGTGGGCCCGTACCAGTCGGTGCACACGGTCACGGGAAGCAAGGTCTTCTACATGAACCTGGACACGCCGGACAACGGCTTCGGCGGCGCGAACCCGAGCTGCTTCTTCGGCGGCGCCACCGTTACCGCAGACAGGCCGGTGATCGTCATCGGCCAGGTCGGCGCGGACAAGTTCCCGGGCGGGGACTCGGAGGCGCTCTACAACGCATTCCCGAACTGACCCCGGCGTCACGGGCCAGACTGTGAGCCTCGCCGGCTCGCCCTTCCCAGGGCGAGCCGGCTCGCTTTCTCCCGGCGCAGGCCGCGGGGCAAGCGGGGTCGCATGGGAGCGGCGCACGGGCGCTGCGTTGCCGCCACTTCGACGCCGCGGAAGCCGGCAAGAGAACGCTCCGCCGGTGCAACACCCCAACCGGTATGCTGATTAGGAGATGGCCGAGCAGTACGCAGCGACGGACCGGCGCACGGGGCTCGAGGTCACCGTCACCGGCGAGTTCCCGCCGCACCCCGAGGACCGCGTGCGCATCGCGCGCACCACCACCCTCTTCACCCGGCTGATGTCGACCATCCTCTCGACGCCGAACGAGTTCGAGCGGCGGCAGGGCTTCATCGCCGTCGAAACTCAGCTGGAGCTCGCCGACGCGCTCATCCGCGGCGACCTCGAGGAGGTGCAGCGGCTCCTCCGCCAGACGATGGAGCGGATGGGGATCACGCCGGAGCAGCTGGAGGAGATCGCCAGGCGGATCATGGAGCAGCTGGGCGGCTCCGAACCGCCCGACTTCTTCCGGCCGCCCGAGCCGTGAGCGCTACTCCCAGCCGGAGCGCGCGCCCCGGAACATCTCCAGGGGCCCGCTCGGCCAGTTGAAGCCGAGCTTCATCGCCGTGTCCACATCCTCCGGCGTTGCGATCCCCGCCTCGACGATCTTCCGCGCTTCGGCCACGGCGGCGAAGAAGATCCGGTTCGCCACGAACCCGTAGGTGCCGGGAGCGTCTTTCACGCGGATGCTCGTCTTCCCGATCCGCTTGCACAGCTCCTCCATCAGCGAGAGCACCTCGGGGCTCGTCTCTTCGGTGTAGACGAGCTCTACGAGCTTCATGATGTTCGCCGGGCTGAACCAGTGCATGCCGAGGAAGCGCTTCCGGCGCTCGGGCGACACCGCCTGGTTCAAGGAGGAGATGGCAAACCCGCTCGTGTTGGAGGCGAAGATCGCCTCCGGCTTCACGAGCCTGTCCATCTCCGCCCAGACCTGCTTCTTCAGCTCCTCGTCCTCGGGGATGGCCTCGATGACGAGATCGACGTCCTTGAGATCCTCCACGTTCGTGGTGAAGCGAACGCGTGAGAGGAACTCGTCGACCTGTTCCTGGCTGAACTTGCCGAGCTCGACGGCCCGCTTCCAGCCGAAGCGCCCTTCGAGCATGCGCTGCTTCGTCCGCGCCAGCGCCTCCTCGGAGATGTCCCGCACGATGACCTCGTACCCGGCCTGGGCGAACGTCATGGCGATGCCGGCGCCCATGACGCCGCCGCCGAGAATTCCCACCTTGCGGATGTCATCGACGTTCACGCGCTCTTCCCTCTCGATGCCGATTCGGGCCGATGGTACGCGCACACCTGCACGCCGACAAACATCAGAACGGCCGGATCTCCTTCGCGTAGTCCCTCCCCTTCTGCACGGTCACCCGCATGATGGCCCCGGCACGCGAGTCATCCTCGACGAGCTCCACGACCCCCTCCGCGACGAAGTCCGGGTCGAGGATGCCCCCGAGCAGCGCCGCCACCTCCCGCACCCGCTCCTCCCCTGCCTGGCGCACGAGCGGTGTGTCCGTATAAGAAGGGCAGATTGCGTTCACGCGGATGTTCCACTGCTCCCGCAGGTGGGCGAGGGAGCGGGTGAAGTTCACCACGCCCGCTTTCGCGGCCGCGTAGACGGGGTTGTTCGGCATCGGCAGGAGCCCGCCCATGGAAGCCGTGTTCACGATGACCCCGCCCCCGCGCGCCCGCATCGCCCGCACTGCCAGCCGCGTGGCGTCGATGACGGCCGTGAGGTCGATGGCGATCACGCGCTCGAACTCGCGCGTCTCGTCCTCGAACAGGTCCTGCCGCTCACCGATACCGGCGTTGTTGCAGACGATGTCGAGGCTACCGAACCGTTCGAGGGCGAAGGCGAACAGCCCCTCGAGGTCCTCGGTGCGGGTGACGTCGCAGCGCCGGAAGGCAGCCTGCGACCCCAGCTCGCCGACCATGCGGACGGTCTCCTCTCCCCCGGATTCATCGATGTCTCCGACGACGATGTTCGCGCCCCGGCGCGCGAGCGCGAGGCAGATCGAATGCCCGATCCCGGACGCTCCCCCCGAGACGACCGCCGTGCGGCCGCGGATCTCCATGGCTTCCTCCCTCGGTGTTCGTTGCACGAACTTCGGCGCCGCCTACGATACCAGGGCGAACGCCACGCCACGAGGAGCCCCGTGCCCGTCTACGCCGTCGGGGACAAGGTCCCCCGCATCCACCCCACCGCCTTCATCGCGCCGACCGCCACGGTGGTCGGCGACGTGGAGATCGGCCCCCGCGCGTCCGTCTGGTACGGGGCGGTCGTCCGCGGCGACACCTCCTTCGTGCGCATCGAGGAGGGGGCGAACGTGCAGGACGGGGCCGTCGTCCACAGCCGGGCCGGGCAGCCCACCATCATCGGCGCCGAAGCTTCGATTGCGCACAACTGTGTCGTCCACGGCGCCGTCATCGGCAAGCGGGCGCTCATCGCCAACGGCGCGATCATCCTCGACGGAGCAGAGGTGGGCGAGGGCGCCGTCGTGGCCGCGGGAGCGGTCGTCCCGCCCGGCTTCGTCGTCCCTGCGGGCACGATCGCGATGGGCGTACCCGCAGAGGTGAAGCGGCCCGTGGCGGGCACCGCCGCGGAGGAGTGGGTGCGGGAGAACCCGAAGCGGTACGCCTGGCTGGCGGAGCTCCATCGCGGGGGTGTGCGCGAGCTGCCGCCCGCGCCGGGCGGCGGCGAGGACCGCTCCTAGCCGGTTGGGCGCCGCGCGCAGGACGGGCGTGGGAGAGGCGCGTTAGATGCCGAGGAGCTCCACGGGGCGGCCGGTCCAGGGGCGGACCTCGCCGATGACGAGGGCCTCGGGAACAAGCCGGCGGACGTCGTCCGCTTCGTCCCGCCCGACGACGAGCACGAGGCCGATGCCCATGTTGAAGACCTCATACATCTCCTCTGGCGCGACTCCGCCCCGCCGCTGGATGAGCTCGAAGATGGGAAGGGGCCGCCATGCCCTCGTATCGACGACCGCCGTCAGGTCCTCAGGGAGGACACGCCGCAGGTTCTCGGGGAACCCTCCGCCGGTGATGTGCGCGATCCCGCGGACCCGATCGAGCACCGGCTCCACCTCGCGCAGGTAGGGGCGGTGCGTCCGCAGGAGGGCCTCGCCGAGGCTTTCCCCGCCCAGCTCGGGAGGGCGCGCCTCGAGCCGGCGCCGCGTCTCCTCGGGAGGCTCCCCGACGCCCACCCCGAGCACCCGCCGCGCGAGCGAGTAGCCGTTCGTGTGGAGCCCCGAGCTCGGAAGGCCGAGGAGGATGTCTCCCGCGCGGATCTGCCGCCCGTCGATGATCCGCTCCCGCTCGACGACCCCGACGATGAATCCCGCGAGGTCGAACTCCCCGGGGGCGTAGATGTCGGGCATGTCTGCGGTTTCGCCGCCGAGGAGCGCGCAGCCGACCTGCGCACAGGCGTCCGCGATCCCAGCGACGAGCGCCTCTTTCTGCTCGTTCGAGAGCCCACTCCCGGCGATGTAATCGAGGAAGAAGAGCGGCCTGGCCCCGCAGGTGAGGATGTCGTTGACCGAGTGTGCGACGATGTCCGGCCCGCACAGGTCGAGCCGCCCGGCGGCGAGCTGCAGGCGCACCTTCGTGCCGATCCCGTCGGCGCTCGCAGCGAGCACCGGTTCGCGATAGCCGCCGGGCACCCGGAAGAGGCCGCTGAAGGGACCGGCGTCGGCAAGCACCTCCGGCCGGCGCGTGCGAGCGAGGAGGCGGCCGAGGCCGCCGGCGAACCGTGCGCGCGCCTCGAGGTCCACGCCCGCCTGCGCGTACCTGCGCGCGGGCCGCGGCTCGTGGTCGCGCGCCTCGCTGCTCTGGCGGTCCGTCACGGGCGTCCGGCGCGGTTCAGGCTTTCCAGGGCGGCGAGCTCGCGCTGCTCGTCGGACGGAGGCTCGAGGTTCGCCATCTGCATCTGCACGTCGATCGGGTAGACGCCGGTGAAGCAGGCGTTGCAGAGCCGCTCGGCCGGCTGCCCGATGGCGCGCATGAGGCCTTCGAGGCTGAGGTACCCGAGGGAGTCGGCGCCGATGTGCTGCCGGATCTCCTCGACGGACTTGTTCGCGGCGATCAGCTCCCACTTCGTGGCCATGTCGACGCCGAAGAAGCAGGGCGAAACGATGGGCGGCGCCGTGATGCGCATGTGCACCTCGCGCGCTCCCGCCCGGCGGACGAGGTTCACGACCCGCGGCGTCGTCGTCCCCCGGACGATGCTGTCATCCACGATGACGACACGCTTGCCGGCGAGCACCTCGGTGAGGGCGTTGAACTTGAGGCTCACCCCCGCCTCGCGGATGCGCTGGTCGGGCTGGATGAACGTGCGCCCGACATACCGGTTCTTTACGAGCCCCTCGCGGAAGGGGATACCGCTCTCCCGCGCATAGCCGATGGCGGCGGGGATGGCGGAGTCGGGAACGCCGATGACGATGTCCGCATCGGCGGGGTGTTCGCGGGCGAGCTGGGCCCCCATCTCCTCCCGCACCGGATAGATGAGCCGCCCGGCCAGGTAGCTGTCCGGCCGGGCGAAGTAGATGTACTCGAAGGTGCAGAGCGCCTGGCGGGCTGCCGGCGCAACCGGGTAGTAGCTGCGCATCCCGGAAGCGTCGAACTGGATGACCTCGCCCGGCTCCACCTCCCGCTCCATCGGCACGCCGAGGTGCTCGAGCGCACACGACTCCGACGCCACCACCCACCCGTCGCCGAGGCGGCCGAAGCAGAGCGGCCGAACCCCGAGCGGGTCGCGCACGGCGAAGAGCGTATCGGGCGTCATGATCACGAGGCTGTAGGCGCCCTCCACCCGGCGCATCACGTAATGGAAGCGCTCCTCCCAGGTGAGCCCTGGCGCCAGCGCCAGCAGGTGCGCGATGAGCTCGGAATCCGTCGTCGTCTCGAAGACGACCCCTTGCGCTTCGAGGTCCTCTCGCAGCACGCGATAGTTGACGAGGTTCCCGTTGTGGGCGAGGGCGATCGGCCGCCCCGAGAGGGAGTCCGGGACGAGGATCGGCTGCGCGTTGCAAACGACCGAGCTCCCGGTGGTGCTGTACCGGGTATGGCCGATGGCGATGTGGCCGCGGAGGTAGGCGAGATCCTCCTCGTCGAAGACCTGCGAAACGAGCCCCATCCCGGTGCGGAGGGAGATGTGCTCCCCATCGCTCGTGGCGATGCCCGCGCTCTCCTGGCCGCGATGCTGGAGGGCGTATAGGCCGAAGAACGTCAGCCGCGCGACGTCCTCGCCCGGGGCATAGACACCGAAGATGCCACAGGCCTCGCGCGGCTCATCCTGAGGAGAACTCACTGCCGGCGGACGCCTCCCTTCGGCTGCACCACCAGTATAAGCGCAGGTCAGCCACACCGGCAGCGAACCGGCGAAGACCGGCCCGGCGGTGGCGGTCCCGGGAACCGGACGAAAAGATTGGGGATTTCCCCTACACAAGAGCGCCGGTCAGGGGTCCGACAACCAGGGAGGAAGGTGTTCTCCGGGAGGTTCGAGCTGAGCCGCCTGCATCCATCGAGGCTCGCGTTGTGCGGTGTCGTCGGCGTCGGTTTGGTGCTCGGCGTGCTCGCCGCGTACCTCATCTGGGCAGACCGCCAGATGGCGGGAGAGATTGAGCGGGCCCGGTACTACCAGCGGCTGCAGGGCGCCCTCGAAGAGGTAGCCGACCAGACGGACCGGGCCGAGCTCCTCGGTGTGGTTTTGTTCTTCGAGCCGACCGAGTCGCGCCTCGCCGCGTTCGAAAGCGCGGTGGGAGAGATCTACGCCCGCTACGACGAATCCCTCGCAGCAGCAACGCGCCGGGAAGATCACGAGCGCATCGCCGCCTTGTACGCGGTCCACCGGGACCTGGCAGACCGGTACCTGCAGGTCTCCCGCGCCGCCGTGCGCGGCGAGCCGCTCCCGCAGAACCTGCCGACGAGCGCGGAGTCGAGCGCCCTCCTGGAGCAGTTCGCCGCGCTCGTCGGGGAGTACCGCCAGCGTGCGGACGAGGCCGTGTCGGCGGTCTCCGCCACGCACAGCCGGATGCGTGTCGGCCAGGCGCTTTCCTACGCGATCGCCGCGCTCGCCGTCGCCGGCCTCGTGATGCTCGTCCGCGCCGCCGGCAAGCGGGAGGGCCGCATGACGGCAGAACTGGAATCCCTCCGCAGCCTCGCCGTGGCCGATCCGCTCACCGGCCTGGGCAACCTGCGCGCGCTGCAGACGTCTCTGGCCGAGGCGGCAGCGCCGCGCGAGGACGCGAGCGTCGAGCTCGTCCTGGCGATGGTCGACGTCGACCATCTGCGGGAGGTCAACGACCTTTTCGAACCGGGAGCAGGAGACCTCGCGCTGAAGACGGTAGCCGGGGTGCTTCGAAGTGGGGTTCGGCCCGGCCACCGCGTGTTCCGCGTCGGTGGGGACGAGTTCGCGATCCTCATGCCCGATACGTCACCCGCGTCGGCCCGCTTCCTCCTCGAACGCCTGCGCGCCGCCTGCGACAAGGAGCTCGACGGGACGACCGTGAGCATCGGCTTCGCGAGCCTCGACCCGGTCACGCGAGACACCTCGCTCCTCCAGGAGCAGGCGTACGCGGCCCTGGCGGAGGCCAAGCGGCGGGGCCGGAACCTCGTCTTCGGCTACGACGCCGGCACGGCGGGCCCGGTCACCGCCGCTGCGAAGGGAGCGGAGCTGCGCCGCCTGCTCAACCAGGGAGGCCTGCGGGCCGTGTTCCAGCCCATCTGGGAGCTCGGCTCCGGGCGGCTGCTCGCCTTCGAGGCGCTCACCCGCCTCCCGCCAGACTTCGACATCCGCGGCCCCTTCGAGGCGTTCGAAATCGCGGAGCGGATCGGGCGCGCCCACGAGCTCGACATGCACTGCCGGCACGCCATCATCGCCTCGGCGGGCAGCCTCCCGGACGGCATCGCCCTCTTCGTGAACGTGTCGCCGTACACCCTCAGCCACCAGCAGCCCTGCCCGTGCGTCGCCGACAAGGGCCCGTTCAACACGTGGGCGGACGCCCTCGCGGAAGAGTTCCGTTCCGGCGGGATCGAGCCGTCCTCCGTCGTCCTGGAGGTGACGGAGCGTTCGACAATCCCGGCGGAGTTCCTGGCCGCGCGCGTGCGGGAGCTCCGGGCGGCGGGGTTCCGCATCGCGCTGGACGACGTCGGGGCCGGCAACGCAGGGCTGGAGATGCTGAGGCTGCTTGAGGTGGATTACGTCAAGGTGGACCGGGGCGTGCTGCTCTCGGCCATGGAGAGCGCGAAGGGCCGGGCCGCGTTCGCCGCCATCGTCGCCTTCGCGGCCGTCTCGGGCGCCCGCGTCATCGCAGAAGGCGTCGAGGATGAAGCGATGCTCGAGCTCGTCCGGCGCGGTGGCCTGACGGACGGGCAGCGGAGCTTCGTGGTCCATGGCGTCCAGGGGTACCTGCTCGGGAAGCCCGGAGAGCTCGAGACCTGCCTCGCACAGCAGCGCCGCATCCAGGCGGCCTGACCAGGCCGTATCGCCCGAACCGCCCCGGCTCCCTACCATGCGGGGCGATCGTGAAGAAAGCTCCGCGCATCCTCATCCTCACGCGGGGGAACGTCGGACCGCACATGTCGGCGCCCGGCATCCGGGCGTCCGCACAGGCGCGCGTGCTCGCCGAGCAGATCCCGCGAGCGCGGGTCACCCTCGCGGGCCAGAACGAGGACGCGAGCGGCCCGCGGGAAGCTCCCTACCGGGTGGTCTCGTGGAACGCGCGCAACGTCGTGCGTCTCGTCGCCGAGCACGACATCGTCATCAGCTCCGGCCTCCCTCCGCACATCCTCCCGTTCTTTTTCCAGAAGCGGTTCGTGGCCGATCTCTTCTCCCAGTACGCGATGGAGTGGATGGAGGTCGGCCTGCAGCACTACCGAGGTTTCGGGCGGAGGGCGTGGGCGGAGCGCACGCGCGCCTGGCTGGCGATGCAGCTGACCGCCGCCGACTTCGTCATCTGCAACAACGAGCGCCAGCGGGACTCGTACCTGGGGACGATGTTCTCCCTTGGGCTTGTGTCCCCGCGCGTGTACCGTGCAGACCCTACGTTGCGCCGGCTCATCGACGCGGCCCCGCACGGCATCCGGCCTGAGGCGCCCCGCTGGGAGGCGCCGCGGGTCCTGCGGGGAAGGCATCCCGGCTTCCGGGAGAGGGACACGATCCTGATCTGGAACGGCGGCATCATCCAGTGGTACGACCCCGCCGTCGTCCTCGAGGCCCTCCGCCGCATCGGCCGCGACGACATCAAGCTCCTCTTCCTCGGCGCGAGTTACCCCGGCATCGGCGACCTCGGCAAGGGTCCCCGCTTCCAGGACGCGAAGGCGATCGCGGCGGCGAACGGCCAGCTGAACCGCACCGTCTTCTTCGAGGAGGGATGGGTCTCTCATGAGGAAGCGGCCCAGTACGTCCTCGAAGCGGACATCGGCATCTGCACGTACTGGGACAACCTCGAGACCCGGTACGCCCACCGTACCCGGTTCCTCGACCTCATCTGGGCGGAGCGCCCCTTCATCTGCACGCACGGCGACATCCTCGCCGAGGAGGTCGAGCGCCGCGGGTGGGGCATCGTGGTCCCCCAGGGTGACGCGGACGCTGTCGCCCGCGCCATCCTGCGCCTCGCCGACGACAAGGCCTTCTGGGAGCGATGCCGGCGGAACCTGGCCGCGGCACGGGCGGAGCTGCAGTGGGAAGTCACCCAGCGGCCGCTGATCGCCTTCTGCCGGGGCGATTGGGCACCGGTCTCGCCGAAGTGGGAGCGGTTCCCGGGGCTCGTCCAGCGAACGGCGGCGTACCTTGCGCGCCGTGAGGTGTACCGATGGGCAACGCGCGCCTAGCCCGTTCGGTCCTCGTCATCAGCCGTGGGGCTGTGGGCCCGCGCATGGCCAGCCCCGGCATCCGCGCCTACCAGATCGCAGGGGCGCTCGCCCGCCGCCTGCCCCGCCTGCGTGTGACCCTGGCGCGCCCGGCGGGGCACGACCCGGTCGCGCCGCCGGCGCCGGGGGTTCGCGTCGTGGATTACCGGTCGAACACCGAGCTGCTCCGCCTCGCCTGGAGGCACGACATCTCCATCGCCCGCAACTTCCCGCCCCACTTCCTGGCGCTCGCGGGCCGTCGTCTCCTCGCCCTCGACGCCTATACGCCCCTCCAGATCGAGTGGATGGAGCTGGCGCACCGGAACCTGCCGCCCCGGTGGCGGCGGCTCTGGATGGCCAGCAACCGCTTCTACCTGAACTTCCAGCTCGCGCTCGCCGATTACATCTTCTGTGCCGACGAGCGGCAGCGGGACCTCTGGATCGGAATGCTCGTCGGCCTCGGCCTCCTCCCGGCGGAAGTGTACGAGCGCGACCCGTCCCTCCGCCGCCTCGTGGGGGTGGTGCCGTACGGGGTCGACCCGCGACCGTTCGCTCCCAAGGGCCCGGCGATGCGCGGCGTGCTTCCCGGCATCGGCCCTCACGACCGGGTCGTGCTCTGGCACGGGACGGTGGCGGACTGGAACGACCCGGTCACCGCCGTGCGCGCCTTCACGCTCTTGCACGAGCGGCGGCCGGGCGTGCACCTCGTCTTCATGGGGGTCGACCATCCCGACTACGTCTTCGGCCCCGACGCGGGGCAGCTGCGCGCAGCGGTCGAGCTCGCCCGGCGGGAGGGGCTCGAGGGAAAGACCGTGCACTTCCTCTCCGGATGGGTCCCGTATGACCGCATCGATGACTACCTGGGCGAAGCGGACCTCAGCCTCTGTCTGGGATTCGAGAACGTCGAGTCGCGGTTCGCGTTCCGCACGCGGTTCGTCGATGCCTTCCGCGCCGGGCTGCCTCTCGTCTGCACGCGCGGGGACGTCCTGGCCGAGCGGGTGGAGCGGGAGCCACTCGGGCTCACGGTGCCGGAGCGGGACCCGGCCGCCGTCGCCGCCGCAATCGAGCGCCTGCTAGACGACGAGGCGCTGCGGGCGGCGTGCCGCGCGAACCTCGCACAGGTCGCTGGAGAGCTGAGCTGGGATCGGGTGGTGGAGCCGCTCGTGGCGCTCTGCGAGCGAGCCGAGTCCATCGCGGCGCCGCTCGGGCGTCGCCGGCGGGACGCGGCAGCGCGCGCGCTTGCCTACTACGCGCTCAAGCGGCTGAACCGGGCGGGTCCGCCGCCGCGCTGAGCGTCCTTTCACCTCCTTTCGGCGCTTGCTACGATTCGAATGGTCGGGGTGTAGCTCAGCTTGGCCAGAGCGCTGCGTTCGGGACGCAGAGGTCCCCAGTTCAAATCTGGGCACCCCGACCAGTTTTCGTGTCCCCGACGAGCCGGAGGCGGGCGGTGAAGGTCGGCATCGTCGGTGCGGGTCAGGTCGGCTCCGCAGCTGCGTACGCGCTCATCCTCCAGGGTGTGGCGAGCGAAGTCGCGCTCGTCGATGTGGATGAGGGACGAGCCGCGGCCCACGCCGAAGACCTGCTGCACGCGACGCCCTTCGGGGGCCAGGCGAAGGTGCACGCCGCGGAATACGCAGGGCTCATCGGTTGCGATGTCGTCGTCCTCGCCTGCGGCGTGGCGCAGCGCCCCGGGGAGACGCGGCTGCAGCTCTTGGACCGCAACGCTGCCGTGTTCCGCGAGGTGCTGCCGCGCGTCCGCGCGCACGCGCCCGGAGCACTCTTGCTCGTGGTCACGAATCCGGTCGACATCATGACCCAGGTGGCGGTCGTGGAGAGCGGCTTGCCGCCGGAGCGCGTCATCGGCTCCGGGACCATCCTCGACACGGCGCGCTTTCGGGCCCTGCTGGGAGAGCACCTCGGCATTGCTCCCCAGTCGGTCCACGCCTACGTGCTGGGAGAGCACGGCGATTCGGAGGTGCTCGTGTGGTCGAGCGCCCTGGCGGGCGGGGTGCCAATCGCCTCCGTCGCCGACCAGCTCGGCCGGCCGCTCACTCCCGCCGTTCGCGACCGCATCGACGACGGCGTTCGCCGCGCTGCCTACCGCATCATCGCCGGGAAGGGAGCCACCTGCTGGGGCATCGGCGCGGCGGTGGCGCGGATCGTGCGGGCGATTCGGGACGACGAGGGCGCGGTCCTCACGCTCTCCGCCCTCACCCCGGAGGTCCTTGGAGTCCGGGAGGTCTGCCTCTCGCTGCCGCGCATCATCGGCCGCGAGGGCATCGTGGAGACGCTTGAGCCGCCGCTCGACGCCGAGGAGGCGGAGGCCCTGCGACGGAGCGCGAGCCTCCTCCGCAAGACGTGGGACGAGCTCCGGTCCGCGGGCGCGCCCCGCTGAGCGCCGCTCTCATCGTCTTCTCATCGCTCCCTGCTGCAATACTCGCGGTATGCACATCTTGCTGGTCGAGGACGAGCTGCGGCTGGCGACGGCCATCAGGCGTGTCCTGCAGGAGGAAGGGCACGTGGTCGACCACGTGGCCGACGGAGCCGAGGCGCTCACGCAGGCGCTGATGGAGGAGTACGACGCCATCATCCTGGACGTGATGCTGCCGTCGATGGACGGTTTCGCCATCGCGCGCGAGCTCAGGTCACGCGGCTCGAAGGTCCCCATCCTCATGCTCACCGCGCGGGACAGCGTGCGGGACCGCGTGGCCGGCCTGGATGCCGGGGCGGACGATTACCTCACGAAGCCCTTCGCGATGTCGGAGCTGCTCGCACGGCTGCGGGCGCTCGACCGCCGCGCGCGGATGGCCGGCCCCGACGCGCACATCCTCCGCGTGGGCGACCTCGAGCTCGACCTCAAGGCGAGGGAGGCGCGCCGCCAGGGGCGCCGCATCGAGCTGACGCCGAAGGAGTTCGCGCTCCTCGAGGCGCTCATGCGCCACCCGGGCCAGGTCCTCACCCGCTCGCAGCTCCTCGACCTCGTGTGGAACTACGACGCCGTCATCGAGTCCAACGTCGTCGACACCTACATCCACTACCTTCGCACGAAGATCGACAAGGATTTCGAGCCGAAGCTCATCCGCACCGTGCGCGGCGCCGGGTACGCCATCCGCGACGAACGTGTTTAGAGCCGCCCGTCTCCGCCTGACCGCCTACTACACCGGCACGCTCGCGGCGATCTTGCTCGTGCTCGGCGCGGGCCTCTATGCGCTCATCGCCCGCGCCATCGACCGGGAGATCGACCAGTCGCTCGATCTTGCCTTGGCCAACCTCGTGCGCACGCCGGCGCGAGAGCTCGTCGAGCGCGGCCTTCCGGCCGGTCGTCGCTTCAGCGCGGCCCCGATCGAATTCGTCCTCTCCACCGACGTCTTCTACGTGCTCGTGAGCGAGGACGGCCGCGCCATCGCGAACCCGAGCCGGGTGGACGTGGATGACTTCCCCCTGGAGGAGCTCGCCAGCGGTCCGGGGCCCGTGACGATGAGCTTCCATGCCGGCGACGAGCACCTGCGCGTCAAGGCCGTCACCCGATCGACGCCGTTCGGCGAGGTGACCTTCATCGCCGGACGCTCGCTGGAGTCGCGGGATTACCAGCTGCGCACCCTCGCGCTGCTCTTTGCGGGGGCCGGCGGAGCGAGCCTGCTCCTCGCAGCGGCGGGCGGCTTCTGGCTTGCAGGGCGGGCGCTCGTGCCCATCAAGCGCACGCTGGAGGCCCAGCGGCGCTTCATCTCCGACGCCTCGCACGAGCTCCGCACGCCCACCGCCGTCATCCGCTCCAACGCGGAGCTTCTCCTTCGCCACCCGGAGCAAACGATCGAGGAGAACGCGGACCACGTGGCCGCCATCGTCGACGAGGCGGGCCAGCTCGGACGGCTGGTCGAGGACCTCCTCACCCTGGCACGGGCGGACGAGGACCGGCTGCCGCTCCAGCCCGAGGACTTCTCCCCGAGAGAGCTCGTGGAGGAGCTGGTGCGCGACTACGCCCTGCTCGCCGAGGCGCGCGACCTGCGCCTCGAGTGGGACGCAAGCAGCGGGACCCTCGTCGCCGACCGGCAGCGCGTCCGCCAGGTGCTCCGCATCCTCCTGGACAACGCCCTCAAGTACACCCCCTCCGGCGGGCGCGTGCGCGTAGAGGCGCGTGACCGGGGCGGCCGCTGGCAGTTCGCCGTCGAGGACAGCGGGCCGGGCGTGCCCCCGGAGCTCCGCGAGCGCGTCTTCGAACGCTTCTTCCGCGGTCCCGAGGCGCGCGCACAGCCCGGCAGCGGGCTCGGGCTCGCCATCGCCAGGAGCATCGTCGAAGCGCACGGAGGGCGCCTTCTGGTGCGGGATTCGGCATTGGGCGGCGCGCGGTTCGAGGCCGTCTTCCCGGCTCGGAAGTTGGCGGCGAGAAGCTGAACCGGTATGGTGCGCGCCTGACGCGATTCGTCACCTTTGAAAGGAGCCCCCCTTTGCAAGCAGCGAGCGAAGCAAATTTCGTTCAGTGGTATACGACCGTCTGAAAGCGGGCGACGCTCTTCGAGGGCCGTTTCGGACGCCCCGAGTTCTGGTGGTTCGTCCTCGGCCAGATCGGCGTTGCCTTCATCTTATTCGTCCTCAGCCAGGTCTCGGGAATCTTCTTCTGGCTGGAGATCCTCTGGTGGGTGGCGAGCCTGCTCCCGGGAATCGCGGTCACGGCCCGGCGGCTGCATGACATCGGCATGAGCGGGTGGCTCCAGCTGATCGCGATCGTGCCGATCCTCGGCGGCCTCGCCCTCCTCGTCCTGTGCGCCATTCCCTCGCAGGCGGGCAGCAACCGGTACGGGGACGCGCCGCTCCCACCGCTCGCCTGACCCCCGGCCCCTGATCGACCGGGCGCGTGACAGCGCCCGGTAAAGATTGGACGGTTCTCATCAACCTCTCAGGTTGCGCTGACACGCTGGCTCTACGGTCGAGCATGCCGGGAACGTCCCGGACGACGACCAAAGGAGGCGAGATGCCACAGACACGAGAGTCAGCCCGAACGCGTCAACAGGAGGTGAGAGGATGAGGACCCATCGCAGAGTGCGCGCAATTGCCCTCGCGCTCGTCGCTGCCCTCGCGGCGGTGGCCGTGGCCGGCGGCATCATCACCGTGGCAGCGCAAACGAACGATGACCCGAAGCAGGCGTACCTGGAGAGCCTGGCCGGCCGCCTCGGGGTGGACGTCGAGACGCTCGAGCAAGCCATCCGCGACACGAACCTGGAGCAAGTGGACCGGCTGCTCGAAAACGGCGTCATCACGGAGGAGCAAGCCCAGACCCTGCGAGAGCGGATTGAGAACTCCGACTCCGTCTGGTTCGGCGTGAGTCCCCATGCCCGCGGCCGCTTCGACGGTGTCGGGTTCTGCGGAGTCCCCGGCGAGGAGCTGGCGACATTCCTTGGGACCGACGTCGCGACGCTCCGGGAGGAGCTCGCGAGCGGTATGACGCTAGCCGAGGTCGCCGAAGCGCACGGGAAGACGCGCGATGAGCTGAAGACGTTCCTCACCGAGCAGTTCCAGGAGAAGCTGGACGAGGCGGTGGCCAACGGCCGCCTCACCGAGGAGGAGGCTCAGGAGAAGCTCGAGGCGTTCACCTCGAACCTCGACGCGCTCATCGACGGGGAGCTCCCCGGCAAGCCGGCGTTCGGCCGCCACCGCGGACCATGGTGGGGCGCGCCGGAGGACGAGGAGAGCTCAGGCGACGAGGCCACCAGCGAGGCGAGCCTCCAGTACTAACCTGCGCGACGGCTCCGAGCGTCGACGGGCCTGGGAGCGAATCCCAGGCCCGTCCGTTCGTCCCCTCCGCGAGGGGCCGTTCGGCGGCCAGCTGCGGGCTGGTCCTTCGTACACTGGAATTCGGAATCCATCGAACAACGGACCGGAGAGGAGGTGAGCGATGGCAGAGCGAGGCCTGGAAGGCATCGACGAGACGGTACATCTCACCTATCGCTGGATCGACGAGATCGCGAAGCGGATGGGCAGCGACCGCCACCACGCGTTCCAAGCGCTTCGCGCCTTCCTCCAGCTCCTGCGCGACCACCTGAAAGTGGACGAGGCTGCCCAGCTGGCCGCGCAGCTGCCGCTCCTGCTGCGCGGCGCCTTCTATGAGGGTTGGGATCCGGGCCACGACCTCCTGCACGAGCGGGGAGGCGATGAGTTCGTGCAGCGGTTCATGGAGCGCTGCCCGGTGAAGACCATCGACCCTCACAAGGCGCTGCCGGCCGTCTGGGCGGTTCTCAAGGAGCACGTCAGTGCCGGGGAAGTGGAGGACGTCTTCCAGTCCCTCCCGAAAGGGGTGCGCGAGGTCCTGGAACCCGCAGCCTGACGCGAGATCTGCGAGAAGAACGGGAGGCCGGGCCTCGCGCCCGGCCTCCCCTGCTTGCGTCGCGCGGGACCTCAGCTCTTCGGCGTGATGCGGATCGTGCGAGGCTTCGTCTCCTCCTTGCGCGGCAGGCGGATCGTGAGGATCCCGTTCGCGAACTCCGCGCTGATGCGCTCGCGGTCGACGTCCGGCGGAAGTCGCAGCGAGCGCTGGAAGGCGCCCCAGCGGATCTCGCGGCGGAGGTACTGGTCCTCCTTCACCTCCTGCTCCTGCTTGGACTCGCCGCGGATGCGCAGGACGTCTTCCTCGACCGTGATCTCCACGTCCTCGGGCTTCGCTCCTGGGACGGCGGCCTGGACCACGTACCCCTTGTCGTCCTGCCAGACGTCGATGGCCATCGCTCCAGCGACGTCACGGACTTCGGGAAGGCCCCCCAGGAGCTGCTGCACCCGCTGACGCCACGCCTCAAGTTCCTGGAACGGATCCCACACGGTGATCTCGGGTGCCATCGTCCACCTCCTCATGGAATGTCCGCATGATAATACGCCCGCGCTCGCGAGCATACGAACGGCCAGAAGGGGACGTGAGGGTGAGACGATCGGCCCGATCACGGCGCCGCGTTGCGTCGCGCGCGGTTGACGTATGACGATGGAGACGATGACCGAGCTCCAGCTCTCGCCGAACGCGCTCAAGGTCCTCGAGCACCGTTACCTGCGGAAGGACGCCTCCGGCCGCGTCGTCGAGACGCCGGAGCAGCTCTTCCGGCGGGTGGCGGCGGCCGTCGCCCTCGCGGAGGAGCGCTTCGCTCCGGAGGAGCGCTCGCGGTGGGAGGGGCGGTTCTACGAGGCCATGGCCGGGCGCTGGTTCCTCCCAAACTCCCCAACGCTCATGAACGCGGGCACCGCCATAGGGCAGCTCTCGGCCTGCTTCGTCCTCCCGGTTCCGGACAGCATCCCGGGGATCTTCGGCGCCTTGACGGAAATGGCGCTCATCCACCAGACGGGAGGGGGCACGGGCTTTTCCTTCTCCCGCCTCCGTCCTGCGGGCGACATCGTCGCGGAGACGGGGGGCGTCGCCTCGGGCCCGGTCTCGTTCATGCGCGTCTTCGACGTCGCCACCGACGTCATCAAGCAGGGCGGGAGGCGGCGCGGGGCGAACATGGGCGTGCTGGCGGTGGAGCATCCGGACATCGAGGCGTTCGTCACCGTCAAGGACGACCGCAGCGCGATGACGAACTTCAACCTCTCGGTCGGTATCCGCGACGCGTTCATGGAGGCGGTCGACGCCGGCCGCACGTGGCCGCTGGTCAACCCGCGGACGGGGGAGACGGTGCGTCACGTGGAGGCGGCCGCACTCTGGGAGCTGATCTGCGCCGCCGCCTGGCGGAACGGAGATCCCGGCCTCCTCTTCCTCGACGAGGTCAACCGGCACAATCCCACCCCCGCCGTGGGCATCATCGAGGCGACGAACCCCTGCGGCGAACAGCCGCTCCTGCCGTACGAATCCTGCAACCTCGGCTCGATCAACCTCGCCCGCCTCGCAGAGGGGGGCGTGTTCGATTGGGAGCATCTCGACGAGCTCGTGCGCCTCGCGGTCCGCTTCCTCGACGACGTCATCGAGGTGAACCGCTTCCCGGTGCCGGCGATCGCCGAGATGACGAAGGCGAACCGGAAGATCGGGCTGGGCGTCATGGGGTTCGCGGAGGCGCTGATCGAGCTCGGCATCCCCTACGACAGCGACGATGCCGTCCGGTTCGCCGAGGAGCTCATGAGCCGTATCGAGACCGTCGGGCACGCGGCCTCCGCCGAGCTCGCCCGCCATCGCGGCCCATTCCCGAACTTCGAGCGCAGCGTCTGGAAGGAGCGCGGGAGCCCGCCGCTCCGGAACGCGACCGTCACCACCGTCGCGCCGACCGGAACGATCAGCATCATCGCCGACACGTCGAGCGGCATCGAGCCGCTCTTCGCCCTCGCCTACCACCGGACCGTGCTCGACGGCCAGGAGCTTCCCGAGGTGAACAAGCTGTTCGTGCGTGCACTCGAGCGAGAGGGGCTGCCTGTGGACCAGATCCTCGAACAGGTGCGCTGCACCGGCTCCGTTCGCTCGCTCCCCAGCGTGCCTGAGCACCTCCGCCGCCTCTTCCCGGTTGCGCTGGACCTTCCGCCGGAGGTGCACATCCGTATCCAGGCGGCGTTCCAGCGCCACACCGACAACGCCGTTTCGAAGACGATCAACCTCCCCGCCGACGCCACCGTCGATGACGTGCGCAGGGCCTTTCGGCTCGCCTTCGAGCTGCACTGCAAGGGGATCACCGTTTTCCGCTACGGCTGCCGCGGAGAGCAGGTGCTCGAGCTCGGGAAGGTCCCCTCCTTCGTGGCGACGGGCCGGGCGGTGGCGCACGCCGAATTTGCGGGCGAGTGCCGGATCTGCTCCACCTAGACTCCGTCGCTCCGCCCTTGGCAGAACGAGAGGCGCCATGGCAGGGTAGCGTTCGTCACGCCAACAGGAGGAGGAGCTTCTTTGGTGAGCGAACAGAGCGATGGCCCGCTGACGACCGATGAGCTGATCGACCGGCTGCGGCACGGGAGCGCCCCGGAGCGAGCGCGTGCCTGTCGCGAGCTCGCGGCCCAGCCGGACCCTGCCGCCGTCCCGGCCCTGGTCGACGCGCTCGAGGATGAAGACGGCGGCGTCCGCTGGCTGGCAGCCGTGGCGCTCATCGCCCACCGCGATGCGGCCGTGATCCCGATCCTGGAGCGGCTCATCGAGCGCGCCGATTCGCCCTGGTTCCGCGAGGGCGCTCACCACGTCCTGCAAGCGCTCGTCACCCCCGAGACCAGCCCCGTCGTCGAAGCGCTGGAGAGCAGGTTCCCCGAAGAGGCAGTCCCCGTCGCCGCCAACGAAGCGTTGGCGAAGCTTCACGGCCGCGGCGTCTGAGCTTCCTCCTCAGCCTGTCTGGAGCTCCGCCAGCCGGCGCTCCAGCTCGGCGAGGCGGCGCCGCTGCTCCCGCTGTTCCTGGAATCGCTCGGTAATGTCGCGAACGTGGGCGAGCGCGCCGAGTGCCCGGCCATCGCGAATGACGATGCTGAAGCTCAGCTCGACGTAGAGGACGGTGCCATCCTTCCGGTGCGAGCGGGTCGGCATGTGCCGGCCTTCGTACTTCGTCCGGCCGGCCTCCATGGCCGCGCGGTACCCTCGCCAATGCGCTTCCCGGAACTGCTCCGGGATGATGATGTCGAGCGAAGCTCCCACGGCTTCCGAGGCGGAATAGCCGAAGATGCGCTCGGCCGCGGCGTTCCAACCGCGGATGACGCCATCCTGGTCGGCGAAGATGATTCCGTCCGGCGCTTGTTCGAAAAGAAGGGGAGCCTCTTCGGGCCCGATGCCGACCCCACTCATGCTCGTTCCCTCCCGAGGGCGTCAGGCGGAGCGTGCCCGACCAGCGCGCGGATGTCCAGCGAGCTTACCGTTGGAGCTCGCGGATGTCGGCATCCTTTCCCGCCACGATCCAGACGTCGCCCGGCTGCACGATCTCGTCGAGGGGAGGGTTGAAGCTCACCTGGTCGTTGCGGATGCGGGCCACGAGGAAGACCTTGTACCGCCGCCCGATGTCCAGGTCTTCCAGCGTGTGACCGTGCGCGCTCACGGGCGCCTTCACGCGAGCGAGGCCGTAGTCGCCGGCGAGCGACATGTAGTCGCTCACCGTTCGCGCCCCAAGCGTGTGGGCGAGACGCACTGCCGCCTCCTTCTCCGGGTTGACGACGACGTCCGCGCCGGCGAGCTCCAGCGCACGGGTGTGCTCCTCGTCGCGCGCTTTCGCCACCACGTGCCGGTGACGCAACCGCTGCTTGAGGGTGAGCGTGACGAGCACGCTCGTGGCGACGTCGTTCCCGATCGCCACCACGACGGAGTCGTAGCTGTGCAACCCGAGCGACTCCAGGAAATCCACGTCCGTGACGTTGCCGCGGGCGGCGAGAAAGACTTCCTCGACGACGTCGTTCACCCGCTCCTCGTCCTTGTCGACCGCGAGGACCTGCACGCCGAGCCGTACGAGCTCCCTCGCCAGCTGCGTTCCGAAGCGGCCCAAGCCGAGGATGGCGACGTCCATTCAGCGACCTACCCGAGGCGAATGCTATCTTCCGGCAGCACGTAGATCGAACGAGCTCTCCGCCTGGTCATCTCGAGCACCATGACAAGGGGCCCGAACCGCCCGAACAGCATCCCGACGACGAGGATCACCTTCCCGGCGGTGCCGACGAGGGGCGTGATACCTGTGGAAAGCCCCACCGTCCCCATAGCGCTCTGTACTTCGAACATCGTGGCGAGCGGGCTGAAGTCGGTCGTTGCCATGAGCGCCACGGTGAGGGCGAAGAACACGAGCAGGAAGGTGAGCACGATCGCGAGTGCCTGGAGGATGACCGCCTGCGGCACGCGACGCCCGAACGCGACGACCTCCGCGCGCCCCCGGAGCACGGACCAGATGCCGGCGAGGATGATGCCGAACGTCCCGACCTTGATGCCGCCGGCGGTCGAGCCTGCCGCTCCTCCGATGAACATCAGCCCGAGCAGGAAAAAGAGCGTCTCATCGCTGGCGCGCCCGATGTCGATGGCGGAGAAGCCGGCGGTGCGGGGCGTCACGCTCTGGAAGAACGCGACGTCCAGCCGGTGGGCGACCGGAAGCCCGCCCAGGGTCGCTTCGTTCGACCACTCCGCAGCGGCGATGTAGACGAACCCGAGCAGGAGCAGGAACAGCGAGACCGCGAACACCAGCCGCGAGTCCAGGTTCAGGCGCCGCCAGGACCGCCGGCTGGCGGCCACGAGCACCGGGACGGCACCGAGACCCCCGGCGACGATGAGCACCGCGTGCGGAAGGAGGACGTACGGCTTCGTCGCGTAGGCGAGAAGGTCGTTCCCGGTGACGTTGAACCCGGCGTTGTTGAAGGCTGAGAGCGCGTGGAAGAAGCCCCACCAGAGGCTGCGGAGGAACGGCTCGCCGGCCAGCGTGAAGGCCGCGATGAGGACGGCCGCACCCGCCAGCTCCCAGGCAAGCGCATAGACCACGACGCGGCGCACGAACGGAAGCGTCTCGGCCATCGTCGGGGCCCCGTAGTACAGCCGCAGCATGTACTGGTCGCGGACGCCGAGCCGGCCGCCGAGCAGCCACAGCACGAGGCTCGCCCCCGCCATGTACCCGAGGCCGCCGATCTGGATGAGCGCGAGGATGACGGCCTCGCCGAAGAAGTTCCAGTGCTCCTGCGTGTCCACCACGACGAGCCCCGTCACGCAGAGCGCCGACGTGGCGGTAAAGAACGCGTCCAGCGGCGGTGTGGCTTGGCCGGAGGCCGTGGCGACGGGCAAGGTGAGGAGCAGCGTGCCCACCCCGAGGATGAGCGCGAATCCCGACAGCACCTGCACCGACCCGCTCCCGACCGCCCGCGCCGGGCGCGGCGCGCGGATGCGGGCTGCGTACGTCCCCATCATTCGGCGGCGGATGGGTCGGCGCGTGGCGGCACCGGTCACGGCACCGAAGTGTCGCAGCGAGCAATGAGAGGGTCAAACGCGGCTTCCGCTGCCGTGGCGCCTTGCCGGGCGAATGGTAGCCTCGGGACCGTGCGCCGCATCCTCGCCGCCGCAGCCCTGCTCCTCATCGCCGCCTCCTGCGGGGACGGCGGGCCGGCGCCGTCGGCGAGCGCTCCCGGCGACGCCAGCGGGGCCACACCAACCAGCACCCCTGACCCGTTCGGGCCGCCGCCGCAGCTCGGCGAGTACGTCCTCGAGGTCTCGCCACCCCACCGCGCTCGCGTACGGCAGGAGGAGCTCGTCGCCGAAAGTCCTCTCACCCCCGGCGGCATCTGCGCGCGGGTCGACTTCCGTGACCTGGCCGAGAATGCGCTCTGGTTCCGCATGGCCGTCGACGCGGAGGAGGTCACGCCTCGGCTCTCCTGGTTCGGCCGGGCGGGGTCGACCGAGGCGACGGTCTGCTACGCCCCGCCGGACGCGCTGGCGCCGGGCATCCACCAAGTGGCCCTCGTGGTACAGAACCCGTTCAACCAGAACGAGCCGCCGAGGCAGATCGTCATGTGGGGGTTCGAGGTCACGCCGTAGGGGAGCCGGCCGGTACGACGCGGAACGGCAGCGAGCGACGATGCACCGAGCTCCCCTCCCCAACCTCGACGAGCACCCGGTATCCCCCGAATCGCGGAAGGCTGATCGAGAACGTCACCGCCAGCTTCGCGAGCTGGCTCCACCCGGGCGGAAGGCTCGGCGGCCGTCCCACGGATACGGACCCCTGGGCGCGCGCGTGGACGGCGCCATCGTCGTCCTCGACCCGCACCGTGACCGGGAAGACCTGGTTCGTTTCGTCCCACCCCACACGCACGCCAAGGGCGACGGAAAAGCGCAGCGGGATGGGCGCCTGGCGAGACTGGAGGACGTCCCATCCTCCGCCCATGAGGTAGAGCTTCCCGCTCACCACCTCGGCGTGGTCGGCGAGCAAGGCGTACTCCAGGTCCACGTGCCCCATCGTACCCTGCCTGCCCCTGGTCACGGGTCACAAAACCGGGCGGCACCCGTCACTGACCTCGTCGGCGCGCCGTAGGAAGGTAGCGGCAGACGTCAGAGGAGGCAGACGGAATGGACTTCGCATTCGACCAGGCGCTCCTGGCCGGGCTTGCGGGAACGGCGGTCATGACCGTCGTGCTCATGATGGGCCCCGCCATGGGCATGAGGATGGACATGCCGACCATGCTCGGCACGATGATGTTGCCGCCCGGAGCAGCGGCCCGGCTCCTCGGGTTCGTGCTGCACTTCGCCTTCGGCGCAGCGTTCTTCCTCGCCTACGCCGCTATCTTCGCCGCCGCGGACCTCGAAGGTGGCCTTGCCGGCTGGGGAGCCCTCTTCGGCCTCGGGCACGGCTTCCTGGCGGGAATGGCGATGGGGATGATGCCCGCGCTCCACCCGCGGATGGCGACGGCGGGCGGACCGAACACGATCCCGGCTCCCGGCCTGTTCGGCGCCCGCGTGGGCCCGATGGCGCCCCTGGCGATCCTGCTGCTGCACGTCGTCTACGGCGCCGTGGGGGGCGCCGTGTACGCTGCGTGAGCGAAGACGCTTCCCCGGTGGCGAGGGAGGGCATACAGTCGCTCCATGCCCCTCTTCGGGCCGCCGGGGGAGCGGATCGCGTTCAGCGTCTTCGAGGGCCCGCCAGGCGCCCCACCGCTGGTCCTGCTTCACGGATTCGCCGCAAGCAGCGCGTCCTTCCTCGAGAACATTCCGGGCCTCCGCAGGCACTTTACGGTAATCGCCGTCGACCTCCTCGGTCACGGCGACTCGGACGCTCCTGAAGACCCCCGGCCGTACGGGGTGCAGCCGGCCGTCGAGCGCATCGTCGCGCTCCTGGACCATCTCGCCATCGACGAGGCCCTCATCTGCGGGCACTCCCTCGGAGGCGCCCTCGCCATCCGCGTCGCGCTTGCCCATCCGGAGCGGGTGGCCGGCGTGGTCATCATCAACTCGAACTCGGCCGCGGGCAGCGCAGGCTGGCGGGAGCGCTCGCGGAGGGCGCTCCGCGAGCTGGCCCCGCAGGTGCGGGAGCACGGCTTGGAGCCGCTCCGCCAGAGTCGCCTGTACCCCGGCCACAGCCGGAGGCTCCCGGAGCGAGCGCGCCGGCTCCTCGTCGAGGACTTCGAGCGCCTGCAGCCGCACGCGGTGGCGAACACGGCCACGGAGCTCGTCGCCGAGGTGAACGCCTACGAGCAGCTCCCCGACCTCCGCGTTCCTGTCCTCGTCGTGGTCGGCGATCGCGACGCCGAGTTCGTCCAGAACGCCCCGCGGATGGTGGAGCGGATCCCGAAGGGCCTCGCTCGGGTCGAGGTCCTCCGAGGCGCGGGGCACGCAGCGAACCTCGAGGCGCCAGAGCCGTTCGAGCGGGCTGTCATCGACTTCGCTCGCGAGATCGGGTACCTCCGCGACGGAAGAGACCAGCGTGGCGGCGCGATCCTGACCGCGGTCGGAGTCGTCCTCATCGCCGGCGGCCTCGCCCTCATGGGAGGAGCCGCCATCAACGGGTTCCTCGGGGGCTCGGACAGCGCCGCGCCGGTCGAGCAGGTGGCCGGCGAGCAGACGGCTGGGCCGGCGGCAACCCACGAGGGGGCGACGCCCGAGCCGTCACCGACCCTCGCCAGCGGCACCCGCGGTGCGAGTCCCTCGCCGACCGGCGCCGCGGGCGTGCGGAGCGAGACGCCGTCACCGGTGCCGGCTTCCCGGGCGCCGCAGGAGACCCCCACCGCGGCTCCGACCTCGGCCCCGACTTCGACCCAGGCTCCAGCGCCGACGTTCACACCGGCCCCAACATCGACACCGATTCCTACTCCGACGCCGACACTGACCGAGACGCCGACCGCGACCCCGACCCCCAGCCCGACCCCGTCGGGACCGCGCCTCTCGCTCGAGGCGCCCCCAAGCGCGGACGTGGGAGCTGCCGTCACGGTGCGGGCGTTGACGGCGGGGTTCGACTCGGCGCAGTTCCTGCGGTTGGACTGGAGCGCTTCCGGCGGGACGCTGATCCCCAGCCTTGAGGGCACCGTCGCCACCTTCACGGCAGACGCACCCGACTGCTACGTCGTTTCCGTCACGGCCTACTTCGCTGACAGAGACCCGCTGGTAGCGAGTGCAACCATCGCCGCCGGCGGCGCGGCCTGCGACTGAGCCCGGGCGCCGGTTCAGTCGCTCGTGGGGATGAACCACACGGTGAAGGATTCGCTCCCTACGAAGTACGCCTCCCCCGGCTGGAGGTCGAAGAGCGTGCTGACCCACGCGGGCGCATCAGTGACGTAGCGGAGCCAGCGGCTCCGGAACGGGTCCCAGGCGTACACGGCCGTCACCGTCTGCCGCGCGGAGCCGAGCGCCTCCCATACCGGGAGAGGCGCTCCGACGTAGGTGACGAGGTTGAAGCCGGGTGCGAGCGTGATCCCTAGCTGGCCGCCGGAGGAACCGCTCGGCGGAGCGGCGGCCGTCGGCGTCGCCGTTGCGGTAGGCGGCGCCGTTGTAGACGAAGGGACCGGCATCGTCGGCGTGGGGGAAGGTGTCGGGGTGGGGGTCGGCGAGGGCTCCCCGGTCCCGCCATCGAGAACCGTTCCGAAGTCGAGCGTCCACACCCCGCCGGCATAGCCGATACCGATGACCCGGTAGTACGAGGCGAGCATGTTCTGGCGGTGCCCGGGCGATTCCATCCACATGGCGAGCACCACGTCGGGGGAGCTCGAACCTCGAGCGAGGTTCTCGCCCGCTCCCCACGGATAGCCGCAGTCGCGCGCCCGCTCACTCGGACTGCGACCGTACCCGTCGGTGTGCGAGAAGGCACCCGTCGAGGCGAGGTGCTCGGACATCCACGCCGCGGCTCGATTCAAGGCGGGGGAGAGGACCAGCGGCGGGGCACCCGCCTCCGCGCGGGCGTCGTTGATGAGGTCGAGCAGCCGCGCCTCGGCCGCATCGACGGAGGCCGAAGCCGGGTCGCACGGCCCGGCTGCGGCCGCGCGCCCGGCGAGCGAGAGCGCCGCGATGAGCGCCAGCCCCGCCACCGCAGCGGCCATCACGCTCGCGGCTGAGCGCCCGAAGAGCGTTCGCCGCACCCCTGGCCCTGATCGTCCCCTCATCTCGGGGCGCACCGTAGGACACCGCTCGCTTACGAGCCATCGGGAAACTCACGAAGGCGAAGCGGTTTTGCGTCGATTGTGCGTAGCAGCCGGGCCTCCCGGGCCGCGATACGGTGCGTGGTATTCTGGTCGGCGTGATCCCCGTCGGCGACAGTCCCCGCACGCGCACCGTTCCCTGGGTGAACTACGGGCTGCTTCTCGCGAACGTTCTCGTCTTTCTGTACACGCTCAGCCTCGCGGTGGACCTGGCTCCGACGCGGCTCGAACGGGCACTGGAGCTGCGGGCGCAGACGGAGGGGGTGTGCTACGGCTTCGTCACCGAGCCGACGGAGGTCAACCGCTTCTACTGCCAGTGGGGATTCCAGCCGCGCGAATTCTTTGACGCCGTGGCCGGGACGCTCCCGGAAGGTTTCGACCGCACCGCAATCCTTTTCACGGTCCTCACGTCGATCTTCCTTCACGGCGGGTGGATGCACATCATCGGCAACACGATCTTCCTCTGGATCTTCGGCGATAACGTCGAGGATCGCTTAGGACATTTCCCGTACTTGCTCTTCTACCTCGTGTCCGGGATCATCGCCAACCTCGTTCAAGGAATGATGGACCCGAACAGCGTCGTGCCCGTGGTGGGAGCGAGCGGCGCCATCGCCGGCGTCCTTGGGGCGTACTTCGTGCTCTTGCCGACTGCCGTGGTGGAAGTCATCATTCCTGTGTTCATCTTCTTCTGGATCCCCATTCCCATCCCCGCGGTGGTCATGATCGGGCTCTGGTTCCTGCAGAACCTCCTCGCGGGGCTGGCGACCCTCGGAAACGCCGCCACGCCAGACGCGGGCGTGGCCTGGTTCGCACATATCGGCGGCTTCTTGTTCGGGGCGTCGTTCATCTTCCTGTTCGGGCGCGACCTCGGTCAGCCGCGGCGATACTCGGAGGTGTAGCGCGCTGCCCGCCTGTAAGCGGAGGGGCCGTCCGGTGGTCGAGTATGTAGGGCAGCCGTAGGGGAAGGCGGACGATGGTGACCGAAGGCGTGGCCGCTGGCGCCACTGACGAGCAGCTGCTCGTCGCCCGTGCGCAGGAGGGGGACGTCGAGGCGTTCGGCGCCCTGTACGAGCGCTACTTCGGCCCCGTCTACGACTTCCTCGTGCGGCTGATGCGCGACCCGGACGAGGCTGCCGACGTGACCCAAGACACGTTCCTGCGCGCCATGCGAGCGATCCGCACCCTCCGCGAAGGGGCGAGCTTTCGAGGCTGGCTCTTCCGCATCGCCCGCAACACCGCCCTGAACCGCCTCTCCCAGCAGCGGCGAAGCGAGCCGCTCGACCAGGACGAGAACCGCCCCGCCTTCGCGGTCGTCGACGAGCGCCGGTTAGGCGACCCTGAGGCAGCCGCCGAGGCAGAGGAGGCCGCCGCACTCGTCTGGGAGGCGGCACAAGCGCTCGATCCCCGGCAGCTCTCCCTGCTCGACCTCCATCTCAGGCAAGGACTGGAAGCGGCGGAGATCGCCGAGGTGCTCGGCGTCACGAAGAACAACGCTGCCGTGATGCTCCACCGCCTGCGGAACGCCGTGCGCAGCGCCATCGAGGCCCGCATCCTCACAGAACGGCCCGCCTGCGCCCGGCTGGCGCAAGCGCTGGGACCTCCGCCCGTCACCCTCACCCCCAAGGTGCGGCACATCGTCGAGAAACACGTGCAAGGTTGTCCCGAATGCGACGAGCGACGGCGGAAGTTCGCTCCCCTCGCCGTCTTCGCGGCCCTGGCTCCGGTCCCGCCGCCCGCGGGCCTCAGCGAGCGGATTTGGCGCGCCCTCTTGGAAGCGGCCGCCCGCGGGGAGCTGGGAGCCGACGGCGAGGGAGGAGCGACGGGCCTCCGCCTCGCCCGCGGGACGCACCGGCTCTTCCTCGCCAGCGGCCTCGCCGTGCTCAGCGCCCTCCTGGGGACGCTCGTGCTCTTGCCGGCAAGCCCGTTGTCCATCTTTTCCAGCGGGATCTTCGACGGGGGTGAACCGGCACCGACCACCGCCCCGTTCACGCCGACCGCGGAGGCGGCGGCAGCAGGCGCCGCTCCGCCGACCGCGACCGCAACCCCCTCCCCCACAGCTACCCCGACCCCGACGCCGGCACCCCCTACCCCGACGGCCACCAGTACTCCCGCCGTATCCGCTCCGCCGCCTGCGTCTCCGACACCCTCGCCCTCATCGACGAGCACCCCGAGTCCTACGCCGACCGCCACGGCCACGGCGACCGCCGTCCCCAGCCCAACGCCTTCGCCGACGCCGACCCCCTGTTCGCCCGCTCCCGCGGTCAACGTGTCGGCGCTCCAGCTCGATCCAGGCGCGCCGGTGAGCTCCTTCCGCGTGTTCGACTCGGCGGGCTGCGCCAGCTTTTCCATCCGCGTCGAGTCCGTGCCCTGGCTGGCCGCGGATCCCGCGGAGGGCATCGTCGACCCGCCCGCGCAGCTGGAGGTGGAGGTGCGCGCGAACCTCGGTGCCCTTCCCGGAACCGGGGAGGGGACGTTCTCGGCAGACGTGCGCGTCGAAACATCGGCCGGGACGGTCCTCACGGTCACGGTGACCCTCACCCGGATCGGCTCGGCGCCTACGGTGCTCGCAGCGGAGCTGCAGTGTGACCCCGCCGCCGGCGTGGCGGTGCTCGTCGCGACCATCGAGGATGACTTCGGCCTCGTCGCCGCGGAGGCCCGCTACGGAGCGGCGAACGTCACGCCCTTGGTGAACGTGGGAGCGGAGTGGGTCGCCGAGCTCCCGCTGGCGGAGGTGGCGGGCGCGGTCGTCGAGGTCGTGGGGATGGACGGTGCGGACCAGCAGTCCGCGCCGGCGCGGGTGCAGTGTCAATAGCAGGGATTTGTCGCGCCCCCACCGCTCCAGTAGACTTCGGCGCACGGGCAGTCGCAGAGGAGGTCAGCCATGCCAGAGTTTCCGTCGGTCGAGTGGTTCCGGGAGGCGGCCGAGCTCCTCAACCGCTCGGATGCCTTCAAGCGGCTGGGCACGTGCGATGCCCAAATGGGTGTCCAGGTCGGGGATCGGTACTTCGAAATCGACTTCGAGGGCTTCGAAGTCAAGGACGTGAAAGAGATCGACGCGGCGCGCGCGGAGGAGCTCGACTTCGTCCTCGTCCAGCCGTACGAGCGCTGGAAGGCGATGCTGGAGAACATCAAGCAGCACGGGCGCGCGCAGGCGGAGTGGACCCTCAACTCCCTGGACCTGCAGGGAGAGGAAGAGTTCGCCCGCGGTAAGGACTACTACCGCCGCGACCTCTTCTACCGGTATAACCAAACGTTCCAGGAGTTCTTCGACATCACCTCCCAGATGGAGACGACGTTCCGCGACCCGGTGCCGAGCCAGTAGCCCGTCTCAGGGCTTCAGCTGCGGCGTCGCCCCCACCCGCGCCAGGGCTGCCTGGAGCCGCTCGCGCGTGATCGGTTTCTGCAGGATCGCGTCCACCTCGCGCTGCATCGCCGCATCAAGGTGACGGGCCGCGGCGTAGCCCGTGCAGACGATGACCGGCAGGTCGGGCCGGATGGCCCGCAGCGCGCGGAACGTCTCTGCGCCCGTGAGCCCGGGCATGACGAGGTCCAGCAGCACCGCCGAGATTCGCTCCGGGCGAGCGCGAAGCACGTCGATGGCCGTGCGCCCGTTCCGCGCTTCCACGACCGCGTAGCCGAGCTCCGCCAGGGTGGCCGCGATCGCCCGCCGCGCCAGGTCGTCGTCGTCCACCACCAGCACGAGGTCACCCTCCGTGGCGTCGGACGACCTCGACTCCTGGTCCTCGGGCGCGAGCGGCAGCGAGATGATGAAGGTCGCGCCCTCGCCGGGGCGGCTGTCCACGGCAATCGAACCTCGATGTCCCTGCACGATCCCGTAGGTGATAGCGAGCCCGAGGCCCGTGCCGTGCGCAGGGCCCTTCGTCGTGAAGAACGGCTCGAAGACACGGGCCCGGACCTCCTCGCTCATGCCGGGTCCGTCGTCCGAGACCACGAGCAGGGCGCTCGAGCCCTCGCGGGAGAGCATCACCTCCACCGACCCACCGTCAGGCATGGCATCACGAGCATTGAGCAGCAGGTTCAGCAGGGCCTGTTGGAGCTGGCCCGCGTCGCCTTCGACGATCACCGGCTCCTCGGGAATGCCGACCGTGAGGCGGAGGCGGCCCTCGATGGCGGGCGCGGCCAGCCTCAACGTGTCGCGAACGACTTCGCGGAGGTCGACCCTCGCGAAGCGCGTCAGGCCTCCGCGGGCGAAGGCGAGGAGCCGCCCGCTGATGTCGGCACCGCGGCGCGCCGCCTCCTCGATGAGCTCGACGTTCTCCCGCTCCTCCGCCGTGAGCCCGCGCGCGCGTTTCAGCAAGCTCGCAAAGCCGAGCACGGTCGTGAGCAGGTTGTTGAAATCGTGCGCCACCATGCCGGCCATCTGCCCGAGCGCCTCGAGACGCTGCGTCTGCACCAGCTGCCGCTGCATCGCCTCGCGCTCGGACACGTCGCGGGCGAGCATCAGCACGAAGGCGGACCGGCCACCGAGCTCGACCCGCGACAGGACGAGGTCGATGGCGAACGTTGCTCCGTCCTTCCGGCGCAGCCGGCGATCGGGGAGGAACGCCCCGCCGGTGCGCAGCACCTCCCGGGTCTCCGCCCGGATCGCCTCCTGCGGCCAGTCCGTCAGATCGAAGATCGGGCGGCCGACGAGCTCGCCTTCGGAATACCCGAGCGCGCGGTGGGCGTACGGGTTCGCCTCCACGATCGTCCCAGTCCGGGGGTCGACGAGAATGGCGATCTCCTGGGCCGAGTGGAAGAGCGCGCGGTAGCGCGCCTCCGCCTCGGCGAGCTGCGACCGGGCCCGGGTGCGGCCGAGCGAGAGCTCGAGGGAGGCGAGGACGTTCTCCAGCGCAGCCCGGTCGCTCTCACCAAAGCCGTCCTCGCTCCGCGACCATACCTCGAGGAGCGCTGCTGCCCCGTCCCGTCCTTCCAGCACGACCCGGGCGGCAGAGCGGTAACCGAACTCCTGAAACCGCTCCTCGAGCGCCTGCGAGCAGCCCCAGGGCTCGGAAGCCGGGCAGGATTCGACCGCCTCCTGCTGCAGGCGTTCGAGGAGCAGCTCTGGGCGTTCGTCGCTCGAAAGGGCGCGGGCGATGCGGGTGCCGTCGGCTGCCCGCCAGGCGAACAGGAGCGTTCCCGCGCCGAAGGCGCGCCGGATCCGGTCGAGCGCCTGGTCCAGCACATCGCCGTCCTCGCTCCGCGCCAGGAGCCGCAGCACCTCGTTTGCCTCCTCCAGCCGCTGCAACCGGAGCCGCTCCTTCGCGCGCGCCTCCAAGGCGACGCTCGCGAGGCTGAAGAGGGCGGCGCAGAGCCGGAGCTCCTCGCCGTCACTCTCCCGCCAGCGGCCTCGCGTCCGGGAGACGAGGGAGATGACGCCCAGGTTGCGCCCGGGTGTCCCGAAGCGCGCGCGAAGCATGCTGCGCACGCCAGCCTCGTAGGCCCGGAAGGCGTACGGGGGTGCATCGACGCCGAGCACATCACCGAGATCCTCGACGACCGCATAGTCTCGCTCCTCCAGGCCGAGCCAGGCGATGTCGGGCGTGGGGTACCGGTCGCCGACCCAGACGTCGTCCTCGGGAAAGTCGGTGTCGAGGCCGATCACGACCTGGTGGTCTCCATCCAGGCGCGCGATCATCGCCCGGTCGGAGCCGAAGAGGTCGCGCAGCGCGCTCGCCGCCGCGCTTCCCAGCTCGGGGAGGGTCGGCTGGTGCGGATGGGCCAGCCGCGATGCGAGCAGCTGTCCGAACTGCAACGCCCGCGAGTACCGCGAGCTGCGGACCCACTCCTCCGCGGCATGCGGCGGGACCGCATCCGAACCGGCATCCGGGGCGGAGCGGCGATACCAGCCGAGGATGAGGCGAAGCTGGCCGCCCTCGCGGTCGAAGGGGAGGGCCCGCACGACCGCGGGGTCGCGCGCGTACAGCTGGGCGATCAGGTGCTCAGGCGCCTCGCTCACATCCCGCCCTTCTAACTCGGAGCCCGTGGGTTCGGGCTCGGGTTCCGCGGCCAGGAGCGGGCGCAGCGCCCCTTCGCGCAGGAGCACGGCGACGTCGGCACCGGTCAGCACGCGCGCCGCGGCGACGAGGGCGTGCGCTTGCGCTGGAAGCTCCGGGTGCCGGAAGCCGTGGGTGAGGAGCGTCAACGCTTCCGGGCTCGCCGGCCAGCGTCGCAGCTCCTCCACTCGCGGGTCCGTCCCTGCCATCTTCACGTCGTCGCCGTGCGGCTCGATGCTACTGCAGGGCGCGCAGGCGACATATGCGGGAAAACCCCAGTTCACTCACCCGGGGCACGGCAACTTACGAAGGTCGAGCCGTGCGCTACGGCATCATCGGAAGTGCGGCAGCACTTTCTCGGCGAAGAGGCGCGCGGGCTCACGCGGATCGCGCCCGAAGAATTCCATCTGGAACATCGTGCAGCCAAGCTCGACGTGGCGCGCGATCTGCTCTCGGACGCGCTCGGGCCCGCCGGCGATGGCAAGCGGTCCCTCCGGGTCGCCGAGATGCCCCCCGAAGATCCGCTTCGCCGTGTCGATCATCCCGCGAGCCTGCGTCTCGTCCGGCGCGATGATCACGAGACATTGCTGGCTGATGCGGATGCTCTCAGGGTCGCGCCCGACGGCGCGGCAGTGCTCTCGCAGGACCTCCACCTTGCGGGGGAGGGCGGACTGCTGGACGGCGAGGTTGTTCCAGATATCGGCCTCGCGGGCTGCGATCCGCATCGTCACCCGTTCGCCGCCGCCGCCGACGAGGATCGGCACCCGCCGCGGGGGCTTCGGCAGGCAGACCACGTTCGTCGCCCGCACGTACCGGCCTTCGAAGGTCACGCTCTCCTCATCGGGATCCCACATCCGTTTGAAGAGCTGGATGGTCTCCCGCAGCTGGCCCAGGCGATCCCGGATGGGGAGGAAGGGAACGCCGAAGTCGGTAAACTCGCGCTGCATCCAGCCGGCTCCGAGCCCCGCGATGACCCGGCCGCCGGCGATGTTGTCGACCGTGGCGATCACCTTCCCCAGCTGGGCGGGGTTCCGCATCCCGGCAGGGGTGACGAGCGTGCCGAGCTCGACGCGTGAGGTCACGGCCGCCAGCGCTGCGAGCAGCGACCATGCTTCGAGGATGGGAATCTGCGGCGACTGCGGGCCGTACAGGTGATCGCACACCCAGAGGGAGTCGAAGCCCATCGCTTCGAACTCGACCGCCGCGGCGCGGCTCTCCTCCCACGTGCGCTTGATCTGGGGAACCGTCACGCCGAAGTGCAGGGAAGTCACGACCTTACCTCCTGGACGGCGGCAAGTCTACGCCGGCAGGACCCAGGCGTCAGTGGCCGGAGCGGCGCATCAGCTCGGCGAGCGCCTCGAGATGGACCACTGGATCCCAGCCGGGATCGGTCATGCTCACGAGGCGGGCACCGTAGTAGAACGCGAGCAGGGCCTCCGCCAGCTGCGTCGGGTCGACGTGAGCGGGCAGCTCGCCGGCGAGCTGGGCGCGTTCGATGGCATCGCGGACGGCGGCCTCGATCGTCCGGCGCTCCTCTCGGACCTGGTCGGCGAGGGGGCTATCTACGGCCCGTGCCGCAGCGAGGAACCGCTCGACGATGAGCGCCGACTGCTCGCCCTCGTCACGCATCGCCTCGAAGGCGCCCCGTGCCAGGGAGAGGAGCGCCTCGAGCGGGCTCGGCGCCGCCGCCACCGTTTCGCGCCAGCGCTCGGCCGCCTCCCGTGCCTGCACGCCCATGCAGATGCGGGCGAGCTCTTCCTTGCTGCGGAAGTACCGGTAGATCGCGCCGGGGGAAACGCCCGCCTCGGCGGCGACATCCGCCATCGTCGCCGCCTTCACCCCCTTGCGCGAAAAAACCGCCATGGCGGCGCGAAGGATCTCCTCCCGCCGCTCACGGCGGTAATCGGCCGACACGCGCGGCATCGGTGGTTCAGCGCACCCCCGCGAATCTTGGAGCGAGGCTGACGAGCTTGCTCTGTGCCCGCTCGAACGCGCGCTGCGCTCGCTCCAGCGCTTGCAAATCGTACCACGTCTTGCGGTGCTCGATGGTGCGCGCGAGGGCGCGCAGCTCCCGCTCTCTCGACATCGCCAGCTCATACCACATGGCTGCCCTCCGGGTGTTCGTTGGTAAATGAATATTCATTCATCGACGCAGGTTTGTCAAGCCCCCAGGGGGCGCAGCCACCAACCGTTCACCGGCTCAGCGGATGAGCCCGGCCATCTGGCGCAGGCGGCGCACGCGCTCCTCGATCGGCGGGTGGGTGCTGAACAGGTTCGCGAGCCCGCCGCCCGCGAACGGGTGGACGATGTACAGCGGCGACACCGCCTCGTTCCGCGGGTTCGGCTCCATCGGCATCATCTGCACGCCCCGCTGCAGCTTCAGGAGGGCGCTCGCCAGCGCCTCGGGGTCGTGTGTGATCTCGGCGCCCGCCTTGTCCGCAGCGAACTCACGCGTGCGCGAGATCCCAAGCTGGATGAGCGTCGCCGCCAAGGGGGCGATGAGGATGGCGATGAGGACGAGGAACGGGTTCTGCTGGTCGCGGCGCCCGCCGAAGAGGCTGCTGAACATCAGCACCTGCGCGATGAGCTGGATGGCCCCGGCGATGGTCGCCACGATCGAGCTCGTGAGGATGTCCCGGTTCTTGATGTGCCCGAGCTCGTGGCCGATGACCGCCCGCAGCTCGCGCTCCGTCAGCAGCTGGCGGATGCCGGTCGTGACCGCGACGACGGCCTTCTTCGGGCTGCGGCCGGTCGCGAACGCGTTCGGCGTGGGCGTGTTCACGACGTAGACCCGCGGCATCGGGAGCCCGGCAAGGTTCGCCACCTCGCGCACGAGCGCATAGAGGCGCGGATCCTCCGCTTCCGTGATCTCCCGCGCGCCGGCCATGGCCAAGGCGAAGCGGTCGCTGAACCAGAACGCGAAGAAGTTCATGAAGCCGGCGATGATGAGGAACACGATCGCCCCGCTCGTGCCGCCGATGAGCTGCCCGACGGCCACGAGGAGCCCGGTCAGCAGCGCCAGGAGGAACGTCGTCTTCAGAAAGTGCATTTCCGCGCTCCGTCAGCTCAGGTTCGAGGCTCTGAACCGAGTATACCGCCCGGGAAGCGAAGATCTTTTGCCCGCCGCGGGCCCGCTTTACCATGGCGCTCGAACCGAGGTCTGCGATGCGCATCTTCCTCGACACGGCATCCATCGACGAGGTCCGCCGGGCTGCGCGCTTCGGGGTCGTCTCCGGCGTGACCACCAACCCGACGCTCCTCGCCCGCGAAGGGAACGGGGTCAGCTACCGCCAGCGCATCCTCGAGATCGCGGAGGTCATCGACGGCCCCATCTCGGCAGAGTGTGTCTCCCGCGACGCGGACAGCCTCGTCGAGGAGGCCCGCGAGCTCGCTTCCTGGCACCCGAACGTGGTCGTGAAGATTCCCATCGACGAGGCGGGCCTGGAGGCGATTCACCGGCTCGCGCAGGAGGGCATCCGCGTCAACACCACGCTCATCTTTTCGCCCAACCAGGCCCTGCTCGCTGCGCTGGCGGGGGCGGCCTACCTGAGCCCGTTCGTGGGACGCCTCGACGACGTGGGGCAGGACGGGATGGAGCTCGTCCGCCAGTGCGTCGCGATCGTGGAGGCCCACGGGCTGGGCGCGAAGGTGCTCGCGGCGAGCCTGCGCCACCCGCAGCACGTCGTCCAGGCAGCCCTGGCCGGGGCGCACATCGCCACCATTCCTCCCGCCGTCCTCTACCAGATGCTCCGGCACCCGCTTACGGACCAGGGGATCGAACGGTTCCTCGAGGACGCTCGCAAAGCCGGGATCCTTGGCGAGCCGGCCCGCGCCTGAGACCGGCGCTCGCGCGTTGGCCCGACTCGGTCTATCCTCCGAATCTCAGACCCCCGAAGGCACGGGACACCAGCGGAAGGGGACCTTCGAATGCCGGTGATCGTCTGCCTGTTCGACGAACCCACCGCCGAACGTATCCGCGGGCTGTGGGAGTCGCTGGCGAACGAGTTCACCCTGTGCGCGCCCAGTCCCCCGCCGCACATGACCC
>FWWL01001800.1_pt1 | contig 48431 bp, 40 predicted proteins | sample 2228331 | NCBI WGS metagenome assembly FWWL01 (sample SAMEA103939775, study PRJEB20133) | metagenome | reverse complement strand
CCGCGGCCGGTGCCGGCGTCGCCGCGGGCGCTTCGGCCGGCTTGTCCGCCGCCGGTGCCGGGGCCTCGCCGCCGCCCGCTTCCTCGAGCAGCAGCACCAGCGAACCTTCATTGATCTTGTCGCCGATGTTGACCTTCACTTCCTTGACCACGCCGGCGTGGCTGGAGGGAATCTCCATGCTGGCCTTGTCCGACTCGACGGTCACGAGCGACTGGTCGACCTTGATGGTGTCGCCAGGCTTGACCATCAGTTCGATCACTTCCACATCCTTGAAGTCGCCGATGTCCGGGACTTTGACTTCCACAATGCTCATGTTTATTAGCTCCGTATTTTGTGAGTTAGCCTAGGTTGTCGTCCCCGTGGAAACGGGGACCCATGCGTCGCGGGAAAAGCCAGCGCGGCATGGGCCCCCGCATTCGCGAGGGCGGCCTTCCTTGAGCACTTACTGGGTCACAGGATTTGGCTTGTTCGGGTCGATGCCGTACTTGGCGATCGCCTGGCTCACCACCGACTTCTCGATCTTGCCCTCGTCGGCCAGCGCGCGCAGCGCGGCGACGGTGACATAGTAGCGGTTCACCTCGAAGAACTCGCGCAGCTTGACGCGCGAATCCGAGCGGCCGAAGCCATCGGTGCCCAGCACCTTGTAGGTGCGGTCCTTCGGCATGTACGGACGGATCTGCTCGGCGAACAGGCGCATGTAGTCGGTGGTCGCGACGATCGGGCCGGCGGTGTCCTGCAGCAGCGAGGTCACGTAGGGCACGCGCTGCTCGGCTTCCGGGTTGACCATGTTCCAGCGCTCGCAGTCCATGCCGTCGCGCGCCAGCAGGGTCAGCGACGGGCAGGACCAGACGTCGGCCGCGACGCCCCAGTCGTTCTTGAGCAGTTCGGCGGCGAAGATCGACTCGCGCAGGATGGTGCCCGAACCCATCAGCTGCACGCGCTGCTTGGCGTCCTTGTCACCCTCCTGGAGCAGGTACATGCCCTTCAGGATACCTTGCTCGGTACCCGGCTTCAGGCCCGGCTGCTCGTAGTTCTCGTTCATGATGGTGATGTAGTAGAACACGTCTTCCTGTTCCGCCACCATGCGGCGCAGGCCGTCCTGGATGATCACCGCCACCTCGTGGCCGAAGGTCGGGTCGTACGGCAGGCAGTTCGGGACCGTCGCCGCGATGATGTGGCTGTGGCCGTCCTCGTGCTGCAGGCCCTCGCCGTTGAGCGTGGTGCGGCCCGCGGTGCCACCCATCAGGAAGCCGCGGGCGCGGATGTCGCCGGCCAGCCAGACCAGGTCGCCCACGCGCTGCATCCCGAACATCGAGTAGAAGGTGTAGAACGGGATCATGGTGCGGTTGTTGCTCGAGTACGAGGTCGCCGCGGCGATCCACGAGCTCATGCCGCCCGCTTCATTGATGCCTTCCTGCAGGATCTGGCCGGCCTTGTCCTCGCGGTAGTACATGACCTGGTCCTTGTCCACCGGCTCGTACAGCTGGCCCTGCTGGTTGAAGATGCCGATCTGGCGGAACAGGCCTTCCATGCCGAAGGTGCGCGACTCGTCCACCAGGATCGGGACGATGCGCTGGCCGATGCTCTGGTCCTTGAGCAGGCTGGTGATCACGCGCACGTAGGCCTGGGTGGTCGAGATTTCGCGGCCCGGCGCGGTCGGCTCGAGCACCGCCTTGAACGACTCCAGCGGCGGCACGGTCAGGGCCTCGTCCGCCTTGGAACGGCGCTGCGGCAGGTAGCCGCCCAGTGCCTTGCGGCGCTCGTGCAGGTACTGCATCTCGGGCGCGTCGTCGGACGGCTTGAAGAACGGGATCTCGGCCAGCTTGTCGTCCGGGATCGGGATGTTGAAGCGGTCGCGCATTTCGCGGATCGCCTGGTCGTCCAGCTTCTTGGTCTGGTGCGCGGTGTTGCGCGCCTCGCCCGACTTGCCCATGCCGAAGCCCTTGACGGTCTTGACCAGCAGGACGGTCGGGGTGCCCTTGTTTTCCTGGGCGTTCTTGAACGCGGCGTAGATCTTGTGCGGATCGTGGCCGCCGCGGGTCAGGCGCCAGATGTCGTCGTCGCTCATGTTGGCGACCATCTTGAGCAGCTCCGGGTGCTTGCCGAAGAAATGCTTGCGCACGTAGGCGCCGTCCTTGGCCTTGTAGTTCTGGTATTCGCCGTCCACGGTCTCCATCATCACGCGCTGCAGGATGCCGTCCTTGTCCTTCGACAGCAGGGCGTCCCACTGCGAGCCCCAGATGACCTTGACCACGTTCCAGCCGGCGCCGCGGAAGTCCGCTTCCAGTTCCTGGATGATCTTGCCGTTGCCGCGCACCGGACCGTCCAGGCGCTGCAGGTTGCAGTTGACGACCATGACCAGGTTGTCCAGCTGCTCGCGCGCGGCCATGCCGATCGCGCCCATCGATTCCGGCTCGTCCATCTCGCCGTCGCCGCAGAAGACCCAGACCTTGCGGTTGGCGGTGTCCGCGATGCCGCGTGCGTGCAGGTACTTCAGGAAGCGCGCCTGGTAGATCGCCATCAGCGGGCCCAGGCCCATCGAGACGGTCGGGAACTGCCAGAAGTCCGGCATCAGCTTCGGGTGCGGGTAGGACGACAGGCCCTTGCCGTCGACTTCGCGACGGAAGTTGAGCAGTTGTTCTTCGCTGATGCGGCCTTCCAGGAAGGCGCGCGCGTAGATGCCGGGCGAGCTGTGGCCCTGGATGTAGAGCAGGTCGCCGCCGTGCTCTTCGGTCGGCGCGTGCCAGAAGTGGTTGAAGCCGATGCCGAGCATGTTGGCCAGCGAGGCGAACGAGGAGATGTGGCCGCCCAGGTCGCCGTCGGCGCGGTTGGCCTTGACCACCATCGCCATCGCGTTCCAGCGCATCCACGAGCGCAGGCGCTCTTCGTATTCCAGGTTGCCCGGGCAGTGTTCTTCCAGGTGTGCCGGGATGGTGTTGACGTAGGCGGTGTTGCTCGAGAACGGGATGTGGGCGCCACGGCGGCGCGCGACGTCAACCAGGCGTTCCAGCAGGTAGTGGGCGCGCTCGGTTCCTTCGTGTTCGATGACCGCTTCCAGTGCGTCGAGCCATTCGCGGGTCTCGAGCGAATCCGGATCGTTGGCGGCCTGGGCCGTCAACTGGTCGAGTTGAGCTGACATTGCATGTCTCCTTGAGTGTGGCGCCCCACCCCTTCCCTTGGCTGGTGGCGGATTAGACGGAATTTCAATTACTTACAGATAAACGTATCGATTCTACCAGTGGCTTTGGGGTTTTTCAAATTACGATATCTCGTTTCATAATGCGGAATTGCATGCTGCGACCGCACATTTTCCGCGGAACGCACAGTGAGTAGGGTGGGCACTTGTGCCCACCGCTTCCAGCGGTCGCATACCCGCCGATCCGGTGGGCACAAGTGCCTTGCGCGGCCCGGCCCACCCTACAGGCGCCCATGCCCCATCTAAATATGACCACGAAGCCTCCAATGCGGCGCGCGATAGTGGTGTGGGCCTTATAATTTCACTTTTGCCCAGTCACGAGTCCCAACATGCCTGCCCAACTGATCGACGGAGTACAACTTTCCCAACAACTGCGCGCCGAAATCGCCCAGCGCGCCGCGACCCTCACCGCCGCCGGCAAGCAGCCCGGCCTGGCCGTGATCCTGGTCGGTGAAGACCCGGCCAGCCAGGTCTATGTGCGCAACAAGGTCAAGGCCTGCGGCGACGTCGGCTTTCACTCGGTGCTGGAAAAGTACGAAGCCGACATGACCGAGCAGGCCCTGCTCGAGCGCATCGCGGCCCTGAACGCCGATCCGGCCATCCACGGCATCCTGGTCCAGATGCCGCTGCCGCGTCACATCAACCCGCACAAGGTCATCGAGGCGATCGCCACCACCAAGGACGTGGATGGCTACTCGGTGCTGTCGGCCGGCGAACTGATGACCGGCCTGGAGGGTTTCCGCCCCTGCACCCCGTACGGCTGCATGAAGCTGATCGAATCGACCGGCTACGACCTGCGCGGCAAGCACGCTGTGGTCATCGGCCGCAGCAACACCGTGGGCAAGCCGATGGCGCTGCTGCTCTTGCAAGCGAATGCCACCGTGACCATATGCCATAGCGGCACCCCGGACCTGGGCTACCACACCCGCCAGGCGGACGTGGTGGTGGCCGCCGTCGGCCGGCGCAACACGCTGACCGCAGACATGGTCAAGCCGGGCGCCATCGTGATCGATGTGGGCATCAACCGCGACGAGGACGGCAAGCTGTGCGGCGACGTGGACACGGCGGCCGTGCGCGAAGTCGCCTCGCACATCACCCCGGTGCCGGGCGGCGTCGGTCCGATGACGATCACCATGCTGCTGATGAATACCGTGGAAGCCGCCGAGCGCGCCGCGCGCTGATTCCAGCGTACGAAACGGTGGGCACGAGTGCCGTGCGCGGCCAGGCCCACCCTGCCGGGACGGGCGTGCGGCTGCCTCACATTGACGACTAATGGAAGGAAACACATGACTACCGACACCAGCAATCCCCTCCTCGACTTTTCCGGCCTGACGCGCTTCGACGCGATCCGTCCCGAGCACGTCACGCCGGCGATCGAACACCTGATCCGGGAAGCATCCGCCGTCGTGGCCAACCTGGAGGCGCCGCATGACGACGTGAGCTGGGACAGCTTCGTGGTACCGCTGGAGGAAGCGACCGAGCGGCTGGGCCGGGCCTGGGGCGTGGTCAACCATCTCAACAATGTCGTCGATACCCCCGAGCTGCGCGCCACCTACAACGAGAACCAGCCGAAGGTCACCGAGTTCTGGACTTCGCTGGGCCAGAACGAGGCCCTGTTCGCCAAGTACAAGCAGCTGCGCACCAGCGCCGGATTCGACAGCCTGAGCCCGGCCCGCCAGCGCATCGTGGAGAACGCGCTGCGCGACTTCCGCCTGGGCGGCGCCGAGCTGCCGCCGGAAAAGAAGGAACGCTTCGCCGAGATCCAGGAGCAGCACGCGGCCATCTCCACCCGTTTCTCGGAGAACGTGCTCGACGCGACCAACGACTACAAGCTGCTGGTCGAGAACGAGGCCGATTTGGCCGGCATCCCGGACGACGTGAAGCTCGCCGCCCGCGCGTCCGCCGAAAAGGACGGCAAGGCCGGCTGGCAGTTCACCCTGCACTTCCCCTCCTACTACCCGGTCCTGCAATTCGCACACAAGCGCGAACTGCGCGAGACGATCTACCGCGCCAGCGCCACCAAGGCGTCCGACGCGGGCACCGTGTTCAGCGAGCTGGAAAAGTGGGACAACACCTCCAACATCGCCACCCTGCTCAAGCTGCGCAACGAGGAAGCGAAGCTGCTCGACTACGGCAACTTCGCCGAGGTGTCGCTGGTGCCGAAGATGGCGCAAAGCCCGGAGCACGTGATCGAGTTCCTGGAAGACCTGGCACGCCGCGCGCGCCCCTACGCCGAGCGCGACCTGGCCGAGCTGCGCGCCTTCGCCCGCGACGAGCTGGGCATCGCCGACCTGCAGGCCTGGGACGTGGCCTACGCCTCGGAAAAGCTGCGCGAGAAGCGCTATGCATTCTCGGCCCAGGAAGTGAAGGAATACTTCCCCGAGCCGAAGGTGGTCGAGGGCCTGTTCAAGCTGGTGCAGGGACTGTTCTCGGTGCAAATCAAGCCGGACGACGCGCCGGTATGGCACCCGGACGTGCGCTTTTTCCGGATCGAACGCGACGGCCAGCTGATCGGCCAGTTCTACCTCGACCTGTACGCGCGCGAGGGCAAGGGCCAGGGCGCATGGATGGACGACGCGCGCGGGCGCCGCATGACGACCGGGGGCATCATCCAGACCCCGATCGCCTACCTGACCTGCAACTTCACCCCGCCGGCAAGTGTGGACGGCAAGCAACAGCCCTCGCTGTTCACCCATGACGAAGTGACGACCCTGTTCCACGAGTTCGGCCACGGGCTGCATCACATGCTCACCGAGGTCGAGGAATTGTCCGTCTCCGGCATCTCCGGCGTGGAGTGGGACGCCGTGGAGCTGCCTTCGCAGTTCATGGAGAACTTCTGCTGGGAGTGGGACGTGCTCCAGCACCTGACCGCCCACTACAAGAGCGGCGAACCGCTGCCGCGCACCCTGTACGACAAGATGCTCGCCGCCAAGAACTTCCAGTCCGGGATGCAGACCCTGCGCCAGGTCGAGTTCTCGCTGATCGACATGCACCTGCACTACGACTTCGACCCGAACAGCCAGCAGACGGTGCAGGAACTGATCGATGATGTGCGCCAGAAGTTCTCGGTGTTGATTCCGCCGTCGTTTAACCGGTTTCAACATTCCTTCGGTCATATCTTTGCCGGTGGGTATGCCGCAGGGTACTATAGCTACAAGTGGGCCGAGGTGTTGTCGGCCGACGCCTACGCCGCCTTCGAAGAGGCGGTGCACGCGGGCGGCGGCGAGATCTCGGCGGAAACGGGACGGCGCTTCCAGCGCGAGATCCTGGCGATGGGCGGATCGCGCCCCGCGCTGGACTCGTTCAAGGCCTTCCGCGGCCGCGAGCCCTCGATCGACGCGCTGCTGCGGCACAGCGGCATGAGCAGCTGAGCCTGAGGCCTCCGGGCCGAGCCTTAGGAAACCATGACCCGAATCGACTTCCACACCAATATTCCGGACAAGCTGGGCTACGCGTGCCGCCTGGCGCGCAAGGCCTACGGCAGCCGGGCGCGGCTCGTGCTGCTGGCCGAGGACGCCGCGCAGGCGGCCGCGCTGAACGCGGCGCTGTGGGAGCTGTCGGAGACCGACTTCGTTCCGCATGTGATGGCGGACGACCCGCTGGCAGCGCAGACGCCGGTCATCGTCACCCATGACGAGATGACCGACTTGCCGCACCACGAGATGCTGGTGAACCTGACGCGCCGCACGCCGGGCAATCTCGACAGCTTCGCGCGGGTGTTCGAGATCATTTCGACGGACGAGGATGACGCGGCGGCGGGCCGCAAACGCTACGTCGCCTACAAGAAGCAATCCTATCCCCTCACCCATTTCGTGGCAGGACAGTCATGACCCAGAACCCGGCCTTCGATGCGAGCATTCCGGTACTGACCGAGGTATTCCAGCCTGTCGCTCCGGCGGAAGCGGACGCTCCTGCGGCCCCCGTCGTTCCCGCCGACCCCGTCGTTCCCGCGAAAGCGGGAACCCATACGCCCGTGGATGACCAGACTCAGCATGGGTTCCCGCCTGCGCGGGAACGACAGGGGGACGCATCGGGTGACGAGTTCCACGCGGCGCCGCCGATGTTTTCGCGGGAACGACAGGTTGACATCGAACACCGCGTCGGCGAGCAGGTCGCCGAACAACTACAGGCACGAATCGACGCCCTGCTCGCCGAGCGCTTGCAACCGCTCATCGCCGCCACGGTGCAGGCAGCCGCCGCGACCCTCTCGCGCGAGTTGAACGAGGCGCTGCGGCAATCGGTCGGCCAACTGGTCTCGGACGCCGTCGCGCACGAAGTCGCGCAGCAACTGCGGAACCAGGACACCTAAACCAGAACGGCCGCGCCACGGCCACACCCCTGCCCGGCGCCCGCCCATCCACGGAGATTCCTCATGCAGTTCACCACCCGGCGCCTCGCGCTGACCATCCCGCTGTCCTTCGCGCTGGCCAGCAGCACCGCAGCCAACGCCCAGCAGGTCGTCCGGATCGGCCACGTCGCGCCGATTTCCGGCCCCATCGCCCACCTTGGCAAGGACAACGAAAACGGCGCCCGCATGGCGATCGACGAGCTGAACGCGAAAGGTTTCACCATCGCCGGCAAACCGGTGCGGCTCGAACTCGTTGCCGAGGACGACGCCGCCGATCCCAAGCAGGGCACGGCGGCCGCGCAAAAGCTGGTCGATGCGCGCGTGCACGGCGTGATCGGCCACGCCAACTCCGGCACCACCATCCCGGCCTCGCGCATCTACAACGAAGCCGGCATCGTCCAGATCTCGCCCTCGACCACCGCCCTGCAATACACGCGCCAACGCTTCCCGGGCGCCTTCCGCCTGGTGGCCAACGAAGCCAAACTGGGCGGCACGCTCGGGCGCTATGCGGCGCAACAACTCAAGGCCAGGACGGTCGCGGTGATCGACGACCGCACCACCTATGGCCAGGGCGTGGCCGACGAGTTCGCCAAGGCGGCGAAGGCCCAGGGCGTGCGCGTGGTGGGCCGCGAATTCACGACGCCCAATGCCACCGACTTCTCGGCCATCCTGACCTCGATCCGCGCGCGCAAGCCCGACGTGATCTTCTTCGGAGGCATGGACGCGGTCGGCGGCCCCATGCTCAAGCAGATGAAGGCGCTCGGCATCCAGGCGCGCTTCATGGGTGGCGACGGCATCTGCAACACCGCGCTCACCCGCCTGGCGGGCGATGCGCTGGGCGATGGCAAGGTGATCTGCGCCGAAGCCGGCGGTATCGACGGCACCCAGGAAGGCGCGATGGACGACTTCCGCAAGCGCTTCAAGGCGCGGTTCGGCGGCGACGTGCAGATGTACGCGCCGTACGTGTACGACTCGGTGATGGTGATGGCGGCGGCCATGCAAAAGGCCGGTTCGGCCGATCCCGCCCGCTACTTGCCGGTCCTGAAGACCATCCGCCACCAGGGCGTGACCGGCACCGTGGCTTTCGACCGCACCGGCGACATCCTCGACGGCGCGCTCACCCTCTACACCTATCGGGGCGGCAAGCGCGAGCGGATCGGGGTGGTGCGCTAGGGAAGCATTGGCGGCGGCTTTCCCGGGCCGCCAGGCCGCGGAGCCGCCGGATCCGCGGATCCCCAAATGAAAAAAGCGCGCCTTGCTCTCGCAGGCGCGCTTTTTTGCGTTTGTCCGGGCGGATTACTTCTGCAGCAGGATCCACTTGACCAGGGCGCGGGCTTCGGCCTCGCTCACCTGTGGATTGGCCGGCATCGGCACAGGGCCCCAGGCGCCGCCGCCGCCTTTCAGGACCTTCTGCACCAGCTTGTCTTCAGCGGCCTTCTGGCCGGCGTATTTGGATGCAACGTCCTTGTATGCAGGACCGACCAGCTTGTTGGCTACGGCGTGGCAAGCCATGCAGTTCTTCGCCTTGGCCAGGTCGGCTTGTGCGAACGCGCTGGTGGACGCGAAGGCCGACAACACCACACACAACATCAAAGACCGTTTCATTTGTTTCTCCGTATTTATAACTGAGTGCATTCTACCGCGTTTCCACGCCCCGTCCAGAGGCTGACACACTCTGTAACGATGTAGCAACGACTTGCTTGACGACACGGGCCCGAAAGCAGTTATTTTTCCACAGTGAACTATTTCCTTTGTAAGATGCACACACACAAGGAGTTCACATGCCATTAATCCTGCTGATCGTCGCGCTGTGCTGCCTGCGCTATCTGGAAGTCTGGCGCTTTGCCGAACTGTCGTGGTGGTGGATCGTCGCCCTGATGGCGTTCGCCTTCGTCTGGTTCGAATTCATCGAGAAGCACCTGGGCCTGGACAAGAAGAAGGAGCATAACGTCGAGGACAAGCGACGCAACGCCCGCGTCAGGCGCACCTTCCAGGAGCACAAGTAAGACCTGGTTCGCGAGCGCGGGGGTGATATGATTACCATATCGTCAACCATTGGGTGAGTCGCCCCGCGTATCGATGAACCTGGAACTGCGCCAGCTGCGCTACTTCGTCACCCTGGCCGAAGAACTGCATTTCGGCCGCGCCGCCGCACGCCTGCACATGACCCAGCCGCCGCTGTCCCAGGCCATCGCCGGCTTCGAGGACCAGCTCGGCTCGCCCCTGTTCGTGCGTAACCGGCGCCAGGTCGCCCTCACGCCGGCGGGCGCGGCGCTGCTGCCCGAGGCACGCCGCATCCTGGAACTGGCCGGGGAACTCCCCGCGCTGGTGCGCCGCGCCGCCGCCGGCCAGGCCGGCCGGCTCGCCCTGTCCTTCGTCTCGACCGCCGACTACAGCGTGCTGCCGCCCTTCCTGCGCCGCTACCGCGCGGCCTATCCGGAGGTCGAACTCGTCCTGCGCGAGGCGACCTCCGACGTGCAGGTGGACGAGTTGCTGGGCGGCCGCATCGATTGCGGCCTGCTGATCCCGCCCCTGCCCGGCAAGGCGCAGGACGCGCTCGACTACATGAAGGTGCTGGACGAGCCGCTGGTCCTGTGCGCGCCCGCGGGCATGGCCGGTCCCGGGGAGCCGGGCCAGGCGGTGCGCCTGCGCGACCTGCCCGCCCTGCCGCTGGTGATCTTCCCGCGCCGCATTGCGCCGGCGCTGCACGACGCCATACTCTCCTGCTTTCGCGCCGCCGGGATCACCCCGGCGATCGGGCAGGAGGCGATCCAGATGCAGACCATCGTCAGCCTCGTTTCATCGGGCATGGGATTGGCACTTGTGCCACAATCCGTGTCGAACCTGATGCGTCCGGGCGTGGAATACCGCGCCCTGGCCGATCCCACGCCTTCGGTCGAGACCGGCCTGGCCTGGCGGCGCGACAACGCATCCCCCGTGTTGAAGGGCTTTTTGGAACTACTTAGGGAAAACTAATATGCTGATTCACCCGCAACCGGATCCCGTTGCGATCGCGCTCGGACCGGTGCAGATCCACTGGTACGGCCTGATGTACGTGCTGGCCTTCGCGCTGTTCCTGATCCTGGGCCGCGTCCGCATCAGGCAGCCTCACATCGCCGCGCAAGGGTGGAAGCCATCCGACCTGGACGACATGCTCTTCTACGGCATGCTCGGCGTGATCGTCGGCGGGCGCCTGGGCGAGGTACTGTTCTACCAGCCGCTGTACTTCCTCGAGCATCCGATGGAGATCTTCATGGTCTGGCGCGGCGGCATGTCCTTCCACGGCGGCTTCCTGGGCGTGCTGGTCGCGATGGCGCTGTGGGCGCGCAAGACCGGACGCAATGTGCTCGACGTGTACGACTTCATCGCCCCGATGGTCCCGCTCGGCTACGCGGCCGGCCGCATCGGCAATTTCATCAACGCCGAACTGCCGGGGCGCCTGGCCGACCCCAGCCTGCCCTGGGCGATGCTGTGGCCCGGCGTGGAAGGCCCGCGCCATCCCTCGCCGCTGTACCAGGCCCTGATCGACGGCCTGATCGTGTTCGTGATCCTGTGGCTGTATGCGCGCAAGGCGCGTCCGCGGCTGGCGGTGGGCGCGATGTACACCCTGCTTTACGGGTGCGCACGCTTCTTCACCGAGTACTTCCGGGTGCCGGACTGGCAGGTGGACGTGGCCGGGCTGACGGTCACCTCGGGCCAGGTGCTGTCGCTGCCGATGATCGCGGCCGCGCTCGTCATGCTGGCGTGGTCGTACGGGTACCTGGGCAAGCGCGCCGCGCACGCGTGAAGGGCCGCAATGGTGGGCACAAGCGGGTAGGGTGGGCACTCGTGCCCACCGGTACACCCGTGACCGCAAAACATTTTCGCGGCGTTTTGACAATGGTGGGCACAAGTGCCCACCCTACAATTTTCTTGCGCTGCAGGCCGTGACGTCCAAGACGGTATCTACCGCATCGCCCTGGTGAACTGATCCGCGGCCAGCGCATACAGGATCAACGCGAACACCTTCTGCAGCCGCCGCACTGGCATCCTGTGCGCGGTGCGCGCGCCGATGGGTGCCATCACCACGCTGGCCGTCACGATGATGGCCAGCGCCGGCAGGTAGACGAAGCCAAGCGAAAGCGGCGGCAAGCCGGGCTCGCCCCAACCGTAATAGATATTCGACACCGTGCCGGCCAGCGCGATCGGAAATCCGAGCGCCGCGCTGGTGGCCACCGCATTGTGGATGCGCACGCCGCACCAGGTCATGAACGGTACCGAGATGAAGCCGCCGCCAGCTCCGAGCAGCCCCGACAGCGTGCCGATCACGCCTCCGGCGGCAAGCATCCCCGGTGCCGCGGGCAGGTCGCGGGCGGCCGCCGGCTTCTTGTTGACCAACATTTGCGTGGCCGAGAAGGTGACGAACAGGCCGAAGAACAGCGACAGCACCTTCGCGTCCATCTGCTTGCCGATCCAGGGCCCGATCCACGACCCCGCCAGGATGCCCGGCACCAGCATCGAGACGATCTTCCAACGCACCGCGCCATGCTTGTGGTGGGCCCGTACCGATGACAGCGAGGTAAACAGGATGGTGGCGAGCGAGGTCGCGATCGCCATGTGCACCACCAGTTCAAGCGGGAACGAACGCGCCGTGAAGACCATGGTGATGAAGGGCACCAGCACCATGCCGCCGCCGATGCCGAGCAGCCCGGCGGCAAAGCCGCCGAAGGTGCCCATCGCCAGCAGCGCCAGCACGAGTGTCAAATCCATCTAGGCGCCCCCTTCCGGCGCGGGCGAGCGGACAAGTTCCAGGATGCGTTGCCACTGACCGGCCGTGACGGGCGAGATCGACAGCCGGCTGCCCTTTTGCAGCAGCACCATGTCTTCCAGTTCGGGGACGGTGCGCAGTTCGGACAGCGGCAGGTAGCGCCCTTTCTCCACGGCGCGCACGTCCACCGAGATCCAGCGCGGCTGATCCGGCGTCGCCTTGGGGTCGAAGTACTTGCCCGCGCTGTCGAACTGGGAGGCGTCCGGATAAGGCGTACTGGCCACCTCGGCGATGCCGGCCACGCCCGGCACGGCGCAGCTGGAGTGATAGAACAACACGCCGTCGCCCATCGCCATCGCGTCGCGCATGAAATTGCGCGCCTGGTAGTTGCGCACGCCGAACCATGCGACGGTTCGGCCCGGCGCCGCCAGCACGTCGTCGAAACTCACTTCGTCCGGTTCGGACTTCATCAACCAATAGCGCATCGGCGCCCCTCCTGGATAGATAGCGCGAAAAGCGAACGCGCATAGAAAAAGCGGTTGCGTACATAGGTGCGCAACCGCTCTTTATCGAATATGTGCCCCACATGTGCCGTTATGCCGGCATCCCAGAACCAAAAGGTTCAAGGTGGTCGCGGTCATTCCAATTTCGGGTTCGTCGAACTAGCGACGCTCACGCCCATCGAACGTGTTCCACAACCTATGCAGAAGAATGGTTCAAGGAATATATGGCAAATCTCGAACACCGCAGGGTAGAGCGCAGTTTACTACGTTGCACCGGCATGTCAAACGAATTTGGATGCCTAGAACAGATTTTCCTGGGGCGTCAGCGCGCTGTCCAACACCTGGTGCATCAGTTCCAGTTTCTGCTTGACTTCCAACATCGACATGTCCGAAAGCGGGCCCTGCGGTGACTTCACCGACAGGAATTCGGCGGCCACGCTGAGCGCCGCCATGACGGCGATGCGGTCCGTTCCCTTCACCCTGCCCGAGTCGCGCAAGGCGCACATCTTGCTGTCGAGGTAGTAGACGGCTTCGCGCAGCGTGCCCTCCTCGCCCTCCTTGCATGCCAGGCGGTAGGGCTGGCCCATGATGGTGACATCGAGCTGGATCATTGGCTTGCCTCGGTATTCTCGTCAGTGGCGCCGTCCGCGGGTGGCGGCAGCTCGTCCAGCAGGGCCTCGACCCGGCGCTGGGCTTCCTGCAGGCGCTCCTTGAACGCGACGTTCTCCGCGCTGAGCAGTGCGTTGGCCTGCCGCAGCAGGTAATTCTCGCTGCGCAGCGATTGCGTCAATTGGGCGAGCCGGTCGATCTTGTCGGAAAGGTCTTGGAATTCGGAAATCATTCGTAACTATAGGACTATGAAGGATTTTCAGTCAACAGAATCCCGCTTCGACCGACCTGCGGCACGCCGATCGTGCGGGGGTCGCGGCGGGATGGGTGCTAAGCTCCGGTCTTTGTGCGCCAGCCAACACTTTCCGGACGCCAGGCCCAGGCTTGGCTTCAGCTGTCGTCCCCGTGGAAACGGGGACCCATGCGTCGCACGAATAGACGTGCCGTATGGGCCCCGCCTGCGCGGGGGCGACCGGACGCGAGCACGTCGGTTTGAGGGAGCTCAACACGCACAGTTAAATAAACAACATAGCCGCTTGAAATGCTAAATTATCGTCCCTATAATTAGCACTCGTTAGTAGAGAGTGCTAACAACTCTTTGCAGCCGGCGCGACAAGGCGACGGCAATCGATAGATAGCTAGTCAAACCACTGAACATAAGGAGTTTTGCATGAATCTTCGCCCTCTGCACGATCGCGTTATCGTGAAGCGTCTCGACCAGGAAACCAAGACTGCATCCGGCCTGATCATCCCCGATGCAGCGGCAGAAAAGCCGGACCAGGGCGAGATCCTCGCCGTGGGCAATGGCAAGGTGCAAGAGAACGGCCAGGTTCGTCCGCTGGAAGTGAAAGTCGGCGACCGCGTCCTGTTCGGCAAGTACTCCGGCCAGACCGTGAAGGTCAAGGGCGAGGAACTGCTGGTGATGCGCGAAGAAGACATCATGGCCGTCCTGGTCGACTAATCGACCCTGATCGACTGATCGACCTCAGAAATCCTTTCACGAATATTCGGAGAAAAACAAATGGCAGCTAAAGAAGTAGTGTTCGGCGACGCAGCGCGCGCCAAGATGGTTGAAGGCGTCAACATCCTCGCCAACGCAGTCAAGGTCACCCTGGGCCCGAAAGGCCGCAACGTGGTCCTGGAGCGCTCGTTCGGCGCCCCGACCGTCACCAAGGACGGTGTCTCGGTCGCCAAAGAGATCGAACTGAAAGACAAGCTCATGAACATGGGCGCGCAGATGGTCAAGGAAGTCGCTTCCAAGACCAGCGACAACGCCGGTGACGGCACCACCACCGCGACCGTGCTGGCACAAGCGATCGTTCGCGAAGGCATGAAGTTCGTTGCCGCCGGCATGAACCCGATGGACCTGAAGCGCGGCATCGACAAGGCCGTCGCCGCCACCGTCGAAGAGCTGGCCAAGATCGCCAAGCCATGCACCACCTCGAAGGAAATCGCACAGGTCGGCGCCATCTCGGCCAACTCGGACGCGTCGATCGGCGAGCGCATCGCCGAGGCGATGGAAAAGGTCGGCAAGGAAGGCGTCATCACCGTCGAAGACGGCAAGTCGCTGAACGACGAACTGGACATCGTGGAAGGCATGCAGTTCGACCGCGGCTACCTGTCGCCGTACTTCATCAACAACCCGGACAAGCAAGTCGCCGTGCACGAGAACCCATTCGTTCTGCTGTGCGACAAGAAGATCTCGAACATCCGTGACCTGCTGCCGGTACTGGAGCAAGTGGCCAAGGCCGGCCGTCCGCTGCTGATCATCGCCGAAGACATCGAAGGCGAAGCACTGGCGACCCTGGTGGTCAACAACATCCGTGGCATCCTGAAGACCTGCGCCGTCAAGGCTCCTGGCTTCGGCGACCGCCGCAAGGCCATGCTGGAAGACATCGCCATCCTGACCGGCGGCCAGGTGATCGCCGAAGAAGTCGGCCTGACCCTGGAAAAGGTCACGCTGAACGAACTGGGCCAGGCCAAGCGCATCGAAGTGGGCAAGGAAAACACCATCATCATCGACGGCGCAGGTTCGGGCGAGGCGATCGAAGGCCGCGTCAAGCAGATCCGCATCCAGATCGAAGAAGCGAGCTCGGACTACGACCGTGAGAAGCTGCAGGAGCGCGTGGCCAAGCTGGCAGGCGGCGTTGCGGTGATCAAGGTTGGCGCAGCCACCGAAGTCGAGATGAAAGAGAAGAAGGCACGCGTGGAAGACGCGCTGCACGCAACCCGCGCTGCGGTCGAAGAAGGCATCGTTCCGGGCGGCGGCGTGGCCCTGCTGCGCGCACGTGCGGCGCTGAACCTGAAGGGTGACAACCCGGACCAGGACGCTGGCATCAAGATCGTCCTGCGCGCGATGGAAGAGCCGCTGCGCATGATCGTCCAGAACGCCGGCGAAGAGCCATCGGTCGTGGTCTCGGGCGTGCTGAACGGCCAGGGCAACTACGGCTACAACGCCGCCAACGGCACCTACGGCGACATGGTCGAAATGGGCGTGCTGGATCCGGCCAAGGTCACCCGCTCGGCACTGCAGAACGCGGCGTCGATCGCCGGCCTGATGCTGACCACCGACTGCATGGTCTCGGAAGTTGCCGAAGACAAGCCGGCGGCTGGCATGGGCGGCATGGGCGGCATGGGCGGCATGGGCATGGACGGCATGATGTAATAGCCGTCAACGGACCCGGAGCGGGCCGGCGCAAGCCGGCATGCTCCAGCCACGAAAAGCCTGCAGGGTTGCGCCTTGCAGGCTTTTTTGTTTCCCCTAAGTTCGCCACGACCCGGTAGGACGGGCACTCGTGCCCGTCGGCCCGGCCCATCCTGGCCCAGCAGCTCGATCAAATGGACGCAAGGTCCTTGCCCGACGCGGCCAAGGCCGTTTGACATTTCGCACACCTGTGCTAAAGTGAGTACATGAACACCACCGCCAAAAGTGAACACACCTTCGCGACCATCGTCGATGCCGCGATGGACATGGCCGCCGCCGAGGGCATCGGCAAGCTGTCGCTGGGCGAGCTGGCCAAGCGCACCGGCATCAGCAAGAGCGGCGTGTTCTCGCGCGTCGGTTCGCTCGAGGCCTTGCAGGCCGCTGTGCTGGACGAGTTCGACCGCCGGTTCGGGGAGGAGGTCTTCATCCCTTCGCTGCAGGCACCCAAGGGGCTGCCGCGCCTGGTCATGCAGGTGAACCTGTGGCTCAAGCGGATCGCCAGCGATGCTTCGCGCGGGTCCTGCCTGTACACCGCAGGGGCCTTCGAGTTCGACGACCTGGACGGCCCGCTGCGCGACCGGCTCGAACAGGGCGCCGCGCGCTGGCGCGCGTCCCTGCGCAAGACCGTGCTGCAGGCGATGGAGGCAGGCCAGTTGCGGCCGGACACGGATCCCGAACAACTGGTGTTCGAGATCTACAGCCTGGTCATCGGCGTGATGCATGACGTGCGCTTCCTGCGTGACGACGGCGCGCCGCGCAGGATGCAGCGGGCATTCAACCGGCTGATCTCGACGTACAAGAGTTTCAACGAAGTGGAATAAGGGAATCCGAACCGGGGTTGCCAGACTCGCCCGGTCGTACGAATTGCAGTCACCCCGATGGCCGGGGGGCATCAGGACAGGCCATACCGGACGGACTTCGCCCGTCCATTTTTTTCAACTCATTTCGCACGGGTGTGCGAAACTATCCTCAAGGAGAACATCATGTCTGCATACTGGTTACTGCTGCTGCCCGTCGCGGGTTTCGCCTGGAGCGCCGTCGACAATGTCGTGCGCGCCCTGCCACGACGCAACGAGGACCTCACCTATTTTTAGGAAGCACTGATTAGCGTAAAAAAACCTGGTTTATGCAGGACGTATTGCGGCAGGCAGGAGACGGTGCGATGCTGGCGCGGAACCGACATTCATCGAGGAGGGAACATGTCTCACGAATCCGAACTGGAATACGCCGGCTTCTGGTCGCGCGTTGGCGCCACGCTGATCGATACCGTCCTGATGGCCCTCGTCACCGTCCCCCTGCTGTTCTCGATATATGGCCGGGACTGGCTGCAAACGCAGACGTTTGTCGCCGGTCCGGCCGAGTTCTTCGTATCCTACGTGCTTCCGGCCGTGATCGTGATCGCGTTCTGGGCCAGGTACCTGGCCACGCCGGGCAAGATGGCGATCGGGGCCGAGATCGTCGATGCGCGGACCGGCGCCAAACCCCGCACCACGCAGTTGATCGTCCGCTACATCGGATACTACGTCTCGATGCTGCCGCTGTTCCTCGGCTACATCTGGGTCGCCTTCGACCGCCGCAAGCAGGGCTGGCACGACAAGTTGGCCGGTACGGTCGTGGTCCGGCGCAAGGGGGACGAGCAGGTGCGTTTCGAGCAGCCCCTGGGCAAGCCCTGAGCCGAGCAAGCACACATCTGCGCTCCCCTGCATAGGCTTCGCCTACAATGGACGCCGAAGCAGTTCTGGAGCAAGCGGCCGGACGGGCCGCCTGCATTTTCCGCAAGCCGCCAGCACCGCCAGGGAGGGGACATGAAGACCGCCGTATTCAGCGCGCGCCGCTACGACAGGACCATGCTGGGCCGTGCGAACGCCCAGGCAGGACATGAACTCCGCTACTTCGAGGATCGCCTGACGGCGGACACCGCCCACCTGGCGCACGGCTGCGAAGCGGTCTGCGTCTTCGTCAACGACAACGTCGATGCCGAAGTGCTCGCCCTGCTCGCCCGGCAAGGCACGCGCCTGGTGGCCACCCGCTCGACCGGCTACAACCACATCGATACCGCCGCGGCCGAGCGTCTCGGCATCGCGCTCGTGCGCGTGACCGACTATTCGCCGCACTCCGTCGCGGAGTTCGCCGTCGGCCTGCTGCTGGCCCTGAACCGGAAGATCGTGCGCGCCAGTTCGCGCACGCGGGACGGCAACTTCGACCTCGACGGCCTGATGGGGTTCGACCTGCACGGCAAGACGGTCGGCGTGATCGGCACCGGCAAGATCGGCATGATCTTCGCCAGGATCATGCACGGCTTCGGCTGCACGGTGGTCGGCCACGATCCATTCGCCAATCCCGCCCTCGAGCGGTTCGGCCGCTACGTCGATGTCGACGAACTGCTCTCGTGCAGCGACGTCGTCTCCCTGCACTGCCCGCTTACCGAGCAGACCCGGCACATCGTGGACGAGCGGACCCTGGCCCGCGCCAAGCGCGGCAGCCTGCTGATCAACACCAGCCGGGGTGGCCTGGTCGACACCGACGCGGCGATCGAGGCGCTCAAGACCGGCCAACTCGGGGGCCTGGCGATCGACGTCTACGAGCAGGAGGCCAACCTGTTCTTCCAGGACCTGTCCTCGACCATCATCTGCGACGACGTCATCCAGCGCCTGATCTCCTTCCCGAACGTGATCGTCACGGGCCACCAGGCGTTCTTCACCGAAGAAGCGGTCGGGCAGATCATGCAGACCACCATCGACAGCATCAGCGCGTTCGAACGCGGCGAGGAACTGGTCAACCGCGTGCCCAAAGGCTAGGAGGCTCGCGCGCGCGGCGAAAGAAACCTGTTGACCACGTACTAACTCGGTGCTACTGTACTAACCGTTCTAGTACAGTAAATCACCATGAGCCGCCGAACCCCTTTAATGCTGAGCATCGCCACCGGCGATCCCCGCCCCGTCACCCGCCAGATCGTGGACGGCGTACGCCGCCAGATCGCCAGCGGCGAGTTGCCCGTCGGCGCGGCCCTGCCCAGCGTGCGCGGCCTGGCGCAGCAACTGACCATCAACCCCAACACGGTCGCCAAGGCCTACGCCGAACTGACGGCGGAAGGCTGGCTCGACTCCCGGCCCGGCCTGGGCCTGTTCGTCGCGCCGCCGCGCCAACTGCTTTCGGACCCCGAGCGCGCGCGCAGGCTGGACGACGCCGTGCAGCGACTGGCCAGCGACGTCATCGGCCTGGGCTACAGCACCGAGGAAGTCATCGACCACGTCGCAGCCGAGTTGCAACGCTGCCTGCCGCGCAAGACCGCCTGAGAGGCCACCATGATCGACTACGCCATCCGCACCGAGCAACTGAGCCTGCACTACCGCCGCAAGCTCGCGCTCGACCGCCTGACCCTCGCCATTCCGCGCGGCGGCATCCACGCCATCGTGGGGGCCAATGGAGCCGGCAAATCCTCGCTGTTCCGGGTGCTGCTGGGCTTTGCCGCGCAAAGCGCCGGCCAGGCCTGGGTGCTCGGCTGCGACACGCGCGCTATCTCGCCCGGGCTGCGCGGGCGCATCGGTTTCGTCAACGAGGAACACACCCTGCCCGGCTGGATGCGCATCGCCGAGGTGGCCGCGATGCAGCGCCAGCAGTACCCGCTGTGGAGCGAGGAACGCTATGCCAGCGTGCTGCGCAACTTCAACGTGGCGCCACGCCAGTACGTCAGCCAGCTCTCGCGCGGCGAACGGGCCGGGGTCAGCCTCGCGCTCGCGCTGGCGCAAAGCCCCGATCTGCTGATCCTGGACGAACCGACCCTCGGCCTGGACGTGGTGGCCAAGCGCGCCTTCCTCGAGGCGCTCATGTTCATCAGCCTGGAAGACGGCGCGACCATCATCTACTGCTCGCACCAGATGGAGGAGATCGAACGCGTGGCCGACAACCTCGTCATCCTGGAACGCGGCGCGCTGCGCCACATGTCCGCGCCGGTCGACTTCTGCGAGCGGGTGCGCCTGTGGGTGGCGGACTTTCCCTTCCTGCTGCCCGACATCTCGCACCTGCCGGGTGTGCTCGAAACCCAGCGCATCGACGGCCTGCTGCACCTGATGGTGTTCGACCAGCCAGAGGAATTCGGCGCCCGCCTCAAGCTGCTGGGGGCGCGCAGCGTACACCAGATGCCCGTGGGCCTGGACCGCGCCGTGAACGGCTTCCTGGCACGTGGCCACATCTCCAACCAGCCCGTCGCGGCGGCAGCCTAGGAGCGATCATGAAAGCCCTTTTCACCAGCGAACTGCGGCGCTTCCGCAATGCCGCGCTGATCACCGCCGTCCTGCACCTGCTGATGCAGCTGTTCGCGAGCCGTGTCACCGACCTGCTGCAACTGCGCTGGGAGCAGCATGTGGTGGCGCTGCTGCTCTACATGCTGGCGGGGATCGCCTTCGCCGTCTACCAGTTCGGCACCTACCGCCAGCCCAGCCGCTGGCTCTGGCTGCTGCACCGGCCCTTGCCACGGCTGGCGATCTTCGGCGCACTGGCGCTCGCTTCGGCCACGCTGATCCTGTTCGCCATCGGCCTGCCGGCCCTGCTCGCGGTCATCGGCACCGACCTGCTGACCGCCCGCACCGTCGACCTGCGCCACTACCTGCTCGCCCTGCATGTCGTCGTGTTCGTGCTCAACGCCTGGCTGGCCGGCGCCTACGTCATGCTCAACGGAAGGCGCAGCGCCGCCGTGGTACTGCTGCTGCCGCTGCTGCTGCTGAGCCACCTCGCCTCGGGCCTGGCCATGCTCCTCCCCGCCCTGTTCTCGACGCTGCTGCTGACCTGCGTCGCCTACAGCGCGTTCAAGCCCGACCGCACCAGCCCGCCCTCTCACGGTCCGGCGGTGCTGGCCGCCGCGGTGCCGCTGGTACTCGGCTTCTATTTCACGATGGTGTGGGCAGGCTCCCTCGGCTTCCAGTACGGGCAGATGCTGCTCGGCGTGCATCCGCTGAACCGCCCGCTGCCGCCGGCCGGCGGGTTTACCGAGCTGACGCGCTCGGAGGGGCGCGATGCGATCCTGCGCGGCCTGTCCGTCTCGGCGGACCCGCGCGCCGCGCACTGGAAGCGCCAGGTGCCGCTGCTGGAAGTGGGCCAGGTGGAGCCGGCCACCCGCCGCTATCCGGTGCGGCACCAGATATCCAACCTGGACAGCCTGCAGTGGCATGACGGCGAGCGGAATGTCGTCTGGACCTTCAGCCACGACGCGATGCGCTTCGAGGGCGCGGACATCTACACCGGGCAGCCGCGCGGGTGGTACGGCGCGGGCGGCCGGGACGACACGGCCCGCTTCGACGCGGTGCCGCTGCTCGCCGGCGACATGATGATGACGCCGCAGCAGCTGCTCCAGCGCGGGGCTGCGGACGGAGCGCCCGTGCGCCTGCTGCGCGTCCCCGAGCCCGAGGTATTGGCCGCGCCGCCGCGCGCGGTCGGACCTCTGCACTATGTGCTGACCGACCGCCGCCTGCTCGCCTACCGTCTCCCGGACCCGTCGCTGGAGCGCCCGCAACAGCTTGAGCCGCAGTTCAGCGTGCCCCTGCCCGGCACCTTCGCCGACCTGGACCGGATCGACATCGCCCCGCTGCTGGACGGCACCCTGCTCTCGGTCAACCACGGACGCGCGATGATCGACGGCACGCCCGGCTCACACCAGACGCTTCTTTTCGTGACGCCGCAAGGCAGTGTCCAGACCGTAGGCCGGCGCGCGCTGGCGCACGACTTCCCGCTGCTGTTCGAGCACAAGGACTGGTGGATCTCGCCGCTGACCCATGCCGCGCTGGCCCTGCCCGAGATCCTGCTCGACAAAGGCGCGATCGGCGACGACGGCCGGAGCGCGCTCGCGTCCACGATCCTGCTGCCGCGGCCGCTTCCCGTTGTCGGCGCCGCCCTGCTGGCCGCCCTGCTGTCGGCCGCCACCGCCGCCTGGTGGATGCGCGGCGGGGGCGCCAGCGTGCGGCGCCGCATCGCCTGGTGCGCCGCCTGCCTCGCGCTGGGACCACCCGGACTTGCCACCCTGATGCTCTTGCAGCCGCGCGCCGCGCCGGTCCACGAGGACCGTTACGACGCGGCGGCGGCACCCGCCTGACCCTTCCCTCAACAGGAGATTTCCATGAACTTGCTACCGCACCTCGCGGCGGCCCGCGCACGCCTGTGCAAACGGCCCCAGTCCCTCACCCGCGGCGCACTGCTCGCACTCGGCCTGGCCTGCGCCACGGTTGCCGCCGGCGCCGCGCCGCAGCCCACAAAGCTCAAGCCCACGGTGCTGGCTCCCGCCCTCGCTCGCAACGCCGCGTTGCCCGCCGCGCCGCTGCTCGCCGAGGATGATTTCACCCGCCCGGCAAGGGTGCGCAGCGTCATGCTGGCACCGGACGGCACAGGCATCGCCTACATCGAACAGGATGGCGAAAAGGCGACCCTGATGCTGCTGGACACGATGAGCCAGGCACGCAAGGCCCTGCTGCCGCTGACGGGCCGGGTCCAGCCGCACTGGTCGGGCGACAGCCGCACCTTGTTCCTCGTCGGAGGTGGCGGCATCTCCACCGTTTCGGTGGCGGACGGCGCCAGCGCCCGGATCGCCGTGCTGGACAAGGAGCGCGAGCAGCGCTTCATCGCCGTTGACAGCGGCAGGCCCCGGCACGTGCTGGTCCAGGAACGCGACCCGGCCAGCGGCCAGCATCGCGTGCTGCGCATGGGGGCGGACGGCGCCAGCCAGGTCCTGTACGCGGGCCAGGCCAGGCCGGACGACTTCCTGCTCGACGCGGACGGTAAGCTCGACCTGATCCGCACGCGCGACGCCGGCTTCGACCAGGTGGTCCGCCAGCGGCGCGGCGACGCGTGGCAGGAGGTCGCGCGCTGCAAGCCATATCGCGCCTGCGGACTGGTCGCGCGGTCGCCCGACGGGCACGGCGTGATCATGAAGGTGAACCACGAGGACGACCGCAAGGCACTGGTGCGCGTGGACCTGCGCGGCAAGGGGCAGCAACTGCTGCACAGCGACCCACAGGCGCTCGCCGACCTGGGCGACGTCACCCTCACGCCCGAAGGCCAGCCGCTGCTGGCCTCCTACGACATGCCGGCGCGGCGCAACTACGGCCTGACCCCGGCGTCGGCGCGCGCGGCAGCGCGGCTCGCGCGCCACTTCCCTGAATCGAACCTCCACATCGACGCCGGCACGACCGGTCCGTGGCTGCTGGCCGAGCGCGGAGCGCGCCTGAGCCAGACCCGTCACTGGCTCTACGACGTGGAGCGCGACAAGCTGACTCCGGTGCTCGAACAGGAGCGTCAACGCGCCCGCCCCCTGCCCGAGAAGCAGCTCGCCGCCAAGATCGCGCTGCACTACCCCGCCTCGGACGGGGCGCTCGTGCACGGCTACCTGAGCCTCCCGCCGGGCAAGGAGGCGCGCGGCCTGCCCATGCTCACGATGATCCACGGCGGGCCGTGGAGCGAGGTGGACAACGGCTACAGCGCGCTCGTGCAGACCCTGGTCAACCGCGGCTACGCCGTGTTCCAGCCCAACTTCCGGGCGTCGACCGGCTACGGCGACCGCTACATGCTCGCGCCGGGCGCGGACTTCGGCAATGGACGGGTGCAGGCGGATATCACCGACGGCGTGCGCTGGCTGATGGCGCAGGGCGTCGGCGACCCGAAGCGCCAGGGGGTGCTGGGTGCGTCCTTCGGCGGGTACTCGACACTGCTGGCGCTCACCCACACGCCGGAGCTGTTCCGATTCGGCATGGCGACCCAGCCGCCCGCCGATTTCGTCCGCACGATGCGGCTCGCCGCCGCCGCGCCGGCCGCACCGGGGGAACCGCCCTTCGGCGCCATGCTGGCCGAGATGGGCATCCGGCTGGACGACGCCGCGCAAATGCGCCGCATCGACCGCGACGCCCCGCATGCGCATACGGACAAGCTACGCCGGCCCCTGCTGATCATTGCCGGCGCCAAGGACGAGATGGTGGAGATTGCATCGGTGGTGGACTACGTGGCGCGCCTGCAGGGCCAGGACAAGCCGGTGTCGCTGCTGATCGACCCGGACGAAGGCCACCGCTCGTACAAGCCGATCGCGCGCCGCGCGCAGATGCACCTGTTGCTGAGCATGATGCAGCGCTATCTTGGTGGCCCTGCTCTGCCTGAGCCGGACGCCGAGCTGGCGGCCTATCTGGCACGCACGATGAAGGTGAACGGGGCGCTGCCGTAGGATAGCCGCCGTAGATCCTACGATGAAAAAAGAGTGAGCCAGTTCGCAGATCGAATCCTGGACTAGTGGGTAGGGTGGGCTCTTGAGCCCACCGATCGGATGTACCGGCCTCAGCCGTGGCCCCGCATTGCCCCACCGCAGCACTTGGTTTAGTATGGCCGCATCCCATACAAAGGCCCGCCATGACCCAGCGCTTCCGCCCGCTCCTGTTGCCCCTCGTCCTCGCCTGCGTGCTCTCGGCCTGCGGCGAAAAGCCGCCGGCACCGCCGAAGCCGGCCGAAACGGCCGCCCCGGCGCCCGTGCGCGGCAAGGAGCAGGCGATGGCCGAGCTGCTGGCCCTGCCCGAGGTCAAGACGTGGTCGGCGCAGATCGAAAAGGCCTCGCGCGGCAAGGCGCGCGGCGCCGTGATCGAGGACGATCCCGAACCGCGCCTCATCAACGGCCAGCCTTACTGGCAATTCAGCTTCGTGGAAAACCGCGGCGACAGGGTCCAGCGGCGCGAGAGCTTCCTGGTCTCGCAGACCGGCAGCGACATCCTGGTCGAAGACCTGGAAACCGACACCGTGCTGTCGCTGGACGAATGGCGCCGCGGCATCGAGCGGGTGGAACTGAAGTCCGCGCCCTAGCCGTTCAGCTGTCCAGGTGGGAGATGAGCATACGCCGCTGCTCGTCGCCATCGGCCTGGCGCGCGTGCTGGCCGTCGACCGAGATCCCGACCGCCATGATATCGATGAGCAGCAGTTGCAGGATGCGCGAGATCATCGACAGGAAGCTGGTGCTGTCCTCGGCATGATCGACCGCCAGGCACACCGTCGCCTTGCGCGCCAGCGGCGACTGGCTGTTACCGATCGCGATCACGTCCGCCCCCGCCGCGCGCGCCACATCCACCGCCTCGAGCAGCTCAGGCAGGCGCCCCGAATTCGAAATCGCGATCACCACATCGCCCGGCCCCAGCAACTCGGCCGCCAGCGTGAACAGGTGCGAGTCGCCATACAGCGCGGTGGGAATCCGGAACCGGAAGAACTTGTGCTGGCCGTCGAGCGCCACCACCCTCGAATTGCCCATCGCGTAGAACTCCACACGGCGCGCCCGGCTGACCAGTTCGATCGCCTGGTCGAGTGCGCGCACGTCGAGCTGGTCGCGGAACTTGAGGATGGCGGTGACCGTGTTGTCGATCACCTTGGCCGAGAGGTCATGCGTGCTGTCGCTGATGCGTACCTGGCTGTGGCGCACGGGGATGGCCCCGGTCAGGCTGCTGGCGAAGCGTAGCTTGAAATCGGCCAGGCCGGAGAACCCGAGCGAACGGCAGAAACGGATCACCGTCGGCTGGCTCACATCCGCCAGGCGCGCGATCTCCGCGATCGGTTCGTTCAGCACGAGGCGCGGCTGGCCCAGCACCAGCGATGCCACGCGCTGCTCGGCCGGCGTGAGTTCGTGCTGCAGGTGCCCGATCCGTTCCATCAGCGTGTTGCTGCCGCTGCGCCCGCGCAGGTGTTCGGAGAGGATGGTCGCCACCCCGTGGAAGGCGGGATTGGGCGTGGTGATCACATAGGTCGGAATGTCCGACAGGTAGTTGGTGAAGCGCCCCTTGGCTTCGAAGCGCGCGCGAAACGGCGAACTGGCGAACCACTCCCCCATGCGCGGCACGATGCCGCCGCCGATGAAGATGCCGCCGAAGGCGCCGAGCGTCACCGCCAGGTTGGCCGCGGCGCCGCCCAGCATGCCGCAGAAGCATTCCAGCGTCTCCAGGCACAGCGCGTCGCCCTGCTCCAGCGCGCCGGAGACGATGGCGGCGGCGGAACGCGGGGCCGCGTCCACGCCATTGCGCCGTGCAAGCGCGCGGAAGATCAATTCCATGCCCGGGCCGGAGATGAGACGCTCGTTCGACACGTGCGGCCACTCGCGCCAGGCATGTTGCAGGATGGCGAACTCGCGCTCGTCGGCCGGTGCGAAGTTGACGTGGCCGCCCTCGCTGCCCAGCGTGACGAAGCCGTCCACCGTGGGGATCACGCCCGAGACGCCCAGGCCGGTGCCCGGCCCGAGCACCCCGATCACGGCGTTGGCCGCCGCCTTGCCCGGCCCGACCTGCAACAGGTCGGCTTCGGAAAAGCCGGGAATGGCCATCGCCAGCGCGGTGAAGTCATTCACCACCAACAGGGTGGACAGGCCCAGTTCGCGCCGCACGGCGTCCGTGGAAAATTCCCAGTCGCGGTTGGTCATGCGCACCTGGTCGCCGTTGACCGGGTTGGCCACGGCCAGCGCGGCGTGGTGCAGCGTCAGGTCAAGGTGGTCGGCGAGGTAGAAGCGCAGCAGCGGCACGATGCCGCTGAAGTCCTCGCACTTGAGCACGCGCACCGAGCGGAACACGCCCGGCGCGGTCTGCAGCGCGAAGCGCGCATGGGTCGCGCCGATGTCGGCCAGCAGGCGCGGACCGTCCGCGAACGCCGTGCGCGCAAACTTTTCCGGCTCCTGCTGGCTACCCATCAGGCGGCGCCCTGGCTGGCCTGGCCGAACCAGGCGCCGTACGGCGGCAGGGTCACCTTGCCACCCTCGGCACTGCCCGGCAGGCCGTGCCCGGTCATGGCCGTGGCCTGGGCCGTGGCCGGCCAGTCGAAGCTGACCGCCTTGTCCGACAGGTTGAACGCGGCCAGCACCGAGGGGTGTCCGTCCAGGTCGCGGCGCAGGGCCAGCACCGGTTCCGGCGCGTCGAAGAAGGCGATGTCTCCACGGGTGAGCTGCGGCGTCTGGCGGCGCCACGCGATGACGCGGCGCGCGAAGTTCAGCGGGGAGTCCTGGTCGCCGTCCTGGATGGAAGCGGCGAGCTTGAGGTGCGGCCCGGCCACCGGCAGCCAGGGCTTGCCCTCGGTGAAGCCGGCGTTCGGCGCCTCGCCGGTCCATGGCATCGGCGTCCGGCAACCGTCGCGGCCCTTGAACTCGGGCCAGAAGGTGATGCCGTAGGGGTCCTGCAGCAGCTCGTAGGGCACGTCCGCCTCCGGCAGCGCCAGTTCGTCGCCCTGGTACAGGCAGGGCGTGCCCTTGAGCGAGAGCTGCATCGCCAGCACCATCTTCGAGAACGCCGGCGTCGGCTGCCCGCCGCCCCAGCGCGTGGCGACGCGGATCGCATCGTGGTTACCCACCGACCAGGAGGCCCAGCCGCCCTTCACGCGCGCCTCGAAGTCCTCGACCTGCTTGCGGATGTGGGCGGCGGAGAACTGCGGCGTGAGCAGGTTGAAGCTGTAGGCCATGTGCAGCTTGTCGCCGCCGGCGGTGTAGTCGGCCATGACGGCGAGGGCGTCGTCAGCGCCCACCTCGCCGATCGACACGGCGCCGTACTCGTTGAGCAGCGCGCGGATCTTGCGCAGGAATTCCAGGTTCTCGGGCTGCGTCTTGTCGTACACGTGCGACTGCATGCCGTAGGGGTTCACGTCGGTGACGGTCGCGGTGTCGCGCACGGTCGCCGCCGGGTTGCTGCGCAGTTGGCGGTCGTGGAAGTGGAAATTGCAGGCATCCATGCGAACGCCGTCCACGCCGCGTTCGAGCCAGAAGCGCAGGCTGTCCAGGTGCGCCTGCTGCACTTCCGGGTTGTGGAAGTTCATGTCCGGCTGGCTGGCCAGGAAGTTGTGCAGGTAGTACTGGCGGCGGCGGCTGTCCCACTGCCACGACGACCCGCCGAAGACGGACAGCCAGTTGTTGGGCGGGTTGCCGTCCGGGAGAGGATCGGCCCAGACGTACCAGTCGGACTTCGGATTGTCGCGGCTCTTGCGGCTCTCGACGAACCAGGGGTGCGCCTCGGCGGTGTGCGACATGACCTGGTCGATCATGATCTTCAGTCCCAGGCTGTGCGCCCTGGCGATCAGGCGGTCGAAGTCTTCCAGCGTGCCGAACAGCGGATCGACGTCGCAGTAGTCGGAGATGTCGTAGCCGAAGTCCTTCATCGGCGACTTGAAGAACGGCGACAGCCAGACGATGTCCACGCCGAGGCTGGCGATGTAGTCCAGCTTGGCGGTAATGCCGGCCAGGTCGCCGACGCCGTCACCGTTGGTATCGAGGAAACTGCGTGGATAGACCTGGTAAATGATGGCTTCGCGCCACCAAGGCGCCTTGTCGGTATTCGAGGGAGTCTGGGTCATGACGATCATCCGGGTTGGCAATTCTAGGCAATATACAGGATGCGGGCGAACTTTACAATTCAGCCATTCCAGGCGTTTTCGCTTGCAAATCCTGTTATATCAACGACTTACAATTTTCTCGAAACAGCCAGTCGGCTCGCAGCGGTAACAAAACTACGAACAGATGGAATCAAAGCGGGAGGGATTTGTTTCGATCGGGAAACAACCGATTTGCAAGACGTGTTCCGCTCATCAATTTACTATTGCCAAGCGCCATCTCCCGTCATAGCATCGGCGTCTGTTTAAACATCAAGGTAGCGCTCATGAGCCAATCCTCCCCACAGACCGCCGGCCGCATGCCGCGGCAAATCCCGTACATCATTGCCAACGAGGGCTGCGAGCGCTTCAGCTTCTACGGGATGCGCAACATCCTCACGCCCTTCCTGATCTCGTCGCTGCTGCTGTTCCTTCCGGAGTCGGCGCGCACCGGCGAAGCCAAGCACGTCTTCCACACCTTCGTCATCGGCGTGTACTTCTTCCCGCTGCTGGGCGGCTGGCTTGCGGATCGCTTCTTCGGAAAGTACAACACCGTTTTCTGGCTCAGTCTCGTCTACTGCGCGGGTCATGCGTGCCTGGCCATGTTCGAGGACAACGTCAACGGCTTCTACTTCGGCCTGTTCCTGATCGCGCTCGGTTCCGGCGGCATCAAGCCACTGGTCGCCTCCTTCGTCGGCGACCAGTTCGACCAGACCAACAAGGGCATGGCCAAGGTGGTGTTCGACGCCTTCTACTGGATCATCAACTTCGGCTCCTTCTTCGCCTCGCTGCTGATGCCCTGGTTCCTGCGCGACTTCGGCCCGTCGGTCGCCTTCGGCGTCCCCGGCATCCTGATGTTCATCGCGACCATCGTGTTCTGGAGCGGGAAGAAGAAGTACGTGCACGTGCCGCCGGCGGCACCCGACCCGCACTCGTTCACCCGCGTGGCGCGCACCGCGCTGTTCGCCCGCCGTCCAGGCGAGGGCCGACCGGGCCTGATCGTCGCCACCATCGGCGTGCTCGGCGCGATCGCCTCGCTGGCCATGTCGGTCGAATGGGGCTTCGTGATCGGCGCCTGCACCGGCCTGGTGCTGCTGCTGGCCTTCGGCGGCATCGGCACCTCGATGCAACTCGACCGCGCTCGCGCCCTGCACCCGGACCAGGCCGTGGACGGCGTGCGCGCCGTGCTGCGCATCCTGATCGTGTTCGCGCTGGTCACGCCGTTCTGGTCCCTGTTCGACCAGAAGGCATCGACCTGGATCATCCAGGCGCAGGCGATGGAGACCACCTTCACCGTGTTCGGCCACACCTTCAGCATGATTCCGGCCCAGATGCAGGCCCTGAACCCGCTGCTGGTGATGCTGCTCATCCCCTTCAATAACATCGCGCTCTTCCCCATCCTGCGCAAGCTCGGCATCGAGCCGACGCCGCTGCGCCGGATGACCGCCGGTATCGCCTTCTCGGCCGCCGCCTGGATCGTGGTCGGCAACCTGCAGGTGGCGCTCGACGCGGGCGATCCGGTCTCGATCGCCTGGCAGATCCTGCCCTACGCACTGCTGACCATGGGCGAGGTGCTGGTCTCGGCCACGGGCCTCGAGTTCGCCTACAGCCAGGCGCCTGCCTCGATGAAGGGCGTGATCATGGCGCTGTGGTACCTCGCCGTCACCGTCGGCAACCTGTGGGTGCTGATCGTGAACGCGGGCGTGAAGAACGAAGCGGTGATCGAATACATCGCCGGTTCGGGGGTGAGCGTGATGGCCTTCCAGATGTACTTCTTCGCCGCCTTCGCCTTCCTTGCCGCAGCCGTCTTCGGCTGGTACGCGACGCGCTACAAGATGGTGGACCACTACCTGGGCATCGATCCGAAGGCCACCCTGGCGCAGGAAAAGATCTGATCCCCGTTCCCGCAGGGCCCACGCGGCCCTGCGCGGGAACCGGTGCCACCCTACGGTCGTCCCCGCGCAAGCGCACTGCTGTCCGGAATATTTATGCTGCTCTAAGAGGAGCGTCATAGTTAGAACAAGCTAAAACCAGTCGTTCCCGCGAAGGCGGGAACCCATACGAGAACTCCGAAGCCGCTTCTCCTGACCCTGCGACTACGATAACGAGTACGGTTCTTCTTTGCTCAGCATAGGTTGCCGCGGGGCCGCCGAGGATTCGCGGGAACGACGGTTATGCTGCCCCCCCCCGGACGCCGCAACGCAAACGAACGGCCCACGCAATCCAGATCGCCGAGATCGTTCCCAAGCGCGAGATGCGTAGTAGAATTACAGAAGGAATTTGCGCCGCTCGGCAAGTCTCTCCTGTAAAGACACGCCAAGTGCTGTAGTCGAACTACGTCAACCAACGCCACCCTGGCCAGAACATGACCTTCCACGCCCGCCACCTCCTGCTCGCGGCCAGCGCCGCACTTGGCTCCTCCGCCCACGCAGCCATCCCGCTCGAAGCCTGTAACAACCCATCGTTCCAGACGGTCCTGCACGCGTCAAGCGCCTCGCACGATGCGCGCGCGGTGTGGCTCGACCGTCGCCTCGCGAAATGGCCAGGCGCCGACGCGAACGCGGTGTTCCGCCTGTACCACTCCCCCACCGGAGCGATCGTCGCCCGGCCTGGCCGCAAAGTCGGTGGCGCCGCCGGCGCGTTGGCGCTCGACGTCTTCCGCGGCCAGGTTCCGGCCGCAACCGCGGCCCGCTTCAAATGGGTGGGCGACGGCGCCGTGCTGTCGGTGCGCGAGTCGGACCTCGCGCGCCTGCCGGCGCTGCACCGCGAGCAACTGGTACTGGTTCAGGAAGCGCCGGATGGCACCGTGCGCGACGCGACCCGCGTCCAGGTCGCGGGCGCCCTCGACGACATGTACGCGGCCGCCGCCAACGCGACCGACCTGGGCGCGACACCTGGCCAGCAAACCCGCTTCAGGCTCTGGGCCCCGACCGCCCGCCAGGTCGCGGTGTGCACCTACGACAGCGGCAGCGCGCGTGCCGGTGCGGTCAGCCAGATGGAGCGCGACCCGAAGACCGGCATCTGGAGCGCCTCGCACCCCGAAGACCTGTCCGGCCGCTACTACAAGTACGCGGTCGATGTCATGGTCGACGGCGCGGGTCTCGTGCGCAACCTCGTCACCGACCCGTACTCGGTGAGCCTGACCACCGATTCGAAGCGCAGCTACATCGCCGACCTGGACGCGCCCTCGCTCAAGCCCGAAGGCTGGGACCAGGATCGCGCTCCGGACACCGTCAAGTCGCAGACCGACATGTCGATCTACGAACTGCACGTGCGCGACTTCTCGCGCGACGACGAGAGCGTGCCGCCCGCGCTGCGCGGCAAGTACGGCGCCTTCTCGCAATTCGATTCCAACGGCATGCGGCACCTGTCCGCGCTGGCGAAAGCCGGCATGACCGACGTGCACCTGCTGCCGGTGTACGACATCGGCAGCGTGCCGGAGAAGGACTGCGCGCTGCCGCGGCCCGACGGCGGACCGGACAGCGAAGCGCAGCAGGCGATGGTGATGCGCACCGCCGACGCCGACTGCTACAACTGGGGCTACGACCCCTACCACTACAACGCGCCCGAAGGCAGCTACTCGAGCAACCCTGCGGACGGCGCGGTGCGCATCCGCGAGTTCCGCGACATGGTGATGAACCTGCACCGCGCCGGGCTGCGCGTGGGCCTGGACGTGGTGTACAACCACACCTTCATCGCCGGCCAGAACGAGAAGTCGGTGCTCGACCGCATCGTTCCCGGCTACTACCACCGCCTGAACCCGGTCGGCCTGATCGAGCGTTCGACCTGTTGCGACAACACCGCGACCGAGAACCTCATGATGGACAAGCTGATGATCGATTCGGCGGTGCTGTGGGCGAAACAGTACAAGATCGACTCCTTCCGCTTCGACCTGATGGGCCACCAGCCGCGCGAGACGATGGAACGGCTGCGGGAGCAGGTGGACAAGGCCACCGGGCGCCGGGTGCACCTGATCGGCGAAGGCTGGAACTTCGGCGAGGTGGCCGATGGCGCACGCTTCGTCCAGGCATCGCAACTGTCGCTCAACGGCAGCGGCATCGGCACCTTCAGCGACCGCGCGCGCGACGCGGTGCGCGGGGGTTCCGCCGGCGACTCGGGCGACACCGTTCTCAGGCAGCAAGGCTACATCAATGGCCTGGTGTACGACCCGAACGCGCATGCGGGGCAACGTCCGGTGGAGGACCTGCTGCGCGCGGCGGACATGGTGCGCGTGGGCCTGGCCGGCTCGATCCGCAGCTACCCGATGCAGACCTGGGACGGCCAGGTGCGGCGCCTGGAGCAGATCCCGTACGGCGGCGGCCAGCCGGCGGGCTACGCCAGCGAGCCGCAGGAAACCGTCAACTACGTCGAGAACCACGACAACCAGACCCTGTTCGACATCAACGTGCTCAAGCTGCCGCTGTCCACCTCCAGCGAGGACCGGGCGCGGGTGCAGGCGCTGGGCATGGCGATCAACGCCTTCAGCCAGGGCGTGGCCTACTACCACGCCGGCGTGGACACGCTGCGCTCGAAGTCCCTCGACCGCAACAGCTTCAACTCGGGCGACTGGTTCAACCGCATCGACTGGCGCTACCAGGACAACTACTTCGGCACGGGACTGCCGCCGGCGCCGGACAACGCGAAGGAATGGGAGCGCTTCAAGCCCTTCCTCGCGAACGCTTCGATCAAACCCTCGCCTGCCGACATCGCTTTCGCGCGCGACGCCTTCCGCGACCTGCTGGCGATCCGCGAGAGCTCGACCCTGTTCAGGATGGACAGTGCACGGGCGATCCGCGAGCGGCTACGCTTCTTCAACACGGGGCCGCGGCAGGTGGCGACCGTCGTCGCAGCGCACCTTGATGGCAAGGGCTACCCGGGGGCCGGGTTCGCGGGAGTCACCTATCTGGTCAACGTGGACAAGGTGGCGCGGACGGTGACCGATCCGCAGGCGCGCGGCAAGCGCATGCGCCTGCATCCGGTGCACCTGGCGGAAGGCGCGGCGGACAAGCGCGCGGCGCAGGCCCGCTTCGACAGCGCGACGGGGACGTTCAGCATCCCGGCGCGCACCGCGGTCGTGTTTGTGGAGTAGGGTGGGCACTCGTGCCCACCGCTACGACGCTCTGATGGATGCCGGCGCTTGCCCGGCCGGATGACGTCGCGTATCGCCGGTGGGCACAAGTGCCCACCCTACCCTACCCTGATGGATACCGGCGCTTGCCCGGCCGGATGACGTCGCGTATCACCGGTGGGCACAAGTGCCCACCCTACTCGGCCGGGTGACGTCGCGAAAGACGGTATCTACGCGTCCAAATGCGAAATGAGCAGCCGGCGGCGGTCCGCATCGCCATCGCCCTGCTCGCCCCCGCCGCCCACCGACACGCCGACCGCCATGATGTCGATCAGCAGCAGCTGCAATATCCTCGAGATCATCGAGAGGAAGGTGGTGCTGTCTTCGCTGTGATCGACCGCCAGGCAAACCGTCGCCTTCTTGGCGAGCGGCGACTTGCTGCTGGTGATCGCAATGACGTCCGCCCCGGCGGCGCGTGCCCTTTCGGCCGCCTCGACCAGCTCCGGCAACTGCCCTGCGGTGGAAATCGCGATCACCACGTCGCCCGGCCCAAGCAGCTCGGCCGCCAGCGCGAACAGGTGCGAATCGCCATACGAGGAACTGGGGATGCGGAAGCGGAAGAACTTGTGCTGTCCATCCAGCGCCACCACCCGTGAATTACCCACCGCGTAGAACTCCACCCGCTTGGCGCGGCGCAGCAGTTCGATGGCGCGGTCGATCGAGCTCACGTCGAGCTGGTCGCGGAACTTGAGGATGGCCGACACGGTGTTGTCGATCACCTTGGCCGACAGGTCGTGGGTGCTGTCGCTCATGCGCACCTGGCTGTGGCGCACCGGGATGGTCCCGGTCAGGCTGCCTGCGAACTTGAGCTTGAACTCGGCCAGTCCCTGGAAGCCCAGCGAGCGGCAGAAGCGGATCACGGTGGGCTGGCTGACGTCGGCCAGGCGCGCGATCTCGGCGATCGGCTCGGACAGCACCTTGCGTGGATGCTCGACCACGAGGGCGGCGACGCGCTGCTCGGCCGGCGAGAGCTCCTTGCGCAACTGCTGCACGCGGTCCATCAGGGTGCTCGCACCGCTACGTCCGCGCAGGTGCTCCGACAGGATGGTCGACACGCCGCTCAGCGCGGGGTTCGGGGCCATGATCACATAGGTTGGAATCTGCGCCAGATAGTCGGTGAAGCGGCCCTTGGCTTCGAAACGGGTGCGGAACGGCGAGGTGGCGAACCATTCCGCCATGCGCGGCACGATGCCGCCTCCAATGAAGATGCCGCCGAACGCCCCCAGCGTCACCGCCAGGTTGGCCGCGGCCGCGCCCAGCATGCCCGCGAAGGCCTCCAGCACCTCGATGCACAACAGGTCGTTCTGCTCCAGCGCGCCGGACAGGATCTCGGCCGCGCTGCGCGGCTTGACCTCCATGCCGTTGCGCTCGGCCAGGGCGCGGTAGATCAGCTCGATGCCCGGACCGGAAATCAGCCTTTCGTTCGACACGTGCTGCCATTCCCGCCAGGCGTACTGCAGGATCGCGAACTCGCGCTCGTCGGATGGTGCGAAGTTGACGTGGCCGCCTTCGCTGCCCAGGGTGATGAATCCGTCCATGGTCGGGATAACGCCCGAGACGCCCAGGCCGGTGCCCGGACCGAGCACGCCCGCCACCGCATGGCTCTGGGGCGTGCCGCCGCCGATCTGCATCAGGTCCTGCGCCTTGAATCCCGGCAGGGCCATCGCCAGCGCGGTGAAGTCGTTGACGATCAGGAGCGTGGAAAGGCCCAGCGTGCGCCGCACTTCCTCGGTCGAGAACTGCCAGTCGCGGTTGGTCATGCGGATCAGGTCGCCGCTGATCGGATTGGCAAGCGCGAAGGCGGCATGGACGATGCGCTGGTTCGGATGCTGGGACAGGTAAGCCTGCAGCAGCGGCACGATACCCGTGTAGTCGTCGCAGCGCAGTACCGCGACATTGCGTAGCACGGCAGGCGCCACTTCGAGCGCGAAGCGCGCGTGGGTGGCGCCAATGTCGGCCAGCAGGCGCGGGCCATCGGCAAAGGCGGCGCGGGACGGTTTCGGGTCGTTGTCGGGTTCTATGGTCATCGCGGTCGGTCACAGCGGGACGGCGGTCCCGGGTCGCGCGTAGCATACCACCCCATTGTCTCTATTGCACCAGATGAGGGCGCTACTGGTGGTGCGCGATCGGTCCCGGCCGCCCGCTAATCCACGGCGGCCAGGCCTTGCAGCAAGGCCTTGTGGAAGCGGTCGGGCGCCTGCATTTGCGGCGCATGGCCAAGCTCCGGGAAGCTCACCAGCGTCGACTTCGGAATCGCCCGCGCGGTGCGGGTGGCCAGCGCGGGATAATTCCCCAGCTGTTCGCGCACGGCGGGCGGCGCCATGTTCTTGCCGATCGCGGTCGTGTCCTTCAGGCCGATCAGCAGGAGCGTCGGCACCTTCAGCCTCGGGAACTCGTAGACGACGGGCTGGGTATAGATCATGTCGTAGTGAAGCGCCGAATTCCACGCGACGATCTCCTTGCCAGGCCCACGGAACATCCCCGCGAGCATCTGGACCCACTTTTCGTACTCGGGCTCCCAGGTATCGACGTAGTAAGTGGACTTTTGATAGTTGCGAATGCCCTGGGCGTCGGTCTTCAGTTCGCGCTGGTACCACTCGTCCACGCTCAACCAGGGCACCCCGAGCGCCTTCCAGTCCTCCAGGCCGATCGGATTGACCAGCACGAGCTGCCTGGTCCGCTCCGGATACATCAGGCCGTAGCGCACCGCGAGCATGCCGCCGGTCGAATGCCCCATCACGGTGGCCTCCTTCACGCCAAGCGATTCGAGCAGGGCGTGGGTGTTCGCCGCCAGTTGGTGAAAGCTGTACTGGTAGTGCGCGGGCTTGGTGGATTTGCAGAAGCCGATCTGGTCCGGCACCACCACGCGGTAGCCGGCCTGGCTCAGCACCTTCATCGTGTCGGCCCAGGTGGCACCGCAGAAGTTCTTCCCGTGCAGGAGAACGACGGTGCGCCCGTTCGGATTTGCCGGCTTGACGTCCATGTAGGCCATCTGCAGCTTGTTGCGCTGCGATGTGAACTGGAAGCGCCGCACCGGCTCCGGGTAATCGAAGCCCTCCAGTTCGGGACCGTACACCGGCTCCTTCGCCTCGGACTGGACCGTGGCCCGGGCAGGGCCCCGATCCTGGTTCTGTGCCTGCGCCAGCGACGGCTGCAGCGCGACGCACGCTGCGGACAATGCAAGGGGAAGGTGGCGGACGAACATCGGCGGTGCCTCCAAGTGGGGATCCGGGAGACGGCAGTCTAGCCCAAATCACAACATGGCGGCGCCGCCGCCGGGCCGCCAGCTCAGTCCAGCGCGATCAGCGCCACCGGCGCGGCCGTGTCGAACTGCACCTTGCCGCCCTTGACCTGGGCCGACTTGCCGGTGTACCAGTCGCGTACCGTCTGCCCATCCATGAACACGCCCTCCACCTTGATCGGCACCGCCTTGCCCTCCGGCAGATCCAGCGCCACGACCACGCGGTCGCGCACCCCATTCTTCTCGTAGGTGCGCTTGAAGGTGTACGGGCTGGACTGGATCATCTGGTGCACTCCCGCCCCAACCGCCTGGTGCGCGGCGCGGAAACGGCCCAGGCGTGCCCAGTGGTCCCGGATGTCGGCCACGCCGCTCGTGCCGCGCGGCGCGTTCGCGGCCAGCTCGTCCCAGTTCATGAACGAGCGCAGGTTGGCGTCGCCTTCCGCGCCTTCCACCTTGAGCACGCGCGCCGTCTCGTCGCCGTAGTAGATCTGCGCGGCGCCCGGCGCCAGCAGCAGCTTGTTGGCGCTCTCGAACGGACGCTCGCGCATCGGGTCGAACGGGCTGCCGTCGTCGTGCGAGCTGATGTAGTTGAGCACCGAATAGCCCTTGAGCGGCCCCTGCAGCGTTTTCGAGTAGTCCGAGAACAGCTTCTCGTAGCCCTGCTTCGCGTCCGACTTCATGCTGAAGTTGATCATGTTGTCGAAGCCGTTTTCCAGGTAGTCCACCTTCATGCCGCCCAGGTCGTAGCTGCGGGCGTCGTTGATTCCGTAGCCGTACACCTCGGAGGTCATGAAGAAGGGGTCGTCACCCAGCCGCTTCGACGGATTTTCGCGCTTCCAGTCCTCGTAGGCCTGGCTCGCCACCTGCTTGAGCTCCTTCCAGATGCCCGGCTCGGTGTGCTTGACCGTGTCGGCCCGGAAGCCATCGATGCCGAAATCGCGCACCCAGTCGGTCTGCCACTTCATCAGGTAGTAGCGCGGCGCGCGCGGGAAGCCGGTGCGCGCGAAGAACTCGTCCAGCTCCTTCATCTCCTGCTCGTAGCGGCCTTCCTTCTTCCACTTCGTCACCAGCTGCGGCGGCAGTTCCACGTCCGCGTCGCTGCCGGTCAGGATGTCGGGCAGGTTCTTCACCAGGGTGCAGTCGATCGTCGTCTTCGCGTCCTTGTAGGTGCACTGCGGGCCGGTGCGCACCCAGCTGGACGGCCACACCGGATCCTGCTCCGTCACCGGCCCGGTGTGGTTCAGCACGACGTCGAGCAGCACGCGGATGCCGTGCGCGTGCGCCGTGTCGACCAGGGTGCGCAGGTCTTCCTCCGTCCCCAGGTTGGCGTCGATCTTCGTGAAGTCCTTGGCCCAGTAGCCGTGGAAACCGTAGCTCTTGCCCGTACCCTCGTCGGTGGAGCCATGGATCTGCTCGACCGGCGGCGTGATCCAGATCGCGTTCACGCCCAGGTCGCGGAAGTAGCCCTCGCGGATCTTGGCCGTGATACCGGCCAGGTCGCCTCCCATGAAGCCGCGCAGCTTCGCCGCGTCCGCCTTGCGCCCGTAGGCCAGGTCGTTCGCAGGATTGCCGTTGTTGAAGCGGTCGGTCAGCAGGAAATAGACCGTGGCTGCCTCCCAGTCGAACGGCTTGGTGCCGGGCGTCGCCACGCCGGGCGTCGCCACGGCGGGTGCCGGGGCTACCGGGGTTTGTGCCAGGGCGCCTGTGGACATGGCGCCGTAGGCAAGCAGCAGGGAGGCGGCGAGAGCGGGAAGTTTCATGCAGGTTCCTGTGGTTGGTGGGTGATCATGTGACGACACTCGGCCCGTCGCGGCCGGTGCGTGCGCGCAGGCCGGAAAGCTCTTCGGCGATGGCGGCGAGCGGGGCGAGCGCCTCTTGGGTGTCGATGTCGTGGCGGGTCGGGTCGGCCTCGTAGCGCTCCAGGTACAGGCGGATGGTGGCCCCTTCGGTGCCGGTGCCGGACAGCCGGAACACGATGCGCGAGCCGTCGGTCATCACGATCCGGATGCCCTGCCGGTTGGCCACCGCGCCGTCCACAGGGTCGACGTACACGAAGTCGTCGGCCTGCGCGATCTCGTACTGTCCGAACCGGCGGCCGGCCAGTGACGCCGACTGCGTGCGCAGCTCCGCCATCAGTTCCTCCGCCGCTGTGGTCTCGACCGCCTCGTAATCGTGGCGGGAGTAGTAGTTGCGGCCAAAGCGCGCCCAGTGCTCGTGCACGATCTGGCCGACCTGCTTGTCCTGCGTGGCCAGCAGGTTGAGCCAGAACAGCACGGCCCACAGCCCATCCTTTTCGCGGATGTGGCTCGAACCGGTGCCATAGCTCTCCTCGCCGCATAGCGTGACCATGCCGGCATCCATCAGGTTGCCGAAATACTTCCAGCCGGTGGGTGTCTCGAAGCACGTGATGCCGAGCGCCTCGGCCACGCGGTCGGCGGCGGTCGAGGTGGGCATCGAGCGCGCGATACCGGCCAGGCCCTTGCTGTAGCCGGGCGCCACGGCGGCGTTGGCGGCGATGATGGCCAGGCTGTCGGAGGGCGCGACGGCGATGCCGCGGCCGACGATCATGTTGCGGTCGGCGTCGCCGTCCGAGGCGGCGCCGAAATCGGGCGCGCCGGGTCCGTTCATCAGCCCGATCAGCTCGGAGGCGTTCACGGGGTTCGGGTCGGGATGGTGGCCGCCGAAGTCCTCCAGCGGTTCGCCGTTGATGACGGTGCCAGCCGGTGCGCCGAGCATCCCTTCGATGATGGCCTTGGCGTAGGGGCCGCTGACCGCGTGCATGCCGTCGAACCGCATCCGGAAGCCATGCGCGAACAGCTTGCGGATGGCGTCGAAATCGAACAGGCGCGCCATCAGTTCGGCGTAGTCCGCCACCGGATCGATGACCTCCACCACCATCTGCTCGATCTGCGTGGTGCCGAGTTCGTCCAGGTCCACGGGGCCGGCGTCGCTGATGTGGTACTCGCCGATGCGCTGCGTGTGCTCGTAGATCGCGTCGGTGAGCCGTTCCGGTGCCGGGCCGCCGTTGCCGATGTTGTATTTGATGCCGAAGTCGCCGTCCGGTCCGCCGGGGTTGTGGCTGGCCGAGAGCACGATGCCGCCGAAGGCGCCGTACTTGCGGATCACGCAACTGAGCGCCGGGGTGGACAGGATGCCGCCGCGCCCCACCAGCACGCGCCACACGCCGTGCGCCGCCGCCATGCGCAGGATGGTCTGGACCGCGGCGCGGTTGAAGAAGCGGCCGTCCCCGCCCAGCACCAGCGTTCGCCCCTCGCCCTTGCCGAGCGTCAGGAAGATGGACTCAACAAAATTCTCGAGGTAGCCGGGCTGCTGGAACTCGGTCACCTTCTTGCGCAAGCCCGAAGTGCCGGGGCGCTGCCCGGCAAACGGCCTGGTCGTTACGGTCTGGATGGTCATGCTCGTCTCCTGTCGGGATTCGTCTCGCAACACGCATATGTTGATAAAACGATACCGTACGACAGGATCGCAAATGGTGGCGCGGGCTTAGGCCGCACGCGCCGCCGCCGCCCCCTTGTCCGTGACGAAGATGGTCAGCAGGGCCGCCAGCAGCATGCAGAAGCCGCCCAGCACCAGGGTCAGCACGGCGTGGCCGTCGAACAGGTGCTTGGTGGTCGCGCCCAGCAGCAGGCCGCTGCAGATCTGCGGAATCACGACGAAGAAGTTGAACAGCCCCATGAAGTAGCCCATGCGCTTGGCCGGCAGCGAACCGGCCAGGATCGCGTAGGGCATCGTCAGGATACTGGCCCAGGCGATGCCGACGCCGATCATCGGCACCAGCAGCATGTGCTTGTCGGTGATCATGTACAGGCTGACCAGGCTGGCGCCGCCGATGGCCAGGCAGGTCGTGTGCACGGTCTTGCGGCTGGTGGCGCGGGCGAACACCGGCAGGATGAAGGCCGCCAGCGCCGAGACGCCGTTGTAGACCGCGAACATGATGCCGACCCAGTTGCCGGCGTCCTGGTAGGCCGCCGACTGCGCGTCCATCGTGCCGTACACATTGTCCGCGATCGCGGTGGTGGTGTAGATCCACATCGCGAACAGCGCGATCCAGGTGAAGAACTGCACGAAGGCCAGTTGCACCATCGTCTTGGGCATCTTGGCGAAGCCACCGAGGATTTCCGTCAGGGCCACGCCCAGGCTGCGCGAGCGCTTGCGCTCCTTCTGGAAGCTGTCCAGGTCGGGCGGCGGCAGTTCGTCGGCGGTCAGCACGGTCCAGCACACGGCCAGGAAGAACACCAGGCCGCCGGCGTAGAACGAGTAGCGGACCGTGTCGGGCACCATGCCGCCCACCGCCTCGTTGGACACGCCGAAGGTTTCGAAGATCGTCGGCAGCAGCGAGGCGATCACCGCGCCGCAGCCGATGAAGAAGGTCTGCATCGCGTAGCCGGCCGTCTGCTGCGAGACATCGAGCTTGTCGCCGACGAAGGCGCGGAACGGCTCCATCGACACGTTGATCGCCGCGTCCATCATCCACAGCACCGCGACCGCCATCCACAGTGCGGAGGAATTCGGCATCAGGAACAGGGCGATGGCGGCGAGCACGGCGCCGATGAAGAAGAACGGGCGGCGCCGTCCCCACTTCGGATGCCAGGTGTTGTCGCTCAGGTAGCCGACCACCGGCTGCACCAGCAGGCCGGTGACGGGAGCGGCCAGCCAGAACAGCGCCAGGTTGTCGGGATCGGCGCCCAGGGTCGAGAAAATGCGGCTGGTGTTGGCATTTTGCAGCGCGAAGCCGAACTGGATGCCGAAAAAGCCGAAGCTCATATTCCAGAGCTGCCAGAATGAAAGGCGTGGCTTGAGCGCCCTGGTTTGCATTTCCATGTGTGTCCCCAAACAGGCCCGGACCTTGCCAGGCTCTCGTATCAATCGCTGGCGGCGCCTGTCGTAACCCCAGCGCCGCCTCGTCATGGTGCGCCCATCCTGCACGCCGCGCCTCCCAGCCCCCGTCCCGCAAGCCGAAGGAAGCAATCTGTAGCAAAATAACATGGGCATTTCTAAGTGTCAATCGAAGCGCTTCCATAGTAGAATCGGCACAACTACCAGCAAAAAACCTTGCATTTGTAGTTAAATAACATAGCAAAACAACGGAGACAACCATGCTTGCCATGCAGCGGCGCCTGAGCAATTCCTTCTTCGCGGTCACCAGCCTGCCGGCGACCGCCATGGGCTTCGCCCTGTGCATCCAGATCTCGGCGCTGAGCTGGCTGCTCAGCACAAAATACCACCTGGACATCCACCAGATCGGCATCGTCTGGGCCGCCGGCCCGCTCGCCGGCATCCTTGGCCAGGTGATCATCGGCTTCATCAGCGACAAGACCTGGTTCTGGGGCGGTCGCCGGCGGCCGTTCATCCTGATCGGCGGGACGCTGGCGGCGCTGTCGGTGTTCCTGCTGCCCCGGATCGAACTGGTCGGCGAACTGCTGGGCATCGCCGACCTGATGATCGTGGCCGTCATCATCGCGCTCACGCTGGACCTGTCGATCAACATCAGCTTCAACCCGACCCGGTCGCTGATCGCCGATGTCACGCCCGAAGGGCACGCCCGCACCAAGGGCTACACCTGGATGCAGACCATCTCCGGCTTCTGGGGCGTGATGGCCTACCTGATCGGCGCCTTCATCGACAACTACGCGCTCATTTCCGTGGGCGTGGTCATCGTGCTGGCCTTCTCGGTGCTGCCGGTGTTCCTGATCGAGGAGCCGCGCGAGCTGGTGCCGGCAAAGGAAGAGGCGGTCGCGCCGACCCATACCGAGTGGGGCCAGCTGTGGCGCATCTGGGCCGCGCACGGCTTCACGTGGTTCGGGGTGCAGGCGATGTTCGTGTACATGATCGCATTCATCCAGCAGTACCTGGTGGCGCCCGGCGCCACGGCGGCCCAGGCCTCGGCGCAATCGGGACAGGTGATCGCGATCTCGTTCGCGGTGATGAACGTGGTCGGCTTCCTGCTGCCGGCGCTGGTGCTGGCCCCGCTGGGCAAGCGCTTCGGCCGCGTGAAGACCCAGGTCGGCTGCATCGCGATCATGGCGGCGTCGTATTTCGCGATCGCCCTGCTGGCGCGCACGCCCGCCATGCTCTACATCCTGATGGCCTTCGTCGGCATCGGCTGGGCGGCCGTGGTGAGCCTGCCGTTCGCCATCATGAGCGAGAAGGTGGACAAGAGCCGCATGGGCTATTTCATGGGACTGTTCAACCTGTCGGTGGTGCTGCCGCAACTGGCCACCACCCAGGTCGGCTTCGTGCTCAAGGATGCCGCCAACCAGAACGTGCTGTTCCTGATCTGCGGTTCATGCCTGGCCGTCTCGGCCGTGCTGTGGACCCTGGTCAGCGAGAACAAGACGGCGGTGGCCAGCCAGCCGGTGGCGGCGGGCGCCGCGGCGCACTGAAGCGGAACGTCCGGCCGCTGGCCGGTGGGGAGGACGGGGCCGCCGAGGCTCCCCGGGCCCGCCGGCTTCGCACGCCTAGCCGGGTCGCTGGAGCGGCTCAACCGGCCGCCAGCATCCTCCCGGCGACGTACTTGAGCATCTGCGTCTCGCGGTGGATCGACATGCCCATGCTGCCCGGCCGCGAGCGCAACACGGCCTCGTTGTGCGCCACCGCCGCGCCGATGTCCAGCCAGACGGGCACCATCCCGTTCGCCACCTCGTAGGTCTCGGGCGCGCTGGCGCCCAGTACGCGGTCGGCCCGGCACAGGTAGAAATGCGAGCGCATCGACATGGTGTCGAAGCCATCCCTGCCCCAGGGGCGCATCTCATCCACATAGCCAAGGTAGTCGCCGACCCGCACACCGGTCGCGCCGGTCTCTTCCCGCAGTTCGCGCAGCAGGCAATCCTGGGTCGATTCCCCGGGACCGAGGCCGCCGCCGGGAAAGCTGTAGTCGTCGTAGCGACGGGTGTAGAGCAGGAGCAGGTCGTCGCCGTCGATGACGACGGCGCGCGCGGCCTGGCGCTCCAGCACCTTGCCGGTGTCGGGCGCGAGATCGGGATGGTTGAACGTGAAGATAAGTGACATGTCGGGGACGGGATGGAGGCGCGCAAGCGCGCGCCGGCCGACATCATACCCTCCCCGGCGCGGCCCCGGGGCGCTTCCCTAGCGCACCGCCTCGAAGAACAGCACCTCTCCCGCGCCATTGGTCACGATCAGCCGCCCCTCGTGCCAGGCGGGCGAACCCATGAAGGCGCCGAGGCGCTTGACGTGCTCCAGTCCCGAGTACAGCGCATGCGCCCCGCCCTTGAACATGCGTTCGCTGTCGAACTTGCCGCTCTTCGCGTCCACCACCCCCGCCTCGTTGCGCGCCGCACCGTCGGTGCGCCAGTGCCAGCGCTGCTTGCCGCTGGCCGCGTCGAGCACATGCAACTCGCCTTTCATCGACGCGCCCACCAGGAGGCCGCCGACGCGCAGCGGCGAGGCGAAGGTCCACACCCTGGTCGGGAAACTGTACTTTTCCTTGCCGGTCTTCTTGTCGAGCGCCAGCAGCAGGCCGGTGTCGGAAGTGCCGACATAGGCATGCTCCTCGTCCAGCGCAGCCGTACCGACGATCCAGGTACCCTTGGCGTCGTAGCGCCACTTCTCCTTGCCGCTGGCGGCGTCCAGCGCATAGAAGAAGCCGTCGCGCGAGCCGATGTACACGGTGTCGGCGTCCACGCTGGGCGACGCCTGCACGCCGGTCATCACGCTGATCTTCTGTTCGGTACGGGTCTGGTGGCGCCAGCGCTGCTCGCCGGTTTCCGCGTCCAGCGCGTACACCGCGCCATCCCAGCTTCCCACCACCACGTTCGGTCCGGACAAGGCCGGCGACGAGTGCACCATGCCGCCGGTCTTGTAGGCCCAGGCCAGCCTGCCGGTGCGGGTGTCGAGCGCGTACACGTGTTCGTCGCTGCTGCCGAAGTACACCTTGTCGCGGTGGACCAGCGGCGAGGACAGGTAGACGTCCCACGGGTCGGGCACCGGCTCGCCGTCGCGCGGCAATCCGAACATGCCGTGCGCGGCGAAGACCGATTCACCCTGCGTGCGGAAGGACCACAAGGGCTTGCCGGTCTGGACCTCGAGCGCATGGAAGCGGCCATCGCGCCCGAGGAAATAGACAACGCCGTCGGCGACGGCCGGCGTCGAGCTGATTCCACCGCGTGCGTGGAACAGCCAGTTGAGCTTGCGGCTGGCCAGGTCGATCGCGTACAGGTTGCCGTTCTCCGCGCCGACGAACAGCTGCCCGCCCGCCACCACGGGCGAGGTGCGGATCTCCGCGTGCGTGTCGAACCGCCCGGCCAGGCGGAAGCCGCGGATCCCGTCGGTGGCGGCCTCGATCCGGCCCGCCCGCTGCGCGCCGCCCATCAGTGTCGGCCAGTCGGCGGCGCTCGCGGGGACGGGCGCCAGGAAGGCGAGCATCAGGGCGAACATCGAGGCGCGGGCGGTGCGGATTGCTGTCATGCGGTCATTCCCGGATCTGGAGGAAAACCATATTGTAGAGGCGCCGGCGCGCACGAATCTTCAGCCTGGCTTCACGAACCCTGCCCGAAACGCCGGTCCCGAGGCTATACTTTCATTCATGCAAATTCTCCTGGTGGAAGACGACCTGGCGCTGGGCCGAGCGCTCCAGACGGTGTTGCAAAACGACGGCTACAGGGTGACCTGGGTACGCATGGGCGCCGACTGCGAACGCTTGCTGCGCACCGAAGGCATCGATGCCATGCTGCTCGACCTGGGCCTGCCGGACGGCGACGGTGCGAGCCTGCTGCGCAGGCTGCGCGAAGCCGGCCAGACCGTGCCCAGCCTGGTCATCACGGCGCGCGACAGCCTGCAGGACCGCCTGGACGGTTTCGACAGCGGCGCCGACGACTACCTCATCAAGCCGTTCGAGATTCCCGAGTTGCTGGCGCGCCTGCGCGCCGTGGTGCGCCGCGCCAGCGGACGCGATCCCCGGGCGGAGGACACCTGGACCGTGGGAGAACTGGCGCTGGACGCGCGCCGCATGCAGGTCACCCGCTCCGGTACCGCCGTGGCGCTGTCGAAGACCGAATTCACGCTCCTGCACCAGTTGCTGCGCTGCGCCGACCGCATCGTCACGCGGACCGAACTGGAGGAGCGGGTACTGCCCTACAGCGAAGGACAGACCCTGGACGTGCACGTGTCGAACCTGCGCAAGAAGATCGGCGAAGGCTACATCCGTACCGTGCGCGGTGTCGGCTACATGATCCGGCAATGATCGGGCACAAGCCAAAGTCGCTGCTGCGGCGCCTCCTGGCCGGCTTCATGCTGGTCCTGCTCGGCATCTGGCTGGCGGCGTTCACGCACATCGGCTGGCAGGTGCGCGTGGACCAGTTGCGCCAGACGGCGATCGTCAACAAGGCCTGGGCGCGCCAGATCATGCTCAACATGCGCTCGGTCGCCGACCGCCCGGGGCAGATGGCCGCCGTCGGCGCGGGGATCGAGCAGTTGCGCCAGGACATGTACCGCGAGGTCGGCTTTCCGACCAACGCCCGCACGGTTGTCTGGAAAGACGAGCGGCTGGTGTACGACTCGGCGCCGCTGCCCTCCTCCGGCTTCCCCACTCCGGTCCCGGAGGACTGGGTGCGCTGGGTGGAACGCGACGACACGGCGGGCATCATCGTCGAACGCAGCGAAAAGCCCGACCTGGACTGGCTGTTCAAGCCGTCCGCCGCCAACTACCTGTTCACGCCGCTCGTCTACAGCCTGCCCTTCCTGCTGCTGCCTGCCTGGTTCATCGTGCGCATCGGGCTGCGGCCGCTGCGCGCGATCGCCCGCGCGGTGGCGCGGCGCGGCGCCTCCGACCTCGCGCCCTTGCCCGAGTCGCCCTACCGCGAACTGGCGCCGCTGGTGGACGCGATCAACCGCCTGATGACGCGCCTGTCCGAGCGGCTGGCACGCGAACAGGAATTCCTCGCGGACGCCGCGCACGAACTCAAGACCCCGCTGTCGGTCGTGCAAATCAACGCACACCTGCTGGAGACGGCGCAGGACCCGGCCCAGCGGCAACAGGCGGCCGCCGGCTTGCGCGAGGGGGTGGCGCGGGCCACGCACACGGTGCACCAGTTGCTGGCCTTCGAGCGCGCCCGGCTCGATGCCGCCGCGACGGCGTCCGCGCCGCTGGACCTCGCCGCGCTGCTGCGCGACCGGCTGGCCCTGGCCGCGCCGCTGGCGATGCAGCGCGGGATCGAGATCGAACTGCGGGCCGACCAGGCCTGCGTCCTGCCACTGCAGCGCGAGAGCGTCGCCGCCCTGCTCGACAATGTGATCGGCAACGCCATCAAGTATTCGCCGGACGGCGGGCAGGTGGACGTCGTGCTTGACAGGGTCGACGGCGGCGTGCGGCTCTCGGTACGGGACCAGGGCCCGGGCATTGCCCCGGAACTGCGCGCCCGGGTATTCGAGCGCTTCTACCGGGTACCCGGGCAGGACTCGGCCGGCAGCGGCCTGGGTCTTTCCATCGCCGAACGCGCCGCCGCCCGCAACGCGGGGCGCATCACGCTCGACCGGGCCCCTGGTGGCGGCCTGGACGTGCTCATCGAATTTCACACCAAGGAGGAAGCATCCCATGCAATCGTTCCGTAGATCCACCCTGACGCTCTGCCTGGCCGCCGCGCTGGGAAGCGGCGCGCCCGCCCTTGCCGCGGACGCCGCGGCCGCCCCCAAGGCCTCGACCGCGCTACCCGGGGTGAGCCTGGTCGAGCCCCTGCTCGACATGCCGGGGCTGGAGCGCAAGCGCCAGGTCCGGCTGTACCTTCCGCCGGGGTATGCCGGCTCGAACAAGCGCTACCCGGTGCTGTACATGCACGACGGGCAGAACCTGTTCGACGACGCGACCGCCTACTCCGGCGAGTGGAAGGTGGACGAGACGCTGGACGCGCTGGCCAGGGAAGGCAAGCTGGAACTGATCGTGGTCGGCATCGACAATGGCCAGGACAAGCGCATGACGGAGCTGAACGCCTGGGACAGCGAGCGCTTCGGCGCGGGCGAGGGACGGCAGTACACGGACTTTGTCGTGAAGGTCGTCAAGCCGCTGGTCGACGCGAGGTACCGCACGCTGCCTGACCGCGAGAACACGGCGATCATGGGCAGTTCGATGGGTGGACTGGCCTCGCACTACGCGATCGCGCAGTACCCGCAGGTGTTCAGCAAGGCGGGGGTGTTCTCGCCGGCTTACTGGACCGCCCAGCCGTCCTTCGCTTTCGTCGGCGACAAGCCGGTGCCGAAGGACGCGCGGCTGTTCATGCTGATGGGCGAGAAGGAAGGCCCGCAGATGGTGGCCGACGTGAAACGGATGGCGCAGGTGATGAACGCCAGCGGGCATCCGGCCAGCAACATGCACCTGAAGATCGTGCCGGGGGCGGAGCACAACGAGGGGTTCTGGAGCGCCGAACTGCGCGAGGCCTTGCTGTGGATGTTTGGTAGGGTGGGCTCCAGAGCCCACCGTTGATACGTGACGTGCGCATCGTCGGACACGCACCGATTCCTCTTGTTGTGGATGTTTGGTAGGGTGGGCATTGTGTTTAGCATAGGGACATCCTCCACACTTGGCTAGGGACATAGGTAACACCTTTTATGATCATTGCACTGCTGACTTTGGGAGCGTGCGAT
>FWWL01001798.1_pt1 | contig 48459 bp, 41 predicted proteins | sample 2228331 | NCBI WGS metagenome assembly FWWL01 (sample SAMEA103939775, study PRJEB20133) | metagenome | reverse complement strand
CCAACGCCCGCACCAACGCCTCCAGCGCCACCAACCAGAACGTCGCCATCGGCCTGCTGGTCGCTGACGGCGACACGGCCGGCGCCGGCATCGTGGCCTCGGGCGGCAACTCCACCGTCCGCTCCAACCTGATCAAGCAGTTCAACGACCTTTCGGCGCAGATCGACCAGCTCGCCAAGGACGCCGGATACAACGGCAAGAACCTGCTCAACGGCGACAGGCTCTCGATCATCTTCAACGAGAAGACCGGCACCAACCAGTCAAAGCTCGACATCCAGGGCGAGACGTTGACGGCCGCCAATCTCGGCGTGCTGACCGCCGTCAGCGGCACCGCGCTTACCGGCCAGTTCAACATCCAGGACGACGTCAGCCTCAACTCGGTGGCCGACACCCTGACCAGCGCTCTCACCTCCCTGCGCTCGATCTCGTCGACGCTCGGCTCCAACCTTTCGGTCGTGCAGACCCGTCAGGACTTCACCAAGAATCTGGTCAACACGCTGACCACCGGCGCCGACAACCTCGTGCTGGCCGATTCCAACGAGGAGGGAGCCAAACTCCTCGCCCTCAACACACGCCAGCAGCTCTCGCAGACCGCGCTCTCGCTCGCCTCGCAGGCCGATCAGGGCGTGCTCAGGCTCTTCGGCTGATATCGCCGACGAGCCCCCTCCCCTCCAGCCAGAAGGCTCAGGCAGACATGGCTCTCAAGGTCGAACTCAAGCCGCGCGAGCGCATCATCATCGGCTCCGTCGTCATCCGCAACGACGAGCAGCGGACGCGCTTCTTCATCGAGGGCGACGCCCCGATCCTGCGCGAGAAGGATATTCTCACCGCCGCCACCGCCGACAGCCCGGCCAAGAAGATCTATCTGGCGATCCAGCTCATGTATCTCGCCCAGGATCCGACCTACGAGCACCAGCTGTATTTCGATCTGGTGCGCGACTTCGTCCAGGCCGCGCCGAGCGCGCTGGAGCACATCCACGAGATCAATAACCGCATCTTAAGCAGCGATCTGTATAAAGCCCTGAAGGCAGCCAAGAAGCTGATCGCCTACGAAGCGGAACTCATCGAGAATGCAAAACGGGTTTAGTGCGTACGCTGCCGCCGCCAAGTCAGCCCAGTCCACCGTTTCACCCCGCGAACTCGAAGCCTCCTTGCTGATCAAGGCGGCCACGCGCCTCCAGTCCATCGCCGACGACTGGATCGGCCGCGCCCGCGAGCTCGACGACGCGCTCGGCTACAACCGCAAGCTCTGGACGCTGCTCGTCTCGGCCGTGATCGCGGAGGACAATCCCCTCCCCGTCGACATCAAGCGCAACATTCTCGGCCTCGCCAATTTCATCTTCAACCAGACCTTCCGCATCGCGGCTGCCCCCGCGCCCGAGGCGCTGGGCTCCCTGATCCAGATCAACCGGGACATCGCGGCCGGCCTGCGCGGCCGCTGAGCCCGTCGATCGCCGCCAAACAAAAAGGGCGTCGCCAGCCATGGCGACGCCCCTTCGTTTTGGCGCGATCATACCCGGGTCAGAGGTAGTTCGTCAGCGTCAGCTTCGACAGGATCGAGGTCACCTCGTAACTCGCATTGAGACGGTTCTGCACGGCCAGGATCTGTGTCGCCACCTCTTCCGTCGTCACGTTCTCGATGCCAGCCAAGGTCGTGTCGAGATAGTTCTTCGTGGCGGCATGGCGCTCCTTGGCCTGAGCGATCGCGTTCTGCGCCGTGCCGAATTCCGTAATGATCTCGGAGGGCTTCTGCACCGCTCCGCCGAAGCCCAGAGCCTCGCGCACCCGCTCGGTCAGCGCCTCGTAGCGCGCCTGCGAATTGGCGTCGGTGGCTGGGAACGTCTCGACCGCGAGCACCGCGAACTGCGCGAGGCCGACACGGAAACTCTCCTCATTGGCGCGCGCGCCGGTGGCGACGAGCTGGCTCTGATCGACCTGGACGGTGGTCGTCGCCCGCGCCGAACCGGCGCTGTCGTCGCCCTGATACCAGATCACCGTGTTGGCCGCCGTGCCGGCCGCTGGCGCGGCAGTGGCGGTGGCGAAGCCCGGGCCCGGCACGCGCAGCGGCGGGTTGCTGAGGCTGCCATCGAAAAAGTTCTTCGCGGCGACGCTGGCCGAAGCCGCCGACAGCGTCGTCTGCGCCTCCTTGGTCAAAGCCGCCGTGATGGTGGCGCGCAGATTGGCGGCCGTCGCGTTCACGTCCGCGCCGATCACAAAGGTCTCGGACGCCGAGCCGTTGGAGGTTTCCGACCGCGCTATCAGCACGATCTCCTCCTGCGTGCCGTCCGGCAGATCGACGACGATGCGCAGGTTTTCGCCCGGAAGCGGCTGGCCGGCGACATTGACAGCGATATCGGCAGGAGGGCCTGCGGTGTAGGTGGGCACGAGCCCGGTCGACGTCGTCGTCGCGCCAGCGAGCTTGAAGCCGTAGCTGTGAACCGTGGCCTCCTCCGCGATCGTCGCGTTCGCGCCGGCCCCGCCTGCTGTCAGCCGGCCAAGGCCGGAGCCCAGATCGGCCTGCTTGCGCTCGGAGATAAGCTGCTTCAGGCCGGCGCGGCCGGCACCGTCGCCCTCGATGATCAGCGAATAACCTACAGTGGGCGCAATATCGGAGGTGCGGCCTGAAAACAGGTAGCGTCCGTTGACGTCGGCGCTCAGCAGATCGAGCGTCTGCTTGAATTTTTCCTCCGCCAGCACCTGCGGGGCCGAGCGCCCGCTCGCGCTCGGCGTATAGCTGTTCGAGCGGACATCGTTCTTGGTCTCGTTGGTCAGCGTCGCGAAATTCTCGACCGCCTGGACGGAGAGGCTGAGATTGACCTCGGCCAGCTTGACGCCCTGCAGCCAGGAATCGATCGAGGCGACCTTGGCGTTGAGATCGAGGCTGGCGCGCCGCTCGATGCCGAGGTCGCCATAGGTCTCGCTGCGCTTGCCGGTCGAGAGCTGCCGCTGCAGATCGTCGAACTGCGAGCGCGTCGAGACAAATTCGTTCGGCCTCGCCGTGCGGTAGGCGCCCGTTCCGTGGGTGGTGATGGTCATGACGATGGCCCTTCAGATACGCAGCAGCACGTCCATCAGCTCCTTGACGGTGGAGATGACGCGGGCGTTTGCGGCATAGGCTGTCTGCAACTCGATCAGGGTCGACATTTCCTGGTCGACATTGACCTGCGCGGTCGCCTGGAAACGGCTCTGCACCGAGGCGAGCGCGACCTGCTGGCCCTCGTCGAGCCGCTTGGCCGCCTCGACCGCCTGTCCCGTCGAGGCGACGACGCGCTGCACGAAATTCGAGATGGTGCCGGTCGAGGTCGCGGTCGAGCCGTCGAGAGAGGTCGCGCTGGTGAAGGCGCGCTGACTCTGGCTCAGCCGCTCGAGCAGCAGCTTGGGCCGCGCCGGGTCGCCCTGCGCGGTCGCCGGCGAGGTGTTGGAGACGACGAGCCGCGAACGATCGGCGATCAGGCCGGGGTTGACGACGATGCGCCCAGCATAGCCCAGCGCCTGAGAGCGGCCCTCGAAGGAGCCGGTATAGGCGGCGTTGCCCGCGCCCGCATCGACGAAGAAGGGCAGCTCGACCGAACCACCGGCCGAGGCGAGGCCCGTCGCGGTCGGCCGCGCCGTCAGCCCGACGACATCGCGCGTCGCGCCCGCGCCGTCATCGACGATGCGCAGCACGGAACCGGCGTTGGAGACGGTGAATCCGCCGCCGATCGCCGCTTGGATCTGCGTCGCGACCGAGGCCGGGCCGCCGGAAAAATCGATGCCGACGACGCGGTTATTGGCGTCGCCGCTCGCATTGGCCGGCAGCGGCAGCGTGGCCGCGCTTTCGACGCGCACGAAGGTGAAGCGCTGCGTTTGGCCCCCCGGCGTGACCTTGTAGTCGAGGGTGACGCTGTTGCCAGATTGCAGACCGGTGAGATCGACGTCGAAGCCGGTCGCTGCGCCGGCCGTCACCGCGGTGCCGGCGATCTCGCGGTCGGACAGGGCGCTCGAGAGCTGAGCCGCGATCTCGTCGAGCTGCGCCTGCGCCTGGACCAGCGTCTTGTCGCGCAGCTCGATGAAGGCCGCGATCTCGCCGGACCGGAACGCCTTGTTGGCGACAGCGTCGATCGAATTGCCCGAATTGTCGGTCAGCGTGATCGTGCCAACGCCGCGCTGAGCGGGATCGGAGCTCCACAACGACTGCGCACCGAGCACCGGGCGCTGGTCGAAGCCGAAGGTGACCGAAGGCCTGCCATCGAAGATCTGCGCGCCCGAGGTGGTGACGATGGTGAGGTTGCCGCGCGCATCCTCGCTGGTGCGGATGTCGATGTACTGCGAGAGTTCGGCGACGATCAGGTCGCGCTGGTCGCGCAGATCGGCGGTGTTGCTGTCGTTCTGGCCAGTCGCGATGCGGCCATTGACGGTGGTCAGCGCGTTCAGCAGCTCGTTAACCTGCGTCACCGCATTGGCGATTCCGGTCTCGGCCTCGGTGCGCAGGGTCTGCACGCCGGCCGAGAGGCCGTTCAGCCGCTGCGCAAGCTGCGAGGCGGCGTCGAGCACCGCGGTGCGGTTGGTGTAGGAGGCCGGATCGTTCTGCAACGCCTGCAGCGCGCTGGTAAAGCTGCTGTAGACCGAATCCAGGGCCGTCGTGCTGCCGGGCGCGCCGTAGAGCTGGTCGAGGCTGCCAAGCACGTCGGCGCGCGCCGCCGTATAGGCCGCGCCCGAGGATTCCTGCCAGAGCTGGCGCTGTACCACCTGATCGAGCAGGCGCTGCACGGCCGTGCTGTTGGTCCCGACCGCGCCGCCGGCATAGGTGTCGTTGGTCGAGACGGTGCGGCGCACATAGCCGGTCTTGTCGGCATTGGCGACGTTCTGCGAGATTACGCCGATGCCGATCTGCGTGGCCTGCAGACCGGAAATCGCTGTTCCGAGAGACGAGCTGAGGCCCATCGTCAACTCCTGTCGTCAGTCCGGCCCTTCTGGACCGCGCGTTGCGGGGATGCCGTGGCCGTCTTCAGCGGATGATGCTGAAGACGTCGCGCAGCATCTCCTGGGCGGTGGTGATGACCTTGGTGTTGGCCGAGTAGGCCTGCTGGGTGACGATCATCTTCGAGAACTCGTCGGCGATGTCGGTATTCGACTGCTCGACATTGCCGCCGATGAGCTGGGAGGTGCCAAGCCCGATGATCGGCGCGCCGGATTCGATCGTTTCCTCAAAGGCGCCGCCATCGAGCCGCTTGAGCGCATTGCCCGCGTTGAAGCGCGCGACTGAGAGCTGCGCCAGCGCCACCACCTGGCCGTTGGAGAAGGTGCCGATGACCTGGCCCTCGCCCGAGACCGAGACGCGGTCGAGCGTGCCGGCGGTGTAGCCGTCCTGCCGGATGCTGCGGGCGTCGATCTGGCCGCTGACGTCGCCGTTCTGGGTCAGGCCGTTGCCGCCGGTGGTCAGGTTGATGCCGGTGATGGTGGTTCCGGCGATCGTCATGGTCGGGATCGGAATGTTGCCACCAGCAGGCGCGGTCAATTGGCCCGTGGCTCCGAAGGTGATCGCCGTGTTGGTGTTGCGGTAGGCCACGGTCGCGCCGGTCGCGGCCGTATTCTCGGCGACGAACAGGTTCCAGGTGTCGGTGCCGCCGCCTGCCGTATTGTCGATCTTGGCCCAGCGCAGCTCGACGCTGGTCGCCTTGCCGAGCTGGTCGTAGACGGTGACCGAGCCGCCCGGGATCGACTGGCTCAGGAAGTTGGTCAGGTCGCTGCCGACCACGGTGCCGGTACCGGTCGGGGTAGCGCGCGGGTCCGCGCCGGGGTAGTCGGCCGGGGCCTGCAAAAGCTCGGAATCGGCGACGGCGGCGTCGGCCTCGTTGGTCTTGGGGAAGGCCGGGATGTTGGCGCGATACTCGATCGAGGTCGTCGCCTTGGCCGGGAACTGCTCCTTGGTGATGCGGAGTACCTCGGGCTGCGTGCCGACGAGCTGGCCCGTCACCGTGTCGATCTTCAGGCCCTTGAGATAGTAGCCCGCGCCGTTGACCAGGTAGCCGTTCGCGTCGAAGTCGAAATCGCCGCGGCGCGTATAAAGGTTCGAATTGGCGAACTGGGTGTTGGCGCCGAGCCCACTCTGGCGCTGATCGACGACGAAGAAGCCGTCGCCGTTGATCGCGGCGTTGGAGTCGATCCGGGTCGCCGAGAGGTCGCCCTGGATGGTGTTGGTTGCCTGGCTATAGGCCGCGACCGACCCGGAAATTTGCCGGTTCAGCGCCGAATCCGGCACCAGATCGGCGAAGGTCGTATCGACCCGCTTGAAGCCGGCTGTTCGGGAATTGGCGATGTTGCCGGAGATGTTCTCCAGCGCATAGGACTGCGCCTGGAGACCCGACACCGCCGTCGTCAACGCACTGAAAACACCCATGGGATCCTCGCCTCGACTGGCGGCCGACAAGCCGCGCACAAAAACTCGAGGCCGGTTCTGCACGGGCTGTGCCATGAAAACGCACGTTGTTTTCCAAACGCTTAGATGGTTTTCAAGGACTTAAGCGACGATTTCCGCCGGGCAAATTCGCCGCCGTCCGGCAAAAACTGCCGGGTCGATCAGGCCTCGGCGGCCGAACCGCGCCAGGACGTCAGGTCTCCGGCGACATCGGACAGCGAAGGCGGCTCGCTTTCCACGAAGGGCAGCGGCCGGCAGACCGCAATCGCCGCCAGGCCGATCCGCGCGGTCAAAAGCCCGTTCAGCACGCCCTCGCCCAGCTTGGCCGAGAGCCTTGCCGCCAGCCCCTGCCCCACCACCTGCTGGATCACGGCGTCACCTGCGGCGATCCCGCCGGTGACGACGAGGTGGCCGAGCACCTGCCGGCCCAGACGCAGCAGTCCGAGCGTGCCCGGCCGCCCGGCATAAATGCTGGCGATCGCCCTCAGCAGCCGCGCGCAGGCGACCAGCACGAAGACGATGTCGATCAGCGCGCGCGGGCTGACGGCCGTCACCAGCGAGACGCGCCGCGCCGCCTGCGCGATCTGCGCCTGCGCTGCGGCATCGAGGGGTCCGAGCAGAGCGCGCTCGGCCACGCTGAGCACGTCGCGCGGCGCGAAGAGCTGCGGCAGCGCATCGGAAAGCGCCGTGCGGCCCTTGGCTGTCTCCGGGCGCGATGCATAGAGCGCCACAAGGTCGCCGGCCAGTGCCTTGGCCGCATCGAGCGTACCGCCGGACAGAGCCTCGGCCGCGCGCAGGCGCAGGGCCTCGACGCGCCGCTCTCGCAGGATGTCGGCCACGATGCGGCCGAGCATCACCAGCATCGCCAGCACAGTGACGCCGGCGCAGGTGAGCGCGGCATAGCCCAGCGCCGGGCTCTGGCTCATCAGCGAGACGATGGTGCGCTCCGCCCACACGCCGAGCGCCAGAGCCAGGAAACCGGAGAGCCCGGCGACGAACAGCCCGCCCCATGAGAACCGCTTCCGCGCCACGGGCGCTGCCAACGGCTCGACCGGATCAAGCGGCTCACTTTCCGGCAGGATCGCGACACCGTCGCGCATCGAGGCTTCGATCGTCGGATCGGGCGTTGTGGGTTCGAGCCGGATGGCGCGCGGAGCCTTGCTGTTCACGACCTCGCCTCCCTCATGCCAGCCTGTCGCCGATCAGAAATTCCAGCGCACGGTCGAGCCGGATCTGCGGCGGAGGTTGCAGCCGCCCGCCTGCATCGGGCGCGATCAGCGGCGGGCGGAAGCGCGGCGCGCGAATCTGCCAGCGCGATGCCGGGTCGAAGATCGCCTCGGGCCGCTCCGGCAACTCGCCGGGAAAAATCGCGGCTTCGCTCAAACCATCGAAGGTCTCGGCCCCGACGACCTCGCCGGCCTCGGGCACGCCGACGATCGCGGGGAGTTCGTCGCGACCCTCCTTGATGCGGACCTCGCGCGTCGCCCTGACCGCAGCCAGCGCCATGGTCTCGACCCGCGCGCCGGCCCCTTGCGCCCGCGAGGCAGCGCGCGCGACGAGATGGCCCATCACCGCCGCCAGCTGGTCATGGCTCGTGTGGTGCAGATGGTCGGCCTTGGTCGCCGCGAACAGCACCCGCTCGATGCGCGGCGAAAACAGGCTCGACAGCCAGGAATTGCGCCCGACCTGAAACGCCGCCAGCGCCTGACCGAGCGCCGTCTCAAGATCGGCGAGCGCAGGAGCGCCGGCATCGAGCGCCGCCAACGCGTCGACCAGCACGATCTGCCTGTCGAGGCGGGCGAAATGGTCGCGAAAGAACGGCGTCACCACGACACGCTTATAGGCCTCGAAACGCTGCGCCATCAGCGCCGCGAGCGTACCCGGCACGATCGACGCGTCCGGCCCGAGATCGAGTGGCGCAAAGGTCAGCGCCGGCGAGCCTTCGAGATCGCCGGGCATCAGGAAACGGCCCGGCGGCGTCACCGCGACCGCTTCGGGATCGGCCCGCAGCCGACCGAGATAGCCCTTGAAGATCTCGCTCGCAGCCTCCGCCGCCATCTCGTCTGCGGCTCCGGCGGGGTCGCGCTGCGCCAGGTCCGCAAGCCAGCCGGCCGCCGTCTCGCGCCGATGCGCCTTGCGCGCATCGGTCACGGCCTGCCGCGACCACGCGGAGTAGTCCTGCCCGATCAGCGCGAGATCGAGCAGCCACTCGCCGGGATAGTCGACGATGTCGAGCGTCAGCGTCGCCGGTCCCTTGAACCAGCCCTCGGCGCGCTCGTAGTCGATCTCGACACGGAGCTCTGAGATGCGCCGCGTCGACTCCGGCCAGCGCCTCTCGGGGCCGGCGAGCGCGGCGCGATGCGCCTCATAGGGGAAGCGCGGCACCTGCGGATCGGGCTGCGGGACGAGCCTGACGCGCGTGATCCGACCCTGCGCCGAGGCCTTGAGCACCGGCAGCTTCGCGCCCTCGACCAGATTCTGGATCAGCGCGGTCGTGAAGACGGTCTTGCCCGAGCGCGACAGGCCGGTGACGCCGAGCCGCAGGCGCGGCCGCGCCAGCCCGAGCAGGCTGTCGCCAAAGGCGAGCGCGGCATTGCGCGCCTCGTCGAGATAGGAAGGCTGGCTCAAGGGTTTGGGCCGATCACTCGTCGGGGCCTTCGCCCAGTGACTCGGGCGTGACAAAACGGTCGAGCCGGCCGCCGCGTGCGGCGACGTCGCGCCAGTCCTCGACGGGAAAATCAAGCACCGCGAGCCCGCAGGTCGGATATTTCCGCGCCATGCGCACCGAGGCGTAGCGATCGCCATGTCCGGTCAGAAGCGCCGCGAGTTCCTCGAAGCCGGGATTGTGGCCGATCATCAGCAGCGTCTTCACGCCAGCTTCCTGTTCGGTCACGACCTCCAGGAGCCGTCTCTCGGCAGCCTCGTAGATGCGCGGCTCGACATGGACAGCCGGCCGCTCCGGCAACATCGGCGCGACGAGTTCCCAGGTCTCAGCTGTCCGCCGCGCGGGCGAGACCAGCACGAGGTCGGGCAGCAGGAGTTCGTCGGCGAGATAGCGCCCCATCACGGGAGCGGCCTCGCGGCCGCGCGCCGCCAGCGGCCGCTCGCGATCGGCCATGCCGGTCGGCCAGTTCGATTTTGCATGGCGCAGCAGCATGAGGCGTCGCATGGGAGCCAAGCTAATGGTCGCCCGCCGGTTTTGCGAGCCCCTCGCCATCGGCGACGGCAGCGACGAGCAGGCGCACCAGCTTGCCGGCATGGCGCTCAAGCATGGCGTCGCGGCCGGCCTCTCCTGCGAGAAAATCGAGCTGGCCGTCGATCAGCAGGGTCGAGAAGCCATGCGTCACCGACCAGACGAACAGGATGAATGGAAGATCAGGCGCGCCGGCCGCATCCGGCGGCGCGGTCGGCGGCGCTGCCGGCGCGGGCTCACTGCCGGCGAGGTGCGCCCGCGTCTCGGCCACCAGCACGCCGAAGGCCCGCGACGCCGCCCGCTTGAAATCGGGCGCGTCCCAGTCGAGCCCGCGCTGCCCGAAGACGACGCGAAACCGCCCTGGCCGCGCCAGCGCCACATCGAGATAGGCCCGCGCGATCGCGGCCAGCCTGCCCTCGCCCGCCAGCGAGGCCTTCTCCGCCGCCTGTTCCATCGCATCCGAGAGATCGTCGAAGCCGAGCGTCGCGATCGACGTGAGCAGGCCGGCCAGATTGCCGAAATGATGCGCAGGCGCAGCTGGCGAGACGCCCGCACGCCGCGCGCATTCGCGCAGCGTGAAGCCGCCGACGCCCTTTTCTGCCAGAACGGCCTCGGCCGCCTCGATCATGGCCTGGCGTAGATCGCCATGGTGATAGCCGCTGCGTGCGGACGCCTGATCGGTCTGTTTCATCTCAGTCCTCGGCCCTGACGCAGTCACTAGCGATCTTGACGACGTTAAGATAGTGCGCTAATTCGACTCGAAACTTGACAGCGTTCAGATGGAGCATGGTCGATGCCGCCGATGAGCCTTGATGACGCGTTCGGCCATGCCTCTCGCCTCGCCATGCTGGGCTGGCTGGCGCTGATCTTGCTGCCGCGCTGGCGCGGCGTCTCGCAAGTGTTGTCCGGCCTCGTCATACCCGCGACCCTGTCGCTCGGCTATGTCGTGCTGATCGCGGTCCATTGGCATGACGCGAAAGGCGGCTTCTCCTCGCTCGACGGTGTCGCGACGCTGTTCCAGTCGCGGCCGATCCTCCTCGCCGGCTGGGTCCATTATCTCGCCTTCGACCTGTTTCTCGGCGCGTGGATCCTGCGGCGCTCTCAGGAGGCCGCCATTCCGCATTTGGTGGTGGTGCCGGTTCTGTTGGCGACCTTCCTGTTCGGACCGGCGGGTTTTCTACTGTTTCTGCTGCTACGGGCGGTCTGGCGCATCGGCCTCACGCAGGATGGTGTCGTCACACTGCGCGCCGGGCCGTCATGGCTGCGGGGGCTGCGCCTGGAACCCAGCCTGCTGGCCGCGGCCGCCGCCAGTTTCGCGCTGATGATACCGACTGGCCTCGCTTTCGCGCTGGATGGCCGGATGCTGGCCGCGGCGCCGGTCTGGCTGAAGCCACTCAAATTCGAAGCCTCGCTGGGCCTCTATCTCGGCACGCTTGCGCTGTTCGTGCCGCTGGCAGGGGCCCGGTTTCGCACCTCATGGCTCGGGCGTTACGCCGTATGGGGGGCCATCATCCCGTCCTTTCTCGAGATCGCCTATATCGGGTGGCGCGCGTCGAGGGCCGAGGCCTCCCATTACAATGTCGCGACACCGCTGGACGCGGCGCTCTATTCAGGAATGGCTGTCGCGGCCGTCATGCTGACGGCGGCCGCTCTCGCGGTGGCGGTCGGCCTGATGCGCCGGGACGCAGCGCCGCTGCCACCCGCGCTGCGCTGGGCGATGGTTTCGGGACTTGTCCTCACCTTCGTCCTCGGCGTCTGGAATGGATTGGCGATGGGCGGAAATCCCAGCGGGCATTTCGTTGGGGTCGCGCCACAAATCCACCCCACGCTCCCGATCCTCGGCTGGTCGCTCGCGATCGGCGACCTGAGAGTCGCGCATTTCCTCGCGTTGCACGCGCTGCAGGTCATCCCGGCATTTGGCCTGCTCGTTTGGGTTCTAACCCGGGCGCCACGAACCGGGACAGTGGCCGTAGGCATCTTTGCCGCAGCCTATGCCAGCGTCACGCTGCTCGCCTTTGCGGCGGCGAAGGCCGCGCGTCCGCTGCTTGGGCTCGGGTGAACGCGCTTTCTGTCAGCGCTGCTCGCGCCTTGTCATGAAGGCCAGCTTCTCGAACAGGCTGACATCCTGCTCGTTCTTGAGCAGTGCCCCATGCAGCGGCGGGATCAGCTTGCGCGGGTCGCGCTCGCGCAGCATCTCGGGCGTCATCTCGTCGGCGACGAGCAGCTTGAGCCAGTCGAGCAGCTCCGAGGTCGAGGGTTTTTTCTTCAGGCCCGGAACTCCGCGCACCTCGAAAAAGAGCCGCAGCGCCTCCTCCATCAGCCGCTTCTTGATGCCGGGAAAATGCACCTCGACGATGGCCTTCATCGTCTCCGCATCGGGGAAGCGGATGTAGTGGAAGAAGCAGCGCCGCAGAAAGGCGTCGGGCAACTCCTTCTCGTTGTTGGAGGTGATGATCATCACCGGCCGCCGCGTGGCGCGGATCGTCTCGCCGGTCTCGTAGACATGGAACTCCATGCGGTCGAGTTCGAGCAGCAGGTCGTTCGGGAATTCGATATCGGCCTTGTCGATCTCGTCGATCAGCAGCACCGGCCGCTCGGCTGAGACGAACGCCTCCCAGAGCTTGCCGCGCTTGATGTAGTTGGCGATGTCCGACACGCGCGCATCGCCGAGCTGGCTGTCGCGCAGGCGGCTGACGGCGTCGTACTCGTAAAGACCCTGCTGCGCCTTGGTAGTCGATTTGATGTGCCAGGTGATCAGCGGCGCGCTCAAGCTCGCTGCGATCTCCTCGGCCAGCACCGTCTTGCCGGTGCCCGGCTCGCCCTTGACCAGAAGTGGCCGCTCAAGCCGGATCGCGGCGTTGACGGCGACGGTGAGATCCTCGGTGGCGACGTAGTTCTCGGTTCCGGCAAAGCGCATGGATGACCCTTCTCGACGGTTGCGCGGACGCTAGACCAGGAGATCGGGATTTGGAAACGGCAAGGCCGTGAGCCGGTGCGACAATTCACCGGCGCAATCGCCCATGCCGCAGCGCAAGTTTCATGACGTGGCGGCGTCTGCGGCGATTGTATTGCGCCGGCCGAGACCGCAAGCTTTGCCAAGGACTTCCCAACCGATTCACCCCAACAGCGAGCAGGGCAGCGCGTGGCCGGAGCCGTCGACCCCTCAGCCTATCGCGACGCCATCGTGGTGCTGGCGATGGCCGGCGTGATCGTTCCCTTCGCCAAGCGCTTCAAGGTCAACTCGGTCGTCGCTTTCATGGCCTGCGGAGCGGTGTTGGGTCCCTTCGGCCTCGGCGGCCTCGTCTCCTCGGTCCCGCTGCTGAGGACCATCACCGTGTCGAGCGCCGAGGCGCTGGCGGGACCGGCCGAACTCGGCGTCGCCTTCCTGCTCTTCGTCATCGGGCTGGAGCTGTCTTTCGAGCGTCTGAAGACGATGCGCCGTCTCGTCTTCGGGCTCGGCCTCGCGCAGGTCGCGCTCTCGGCGCTGTTCATCGGAGCCTTCGCCTACGCCTTCGGGCAGCCGGCTGCGGCGGCCCTGATCATCGGCTTCGGGCTCGCCCTGTCCTCGACCGCGATGGTGGTCGAACTGCTGTCGTCCAAACGGCGCATGACCTCGTCCGCAGGTCGGGCGAGCTTCGCCATCCTGCTCTGCCAGGACATCGCGGTCATCCCGCTGCTCTTCCTGGTCGCCGTGCTCGGCGCGCAATCGGAGGGCGGCTCACTGCTGGCGGGCCTCGCCCAGGCCATGGTGCAGGCCGTCGCGGCCATCGCGGCCATCGTCGTGATCGGCCGCGTCGCGCTCAGGCCGCTGTTCCGGCTGGTGGCCTCGACCGATTCGTCGGAGAGCTTCATGGCCGCGACGCTGCTGATCGCGCTCGGCACCGGGCTGATCGCTGCGGCGGCTGGCCTGTCGATGGGGCTGGGAGCCTTCATCGCCGGGCTGCTGCTGGCCGAAACCGAGTATCGCCGCGCCATCGAGGTCACGATCGAGCCCTTCAAGTCGCTGCTGATCGGCGTCTTCTTCCTGACGGTCGGGATGGGCGTGAATCCGGCTCAACTCGCCGCCCACCCCTTCGCCATCCTCGGCATTGCGATCGGCCTGTTCGCGGCGAAGTCGTTGCTGGTGTTCTCTCTGGCGCGCCGGTTCAAACTGTCGCCCGCGACCGCGCTGGAGACCGCGATCATGATCGGCCCCGGCGGCGAATTCGCCTTCGTGCTGTTTGGCGGTGCGGTCGCGGCCAAGCTGCTCTCGCAGGACGCCGCGAGCCTCGTGCTCGCCGCCGTCTCGCTGACCATGGTGGCGCTGCCGCTGCTGGCCCGGTTCGCGCGCGCTTGGGCGCAGAGGCTGGTCGTGCCGGCAGAGCTGCCCGACGAGGCCAAGGTGCTGCCGCCCGACGATCACTCGGCGCGGGCCATCGTCGTCGGTTGCGGCCGCGTCGGAAAGCTCGTCGGTTCGATGCTGGAAGAGCACCGCAAGCCCTATATCGTGATCGACTCCGACGCGGCGGTGATCGCGGATCAGCGCCGGGCCGGAAAGCCGGCCTTTTTCGGCGATGCGAGGCGGCCCGATTTCCTCAAGCTCTGCGGGCTCGATGAAGCGACGGCGCTGATCGTCTCCATCAACAACGCCCGCGTCGTCGATGAGACCGTGCTGGCGGCCCGAGCACTCCGGCCCGATCTGATCATCGTGGCGCGTGCGCGTGACGCCGCCCATGCCCGGCATCTCTACGAGATCGGCGTCAATGATGCGGTGCCCGAGACCATCGAGGCGAGCCTGCAACTCTCGGAGGCGGCGCTGGTCGGCCTCGGCGTGCCGATGGGCCTCGTCATCGCCTCGGTGCATGAGCGGCGCGACCAGTACCGCGCCGAACTCAAGCCCGCAGTCGCTCCGGCGAGGGCCCTTCCACGCGATGAGCGTTCGCGAAGGCTCTGAGGCCTGACGAGGCCGTGCCGACGGCCTTGATCTCGCCGCGCGGAACCGCCCCGGCCTCGCGCGCCACCCTGGCGATGTGGCCGTAGAACTGCTCGGCGCTGCGCCGCCAGCTATGGGCGGCGGCCAGCTCCAGGCAGGTCTCGCGCGGAACGCGCAGGGCCGCCAGCGCCGCAGCACGCAGATCCTCGGAGAGAACGGCAGCCCCGCTGCCCGCGAAGACGTCGCTCGGGCCCTGCACCGGATAGGCCGCGACGGGCAGGCCGCTGGCCGCCGCCTCCAGCAGCACGATGCCGAAGGTGTCAGTCAGGCTCGGGAAGACGAACACGTCCGACGAGGCGTAGATCGCGGCTAGCTCTTCGCCCTCGCGCGTGCCCAGAAAGACCGCATCGGGGTAGGCGCGCTGCAGGTCGGCCCGCGCAGGCCCGTCGCCGACCACGACCTTGCTGCCCGGCAGCCGCAGCGAGAGAAACGCGTCGAGATTCTTCTCGACCGCGACGCGCCCGACGCTGAGGAAGATCGGGCGCGGCAAGTCCAGCGCGCTGACGGGGCGCGGATGAAACAGCCCGAGATCGACGCCGCGCCCCCAACGCACGATCTTTTCGAAACCGTGCTGTCGCAGTTCCGCCTCGACCGTCGCCGTCGAGACCAGGACGGCCGCCGCAGGCCCGTGAAAACGACGCAGGAATCGGTAGCTCCAGCTTTCGGGGATCGGCCAGCGTGCCGCGACATACTGGGGAAAGCGGGTGTGGTAGCTCGTGGTGAAGGCGCGCTTCTCGGCGAGGCAAACTGCCCGCGCCAGCCAGCCGATCGGCCCTTCGGTGGCGATATGGATATGGTCCGGTGCGAATTCGGCGATCCTGCGGGCGATCGCCCGGCGCGTCGCGAGCGCGATCCGGATATCGGGATAGCTCGGCAGGCCGATCTGCCGGAAGCCTTCGGGCGTCAGCATCCGCGGTTCGAAGCCGAATTCGGGCCCGGCCTCGACCATTCGCTCCAGCGACCGGACGACCCCGTTGATCTGGGGGCGCCAGGCGTCCGTCGCGATCATCAGGCGCATCAGGCGGCCTCGACCAGTGCAGGCTGCGGTCTGGCAGGCACTACGACCGGAACCGGAGCTTCGCCCTTGAGCCGGTATTGCGGCCAGCGGATCATCTCGAAACGGCCGTCATGATGCTCGACGAAGGCTGTGCAGCTCTCGACCCAGTCGCCGGTATTGATGTAGGTCAGGCCGTCGATCTCGCGATAGGCGGCGTGATGGATATGGCCGCAGATCACGCCGTCGGCCTGATGCCGGCGCGCCTCGGCGGCGAGGCAGGTCTCGAACTCGCCGATATAGTTGACCGCGTTCTTGACCTTGAGCTTGGCCCAGGCCGACAGCGACCAGTGCGGCAGATTGAACAGCCGGCGTGCCTTGTTGACCAGGGTGTTGGAGGCGAGCGCTATCGTATAGGCCCAGTCGCCCAAAAGCGCGAGCCATTTGGCGTTGCGCACCACAAGATCGAACAGATCGCCATGGATGACGAGCAGGCGCTTGCCGTCGGCGGTCTCGTGGATGACGTCGTCGACCAGCGTGATCCCGCCGAACTGCAGCCCGGTGAAGTCGCGAAGGAAGTCGTCATGGTTGCCGGTGACGTAGATCAGCTTCGAGCCCTTGCGCACCTTGCGCAGCAGCTTCTGGATCACGTCGTTATGGGCCTGCGGGAAATACCAGCCGCTTTTCAGCCGCCAGCCGTCGATGATGTCTCCGACCAGATAGATCTGCGGCGCATCATAAGCACGCAAGAATTCGAGCACGAGATCGGCCTGCGCGCCGCGCGTGCCGAGATGCAGATCGGAAATGAAGATGCTGCGGACCTGCTTGGCGTCATCGTCGTCGCTCATGCCGCTCGGCCCGTTCTGTTGCGATGCTTCCGGCGTGTGTCTGATTTGCATTGCGCTTTGATGACGGCGTCGCGAAAGCGTGCTCTGGCTTTGTTTCAGGTTGAGAAGCTGTCGGAGAAAAATCATGGATCTGGGAATTTCAGGCCGCACGGCCATTATCTGCGCCTCCAGCAAGGGGCTTGGCCGCGGCGCCGCTCTGGCGCTGGCGCAAGCCGGTTGCACCGTGGTGATCAATGGCCGCGACGCGGCCACGCTCGAAGTCACGGCGAGCCAGATTCGTGCCACCACCGGCGCGACCGTGATCGCCGTGGCGGCTGACGTCTCGACGCGCGCCGGCCAGGACGCGCTGCTTGCAGCCGCGCCCGAGCCCGACATCCTGATCAACAACAATGGCGGTCCTCCGCCCAAACCGTTTCGCGATGTGTCGCGCGAGGCGCTTCTGGAGGGCGTGATCCAGAACATGGCGACGCCGCTTGAACTGGTTCAGCGCGTGGTCGACGGCATGATCGCGCGCCGCTTCGGCCGCATCGTCAACATCACGTCGATGAGCGTCCTGACGCCGCTGACCGGGCTCGACGTCTCGTCCGCCGCCCGCGCCGGCCTCACCGCGTTCCTCGCCGGCGTCGCGCGCGAGGTCGCGCACGCCAACGTCACGATCAACAACGTGCTGCCTGGCATGTTTGACACCGACCGGCTGAAAGGCTCGACCACGAAAATGGCGGCGATCAAGGGCATCACGCCGGACGAGATGGCGGCGGCGCGCAAGGCCGAGGTGCCGGCCGGCCGCTTCGGCAACCCGGAGGAGTTCGGAAATGTCTGCGCCTTTCTCGCCAGCACGCATGCCGGCTACATCACCGGCCAGAACCTGCTGATCGACGGCGGCGTGTTCAGGGGAAGTTTCTAGCGGCCTCCTCCCGCCGCCGGTCAGGGTTGCGCTCTCGGCGCTTTGAGAGCCTGCCGCGTCATGGTCTAAGGACAACGGTCTTGTAGAAGACCGCTGTCCTCCTCATGCCGCGCCGGTCCGTTGTCTCCTCTTCTCGGCATTTGCCTCAAGCTGCTCTCGGCTCTGGTCTTCACGCTGATGTCGGCCGGCGTGAAGGCCCTGTCAGTGCGCTATCCCACGGGCGAGATCGTCTTCGTGCGTTCCTTCTTCGCGCTGATCCCGCTGCTGATCTGGCTCGCCTGGCAGGGTCCCATCGTCGCCGCGCTGAAGACGAAGAACCTGCGCGGCCACCTCAAGCGCGGCGTCATCGGTTCGACCGGCATGTTCTGCGGCTTCGCATCGCTGTCGTTCCTGCCGCTCTCGGATGCGGTGGCGATCGGCTACGCGGCGCCGCTGGCGGTCGTCGTGCTTGCCGCCGTCATCCTGAAGGAGCGCGTCCGCATTTACCGCTGGAGCGCGGTGACGATCGGCTTCGCCGGGGTGCTGATCATGCTCGCGCCCTATCTCAGCGGCGTCGGACAGGGGCTGACGGCGGGACCCGCCTTCGGGGCTGCGGTGGGGCTCGCCGGCGCCTGCTGCTCGGCCTTCGCCTCGATCGAGGTGCGGCAACTGACCCGCACCGAGGGCACCGGCGCGATCGTGTTCTATTTCATGATCATGACCAGCCTGCTTGGTCTCTCGACCATCCTGCTCGGCTGGACCATGCCGAACTGGCAGGATGCGGCCCTGATGGTCGCGGTCGGCATCCTCGGCGGGCTCGGCCAGATCTTCCTCGTCCAGGCCTATCGCTATGGCGACGCCTCGCTGATCGCGCCGTTCGAATACTCGACCATGCTCTGGGCGGTGGCGATCGGCTGGTTTGTCTTCGGCGACTGGCCGGCGACGACCGTGCTCGTCGGGGCCGCGATCGTCATCGCCTCGGGCATCTACGTCATCCTGCGCGAGCAGCAGCTCGGCCTGCTCAAGCGCGAGCAGCGCGAGGTCGGCCCGCCGCGCGCGACCTGAGCGAGCCGGCCTGACGCGGTTCTTTCGAATCATGGCGTCCCGTCATATTCCGCCGGTAGGGCTGCGCCGTGCATCGCGCAGTGCAGGGTCAGGTCGGGGGGCCGGATGAGAGCCGCCGTTCACAAGCGCTACGGGCCGCCCGCGGTGATGCGCATCGCCGAGGTCGCCCGGCCCGAGCCGGGTCCGCGCGACCTGCTGGTGAAGGTCCACGCTTCGACGATGAACCGCTCCGATTGCGGCTTTCGCGCCGCAAAACCCTTCATCGTGCGGCCGTTTTCCGGCCTGCTGCGGCCGCGCCATCCGGTTTCAGGAACGGAATTCTCCGGCGTGGTCGCCGCGATCGGCCGCGAGGTGACGGAGTTCGCCGAGGGCGACGCGGTGTTCGGCCGGCTGCAGGACGAGCGGCCCGGCGCGCATGCGCAGTATCTGCGCATCCCCGAGAGCGGAGCCGTGGCGCATAAGCCGGCCAATCTTTCCCATGAGCAGGCCGCCGCCATTTGCGATGGCGCCATGATGGCGGCCATGTATCTGCGCCAGGTCGATCTCGAGCGGCGTCCACGCATTCTCATCAACGGCGCCTCGGGCGCGATCGGGTCCGCCGCCGTGCAACTCGCCAAGGCGCGCGGAGCGCTGGTGACAGCGGTCTGCAAGACGGAGGCGGTCGAGATCATGCAGGGGCTCGGGGCCGACAGGATCGTCGACTACCGGAGGGACGTTTTCACCGCGACGGACGCGGTCTATGACGTCGTCCTGGATGTGGTCCCCACGAGTTCGCTCGGGCGTTGTCGCCGCCTGCTGCGCGAGGGCGGCCACTATCTCTCCGCCGAACTCGGCCCCTGGTGCCAGAACCCACTGCTGGCGCTGTGGACGCCGCTGGCGCGCAGCCGCGTTCAGGTGCGCTTCCCGATTCCGTTCTATCGGAAATGGGAAACCTTGGCGCTGAAGGATCTAGCGGAAGCCGGCAAGTTCATCCCTGTCGTCGACCGCGTCTACGGGCTCGACGAAATCGTGGCCGCCGCCACTTACGTAGAGACGGGCGAAAAGATCGGCAACGTCGTGATCAGGGTCGCAGCCGACGGCTGACCTCGCTCGGCTAAGCCTCCTGCGGCTCGCCTTGCCCCGCGCGGCGGGAGCAGGCATTGTCCGTCTCGTCAAACAAGCGTTCTGTTTTGCAAACGCAACCGCGTGGAGGCGGGTGATCCGGCATGGGCATCGAGACCAAGGAACGCGGCGGACGCGAGCTCGAATCGGGCGCGCAGGTCATCTCCGGCCAGCTCGGCAAGACGATCCAGCGCCTGCGCAAGGCCTATAATCTCTCGCTGTCGGAACTCGCCGAGCAGTCCGGCGTCGCCAAATCGATTATCAGCCAGATCGAGCGCAACGAAACCAACCCGACGCTGGCGACGATCTGGCGGCTCTCGCAGGCGCTCGACATCTCGATCGAGCGCGTGCTCTCCAGCGGCGAGGAAGAGCCCTTCATCGACAAGACCTCGCGCTCCGACACGCCGATCCTGGTCTCCGAGGACGGCAAGCTCCGGCTCGCCATCATCGGCTGGATCAAGACGGTGGAATGGCTGCAATGGTACGACGTCCAGTCCGAACCCGGCGGAGAACTCGATTCCGAGGGCCACCAGCGCGGCTCGATCGAGTCGCTTTCCGTCACCTCGGGCGAGTTCGAGGTCGAGGTCGGCGATATCGTCCAGCGCGCCAAGGCCGGCGACACGCTGCGGTATCGCTGCGACCGCCGACATATCGTCCGCTGCGTCGGAGACCAGCCGGGAAGCGCGCTGATGGTCTGCATCCTCAAGGCGGCGGTGATGGAGTAGGCGGCTATCCGCCTTCTCAACTCCCCGTCTTCGCCGGCCGCACCGGCCCCTGCACCGCCGGCAGCGATTTCAGATACTCGGCCATCGCGGCCCGATCGGCGTCGGACAATTGCGCAGTGTTCTTCACCACGGCGGCCATCGTGCCACCGACGCTGTCGAACTCCGGCGTGAAGCCGCTTTTGAGCAGTTCCGCGATCTCGGACTTGGACCATTTTCCTAAGGCAGTCTCGGCTTGGCTGATGTTGGGCACCCAGCCCTTGCCTTCCGGATCAGGTCCGCCGGCGAAGCGCGTCGCCTGCACGATGGCGCCCAGCGCGTTGCGGTTGGAATGGCATTCGACGCAATGGCCCGGCCCGTTCACGAGATAGGCGCCACGGTTCCACTCCTCGCTCTTGGCCGGATCGGGCTTGAACGGCGCGCCGTCGAAAAACAGCAACTTCCAGCCGCCCACGACGCGGCGAATGTTGAAGGGGAACGGCAATTCATGGTCCTTAGCCCGGCCCTCGACGGGCGCGAGCGTGCGGATATAGGCGAAGAGGTCGGCCAAGGCCTTGGGCGGCATTAGCCGGTAGGAGGTATAGGGAAAGGCCGGATAGTAATGCTGGCCCGAGGGCGAGACGCCGCTCGCCATCGCATCGACGAAGTCCTTGACGCCCCAATTGCCGATGCCGTCTCGCGTATGCGGCGAGATGTTGGGCGCATGGAATTTGCCGAAGGGCGAACCGAGTTCCAGCCCGCCGCCGAGTTTCAGCTTGTCATCCTGGCCCGGCGTCGCATGGCAGGATGCGCAGCCGCCCGCCGCGAAGAGCAGCTTTCCGTTCTCCAGATCGGGCGCGGGCAACGTACCGATAACGGGCGACGGGGAGACGACGCGCGGATCGGTCAGCACGATGAAGCCGGCAAGCCCGAGCGCCGCGAAGACGGCCAGCGTGATCAGAAGACGGCGCATCGAACCTCGAACCAGTTCCTGTCAAATCAAAACCAGCTACAACCGAACGTTCAGGCAAGCCAATGGTTCGCGTCTCCGAAATCCCGAGACGAAGAGGGCGGGCCGGCCTCTCAGGCCGCCCGCCCCAATCAGGCCCCGTTCGCGGTTGCGCCGCAACCTTCGCCGTCACCTCTTGACGCGATAGGTCTCGTGGCAGGAGCCGCAGTTCTTCGTGACATTGCCGAAGGCGGTCCGGAAACCGGCGAGGTCGGTTCCGGCGGCGGTCGCGTTCGCGGATACGTCGGCGTCGAACTTGGCGAAGGCCGCCTTGAAGCCGGCCTCGTCCTCCCAGATCTTCGGCGCCGCGGACGTGTCGCCGCCGGTCTTCGAGTTCGCCGGATACAGGGTCGGCACCTTCTTGGCCGCATCGGCGTAGACCTTGAAGATGGCCTGCGCCTTGGCGGCATCGTAGGGCTCCTCGCCCTTGGCGAACTTGGCGCCCTGCCCGGTGGCCGCGCCGACGGCCTTCATCGCATTCTTGCGCTCGGCGATCGGATCGGACTGGGCCATGACCGTGGTGAGGCCCAGAACCAGGCCGGCTGCGACAAGGGCGGTGCGAATCATCGGGTCATCCTCGCGGTCGGCCGAGTGTGCTCCACCCTGCCTTGTTAGAACCGCTCCAGATCACCCGATGACGATGACGACGCCAAGTCTCAATCACGCGATTTAATTTGCACTAGAGCAAATCAAATCTTGCATCAAAGCGGATAGCCCGCCGACTTCAGAGCATTGAACACCTTCACCGGCGTGGCCGGCATGTCGATCGCCTTGATACCGGCCGCCCGATTGAGCGCATCGACCATGGCGTTCATCACCGCCGGGCAGGCCCCGATCGCACCGGCCTCGCCCGCGCCCTTGACGCCGATGGCGTTGGTGACGCAGCGGACATTGCGCGTCTCGAAATGGAAGTTCGGAATGTCGATGGCGCGTGGCAGGGCGTAGTCCATGAAGGTCGCGGTCAACATCTGACCCGACGAGTCGAACTTGATCTCCTCCATCAGCGCCTGGCCGATGCCCTGCCCCGCGCCGCCATGGACCTGGCCCATCAGCATGATCGGGTTCAGCGTCACGCCGAAATCGTCGACCACGACATAGTTCAGGATTTCGGTGTTGCCCGTTGCGGGGTCGATCTCCAATTCGCAGACATGCGTGCCGTTGGGATAGGTCGCTTCCGGCGGCTGCCAGCTTTGGTGGACCCGCAGCATCGCGGTGGTCGCGCCGGGCAATGCTGCGATCGCGGCGAGGTCGAGCGCCTTGTCGGTGCCGACGATGCGCACCGCGCCGTCGACGATCTCCAGATCGCCGACGCCAGCCTCGAGCTTCTCAGAGGCGAGGTGCTTCAGATTGTCCGACAGGATTTCGGTCGCCTTGTTCAGCGCCGCCCCGCCGACCGGGATCGAGCGCGAGCCGCCTGTGCCCGAGCCGGTCTCGACCTTATCGGTGTCGCCCTGGATGACCCGGATGCGGTCCATCGGAATGTCGAGATGCTGCGAGACGAGCTGGGAATAGGCGGTCTCGTGCCCCTGCCCGTTCGACTGTGTGCCGATCAGCACGGTGACCGTGCCGTCCTTCTCTAGGATCACGGTCGAGCTTTCCGGCCCGCCGCCGCCGCAGGCCTCGATATAGCAGCCCATTCCGATGCCACGTATCTTGCCGGCCTTGGTCGAGGCCTTGAGCCGGGTCTTGAAGCCCTTCCAGTCCGCCACCTCCATGGCGCGGCGCATATGGCCTTCGAACTCGCCGGAATCATAGGTCGGCCCGGTCTGCGTCTTGTGCGGCATCTCGCTTGGCTTGACGAAGTTCAGCGCCCGCACCGCGTCGGGAGTCTTCCCCGTCTCGATGGCGATGGCGTCGACCAGCCGCTCGATCAGATAGGCGGCCTCGGGGCGGCCCGCGCCGCGATAGGCGTCAACCGGCGTGGTGTTGGTCAACACGCCTTTGAAATGCACATGCACGGCAGGGATGTTGTAGCAACCCGGCGTCATCGTGGTGCCGACCCAGGGAATGAAGGGCCCATACTGCGAGAGATAGGCCCCCATCTCGGCGGCCAGATCAACCTTCAGGCCGATGAATTTGCCCTTGGCGTCGAGCGCCATCGTCGCGGTCGCGAGATTGGCGCGGCCATGCGTGTCGGCGAGGAAATGCTCGGTGCGGTCGGCGACCCAACGCACCGGACGCTTGAGCTTTTCGGCCGCGACCATGGTCAGCGGGTATTCCCGATACATGAAGATCTTGGTGCCGAAGCCGCCGCCGACATCGGGCGTGACCACGCGGATACGGGCGGGATCGACCTTGAGGATGTTCTTGGCGAGGATGTCGCGCGTGCCGTGGCTGCCCTGGCTGCCGAGCGTCAGGGTCCAGCGCTTGGCGCCCTTGTCGTATTCGGCGATGCAGGCGCGCGTCTCCATGTAGTTCGACGCCAGCCGGTTATTGACGATCGTCACGGAGACCGTCCTCGCCGCCTTGGCGAAGGCCTTCTCGGTCTTCTCGCGGTTGCCCTGCTCGGCCTCGAAGGCGATGTTGCCCTTGCGGTCCGGCCAGACCTGCGGCGCCTTGGGATCGAGCGCCTCGGAGATGCCGGTCACCGAGGGCAGGCTTTCCCATTCGATGTCGATCGCCTCGGCTGCGTCGCGCGCCTGGTCGAGCGTCTCGGCGACGATGAAAGCCACCGCCTCGCCGACATGGCGCACGGTGTCGACAGGCAGCACCGGCACATGCGTCGGCGTCACCGGCTCGCCCGACAGAGTCTTGATCAGGCCCTTGCAGGGGATGTCGCCGAGATGGGCGACGTCCTCCCCGGTCAGGATCAGCCTGACGCCCTTCATCCTGCGGGCGGCCTCCTTGTCGCGGATTTCGAATTTTGCGTGGGCATATTGCGAGCGCAGCACGAAGCCGTGCAGCGCGCCCTCCACGGCGGTGTCGTCGGTGTAGCGCCCCGCGCCTGTCGTCAGCCGATGGTCCTCGACCCGGCGAACCGGCTGTCCAAATCCAAACTTCATCGGGCGCATCGGCTCACATCCTCAAATCGTTCGAACGCGAAACTGGCGCAGGACGACGCAAAAATCAGCCCCGCGCGACGATATGCTGCAATGCGTCAGGCGCAGGCGGAAACAGCGTCGATCAGCGCTCGACCGGCCCGCCTCGCATCGCCCAGTCCTTGAAGCCGCCGATATAGTGGCTGTCGATGGCAAGACCAGCCGACTGCGCGAATTCAAGCGCCCGCAGAGACCGCACGCCGGCGGCGCAGGACAGAACGACCCGTTTGCCGGGCGCATCGGGGATGTCGGCCGGGTCGAAACGCGACAGCGGCAGCGAGACGGAGCCGGGAATATGCCCGGCCGCGAATTCATGCGGCTCGCGCACATCGACGATCAGGATCGAGCCGTCGGCAAGGCCGGCCTCGACCGCCGCCATATCGAGATCATGCACCAGCAAGCCCTAAGTCCCCCGCTCAATCCAGCAACCTGACCAGATAGAGCGAGAGCACCGGGAACGCCACAAGGATCGCGAGCCGGATCACGTCCGAGAGCACGAAAGGCAGCACGCCGCGATAGATCCGCGTCACCGGCACGTCGCGCGCCAGCGAGGCGACGACGAAGACGTTGAGGCCGATCGGTGGACAGGTCATGCCGATGCCGACCACGACCAGCACGAGGATGCCGAACCAGATCGCGACATCGTCGGACGCCATGCCGAAGTCGAGCGCGGTCACGATCGGGAAGAATACCGGCAGGGTGAGCAGGATCATGGCGAGCTCGTCCATCACGCCGCCGAGCACGATGTAGAACAGCAGCAGGCCGACAAGCACGGTGTATGGCCCCCAGCCGGAGGCGGCGATCATCTCAGCGGCCGCGGTCGGCACCTGGGTCAGCGCGAGGAAGGCATTGAAGATTTCCGCGCCGAGCAGGATCGCGAAGATCATCGCCGAGGTCTCGGCCGTCTGCAGGATCGCCTGCCTGATCTCCCCGAACCCGAGCGTCCGCCTCACTACGCCGATGGCGAGCATCACAAAGGCCCCGACGGAGGCGCCCTCTGTCGGCGTGAAGACGCCGCCATAGATGCCGCCAACGACGACGAGCGCAACCGCCATGGCGGGAAGGACGCCAAGCAAAGGCCGCACCCTGTCGGCCCAGGCGACGCGCTCATGCGCCGGGCCAAGCGCCGGGTTCAGCCGCGTCACGATGGCGATGGTGATGCAGTACATCGCCGTCGCCATCAGGCCGGGGATCAGCGCCGCCTTGAACAGCTTGGCAATGTTCTGCTCGGTCGAGATCGCATAGACGACCAGAATGACCGAGGGCGGGATCAGAATGCCCAGAGTGCCGCCGACCGCGACGACGCCGCAGGAGAAGCCCGGATCGTAGCGATAGCGCCGCAGTTCCGGCAGCGCCGCGCGGGCGAACGTCGCCGTGGTCGCCACCGCCGAACCGCAGATCGCGCCAAAGCCCGTGCAGGCCCCGATCACCGCCATCCCGAGCCCGCCGCGACGATGCCCGACCAGCGCGGACGCCGCCTTGAACAGGTCGCCCGCCAGCCCAGACCGCTCGGCGAACGCGCCCATCAGCACGAAGAGCGGGATCACCGAGAGCGTGTAGTTGGCGAATATCTGGTAAGGCGTCGTGCGGATGTAGTTCAGGAACGGATCGAGCCCGTTGAGCTGGACATAGCCAAGGCTGCCGACCAGCATCATCGCGAGCCCGATCGGCAGCCTGAGCGCCATCAGTGCAAGCAGCACGCCAAATCCCGTCAGCGCCAGCGCAGCCCCGCTCATGACGACGCTTTCAGCAGACGTCGCGCGCTGACGAAGGCGGTGGCCGAGACCAGCGCGGCCAGCAGCGCGCAGAACCCGATCGGTAGATAGCTGGGGAACTGCAGGACCATCGTGTTCTCGCCGCTGGCGAAGGCCGCGCGCGCCCCGACGCCGAGCCGCCAGGCGATCAGCGCCATGGCGAGGCCGTAGACCACGTCCCAGCCCGCGTCGATGGCGCGCTGCCAGCGCTGCGGCAGCTTGAGCGTGAAGGTATCGACGAAGATGTTGCCGCGCCGGAGCTGGCACCATGGCAGGAAGCAGAAGGCGGCGACGCCGGTCGCCATCTGGACCAGCTCGAAATCGCCGGGCACGCCCGCCTTGCCGACGAGGTCGCTGCGCAGCGTCACACTGACGACGACGGTCGTCGCCAGTGCGATCAGCAGCACGCCTCCCAGAAGCGCAACCCCCTGCACCGCCCTGTCGAAACCGGACGCCGTCCCCTCTGCCCCCGATTCCGACATGGTGTTTGGTCAGGCCGCCTTTTCGTGCTTGGCCAGCGCCGCCCTGGCGCTTGCCAGCAGCTTCTCGCCGTCGAGGCCCTTGTCCTTGGCGGTCTTGAGCCAGCCGTCGATCACCGGCTCGGTGGTCTTGCGCCAGCGCGCGGCTTCCGCCTCGTCGAGCATGGTGATGGTGTTGCCGCGCTTGCGCACCATGTCGGAGACGACGACGGCCTGGTCGTCCCAGACCTTGCCGGCCATCGCGGAGGCGACCGCGCCCGAATTCTTGTCGATCACGGCTTTCAGATCGGCCGGCATCGCATCGTATTTGGCGCGGTTCATCGCGAGGATGAAGGTCGCGGTGTAAAGCGTCGGCGAGCCCGGGATCTCGGTGTGGAACTTGACCAGCTCATGCACCTTGAGAGCCGGAATGACCTCCCACGGGATCACCGCGCCGTCGATGACGCGCTGCGCCAGCGATTCCGGCACCTGCGGCACCGGCATGCCGATGGCGTTGACACCGAGCGCCCGCAGCGCCTCGCCGGCCAGCCGCGTCGGGAAACGCAGCTTCAGGCCCTTGAGGTCGTCCATCGTCTTGATCGCCTTGTTGGCGTGGATCAGGCCGTGATCATGCGCCCACAGGCAGATCGGCTTCACCTCGCGGAATTCCTGCGCGAGGTTGGCCTCGGCGTAGTCGGCCAGCGCCAGCGAGTTCACGAGCCCCCGCTTGTTGGCCACGAAAGGCAGCTCGAACGCCTCGACGCCGGTGAAGCGGCCCGGCGTCGAGCCCGGCAGCGTCCAGACGATGTCGGCGACGCCGTCTCTGGCCTGGTCGAAGAGCTGGGGCGGCGTGCCGCCGAGCTGCATCGACGGGAAGATGTCGATCTTGATCCGCCCGTTCGATTCGGCCGCAACCTTGTCGGCCCAGGGCTTGAGGAACTTGGCGTGACCATTGGAAACCGGCGGCAGGAAGTGATGCATCCGCAGCGTCACCTCCTGCGCATCGGCGCGGGTGGCGCGCAGCACGGCGGGCGCGGCGACGGCGGAGCCGGCCAGTGTCAGGAATCGGCGGCGATCGAAGCTCATCGTGGTCCCCTCCCAAGGGATGTGCGTTTGCGCAACTTGCCGGGTCATGCCATCGGCGCATGACAGGGCTGCTGCATTCGAGCGGCAACATGACCGGCAAAGTCTGGCGGACGCAAGCCTGAAGGCTGCGTCCCCATCGCCTCGCCGGATAAAATAGTTGTCTAGGCAACCAATTCCGTCAAGCCGCCGCGTATCGCCGCCTCGTGATTCACGCATTGGTAGCAGATATCTGATAAACACAATCCATGCGCGACGAGCTGGAGCACTGGGAAGCGGTCCATCAGCGGTTACTCGGCGAGAGCCGGGCCGTGAACCGCCTTGCCCTGCGCGCCGGTCGACAGGTCGGGTTTGTCGACGACGCCAGCTTCGCTGGCCGCATCGCGAACATCCGCGCCAGCCTTGCGGCGGTGGGCGAGAACGCCACGCCTGCGACCGCAGGAAGCGCAATGGCGCGGCTCCGGCTGCTCGTGGCGCTTTCGGCGCTGCCGGGCGGCGAACGCCGGCTCAGCCCGCGCTGGCCGCTCGCCAAGGCGGGGGTCCTTCGCCTGGCGTCGCGAGACGTGGCGGTGACGCTGCTCGATCTGGGCCGGGGCGGCGCCCTGCTCGCGCCGGTCGAAGGCCTTGCGGCGCGCCAGCCGTTGGATGCGGAACTCGTATTGGACAACGACGCCGTCCTGGCCACGACCCTCGTGACCGACGCCGAGTGTCTTGTTCATCTGACCTTCGCACCCGGGGCCACGACTCACACCACAACGCTCGCAGACGAGATGCTCGACTGGGCTGCCCATTATGAAGCCGGGCTTTGGCAGGCGACGGCGCTGGCCAACGAGACCGAGAGCCTGTTCGAGATCGCCATTTCGGACAGCATCGTCGCGCCGGACGATCTGTTCGTGGCGCGGACCTGGCGGACAGGCGATGGCTCGGGAACGCTGTCGTCGCGGCTGCGGGCCCTGATGACGCGGGCGCTGCTGTCCGCTGACGAAATGGCCTATGTCGCCGCGACCGGCAGGAACGGTTTCACGACGTCCGTCACCGGCGGGTCTTCAAGCGGCGGCCAAGGCCGCGACGAACAGGACCCGGGTGACCATGAGCGATCGGAAAACGCCGCCATGGACGCGGTCACCCTGCGCGCGGCGCGTTTTTCACGAAAGGCTCTCGTCCAGACCTATCGTCGTCGACCGGGTCACGAGCCGCTCGGCGTCGTCGCCGATCTGTCGGCCCCGGTTTTCGTCCGGGGCCGACATTGGGGTTGCGTCAGGATCGGCCACGTTTTGCCGAGGGCGGCGCGGGCGTGAAGACAGGTTCAGGCCTGGGCAGGAATCCGCAGCACCCAGCCGGGCTGGATCAGATCGGGGCTCTTCACCGGCGGCGTATTGGCCTTGACGATCTCGGTGTATTTTGCGCCCTGTCCCTTGCCGTAATGCGTCTCGGCGATCTTCCAGAGCGTATCGCCCTTCTTGACCGTGTAGAACACGGCAGCAGGGGCTTCCTTGGTGACGATCAGCTCGGATTCGACCTGCGCGACCCCGGCCGTGTTGCCGAGCGCGAGAATGATCTTCTCGGCCTCCTCGGTGGTCATCGCCTTGCCGCTGATCTTCACCTTGTCGCCATTGACGTCGATCTTGACGTCGGAGGGCAGGCCGTGCCCGGCCAGTTCCTTCTGCAACGCGTCGGGCGTCGCCGCCTTCGCCTCACCCGATCCGAAGATCTTGGCGCCGGCTTCCTTGATGAAACTGAACAGACCCATCGACGTCTCCTTTTGTCCCTGGACAGGCATCAAGCCCGCTCGCCGCGACAAGTTCAAGACGGATTCGAGCCTGGGCGCGCCATCCGGCAAAGCAGTTTTCCGCAAGGGACGGCTTTCGCGCGCCCGCTCGCGCTGGCACAAGCGCCCCCGACCTTAACCGGAGCGCCGCCATGCTGACCCTCGCCCAGGCCCAGACCCTGCTGACCGCAGCCCTCAGCCATGCCGACAAGGCCGGCTTCAAGCCGCTGGCGATCGCGGTGCTCGATGCGCGCGGCGCGCTGAAGGCCTTCGCGGCGCAGGACGGGACCAGCCTGAAGCGCGGCGAGATCGCGATCGGCAAGGCGCACGGCGCCGTCGCCATGGGCATTGGCTCGCGCGCGCTGCACAAGATGGCGCTGGAGCGGCCCTATTTCGTCGAGGCCGCGACCCATGCGGTCGGCGGCTCGCTGGTGCCGGTCCCCGGCGGCGTGCTGGTCCGCGACGCGTCGGGCGCGCTGCTCGGCGCGGTCGGCATCTCGGGCGACACCTCCGACAATGACGAGGCTGCCGCCGTCGCCGGCATCGCCGCAGCCGGGCTCGCCGCCGACACGGGTGCGTGAGGGTCGAGCGCGACCTCACGCTCGGGACTTGCCAGACGCCGCGCGAACCCTCATGTGACGCGCGGCGGTGTCCGGTTTGCCGGATTTCTGGAATGGTTCAAAGGAATTCAGATGAGCGTCGAGGCTGCAGCCGGTGAGGTGATCACCACCGACGTCGTGATCATCGGGGCCGGCCCGTGCGGGTTGTTCGCCGTGTTCGAGCTTGGCCTGCTCGACATCAAGGCCCATCTCGTCGACATCCTGCCGAAAGTCGGCGGGCAGTGCGCGGAGCTTTACCCCGAGAAGCCGATCTACGACATTCCCGGCTTTCCGATCGTCACCGGCCAGGGCCTGGTCGACAACCTCGTCGAGCAGATCAGGCCGTTCGGGCCGACCTTCCACCTCAACCAGATGATCGAGGCGCTGGAGCCTCTGGGCACTCAGGAGGCCCCGCGCTTCCGCGTCACCACCGATGCGGGCACGGTGTTCGAGACGAAATGCGTCGTGGTGGCCGCCGGCGGCGGCTCGTTCCAGCCCAAGAAGCCGCCGATCCCCGGCATCGAGGCCTATGAGAACACGTCGGTCTTCTACGCCGTGCGCAAGATGGAGGCCTTTCGCGGCCGCGACATCCTGATCGTCGGCGGCGGCGATTCGGCGCTCGACTGGACGCTCAACCTCCAGCCGATCGCCAACCGCGTCACGCTGATGCACCGCCGTGACGAGTTTCGCGCCGCGCCCCACTCCGTCGAGCAGATGCGCGCGCTGGTCGCCTCGGGCGCGATGGATCTGCGCTTCGGGCAGGTCACCGGGCTCGAAGGCGAGGGCTCGGCGCTGACCGCCGCGATCTGCCGCGACAGTGCCGGCGAGACCTTCAGCGTGCCCTGCGACACGCTTTTACCCTTCTTCGGCCTGACCATGAAACTCGGCCCGATCGCCGACTGGGGCCTGAACCTCAACGAGAACCTGATCCCGGCCGACACCGAGAAGTTCGAGACCAACGTGCCCGGCATCTTCGCCATCGGCGACATCAACACCTATCCGGGCAAGCTCAAGCTCATCCTCTCGGGCTTCCACGAGGCCGCGCTCGCAGCCCAGAAGGTCCACCGCTACGTCTATCCCGACAAGCGCCTGACCTTCCAGTACACGACCTCCTCCACGTCGCTCCAGAAGAAGCTCGGGGTCGCCTGATGCATGTCAGGGCGACACGGGCCGGCGTCACTCGCTGACGATCGCCCGGTCGAGGGCGTCGCATTCGCTCGCGGCGACGCGCTGCAGGCGAAGCACCGCATCGCTTCGCCGGAAGTCGATCGTTTGGCTTTCGCCATCGGAGAGCTTGCGGTTGCGCCGCATCGGCAGGGATTCGTCCATGTGGATGGTCAGAGTCTCGCCCGATGCCGACAGCACAGGCTCGGCGCCGCCACCTTCGTCGCTCGCATCCTGCGCGATCGAACAGACGATGCCGGCCGCGCGCGGATAGCTGGCGATCCGCGCGTTACCCTGCACGTCGCGGTTGGCGTCCTCGCTGAACCGGCAATCGCCGATCGCCCGGAGCGGCTGCGCCACATTGCGCCGCGTCGCCTCGATCCGGATCCGGTTCAGCGGCGGCACGCTGTCGATGGCCCCGGTTATGCGCTCGACCCTGAACGAAATCCGCATCGAAACCGTGCGCTGGGCCGGATTGGCGGCGAGATGCTTCGCGTCATAGACCCTCAGATAGCAGGCGCGCGACCCGGGCGTCTCCGCCATGATGCCCGGAAGCGCCAGCGCGGGCGAGCCCCCAACGGCGAGCATGGTTGCGACAGCCAACGCCCTGAGCATGCCAAGCCTTCTACGCATCGACCAGCCGACCCTTGCAGCGACCCGATGGTCCCGACCCTGATCGTCTCACCGATCGGAGAGCCCCGCAATCCGCTGCGGTCGGCCGGGATGTCAGTAGGCGCGTGAGGACGACATTTGCGGACGCGGTTCGGCGGCCGGCGCGCCGGCTCCCAGGCGCAGCGTCGCCCGTGCCGGCTCCGAGGGCGTCGTCAGCGCAGCCGGCGGCAGGCCTCCCGGCCATGTTGCGATAGCAGGACCGGTCGGCTGCACCGGCATGGGCGCATCATCCTCCTCGCCCGCCTCCGGCACGACCTTCTCGCGGAACTCCGCGATGGCCCCCTCGATCGGCTTGAAGCTGAACCGGACCTTGTGCGCGCCGGCAGGAACCTGCACGGCGCGGAACAACACGTTCGCCTTCAGGATGTCGGTCTCGACACCGTCGACCGTCGCGCGCCACCAAGGGTGCCAGATGTCGTTGAGCACGACGAAGCCGCCCTGTGTCGTCGCCACGTCGATCTCGACCTCGGTGTTCTCGTAGCGCGTGAGTCTGACCTCGGCCGGCATCGCCGCGACCGCCGGCCGCTCGGGCGTCGCCTCGCCGGGATCGCTCTCCAGCAGCACGGCCTGCGTCGGATCGACGTCGGGCCAGCGGCCGCCGGCCTTCATCATGTCGAAATCCGCGAGCCGCCAGCCGGGCACGAACTGCGCACGCGGCAGGGCGCGCGGGTTCTCGTAGATGTAGCCCTGTTTGGTCTGGGCCACGAGCCTGAGGTCGCCCTTGTGCAGCTTGTAGTCGATCTGCTCGATCGGCACCGGCGTCGCGATGTAACGCAGGCCCAGAAGGTCGGCGAGCCTGCAGCGATAGCCCGGAAACAGCGAGGTGAACTTGCGCTGGTCGGGCCCGGCGATGGTGTCGCGCGTGCCCACGGCGTCGGAGAACTCGGCAAGGCGGAGCGGATTGTAGCCCAGCGTATGGTCGAAACCATGCACCAGCCCGGCATTGGGCCATTCGAAGCCCATCCCGAGCAATTCGACCCGGTCGCGACGCGGAGAGCCCGCTGGCTGCGCCACCAGACGCTTCAGCGCGGCGACGGTTTCGTTCTTGGTCTCGGGCCGAAGCACATCGTAGATCTCCGGCGGCAGCGCGGTCGACTCGTTGGGGCCGTTGTTCAGCCCCAGATCCGCCCCGACCACGCCGGTGACCAGCATGGCGGCGGCGAGCGGGCCGAGACCCTGCCGCCAGCGCAGCAGAACCGCCAGCACGGCCGCGCCCGCGCCAAACCAGACGACGGCGATCAGCACGGGCTTCCACGCATCTGCGAGGTGACCGGCCTTGCCGGAGACGACCAGCGCGAGCCCCACAGACAGCGCCAGCACACCGGCGAGGACCGCGAGATCGCGCCGGAGAGGCGCAACGGCCGGTTCTGTCAGCACGCGATGCAGCACATAGCCCGAGAGAACGGCGCCGAGCGCACCGATCAGGAACGTCGCATCAGCGGGGCGGCGAAAGGCCTTCACGCCCGGCAGATAGTCGTAGACGACATGGAAGAACGGCGTGTAGCGGCCGAGCGAAAACAGCACCATGAACAGGAACAGCAGCAAGACGGGCCGGATCGCCCTGTCCCAAAGCCAGCCCCTCGTCAGTCCGGGCGCGATCAGCAGCAGCAGCGGCAGGGCACCGATATAGACCTGCCCCATATTCTGCGACAGGAACAGCTCCTTGGCGTTCCAAGAGGTGCTGTAGGGCCCCCAGAATTCGACGGCGGGGTCGCGCGCGCCGAAGAGATCGGCGACGAAGGCCGTCAGCAGCGAGGCCGGGTGCAGCGAGCCTCGCCCCGCCTCGGCGAAATCGACCGCCGGACGCGTCGTCGCCTCGGCGAAGAGCCAGACCCAGAGCAGCGGCAACGCGATCGCGACGGCGCCGACGATGCCGGCCATTGCGGCCGGCGCGAGGCTTTCGCGGAACGCCCGCCAGCCACCCGACAGCCAGTGCGCAACGACGAGGCCGATCAGCACATAAGCGCCCAGCAGCGCGACCTGGTCAGGCTCCAGCACCATCAGCCCGGCGGCGAGGCCCGCCAGCGCGCCATATCCCAGCGAGCCGCGCTGCAGCATGCGCGCCGTCAGCCAGAAGGCGATGGCGAAGAAGGCGAGGCTCGCGATCTGCCCGACATGCTGGACGCGCCACATCGACGACGCGCCGAAGGCGAAGACCAGCGCCGCCATCAGCCCCCCGGCTGGGTGCCAGCCGCGATCGCGGAAAAACATCAGCAAGGCCAGGCCACCGGCGAGCAGATGCGCCAGCACATAGGCGTCCACCATCTGGAAGCTCGGCGACGGCGAAAGCAGCGCCAGGATGATGGCCGGCGAGAAGATCAGCGATTGCGGATCGGCGATCTGGGGCGAGCCGCCGAAGACGTTATGCGTCCAGAACGGCGACTGGCCGCTATGCAGCGCCTGCGCAAGGAACTGGATCTGCGCCTGGAAATGCGCCTTGGCGTCGAAGGGAATCGTCACTGCGCCCGAGAGCCAGGGCCAGCACAGCACCGTCCAGACACAGATAAAGGCCATGGCCGCCAGCCTGTAGCTGACGCCCTTCTGTAAAATCGCGTTCAAGCGGACCCCCCGGTCCCCTCAGGCTTGGACGGACCCCGATTGGGAACCAGCCTCCACCCTGTCAGTGCGGAGAACGATGCGGTTGGCGAGGTGAACCGAAACTGAATGAATCGGAGAATTCATTCAGGCCAAGCCCGGATGAAAGTCGAGGCCGGTCAAGGATTGGTGAGGATAAGTGAGCGTTTCAGCGCGGATTCGCGAGCCAGGCCGCGACGATGCGCCGCTCCGCCGGCGTCATGCCCGAGAGGTTGTTTGGCGGCATGGCATGCGTCATCACCGCCTGCGCCCGGATCGCCTGCGCCTGCCGCGCGATGAAGGCTGGCTCGTGCAGCAGCACGCCCTTGGGCGCAATCCCGATGCCGGGCCAGGAGGGCTGCGGCGCATGGCACATGGCGCAGCGCCCGGTGACGATGTTCGACACCTCGTCGGGCGGCGGTTTCATCCCCGCCAGCATGAGCGGAGCGGGATCGAGCCGGACTGCGAGCCCCAGCCGCTCGCGGCCACCGGGCGAGGACGCCATCGCGACCCAGAAGGCGAGCCAGAGCGCCACGATCGCCACTGCCCAGGTCCACCAGGGCGACTTCGCATGGTCGGCATGGCGGACATTGTAGAAGTGCCGGATCAGCGCGCCCGCCACGATGATGAGCGCCACGAGCGCCGGGATGACGGCCGAGTTGGCGTAAGTCACGGGATAGTGGTTCGACAGCATCAGGAACAGCACCGGCAGGGTGATGTAGTTGTTGTGCATCGAGCGCTGCTTGGCGGCCCGGCCATATTTCGGATCGGGTTTCTCGCCGGCCATCAGCGCGGCGATGACCCTGCGCTGCCCCGGCATGATGTTGAAGAACACGTTGGCGGTCATGATCGTCGCCATCAGCGCACCCGTATGGATCAGCGCGCCGCGACCTGAGAACACGCTGGCGAAGGCCCAGCTCGCCGCCACGACATAGCCGAAGCCGAGCAGACCGAGCACGACGTCGTTGCGCCCCAGCGGCGACTTGCACAAGGCATCGTAGAACAGCCAGCCCAGCGCCAGGGCCGCGATGCCGATCGCGCCGGCAGCGAAGGGCGACAGCGCCATCACCGCAGGGTCGATCAGATAAAGCTCCGATTGCGCGTAGTAGACCCAGACCAGCAGGAAGAAGCCCGAAATCCAGGTCCAGTAGGCCTGCCATTTGTGCCAGGTCAGGTGCTCGGGCAGCCGCGCCGGGGCGACCAGATATTTCCGCATCTCGTAGAAGCCGCCGCCATGGACCTGCCAGGCGACATATTGCTCGGGCTTGCCGCCCTCAGCCACAGGCAGCGTGAGGTCGCCCTTCAGCGAGGCATCGAGATGGATGAAGAAGAACGACGCGCCGATCCAGGCGATCGCCGTGATCACATGCAGCCAGCGCAGCAGCATGCCGCCCCATTCGAGGAGGTAGGCGTCAAGCACAGGCGGCACGCCGACGCGATTGACGGGGACGAATCCGGGATTGAATTTTCATGGCCGCGTCCAGACTAGAGTTTGGCTTTTCGGCAAGGCAAGCTCCGTTCCGAATTGCGCATCTCCGAAAAGAAAGAATCGATCGATGGGACGTCTCTCGACGCATGTCCTCGACACCGTCCATGGCCGGCCCGCGCCGGGCGTCATGATCGCGCTCGACCGGCTGACGCCCGATGGCGGACGCGCGCGCGTCGCGCAGACGATGACCAATCTGGACGGTCGCACCGACGCGCCGCTGCTGGCCGGCGAAGGGCTGGTCGCGGGCACCTACGAAATTTCCTTCTCCATCGGGGCCTATTTCCGCGGACTCGGCATGGTGCTGGCCGACCCGACCTTCCTCGACATCGTGCCGATCCGCTTCGGCGTCGCCGACCCGGACGGGCATTACCACGTCCCGCTCCTGGCCACGCCCTGGAGCTATTCGACCTATCGCGGCAGCTGAGACCATGACGAACGACGCCTATCCGCGCGACCTTGCAGGCTATGGCCGCGACGCGCCCCATCCGCGTTGGCCGGGCGCAGCGCGCGTCGCCGTGCAGTTCGTGATCAATTACGAGGAGGGCGGAGAGAACAACATCCTGCATGGCGACGCCGCCTCGGAGGCCTTCCTCTCCGAGATCGTCGGGGCCGCGCCTTGGCCCGGCCAGCGCCACATGAACATGGAGTCGATCTACGAATACGGCTCGCGCGCCGGCTACTGGCGGCTGTGGCGGATGTTCACCCAGCGCAACATGCCGGTCACGGTCTTCGCTGTGGCGAGCGCGCTCCAGCGTTATCCCGAGATCGTCGGTTCGATGCAGGAAGCCGGCTGGGAGATCGCCACCCACGGGCTGAAATGGATCGACTATCGCGACGTGCCGGCCGAGCGAGAGGCCGCCGACATCGCGGAGGCGATCCGGATTCAAGCGGAACTGACTGGCGAACGCCCGCTCGGCTTTTATCAAGGGCGGACCTCGCAGAATACGACGCCGTTGATGATGGCCGAGGGTGGTTTCCTCTACACGGCGGATACTTACGCCGACGAGTTGCCCTACTGGCTCGAAGGTCCGGGCGGCCCGCAGCTAGCCGTGCCCTACACGCTCGACGCCAACGACATGCGCTTCGCCACGCCACAGGGTTTCAACGCCGGCGACCAGTTCTTCGCCTATCTCAAGGACACATTCGACACGCTCTATGGCGAGGGCGAGACCGCCCCAAAGATGATGTCGGTCGGGTTGCACTGCCGGCTGGTCGGTCGCCCAGGCCGCGCCGCCGCGCTGGCGCGCTTCCTCGACCATGTACAGTCGCATACCCAAGTCTGGGTCGCGACGCGCCTCGACATCGCCCGTCACTGGATCAGGCAGCATCCGCCGGCGGGAGGCTATCTCCCGTCGAAGGTGCCCCGGGCTCTTTTCGTCGAGGTCTTCGGGCGCGTCTGGGAGCACTCGCCCTGGGTGGCGCAGGCCGCCTTCGACGCCGGGATCGGGCCGGCGCAGGACGATGCCGTCGGCCTCCACGCAGCGATGGCCGCGGCCATGCAGGCGGGTTCGCAGGAGCAAAAGCGTGCGTTGCTGCTGGCCCATCCCGATCTCGCCGGCAAGCTTGCGGCGGCCGGCGAGCTGACGCCTGAATCGACCAGCGAGCAGGCTTCCGCCGGGCTAGACCGGCTCTCAAGCGACGAGCGCGTCCGCTTCACTGCCCTGAACGAGGCCTACAAGGCCCGCTTCGGCATCCCCTTCATCATCGCGGTGAGGGGGCTGACCAAGGCCGAAATCGTCTCGGCCTTCGAGGCGCGGCTGGCGAGCTCGCGCGAGCAGGAGTTCGAGACCGCGCTCCGGCAGGTCGAGACGATCGCGCTGATCAGGCTGCGGGAGTTGCTGCCGGGCTGACTACAACCCGCTGACCAGATGCCCGCCATCGACCGCCACCACGGCGCCGGTCATGAAACGCGAGGCATCCGAGCAGAGCAGCAGCAGCGGCCCGTCGAGATCGGCGAGATCGGCGGCGCGGCGCATCGGCACACGCGAGAGCAGCGCCCGGCCCTGCTCGGTCTCGAAGAAATCGCGGTTGAGATCGGTGATGACATAGCCCGGAGCAAGGGCGTTCACCCGCACCTTGTAGCGCGCCCATTCCAGCGCCAGTGACTTGGTGAGCTGGATCAGCCCCGCCTTGGCGGCCGAATAGGGCGCGACCGAGATCGCGACGCGCTCGCCGAGGATCGAGGCGATGTTGACGATCGAACCGCCGGTCTCCTGTTTCGCCATGATCCGGGCGGCGCTCTGGGCCGCGAAGAAGCAGCCCTTCAGGTTGATGTCGAGATGGGCGTCCCACTGCGCCTCGGTCAGCTCCAGCGCACGCTCCGGCTCCGCGACGCCGGCATTGTTGATCAGCACGTCGAGCCCGCCGAGCGCGGCGCTCGCCTCGGCAAGCCCGGCCTCGATCGCGGCAACCGAGCCGACATCGAGCGCGAGCGGAACGACTTTGCCCGGTAATGCCGCACAGTCCCGCGCCAGCGCCTCCAGCCGGTCGAGCCGGCGCGCGGCTGCCACGACATGCGCGCCCTCGCCCGCAAGCACCGAGACGAAATGCGCGCCCAAGCCCGACGACGCCCCCGTCACCAGAACCCGCTTGCCTTTGATATCCGTGATCATGCTCAACCTCAGCCCTCATCCTGAGGAGCGGCCGCGGGCCGCGTCTCGAAGGATGCTCCAGATGTCTCCGGAGCTTTCTGGAGCATCCTTCGAGACGCCGCTTCGCGGCTCCTCAGGATGAGGGCCGAAGGCGGACGAATGCAACTGCGGCCTCTTCCTTAGGCGATATGCAACCGCATCTCCGGCACTGCCTCGCCGATCCGCCGCAGATCGGCGATGAAACGCTCGCGCTCGCGGGCCTCCGAGGCCGCGTCCGGCAGCCGCAGCAGATAGGACGGATGCACGGTTGCGATCAGGCGCGTCCCGTCTTCGAGCGCCAATTCGCGCTCGCGCACCGAGGCGAGCGAGCCGGCGTGGCCGGTCAGCGCCCGCACCGCGCTCGCGCCAAGCGCCACGATCAGCCTGGGCCTGACGAAATCCCGCTCCAGTCCGAGCCAGAACCGGCAGGCCTGAATTTCTCCGGCATTCGGCTTCTCATGGATGCGGCGCTTGCCCCGCACCGTGAACTTGAAGTGCTTCACCGCATTGGTGACATAGGCGCGCGAGCGCTCCAGCCCAGCCTCGGCCAGAGCCCTGTCGAAGACCTGCCCAGCCGGTCCAACGAACGGCTTGCCGGCCAGATCCTCGTGATCGCCCGGCTGCTCGCCGACGAACATCACGGGCGCATCCAGCGGGCCTTCGCCGAACACGGTCTGCGTCGCGTCCTGGCACAGCCCGCACAATGTACAATTACGCGCCGCCTTCGCCGCCTCCTCCCAGTTCTGCGGAACTGCACCGTCCCGCGGCATCGGCTCGGGCTGGCGCTGGGCCTGTCGCAGATGTCGCTGCGGCGGCTGGGTCGGCGCAGTCGCGACCATGGCATCGCTGCGCCGGCCGGCGCCGGCGATCAGTGGGGCAATCAGCTCGGCCTCGGGCAGGTTACGCCAGTATTTCTCGGGCATTTCCGCCTTCATCGCCTTGATCTTGAGCCGGGCCGGATTGAAAATATTGGCGTAATAAGTCAGCCAATACGCCTCCATCGCGTCTTCGTTAGGCGCATCCGTTTTGGTCGCGCCCGCGGTTAGGTGCAGCGTTGAGCCGTCCCAGTGAAGGCAGCGCAGCGGCGTCAGGATCGACCAGTGCATCGCCGAGAAGCGCTTCACAAAAAAGGACGAGACGCGCTCGACGATGAAATGCTCGGGCTCGAACCAGGCGACATAAGCCTCGCGATCCTCGGCGTCCCGCACCTCGCGAAAGCGCACGAAGGCGGTCATCTTGTGCATGTCGCGCCGGACCGCCCGCGCCATGGCCTCCGCCCGATGGACATCCGGATCGGTCGCGACCTTGAGCAGATGCGGCTCGCTCTGGAGACGCAGCAGCAGGCGGTAGAGCAACGACAGGCGCTCGGGATCGCGATGGCAGACCACCTGCGCCGCCAGATCGGGAAAATCGCGCGGGACCTTGAGCTCTGGCCCTGAGACAGGCGCGGCCTCGTCGATCGCCTCGCCATCGAACAGGCCGGCCGCCTCGTCTCCCACGACCCATGCGATCTCGCCGGGCGGGACGCCACGCCGCGCCAGCAGGCGCGCCTGCCGCCGCCAGCCCTCGAAATCGGCAGGGTGGGCAAGCCGCGCGACCTGCATCAGAGCAATGCCAGTTGCTGCGGCCGCGGCGCGAGATGCGCGCGCAGCCGTTCGCTGTCGAGCAAGGCTCCCGGCCGCCAATCTGCTGTCACGATGAAGTTGCGCAGCACCGTCAGCGAGCGCGCCAGACGTCCGACATCGTCGAGCCGCAAGCAACGGTAACGACGCATGTCCAGGATGCGCTTGACGCTGCGCGTGCCCAGTCCCGGCACGCGCAGCAGCGTCTCGCGATCGGCCCGGTTGACGTCGACGGGAAAGCGCGCGCGGTGGCGCAGCGCCCAGGCGAGCTTGGGATCGACCGCAAGATCGAGCATCTCGCCGGATTCGCCGTCGAGGATCTCGCCGACCTCGAAACCATAGAAGCGGGTCAGCCAGTCGGCCTGGTAGAGCCGGTGCTCGCGCATCAATGGCGGCTCCGACAGCGGCAGTTGCGACGACGAATCCGGGATCGGGCTGAAAGCCGAATAGTAGACCCTTCGTAGGCCGAAGCTGCCATAGAGCTGGGCGCTTCGCTGCAGGATGGCCGCATCGCTCGCGCCATCCGCGCCGACGATGAGCTGGGTGCTCTGGCCTGCCGGCGCGAAGCTCGGCGCCTTGCGCGAGACGGCGCGCTCGGCCTTGCCTTCCTCGATCCGGAGCTTCAGCCCGCCCATGGCGGCACGTATGTCGCGCGGCTGCTTTTCCGGCGCGAAGCGCTTGAGCGAAGTTTCGCTCGGCAATTCGACATTGACCGAGACACGGTCGGCATAGAGCCCGGCCTGCGCCACCAGGTCCGGGCTCGCGCTCGGGATCAGCTTGAGATGGATGTAGCCGCGGAAATGATGCACCTCGCGCAGGCTCTGCGCCACGCGCACCATCTCGGCCATCGTGTAGTCCGGTGAACGGATGATGCCCGAGGAGAGAAACAGCCCCTCGATGTAATTGCGCTTGTAGAAATTCAGCGTGAGATCAACGACCTCCTCGACCGAAAAGCGCGCCCGCCTGACATTGCTCGACGATCGGTTGATGCAAAACACGCAGTCATAGCTGCAGAAATTCGTGAGCAGGATCTTCAGCAGGGAGATGCAGCGCCCATCCGGCGCGTATGAATGGCAGATGCCCGAGCCGGTGGTCGAGCCGATGCCCTTGCCCCCGAGGGAATCCCGTTTTGTCGTATTGCTGGAGGCGCAGGAGGCGTCGTATTTCGCCGCGTCGCTGAGGATTTCCAGCTTCTCCATCACTGTCGGCTGAGCCACGATCTATCCTTTTGTTCCTTGTATGTTCTAGCGCTGAAGCCGTCCTCCCGCCAGACGCGGCCATCGTGACCGTTCGCCGCACCACGCCGTCGCTATCGCACTGCGGAACTCGCCGCCCGTATCGGAGTTGTGGCGGCAAGGTTCATTCAGGAGAGACCCATGTTTCGCCTTCTGCTCATCATCGCCGTGCTGGCCATCGGCTACGACGCCGTCGTCCATCAGGGCGCCTATACCCGCAATGCCTGGACCAGCGTGGTCGGCGTGACGGATTCTGCGGTCAACAGCGCCCGCGAGTTCGGCCGCGACGCGCGCGAGGAAACCCGCACCCAGATCAACTGAACGCAACGCGCGGTCAGTCCGGAGCCGGCGGTCGACCAGGCCGCCGGCTTTTTCATGTCGCCGCTCGCCCGCGAAACATACCGCATTGCAGCGAATTCGGCTGGACAGGGCGCGGCGTTGCACCGATGCTCCCCGCACTGAACCAGCCGGGATTTCGACGCTTGAACGAGACAACCATGCCGGCCACGCCAGCGATCTCCGCCGATTCAGCCCTTGTGGTCGAGAATCTGAAGGCCGAGATCGTCAGGAAGCTGACCTATTCGCTCGGCAAGAACCCTTCGGTCGCGCAACCGCATGACTGGCTGACGGCCGGCATTCTTGCGGCGCGCGACCACGTGGTCGACGTCTGGCAGCGCTCGACCCGCGAGAGCTACAAGACCGGCAGGAAGCGCGTCTATTACCTGTCGCTGGAGTTCCTGATCGGCCGCTCCTTCGCCGACGCGCTCAGCAATCTCGGCCTGACCGGCCCGATGGCGCAGGCCATGGCCGATCTCGGCGTCGATCTCGCCGCGATCGAGACGATCGAGCCCGATGCCGCGCTCGGCAACGGCGGCTTGGGCCGTCTCGCCGCCTGCTATCTCGAGGCCATGGCCTCGACCGGCGTTCCGGCGCTCGGCTACGGCATCCGCTACGACCATGGCCTGTTCAAGCAGCGCATCGAGGGCGGCCGCCAGGTCGAGATACCCGAGGATTGGCTCTCCTTCCGCAACCCGTGGGAGTTCGAGCGCCGCGAGAGCGCCTACCAGATCGGCTTCGGCGGCAGCGTCGCCCCCACGGCCAAGCCCGGCGAGGTCGCGTGGGCGCCGGAGGAGACGGTGTTTGCCGTCGCCTACGACACCCCGATCATCGGCTGGCGCGGCCGCGACGCCACGACGCTGAGGTTGTGGCGGGCGCGGGCCCTGCACCCGCTTTCGCTCGACGCCTTTAACAAGGGCGATCTCGTCGGCGCCGTCGCCGAGCGCAACCGCGCCGAGGCGATCTCGAAGGTGCTCTACCCAAATGATTCCACGCCGGCCGGGCAGGAACTGCGGCTGCGGCAGGAGTTCTTCTTCACCTCGGCCTCCCTGCAGGACCTCGTGCGGCGGCATTATCGCCAGTTCGGCACGCTCGACACCCTGCCCGACAAGGTCGCGATCCAACTCAACGACACCCATCCGGCGCTCGCCGTAGCCGAACTGATGCGGCTCCTGATCGACCAGCACGGCATGGCCTGGGAGAAGGCATGGGCGCTGACCAGCGCGACCATCTCCTACACCAACCACACGCTGCTGCCCGAGGCGCTGGAGACCTGGCCGGTGGCTTTGATGGAACGCCTGCTGCCGCGCCACATGCAGATCATCTTCGGCATCAACGCCCGCTTTCTCGAAAGCGTGCGCCGCTCCGCCGGCGGCGAAAGCGTCGATCTTTCGGCGATCTCGCTGATCGACGAGCATCACGGCCGGCGGGTCCGCATGGCGAACCTCGCCTTCGTCGGCTCCCACACCGTCAACGGCGTCTCGGCGCTGCATTCGGACCTGATGACGAAGACGGTGTTCTCGGCCCTGCACGCCATCTTTCCCAAGCGGATCACCAACGTCACCAACGGCATCACGCCCCGGCGCTGGCTCTACGGCGCCAATCCGGGCCTGACCAGGCTCCTGAGCGAGATCTGCGGCGACGGCCTGACCGACGACATCGAGCAGATCGACCGGCTCGCGGCCCATGCCGGCGATAAAGGCCTGCATGAAAAGCTCGGCGCGATCCGCCGCCGGAACAAGCTCAGGCTCGCGAAGGTCATCCAGCACGAGACCGGCGTGGTGGTCGATCCCGATGCGATGTTCGACGTGCAGATCAAGCGCATCCACGAATACAAGCGCCAGTTGCTCAATATCCTCGAGACGATCGCGCTCTACGATGCGATGCGCGCCGAGCCCTATCGCGACTGGGCGCCACGCGTGAAAATCTTCGCCGGCAAGGCCGCCTCGAACTACGGCACCGCCAAGGCGATCATCAACCTGATCAACGACGTCGCAACGGTCGTGAACAACGACATCACCACGCGCGACAGACTGAAGGTGGTGTTCCTGCCCAACTACAATGTCAGCGCCGCCGAGATCATCATCCCCGCCGCCGACGTTTCCGAGCAGATCTCGACCGCCGGCATGGAGGCGTCGGGCACCGGCAACATGAAATTCGCCCTCAACGGCGCGCTGACGATCGGCACGATGGACGGAGCGAACATCGAGATCAGCGAGCGCGTCGGCCTCGACAACATCGTAATCTTCGGCATGAGCGCAGCCGAGGTCGAGGCCGCCAAGCGGACGCCCCGGCCGATCGACGAGGTGATCGCCGCCTGCGCCCATCTTGAAGGCGTGCTTGATGCGGTGGCTGGCGGAGCCTATTCGCCGGGCGACCGCAACCGCTATGCCGGCCTGGTCGAGGCGCTGCGGGCCAACGACTGGTTCATGGTGCTCAACGACTTCGAGAGCTACCGGCTGGCGCAACGCCGGCTCGACGCGCTCTGGGCCGACCAGCCGGTCTGGTGGACGAAATCGGTCGCCAACACGGCGGGCTGCGGCTGGTTCAGCGCCGACCGCGCCATCCGCGAATATGCGCAGCGGATCTGGCGGATGCCGGCCGGCTTCGCGCTCCAGGGCTGAAGCGCTTGGGCGAACCATGGCGGATCGCGCCCTGCCCGCGCCCAGCGCGGCTGGGCGCGAGCGTCAGCGCAGACGGCGTCGCCTTCGCGGTGTTCTCGCGCCACGGCGAGCGCATCGATCTTTGCCTGTTCGACGAAGCGGGTGAAGCCGAGACGGCCCGGCTGACCCTGCCTTGCCGCAGCGGCGACATCCATCACGGCTTCCTGCCCGGCGCGAAGGCGGGCCAGCGCTACGGCCTGCGCGCGCACGGTCCGTGGCAGCCGGAGCAGGGCCACCGCTTCGACGCGACCAAGCTGCTGATCGATCCCTATGCGACGTTGATCGACCGGCCATTTCGCTGGGACGCGCGGCTGGCGGAGCACGGCGTCGATACCGGCGCGGTTGTGCCGCGCTGCGTCGTGGCGAACGCCTTCGCCGTGCATCCGCCGACGCCCGAAGCGACGCCTGCCCTCATCTACGAACTGGCTGTGAAATCCTTCACGATGCGCCATCCCGGCGTTCCGGAGCGACTGCGCGGCACGCTGACGGCGCTGGCCGAACCCGTCATCCTGGCGCATCTCCAACGCCTCGGCGTCAGCCATGTCGAGTTGATGCCGGTCGCGGCCTGGATGGACGAGCGCCACCTGCCACCGCTCGGCCTGAGCAACGCCTGGGGCTACAACCCCGTCAATTTCTTCGCGCTCGACCCGCGCCTTGCGCCCGGCGGCAGTGGTGATCTCCAGAGGCTCTGCACGGCCTACGCGCAGGCCGGAATCGGCGTTATTCTCGACATCGTCTTCAACCACACGGCCGAGAGCGACGAGCATGGTGCGACGATCTGCCTGCGCGGGCTCGACAACGCGGTCTATTACCGACACGCGACCGACGACCCTGGCCGGTTGATCAACGACACCGGCTGCGGCCACACGCTGGCGCTCGACCGCGCGCCCGTTGTCCGCATGGCGACGGACGCGATGCGGCACTGGCGCGCACTCGGCGTCGCCGGCTTCCGCTTCGACCTGGGCACGGTGATGGGCCGTTCGGATACGGGCTACTCGCAGGATGCTCCTCTCTTCGCCGCAATCGGGCAGGACCCGGACCTGTCGCAAGCCCTGCTGATCGCCGAGCCATGGGACATCGGCCCAGGCGGCTATCGGCTCGGCGAATTCCCCGATTCCTTCGCCGAATGGAACGGCCGTTACCGCGACGATGTCCGTCGCTTCTGGCGCGGCGACGCCGGCATGGCGGGCGCTCTGGCGACAAGGCTTGCCGGCTCGTCGGATCTCTTCGCCGCCCGCCATCGTGGCCCCAACGCCTCGATCAACTTCATCGCCGCCCATGACGGCTTCTCGCTGGCCGATCTGGTCGCTTACGAGGCCAAGCACAACGAGGCCAATGGCGAGAACAACCGCGATGGCGACGCCGACAGCCATAGCTGGAACAATGGCGTCGAGGGGCACAGCGACGACCCCGCTGTAAGGAACGCCCGCGATCGCGACATCCGCGCTCTGCTGGCGACGCTGTTCCTATCGCGCGGCGTCCCGATGCTGACCGCAGGCGACGAGTTCGGCCGGACTCAACATGGCAACAACAACGCCTACTGCCAGGACAACAAAGGCTTTTGGCTGGATTGGGAGAACGCGGACGAGGCACTGATCGGCTTCGTGGCGGAGCTGGCGCGAGTGCGGCGCGAGCACTCTTTGCTGCGCCTCGACAGATTCCTGACCGGCCGGGGCGCACCGCCAGATGCGCTCTGGATTAAGCCGGACGGATCGCCGGTCATCGACGAAGAATGGCAGAGGCTCGATGCGATCTGCCTGATGCTCGTTAGCGCCACGGAGCAGCTGTTGATCGGCCTCAATCGCGGACGACATGACGTGCCCTCGGCGCTGCCGAGTTGTGACTGGCAACGGATGCTTCTCTCGGTTGAGGCGACCACGGACGTTCTGCCGGCGCGCAGTGTCGGCCTTTGGTCCCGACGCTGACACTGTGTCAATCCGGGGCTTCGCGCAGCGAAGAACCCGAAACCCATGACCGGGCGAGCCTGTCGTCCCGTCTCACCCGGTCGTGGTTTCCGGGTTCACGCCGTCGGCATGCCCCCGAATGACGGACGGTGCTTTTACATCAGCACGATCAGTGATCGTGGCGACAGCGTGATCTCCTGATCCGCCTTCAGACCTTTGCGACCCTCGTCCGAGCCTGGGCCGGTCTCGGTGTCGAGCACCACCGACCACGAACCGGTCTTCACCCGCGCCGGAATCTTGAAGACAACGTCGCCGTCGAAGGCATTGAAAAGAATCAGCGCCTCGTCGCCGCCCTGCTCGACATCGGGCATATGTAGTAGCAACCCGATGGCGCGAAGGCCCTCGTCGTCCCAGTGCTCCTCCTGCTGGTCGCCCCCGGCCGGATTGACCCAGCGCAGGACGCAGCCGTCGCGGAAGGAAGCGCGGCGGAAGATCGGATGGTCGGCACGGAGTTGCGTCACGCGCCGCACGAACTCCGTCAGCGCCTTGTCGCGCTCGGTGATCCGGTCCCATTTGATCCAGCCGAGTTCGTTGTCCTGGCAGTAGACGTTGTTGTTGCCGTCGTTCGAATGGCCGAGTTCGTCGCCGGCCAGGATCATCGGCGTGCCGTGCGAGAGCAGGAGCGTCGCCAGCAGATTGCGCTTCTGTCGCTCGCGCGCGGCGATGACGCCTTCGTCGTCAGTCGGTCCCTCGACCCCGAAATTGAACGACAGGTTGTGGCCGTGGCCGTCCTTGTTGTCCTCGCCGTTCGCCTCGTTGTGCTTCTCGTTGTAGGAGACGAGATCGTTCAGCGTGAAGCCGTCATGGGCGGTGATGAAGTTGACTCCGGCGTAAGGCCTGCGCCCGCGCTGGTCGTAGACGTCGCCCGAGCCCGTGATGCGCGCCGCGAGATCGCGCACGATCCCTTCCTCGCTTTTCCAGTAGGCGCGCGTGGTGTCGCGATACTTGTCGTTCCACTCGGCCCAGCCAGGTGGAAACCCGCCGACCTGATACCCGCCCGGGCCGATGTCCCAAGGCTCGCCGACGAGCTTGACCTTGCGCAGCACCGGATCCTGACCGATCGCATCGAAGAAGCCGCCGCGCTGGTCGAAGCCATGCGGCTCACGGCCGAGGATGGTGCCGAGATCGAAGCGGAAGCCGTCCACCTCCATCACCTCGACCCAATAGCGCAGCGAATCCAGCACCATCTGCAGCACGCGCGGGTGACTGGTATTGACCGTGTTCCCGGTGCCGGTGTCGTTGATGTAGAAGCGCGGATCGTCGGGCATGGTCCGATAATAGGAGAAGTTGTCGATGCCCTTGAAGGAGAGCGTCGGCCCCATCTCGTTGCCCTCGGCGGTGTGGTTGTAGACCACGTCGAGGATGACCTCGAGGCCGGCGTCGTGGAACTTGCGCACCATGTCGCGGAAGGAAGCGAGGCCGCCCGAGCCGAGATAGCGCTTCATCGGCGCGAAGAAGCCGATCGTGTTGTAGCCCCAGTAGTTGGTCAGGCCCTTCGCTTCGAGGTGATGGTCGTCGAGATAGGCATGCACCGGCAGAAGCTCGACCGAGGTGACGCCGAGGCTCTTGATGTAGTCGACGATCTCCTTTTGGCCGAGCCCGTCGACGGTCCCGCGCATCGCCTCGGGCACGCCCCTGTGCAGCTTGGTGAAGCCGCGCACATGGGTCTCGTAGAAGATCGTCCGGTCCCAGGGCACTGACGGCCCGGCCGGACGCGCGGGGTCGGCGGTAAAGCCGCTCACCACGCTTTTGGGCGTAAAGGGCGCGCTGTCCAGTTCGCTGAAGCTCAAATCCTTGTCGGCCTCGGCGCCGACATCGTAACCATAATGCGCGTCATTCCACGCGAGTACGCCGGCGAAATCCCTGGCATAGGGGTCCAGCAGCAGCTTGTTTGGGTTGAACCGGTGTCCCTCCTCCGGCGCAAAGCGGCCATGGACACGGTAGCCGTAGAGCTGGCCCGGCTTCACGCCCGGCAGATAGCCATGCCAGATCTCGTCGGTGTATTCGGGCAGCGTAATGCGGGCGGTCTCGTGCTGGCCGCTCTCGTCATAGAGGCAGAGTTCGACACGCTCCGCATAGGCCGAAAACAGCGCGAAATTGGTGCCGTCGGAATCAGGCGTTGCCCCCAAATCGCTGCCATAGCCAGCCTTGACCTCGATCGCGCTGAGCCTGCCCCCGATGCTGGACCGGCCTGCTGGCCGCTTCCAGGGGGTAAAACGGTCACCGCGGGCTGCATGCCGGTGGCCG
>FWWL01001794.1_pt1 | contig 48478 bp, 44 predicted proteins | sample 2228331 | NCBI WGS metagenome assembly FWWL01 (sample SAMEA103939775, study PRJEB20133) | metagenome | reverse complement strand
TTAGCTCCCTAAAAGTTTTTTAAGTAGTTTATAATCCGGAGAACAAAGAGGTAATTTGAGAGCCTCCTCTAAGGTAAAAAAGGAAGCCTCCTTTGCCTCTTTTAGGAAAATTTCTCCTTCATAGCTATAAATTTTATAAAAATAAAACTCTAACTTATAATTTTCTCTTTCTTCTTTTATAGAAGTGAAAAAGTCGGCTGAGATTACTTTAATTCCTAATTCTTCTTTAAGTTCCCTTTTTAAAGCTGAAAGAAGATCTTCCCCTTCTTCTACCTTCCCTCCTGGAAATTCCCATAATCCTCCATCCCTTTTATTAGGGGGTCGTTTAACTAAAAACACATGATTAGCTTTTTCAATAATTCCTGCTACTACCTTTAAAGGAGACTTATTCTTCATTTCCTTTCTCTTCAAAAATCCTTTTAAAAATTAGGTCTATCTTTTGAAGATAATTGTTCAGATTAAAAAGATTGGCTAATTCTTTTTCACTTAGATATTTTCTGACCTTTTCATCTTCCATCAAAAGTTCTTTAAAGTGGAGATTTTCCTCTTGCCAAACCTTCATGGCCTTTTCTTGGACAATCTTATAGGCTTCTTCTCGGGTTAACCCTTTATCAATTAAGGCTAAAAGGACCGGTTGGGAAAAAATTAGTCCTCTTAAGAGATTTAAATTTTTAAGCATTCTTTCAGGATAGACTTGAAGATTTTTGATGACATGGTTGAGTCTATGAAGAGCAAAATCAGCTAAGGTGGTAGCAGAGGGAATGATTATTCTTTCAACTGAGGAATGGCTGATATCTCTCTCGTGCCAGAGGGATACATTTTCTAAGGCTGGAATAATGTAAGCTCTTATGGTGCGGGAAAGCCCGCATAAATTCTCAGTTAAAATAGGATTTCTTTTATGGGGCATAGCGGAAGATCCCTTTTGTCCTACGGTAAAAGGTTCTTCCGCTTCTAAAACCTCCGTTCTCTGGAGATGTCTAATCTCGGTGGCAATTTTTTCCATAGAGCTGACTAAAATACCTAAGGCACAGAGGTACTCGGCATAGCGATCCCTTGGAATAATTTGATTAGAAATAGGCTCAGGCTTTAAACCAAGCTTTTCACAGGTGTAGACTTCTATTTCTAAAGGAAGATGAGCAAAAGTCCCTACAGCTCCGGAAATTTTACCGTAAGAAATAGTCTCTTGGGCTCTAAGAAGCCTTTCTCTGTCTCTCTTCATTTCTTCATAAAAAAGGGCTATTTTAAAACCGAAAGTAATGGGTTCAGCATGAATTCCGTGAGTCCTTCCTATCATAGGGGTATCTTTATATTGAAAAGCCTTTTCTTTTAAGTTTTCTAAAAGAAAATCTAAATCTTCAAGAATAATTTCCATAGCCCTCTTCATCCGATAGGCCATAGCGGTATCTAACATATCTGAAGAGGTCATACCTAAGTGAAGAAATCTGGCAGAGGGCCCTACAATTTCAGCTAAATGGGTTAAGAAGGCTATGACATCATGTTTAGTTTCCCTTTCTATTTCTTCAACCCGCCTAACATTTTCTGAGGTAAATCCCTTTTCCATAAAAGGAGTAAGCTTTTCTTTAAGGATTTGATAATCCCTTTCAGGAACCTTTCCTAATTTATACCAGGCCTCCATGGCATAAAATTCTACCAGAAGCCAAGATCTAAGTTTTTCCTCTTCACTCCAAAGTTTAGCCATAACCGGTCTGGTATACCGAGAAATCATTTTGGTCCCCTCCTTTTTCAGAAAATTTCTTAGAATTATACTTGCCTTTTCAAAAAATGAAAACTTTGGAAAGCTTTTCTCCTTTTTTAAAGTATTTTTTCCGTAAATGCCATTATCTCCGCGATAGACTTTTAGGAGAAATCTTATTGATAAGAAAAAAAACTTAGGATAAAATTTTCATCATGTTTAAGCCTAAAGTTTTAGTTAGTAGGTGTTTTTTTGAAGCGGTGAGATATGATGGGCAGTTTATTTCTGATTCGATTGTAGAAAGACTTAAGCCCTTTATAGAGGCTATTCCTTTTTGTCCTGAAGTTGAGTTTGGCCTGGATATCCCAAGACCACCTATAAGAATTGTAAAAAGGGAAGGAAAAAAATTTTTATTTCAAGAGGAAACCCAAAGATATCTAAGGGAAGAGTTTAAAGATTTTCTAAGAAATCAGCTATCCAAATTAGGAGAGCTTGACGGAGCCCTTTTAAAGAGTAGATCCCCCTCCTGCGGTGTGGGGACTGCTAAACTCTATATCAACGACAAACCAGTTGGTAAAACCGATGGTTTTTTGGCAGAAACTATTAAAGAGATCTATCCTTACCTTCCTTTAGAAGATGAAGGAAGACTTAAAGATAAAAATCTCTACTATAATTTTTTAACTAAAATCTTTGCCTTAGCTCGTTTCAGAGATGAGGTAAAAGCTTACTCCCCTCAAAGTTTAATAGAATTTCATACTAAAATGAAGTTTCTTTTAAAGACCTTTCATCAGGAACTTTTTAAGAAACTGGGAAGACTTGTAGGAGACGGAACTCTTCCCTTTAAGGATAAGATTAAGCTTTATGAAGATTTTTTAAAGGAAATTCTAAAATTTAAAGCCGACAAAAAGGCTCATGCCAATACTCTTTATCATGTAGCTGGTTTTTTTACCAAAAGAATTTCACCTAAGGAACGCCATCATCTTTTAAATTTAATAGAAGGATTTCGTAAAGGTAGATTAGATTTAGTTGTGCCCTTAGAGGTAATCAGAAATTTAGCTTGGCGTTTTGAAGAAGAATATGTTTTGAAGCAGGTTTATTTAAATCCCTTCCCTGAAGCCCTTTCTTAAGATCCCTTTTCTAAGAATTCTACTTCAAAATCTGTTAAAATCTCTCTTATTAGGCTCTCTTCAGTAGGGTAAAAGGAGATCGAACAAAAGGCTATTTTAGGTTCAAGAATGGTTAGCAGAGCTAAATGATCTAAGGATTCTAACAAAAACTTTAGAAAAACTAATTTTTGAGGAGATATTTTAAAGCGCAGAATTTTACTTTCCATAAAGGAGAAAGAAATTTAATATTAAGGTAAGGGGGGAGAAGCCCCTTACCTTAAGTTAGCTAATTAAAGATTACTCAGTTTCTCTCTTTTGAGGAGTTCTTCTTGGTCTCTGAAGATTTCCAGCATCTAAAACCTTTACCTTAGAAGCTTGCTCTCCCTTAGGACCTTGAATTACTTCAAATTCAACCCTTTGCCCTTCTTTAAGGGTCTTGAAGCCAGCCATATCTATGGCTGAGTAGTGGACAAAGACATCGCCTCCTTCATCCTTGGAGATGAAACCATACCCCTTTTTCTCATCAAACCACTTAACCTTACCTCTAAACATAATACTAAAACCTCCTTAAAATTTGTTTCTTAAAAAGTAACCTTACACCTAAAAAAAAATTTGTAAAGAGGATTTTTATTAAAAAATAAAAAAATTCTTTTTTAGTTCGGAGTTATAAAAAGATAAGATCTCACCACTTCTTTGTGTTTTCTTTTATAGTTTGGGACCTTGGAGTGATGTTGAAAGGACTTGGGGTGCCAGAAAAGGTTTAGGAGTTATAAAGGAAAAAGATAAAGGGGATTATGCTAAAATTTGCTTGATTTTTTTTAAAGGGTGATTATAATTAAAAATGTTAGAGAAAATTTTTAAAGAGAGTTATTAAAGAAAATTAAAAAAATGCCGATAAATAATATAAAAAACTCTTGGGTGGTGGCTATGAAAATAAACAGTATAAATCCAAACACAGAGGTATTTAAAAATAAAGAAATTCAAAAAAAGTCTTTTCTCCAAGCTCCTCAAGCAGAAAAGGTAAGGGCTACGCAAGATTATCTAAAAATCTCTCTTAATGCTGCTATTGAGGAAGCTAAGACTAAGGCTTCTAACCTTCCTGAGGTAAGAGAAGAAAAGGTTAGTAAGATTAAAGAACAAATTCAAAGAGGCACTTATAATGTATCTAATCAGCAGATTGCCAGAGCTATGATTGGTTCTCTTCTTTCGGAAATAGCTTAATTTTCTTTTTTAATCTTTTCTATAATCTCGGTAGTTGAAATCTTATGATCCAGAGGGAGGCGGATTACTTTTCCACCGTAGCTTTTAACAAAAGGGGCTCCTACAATTAAATTTTCTGGCCAATCGGCTCCTTTTACTAAAATATCAGGTTTTAAAGTGCGAATTAAGATTTCAGGGGTTTCTTCTTCAAAGGGGATTAAATAGTCTACACAGGAAAGGGAAGCTAAGACTTCCAATCTATACTCTTCAGGATTAATAGGTCTCTTGGGGCCTTTAATTTTTTTAATAGAATTATCACTGTTAACTCCTATAACTAAAAAGTCTCCTAACTTGCGAGCTTTTTGAAGATAACTAATATGTCCTATATGTAAAATATCAAAACAGCCGTTGGTAAAGACCATAATTTGTCCTTTTTTCCTCAGTTTTTGAGAGATTTGAGCTACTTCTTCTAAGCTTTTTACCTTAGCTATTGGAGGATAGGGAGTTTTAAGAGGATAGGGTAAAGAAGAGATATCTTTTATTGTATCTAAAGGAATTTCAAGAATGGTTTCCTCCTCTTCTCCAGCTGCTATTATTTCTCCTAAGGGAGTAACTACAAGGGAGTTGCCTCCTAAGAGAAGGTCTCCAATTTTTCCTACTCCATTAATTCCAAGAGCAAAGATTTGGTTCTCAATAGCCCTGGATTTAAGGAGGATTTTAAAATGTTCAATTCTAACCTTAGGCCATTGAGCAGCTACAATCACACCATCTAACCCAGTTTTCAAATAGCTTCTTACGAATTCAGGACTTCGCAATTCAAAACATATAAGAGGTAGCCAAAGGGTTTGGTCTAAGAAAAAGGGTTTTCTAAATGCTCCTGGACTAATAAAATTTTTAATATCTAACTCGGGAAAGAGAAGTTCTTTTTCAGCCACAATTTCAACCTTCTCGGAGGTCAAAATTAAATAGGTATTTAAAATTTGGTTCTTTCTTTTTATAGGACAACCTAAGAAAATTTGAGTTTCCCAAGGAATTTTCTTTTGAAGTTCCCTTAAAAGTGAAGGAATAATTTCCATAGGAAATTCTTGAAAATTTTGATATCCCGTTAAGGCTAATTCTGGAAAGAAGATAAAGCTTTCAGGAAAATTTTGAATAATTTCTTGAATTTTGAAAAGATTTTTTTCTAAATCCGAAGTAATTTCTATTTGGGCTAAAATTAGTTTTTTCATAGTTTTAAAAATTTTAACCTAAGATTGGGAATAGTCAAATTTACTGTTATAGTTTTAGCTTTACTCAAAGTGATACTTTTTGATATTATCTCAGGAAATTTACATCTTCCTCTCGATAGGGCTAATAGGGTTCTTATTGCCAAAAGAGAAGAATTTTATTGCAAAATATTGCTAAAAAGACAAAAAGGTTTAAGTTTTATAGATTTAGAAAAGTTAAGGTGATTTTTGATGTGGAGGAGAGATGGAGATAGAGTTAAGACTTTTGTCAGAAGAAAGTAGAAAAGCTCCTGATTTTGATAAACTTGTTTTTGGAAAGGTTTTTACTCCCCATATGTTTATAATGGAATTTTCTTGGGAGAGAGGTTGGCACTCTTCACGAATTGTTCCCTTTTCCAATCTTGAATTGCATCCAGCTGCTATTGTTCTTCATTACGCTCAGACTGTATTTGAGGGGTTAAAGGCTTATTACGGAGTAGATGAAAAGATAAGGCTTTTTAGACCTTGGGATAATGCTGAGAGGTTAAATAGATCTGCTGAAAGGCTCTGTATGCCAACCCTTGATCCTGAATTTGTACTTAAAGCCATTAAAACCCTTGTTTGGATAGACAGGGAGTGGATTCCTAAGCAGAAAGGAGCAGCCCTTTATATTCGCCCTTTTATTATTGGAACTGAAGGGTCCTTAGGGGTAAAACCAAGTCATGAGTATCTTTTTATAATTATTCTTTGTCCGGTAGGGGCTTATTATGAAGAAGGTTTTAATCCCATTAAAATTTATGTTACCGAAGAATATGTGCGAGCCTTTCCCGGTGGAACCGGAGATGTTAAAGCAGGAGGTAATTACGCTGCTAGTCTCAAAGCTCAAGAAACAGCCAAAAAGTTAGGATATACCCAAATCCTCTGGTTAGATGGTATAGAAAGAAAATATATAGAAGAAGTAGGGACTATGAATATTTTTTTTGTTTTTAAAAATGAGATTGTCACTCCAGCCTTAACTGGATCCATTCTTCCAGGCATTACTCGGGATTCAGTTCTTAAATTAGCTCAATTTTTAGGTTACAATGCTGTAGAAAGAAGGATCTCCATTGAGGAAGTTATAGAAGGTCTTAAAAAAGGAGAACTTACTGAATGTTTTGGCACAGGGACAGCTGCTGTTATTTCTCCTGTAGGAAAAATCTACTACCGAGGAAAGGAACATATTATAAATCAAGGAAAAACAGGCCCAATTGCTAAAAAATTCTTTGACTATTTGACAGGGCTCCAATACGGAGAATTAGAAGATCCCTTTGGTTGGGCAATTACCCTTGAAGATTTAGAAATTTAAGGATTAGGCAAAGTCAATAATCTTTTGAGCCTTAATTAATTCCCTTTGGGCTGCTACTGCTTTATCCAATTCTAAATCGGCAGCTTCTTTTAACCCCTTTTCCCTTAAAATTTGACTTCTAGCCATATACCCAGCTGGATACATGGGATTTAAATCAACTGCTTTAGTGAATAATTCTAAAGCTCTATCTAAATCCTTTCTTTTATAATAAATTTGTCCTAAACGATAATAGAGACGATAATTTTCAGGTTCTAATTCTAAGGATATTTGTAAATCCCTTTCAGCTAAATCTAATTTATGTTTAGCCAGATAAACCACTGCCCTTCCCTCTAAAGCCTTAATATAGGTAGGATCTATATTTAAGATTTTATTGAAAAATTCTAAAGCTCTATCCCAATCCTTTTGAGCTAATTTTTTAGCACCTTCTAAGAAAAGTTTTTCAAGTTCAACCTTTTCCATTTTCCCTCCCCTACTAAGTTACACCTTTTAAAAAAGGAGCCTCCCCCAGGACTAAATTTCCTGAGAAAAGGACTCTTTTTATTCCCCTGGGATGCTGAAACAAAAATTTTTTGCCCCTTTAGGATAGACTGACATCAGTATACCACAAACTAAACCAGTTTAAAGATTTGAGATTATTTTGGAGCTAAAAGCTCTTCGTAAAGTCCTTTAATTTTTTGAGCTGGCTCAAGCCAGGAAAACTTCTTAGCCTCTTCCTTAGCTTCTTTCTGAAGCTCTCTAAGTTTAGAGGGATTAGATATAAGTTCAAAAAGAATTTCCGCCATCCTTTCTATGTCCCAATAATCTACTTTATAGGCTTTTTCAATAACTTCTGAAGCTCCGGATTGTTTAGAAATAATTAAGGCACAGCCAAAAAATAAAGCCTCCAAAGCTACAATACCAAAAGGCTCAGAGACAGAAGGCATAACCACAATATCCGCCATACTCAAAGCCTTTTCCACTTCTTCTCTGGTTAAAAATCCTGTAAAAAGAATGGAAGTCCCTATTCCTAAAGAGTTGGCATAAAGCATAAGTTCCCTTTCCATTTCTCCGGTTCCGGCGATCACAAAACGGGCCTTTACACCCTTTTCTATTACCTTTTTAGCAATATCTATAAAAAATGTAGGTCCCTTTTGAGGGGTAAGTCTTCCTAAAAAAAGGACTACAGGTTCTTTAAATTTCTTTAATTTTTGAGGAGCCTCACTTTTAGCTGAAAAGGCATTATGGACAACAGAAACCTTTTCCGAAGCTACATGATAGTGCTCTATTATTATATTTTTGGTATAATTAGAAACAGCTATTATTCTATCACTATAGTTTAAACCTAAATATTCAATTTCGTGAATTACCGGATGTCCAAACCCTAAGGCTCTATCAAATTCAGTGGCATGAATATGAGCTATTAAAGGTTTAGAGGTGGTCTTTTTTAAAAAAAGTCCAGCCGGATAGGTGAGCCAATCGTGACAATGAATAAGATCAAAATCTATTTTTTGGACTAATTTTAAAACATTTTGGGTATAAGCTTTAACCTTAGCAAGGAGGGAATTGCCCGAAGATAAAATCAGATCTAAACGAGAAAGTATCTCTTCTGGCACTTTTTCTTTAGGACTTAAAGGGAAGACCTCTTTAATACCCCCTAAAATTTCTTTTAAAGAACTGTAGACCGATTCCTCAGGTAGTTGATAAATATAAGGGAGAAATTTAAGAGGTTCAGGGCTTATGATTTTCTCTTCTTCCTTTTTAGCTAAAGGATAATCAGCTAAATCAAGAGAGGAAATTTCAAAGAAAACCTCCTCTTTGGTAGGAAGAATCATTTTAATGGTTATTCCTAATTCAGCTAAGGCTTTGAAAAGTCCATAACAAGCCATTCCAAGCCCACCTACTATAAAAGGAGGATACTCCCAGGTTAGCATAAGAACTTTCATTTTATTTAATCTCCCTTAATTGTAAAAATTTTTGTTCTAAGAGAAAGATGGCAGCAACTGACCAAAATTGAGCTGGCGCTCCCTTCGGATAATAAGGGTTATCTCCATCATAAAGTTCAGGTAGACTACCTATTTTACCGGTAAAGATTAGTTCTCTAAAAGGGTGAAGGAGTTTTTTTAAAGCTTCATAATATTCCTTGGGGGATAAAAGTTTTTCTAAGAGATTGCCATAAGGATATAACAGCCAAACCCAAACAGTGCCATTATGATAACTTAGGTCCCTTTGATATTGATTACCAAAATATTTCCTCTTGTAAGCCGGATGCTTAGGGGAAAGGCTTCTTAAACCATAAGGAGTAAGTAGTTCTTCTTCAGCTAATTTTTGGGCTTGTTTAAGCCTTTCTTCAGAAACAGGAGTAAAGGGTAATCCTAAGGCTATGACAAAATTGGGACGAACCTCAAAAATTGGCTTTCCTTTAAAAAGTCTATCAGCTATTTCCTTTTCCCCAAAATATTTTTGAAGGGCTATTTTTTGCTTTTCTAAAAGTTCTTTTATTTTGAGGTGTTTTAAAATTTTAGGATTTAACTTTTTCTCAGAAAAGAAAAGCACATTATGCCATAAAAAACTAATTTCAATAGGTTTCCCGTAGCGAGGTGTGAGAGGTTTTCCGTCTATCATCACATCCATCCAAGTTAGGGCTAAATTAACTGTTTCAGGGATTTCAAGAAGACCATCTTCCCAATCTACATAAAAGGGAAGAGAATAATTAGTAAAAAACTGCTCTAAAATCTCTTCTACAATTTTAAGGAATCTTTTTTCTAAGGAAGTATCTATCTTTTCTTTAAAAAATTCTAAAAATTCAAAAAGTCTCAATAGAAACCAAAGGGTGCTATCTATGGAGTTATAATTGGTTTCTTCCGGAGTAGAATAAAGATTAGGAATTAATCCTTCATAAAGGCGCTTTATGTAAGTTTCAAAAATTTCAAGACTTTGAGAAAAACCCTCTTCCAAATAAAAAAGAGCAGGAAGCCCAATAAAAGTATCCCTTCCCCAACAATAAAACCAAGGATATCCGGCTATAACATCCCCCTTGATCCAAAAATCCTTTACCATCTCCTTTAAAATTTTATAATATTCCTCTTCCTTAAAAGACTTTGACTTTAAACTAAGTTGGGGAAGATTTCTATAACGCTCTTTAATATCAGAAATTTCTTTTTCCAGAGATGAAATAAATTGGTCACTAAAAAGGACCTCCCAAGTCTCTCCCGGAGCCAATTCAACTTCCATTAAAAGAGGAGAAAATTGATCCTCCATGGCAAGATAACCCCTTAATTCTTCTAAAGGATAATAAACCCGATAATAAAAAAGGGGATCCAAGATGATCCTTCCTTGATTAATATAGAAAAAGAGAGAAAACTCCCCTTTACTTAAAAAAGCCGACTCGGAATTACTTTCTAAAATGTAATCTTGCCATTCCTTTTGACTTGTGAGTTGATGGTGATTCCGAAAAGTAACCTTTGGTCTTATAAATAACTTATAAGGATAACTACTAATATTTTGATAACTTATAAGAAGAGCATTTTTATTTTCAGACATTCTTAAACTCTTTTTGAGAAAAAATTCTTTATTTTTAGGACAAATATAAAAAAATTGAGGATAGGGTTTAAAAAAGAATTCTTTTATATGAATATAGCCTTGGGGATAAATAATGTCAGAATAAAAATTAGTATCCAGAAAATATTCTAAACCAGAAGGAAAGAGAACCTTTTCTTCTACATTGGAGAGAAGGTGAAACCTCTTCTCAGATTCGTAGCCTCCTATTAAGAGCCCGTGATATTTTCTGATATTAGCTAAAAAAGCTGTTCCTAAAGCATAACCACCCTTTTTATTAGTTAAAAGCCATTCATAAGGAGTAAAAAGGGAGTATAAATAGGTAAGCATTTTACTTCAATTATAAATAACTTTATGTTTAAAATCAAGGGTAAATTTTTAAAATTGGATTAACTTAGTGTCACAAATTGGGGAATTTAGGACATTTAAGGGTATTTTTCCATTTCTGAAAAATGGTGTGATTTTGGCTATGACAATTTAAACAAAGTCCTACTCTTAAAATTTTAGTGAGTTCTTCTTTGTTAAATCCTCTCATTTTTGGGCGGTTAAATTGGACAAGGTTTTCTCCTTCCATACTAACTATTTGGGATAATCTTAAGTTTTGCTTAACAGGTTTTTCAAGGGGCTCAAGAGTTATTTTTCCCTCTTTTAAGATAATTTTGCCATAGCCTAATCCTAAGGCTTTGGGATTTTGATGACAGGACTCACAGGATCTACCCTTTTTTTGGGTAGAGTGGGGTTCTAAGTGAGCCCAGGTAAGGCTTTCCAAATATTTTTTTACTCTACCCTCCTCGTCCAAAAGGGTTATAAAATCTTGTCAACCTGGGGTTACGGGAACGATTTTGTCTCCCTTGATAGCTAAAGGCGGATCTTCAAAGGTGCGATAGGACTCATGCTCTTCCCATAAACCCTTAGTCTCTACAGCCTTTATTTTATCTAAATGGGTTTCTTTTGGGTCAAAACGCACATGGCACCCCATACATTGAGGAACATAATGGGAATGACAGGCTGAACAACTTAGCCTTTTGTGATAACTTCTCTGACACCAATCACTTGGGCTTTTAATCTCTAAAATTTTTTCTTTAAATTTTAATTTTTGAAAAACCTTATTATTTTTTACCCAAATTTGTGAAAGTTTTCTCAATTTTTTAGTTTTACCTTTCTCTTTATGGCAGGTTTCACAGGTAATTTCTAAAGCAGACTCAATATTTTTATAGAATGTTCCGTCTCCCATTATTTCTTCTCGGGTATGGCAATCAATACAATGTAAGCCTTTAGTATAATGAATATCAGGTGAAATTTTTTTTAATTTTCTTCCATCCTTCCAAAGAAGATCATAAATACCTCCTTGTTGGGTTTCATATAATCCCTGATAGGTAAGGCCGATTCTTCCGCTTCTATTATGGCATTGAATACATTTTTCAAGCTCTACAAATTTAGTTAATTTAGGATGAAATTTCTTTTTCTTTAAATCCTCCTTAGACCTAGAAAGATGACAGGCTGAGCACCCTCCGCCTTTTTCAGCAAGAAAATTTTTAAATTTTTCCTTTTCTAAGTAAAGATGACAGGATCCGCAAAGTTTCTTAAAATAATCTAAAGCATAGCTTTTTTCTAAGGAAGCCTTAGAGTCATACAAATCAGCTACCTTAAGATTAGGAAAATCTTTTAAAAGGAAATCTTCCTTAAAGACTTGGATAAGTCTTAGCAAAATTCCGTGATTAGTAGCCATAAGGGAATTTTTGACTTTTTTACCATCCCCAGGATGACAATTAGCTTGACCGCAAGTTCTTTCTATTACTCTTAAATCAGAAGGATTTTTAATCATTCCCTTATGAGCTTGGATTTTGTCTGAGGTTAAGGGGTTTCCAAGATGGCAACTTGAACAACCTAAGATCTCTACTGAATGAGCCCTCTCGGGGATTTTTTCTCTATGACAAAGGAGACAAAGTTCTGGCTTTCCTGTTGTAAGAATGGGAATTTCTCTCTTGGGGCTAAGGGGATTCTGTTGAAAAGAGCGAAGAGTTAAAAAATAAAAGGAAAAGAGAAAGGCTATAAAAAATCCTAAGAAAAAAAGAAAATAAGACCTAATAGGCATTTTTTTAGAATTTAAAGTATAATAGAAAAAAAAAGACTTTAAAGAGGATAAAAGGGTTTACTACGAGTGGGCTTGATAAAATCCTGTGAGCTTTTTGAATTAAAGTTCTCTTAAGGAAAGCCACATTTAAAATAGGATGAGAAGGGATTATCGAAAGGTAGAAGAAAATTTTTATATCAAAAAGTGGAGGGGAAGAGTTCCAATAGCTTTAGTTTTTCCAGTCACCTATGAATTGGGGATGAGCAATTTGGGTTTTTTAACCCTCTATGAGCGGCTTAATTCCTATAATGAAATTGTCTGTGAGCGGGTTTTTTATGACGAAGGAGAAATTAGATCCCTTGAAGGAAATCGCCTACTTAAGGATTTCCCAATTATTTTGTTTTCTGTTCCTTTTGAAGGAAATTATGTAGAGGTTTTGAAGATTTTGAAAAAAAGCGGGCTTTCTTTTAACCCTAAGGAAAACTCTCAAATCCTTTTAGGAGGAGGAGTTGCTCTTTGGTCTAATCCAGAGCCTTTAGCTCCTTTTTTGGATGGTTTTCTTTTAGGTGAGTGGGAGGCTTTAGAAGAAAGTCTTGTCCCCCTTTTTATAGATTATGCTTTTAATAAGGAAACTCTTCTCAATAAACTTTTAGAGTTTGATTTTTTTTATAGCCCTTTTTATACTGAAAAAAGAAAGGTTAAGATAGCCAAGATTTCACTTCTTTCTAAACCCCTTAAATCTAATCTTCTTTCAGAGAAGGCTAAGTTTGGGAAAAGTTATTTAATTGAGGTTTCTAAGGGCTGCGGAAGATCCTGTAGGTTCTGTTTAGCTGGATATATATATAGACCTCCGAGAAGTTATCCTGTAGAGGGTCTTCTTGAAGTCCTTGAAGAAATTCCTCCTTATTCTAAGGTAGGTTTGATTGGATTAGAGTTTGCTAATAAAGAAGAGGTTAAGATTTTAGGAAGTAAGCTTCTTTCCAAAAATTGTATTTTAACTTTTTCCTCCTTAAGGATTGAGTCTTTAGAAAAAGATTTTTTAGAGCTTCTGAAAAGCACTAAAACTATAGCCTTAGCTCCAGAGACAGCCTCTCTTAAATTAAAAAAAATTATTAACAAACCTATTTTGGAGGAAGACCTTATAAAGACCTTAGAAAATTTAAAAACTATTGGTATTAAAAAGGTTAAATTATATTTTATGATAGGGTTACCCTTTGAAGAAATAGAGGATATTAAAGAAACAACCGGGTTTATTAAGAAACTACTTAATTTAAAATTACCTTTTCAATTGGTCTTTTCTTTTTCCTTTTTTGTGCCTAAACCTCATACTCCCTTCCAATGGGTGAGTCTTTTAGATCCTAAGGAAATGAAGAGGAGAAAAAATTTTATTCAAAAAGAGCTTTCAGAGGTTAAGAATTTAAAATTTGAATCTCTTAATTTTACCTTGCTTCAAGCTATTTTAGCCAGGGGTTCATCCCAATTAAAGCACTTTCTTTTAAGCTTAGCTCAGGAAAATTCTTTATCAAGGTCTCTTAGGGAAATTAAAGATCTTAATCTTTATCTTTCACCTCCTGAAGAGAGAGATTTTTCCTTTCCCTGGGATTTTATAGAGACTGGGGTTTCTAAAGAATTTTTATGGAAGGAATGGGAAAGAGCCAAGGCTCAAAAGACTACACCCTTTTGTCTTCCTCAAAAATGTAACTCCTGCTCAGCCTGTTCTTTATTTTCGAGACTTAAAATTAAAGGAAGTTCCATTTTTTAAGTTTTTCTCTTAAGGTTTTTCTATCTATGCCTAAAAGGCGAAAAGCTGAGTTATTCCATTTAAGTTGATTAAGGACCTTAAAGATATAAAGTTTTTCTATTTCCTGCATAAAGGAGAATGCCTGCTAAGGGATTCTATTAATTTATGAGAGATCTCTCTAAGTAATTTACCGAGACTGACCAATCTTTCGGTATGAATCCCTGAAGGATTGAAAAATAAAAGTTTGTGTCCTTTTCTTGGGATTAATTGGGATACTGCTAAAGGATAAGGATAATCCTTTAAATAAGCCAATTCTTGATCCATTCTATTTCTTTCTTCATATAGGCACTGGACATAAAGACTATAAGCTTTCTTCGAGTATCCTCAAAAAAGGAATTAAAGGGAATTTTCTTTAATTCCTTTATATCCTTTAGAATAAAAACCTCCTTACCCCCTTTTTTTAAATTTTCTTTTAATTGTTTAAAGTCTATTCTCTCTTCTAAAGGAATATTCTCCAATTGGGGAGGGATTTTTAAAACAATAAAATCAGCTAAACTCAAAACCAAGGCATAATCCTTTTGAAAAAACTTTCTTTTACTGGTATTGGTTCTTGGTTCAAAGAAAAGAAGGGTTCTCTCAGGTTGGTAAGCCTTTTTAAGTTCCTCTAAGGTTATTTTTACTGCTGTGGGATGATGGGCAAAATCGTCTATCACTAAAGTATTTTTATCAAAAAAAACAATCTCTTGGCGCCTTTTTACACCTTTAAAACTTTTAAAACTTTCTAAAATCCTTGAAGGTTCTAAACCAAGATTTAAAAGGAGAGCTAAACAACCTAAAGCATTTAAAAGATTATGTTCTCCGGGAATGGGAATTTCAATTTCCCAAATTTTCCCTTCCTTATCTCTAAACTTTCCTTTATTTAAAAAAAACCCTTTTTTAAATTGGCAAAGATTCTCTAATAGTTGATAATCACTTCCTTGGCTTTTTCCATAAGTAATTATTTTACAAGAGAGTCTTTCCTCTTTTATGAGATCCCTTAAATTTGAGTCATCTTGATTATAAACTAAAATTCCCTCCTTTTTTATAAGTTGTAAAAGTTGTTTAAAGGTATTTTTAAGTTCTTCCAAGTTCTTGTAAACATCTCCGTGATCAAACTCCAGACTGGTTAATATTAAACCATAGGGTTGGTAATGGAAAAATTTAGGAACTCTATCAAAAAAGGCTGAGGGATATTCGTCTCCTTCTAAAACTACCCATTCCTTTTGGCTGTATTCGAAATTTTTATTATAATTTTTAAGGACTCCTCCTACTAAAAAGGAAGGCTCTAAATTAAGTTGGTTTAAACTGTAGGCTAAGATGGAAGAAGTGGTTGTTTTTCCATGGGTGCCTGCTACAACTAAGCTTTTTTTTGAAGGAAGCAAGAAATGTTCTATAAATTGAGGAAAAGATAAAATTTTCAGATTTCTTTTTTGAGCAGCTAAAACCTCAGGATGATCTTCTCTAACAGCATTTCCCACTACAATAATCTGAGGATTAATTTTAAGCAAATTTTCTTCAGAAGGAGAAAAAACTTTTATTTCTAAAGCTTCTAAAATTGAAGAACTGGGCGGATAAAGGGAGTTTCCTTCCGATCCAAAGATTTCAAAACCTAAACTTTTAGCAATTCCAGCAACCCCGCACATTCCAATTCCTCCAATACCAATAAAATAAACTCTTACTTTATCTTTTGAAGGTTTTCCCATAAATACCTCACAATTTGGTTATAAAGGAACATTCCTTTATTTTCTGTTAAAAATACTCTATCTCTTATTATACTTACATAATTTTCTAATAAAAGTCTCTGTAGAGCCTTTTTTCTAAGAGTATAGCCATAAGTTTTTAATTTCTCTAAGGAGATCCCTTTAGTTAATCTTAAACCCATAAAAAGATATTCCTTGGCTAATCTTTTAGGGGTTAATTTTTCTAATTTCTTCGGAGGAATTTTTTTATTTTCTAAAAGGTTTTTGATATAATAGGGTAACTTATGATTGATAAAGCGCTCCTTTTCAATTCTTGAAACTGCCCCTGCTCCGATCCCCAAATAGGGTTTTAATTCCCAATAGATAAGATTATGTTGACATTGGTAGCCTTCTTTAGCATAATTTGAAATTTCATATCTTCTAAAGTTGGCTTTTTCTAACTCTTCCTTAATTAAAAGCTGGAAATTTATTAATTGAGAGGTATTTAAAAGAGAATTCCTTTTTTCCAAAAGTTTATAAAAAGGAGTGTTAGGGTAAAGAGTTAATTCGTAAAAGGAAAGATGGGTAATTTCAAAGGAAAGGGCTAAAGAAAGGTCTTGTTTTAAAAGTTTTTGGGTTTGACCTTCCCATCCATAGATAAAATCAAGGGAGATATTAGTAAAACCAGCTTTAAGAGAGTTTTCCAGGGCTAAAAGTCCTTCCTTAGAAGTATGTCCTCTTCCCAAAAAGACAAGCCCTTTATTTTGAAAGGTTTGAATCCCCAAACTTATTCTGTTAAATCCGATTCTTTTATATTCTTTAAGTTTCTCTACACTAAGGTTCTCAGGGTTAGCTTCTAAGGTAAGTTCAATAGGTTCAAAGAAAAAGGGAGGTTTAAAACTTTTAAAAAGTTCTTCATAAAATCGCGGAGAAAAAAGGGTAGGAGTTCCTCCTCCCGCATAAAAGGTTAAAATAGAAATTTCCTTTAAAGAAAAAAGTTCACTTAAAAGTTCTCCCTTTCTCTTTAATTCTTCCTGAAGGCATCTTAAATAAATCTTTTTATCTATTAAGGAAGAGACAGAATAGAAATCACAATAGGGACATTTTCTTTTACAAAAAGGCACACTGAGATAAAGACCTATGGAATACCGCATTACTTTGGGTTTTTCAGAAACTCTAAAATAAATTCAGTGCCTTTGATAGGGTGATTTTGGACTTTTAAAGTTCCTTTGCAGAGAGTAAGGGAGGTATAAATAATAAAAAGCCCTGTGCCGACCTTTTGAAGGATTGAGAGATCTCCATGATTTAAGGCTTGAATTAACTCTTCCTTAAGCCCTGGTCCGCTATCTCTATAGAATACCTTGATTTTTTGATCCTCCTCTTCTAATTGGAAGGCAATTTCTCCCTTTCCCTCCATAGCTTTAATAGAATTTTCTATAAGGTTAATCCAGACCCTTTTTAAATGAAAGGGATCAACCCAAAGCTTATATTCTCCCTTTTCATTCCAGGTGAAAGAAATTTTTAAAGAGGGATAAGCTGCTTGATAAAGCCAAAGGGTTTCCTGGATATTTTCTCTAAGATCTATCCAAACCTTTTCAGTCTCTCTTTTTTTAGAGAAAGAATAAAGTTGCTGAGTCAGATTTTTTAGTTCTTCAATGTATTTAAGAATAAGATTAACTGTATTTTCAAAAAATTCTTGTTTTTCCAGAGGAATATCAGAAGAAAGCTTTTTCTTTAATCTTTCTATAGAAAGTTTAATAGGAGTTAAGGGATTTTTAATTTCATGAGCTAATTTAATAGCCACCTCTCTCCATAGGGAGAGTTGTTTTAAGAGTTCTTTTTCTTCCAAATTTTCAACAATAAGCAGAAGGAGATCCTCCTCCCAAGGGTCTAATTTCATAAAGGTTATTCCTAAGGGAATTACTTTGTTGTCCCTTTCCCAGGTATAGATCTTATAAAAGGGTTCTCTATAGTTTAGGTTTTGGAAATAGTGTTCTAAGGATAAACTTTGAGTCCACTTTTTAAGTTCTATACTTCCAAAATTCTCTAAAATTTGTTGAAAAGTTGAATTTTGAAAAAATATCTCTGAATTTCTTTTAAAGATAATAAGCCCTACCGGTAAAAGATTAAAAAGATTTACTAAATTTTGATTATATTTTTTTAAGGTTTCCTGATAGATTTTGATTTCTTCAGCCATTTTAGTAAAAGATTGGATAAGGATACCGATTTCATCCTCTGAGGAACTTAAGGCTTTGAGTTCGGAGAGATCAAAATTCCTTTGAGAAATTTTTTGAGTAGCTAAAATTAGACTTTGAAGAGGTTCAGAGAGACTTTTTCCAAATTTATGCCCTACCCATATTCCTAAAAAAAGTATCAGAAGGATAATAAGTAAAAAAGAAAGAAAAACAAAAAGGTTAATAGATTGGGCTAAATCTTTTTGAGAATTCGGGATAAAACCTAAGTTTTTAGGATTTACAACCTTACCCACAGCAAGGATGTAAGACTTTCTTTGAGCGTTGTTAGCTAAAACAAAAATCCTTACTAAAAGAGAGGAGCCATAAGTTTGGATCTGACTTTGAGGACCTTTTTCCTTTAAAAGTTCTTCTATAATAGAAGGAGGTATACCTGGTCTTTCCTCTATCTTATCCGAATAGGTTCTTTTAAAAAGGATACCCTCTAAGGTAAATACTTCAATAGAATCAACTCCCCAAAAATACCGAAATCTCTCTCTTAGAACTTTACTTTGAATATTTTCGGTTTTTTCAATATATTCACTTTTTATTTTTAAAGCCTTTTTTAACAAATCTTCTTCCACTTCTTTAATCAAATCTTCTCTGTTTAAATAGTGCCCTAAAATTTTTTGAGAAAGGATATCTTTAAACCAAAGATCTAAGCTTTTTTTTAAAAAAATATAACTTCCTCCACTAAGCACTAAAGCCGGAAAACTTAGGGAAAGGAAATAAAGTAAAAAAAGTTTTATCTTGAGGCTTTTAGAGCCTCTCCCTCCTTTAAGATCCCAAAAAGTTTTCCATAAATACCGAAAGATAAAAAACAAAAGAAGTAAAAGAATAAGAAAGTTTATTTGAAGCAAGAAAAATAATAAAATATTCCTGGAAGGAGAAAAAATTTGTAAATTTTGGTAAAGAACAAATTCTAAAACTAAAATTAATAGTAAAATTAGTCCAAAATAAAAAAACTTCTTGGAAAAAAATTTTTTAAAATATTTCATATTTGAAGGAGGTTTTTAACTCAAAATCTTTTTCTTTAGAAGTGTATCTAAGGTTTTTATTGAGATGACTTGAATATTTGAGAGTAACTTGAACTAAGAGATAAAGATTTCTCTCTTTTTCTGGAAGCCTTAAAGAATAGGAGTTTAGGGAAAGGAGATTAAGAACCAAATCTTCTGGATTTTCAAAGAAATTTTTATGAAAATTATCTTCTAAAAGGTAAAGATTTTTTTCTGGGAGATAGAGAGAGCGCTGGTAATAACTTTCTTTATGGATTAGTTCATCTTTAAAAAATTTTTTTTTGTATAATTCAAATTCGTAAAGGATCAAAACTTCCCTTTTTTGCCTTTTTAAAGCAAGGATAACCTCTTGTAAAGGAAAGTTTTTGAAATTAAAGGAGATAAGATAAGAAGTTTGAGAAGTTGGATAGAGGATAAAATTGCTAACCTCAAAGGCTAAAGAATTAGAAAGAAAAAAGTTAAAAAATAAAAACAAGTAAAAAAAGAGATTTTGAGGAGTCATATTTTTATAATAGCAACCCTAAGGGAAAAGACAATATCTTAAAATTTGTAAATATCATTGAGAGAAGTAAGAGCGAATTCTGAGATAATGGCAGACAAGGCTTCTCTATTAGCTATATCCATTTCTATAAATTTTATTCCAAATTCGGTATAAAGTTTTTCCCTTTTAAGCCATCTTACTTCGCCTTTAAAAGAAAGAAAATTGTAGGTTTAAAGCAATTGGGCTTTAAAGATTTTTTAAGTTGGAATTTTTCATCTCACTGGAGGAAGAGTTAGGATTTCTGGCCTATTACCCTGAGATTTCCTATAGGGGTTAAGTGAGAGGGCTTTACAAAGGTTATAGGAGAATTTATAATTTAAGCTATTATGAAAGGGTTTCTTGAAGAATTTGATGTAATTGTAACTGGGGGAGGGCATGCTGGGATAGAGGCAGCTTTAGCCAGTGCCCGTATAGGTTGTAAGACCTTACTTTTAACTATTAATCTTGAACGGATCGGGGCTATGAGTTGTAATCCTTCTATAGGTGGTATAGGAAAAGGGCATTTGGTTAAGGAAATAGATGCCTTAGGTGGCGAGATGGCCTTAGCCATAGACGAAACGGGAATTCAATTTAGAAAACTTAATACCAAGAAAGGACCAGCTGTTAGGGCTACTCGGGCTCAAGCGGATCGGTTTTTATATCAGGCTCGGATGAAAAGGGTGTTAGAGCGAACACCTAATCTTTATATTCATCAGAGTAGTGTTTCCCAACTTTTGGTAAAGGATAAAAGAATTATCGGAGTCCGGACAAGAACTGGAGAAGAATATGGCACCAAAGCGGTAGTAGTAGCTACTGGAACCTTTCTAAAGGGACTTATTCATATTGGACTGGAGTCTTTTCCAGCAGGAAGATTAGGAGATCCTCCTTCTAACAGATTAGCAGAAAATTTAAGGGAACTTGGGTTTGCTATGGGAAGATTTAAGACAGGAACCTGTCCCCGTTTAGATGGAAGGACCATAGATTATTCTAAATGTGAGATCCAATGGGGGGATGAACCTCCTCCTCTTTTTTCTTTTAAAAATCGCGGGAAAAGACCGCCCCTTCCTCAAGTCCCTTGTTTTATTACTTATACCACTCCTGAAACCCATAAGATTATAAAAAATTCTTTGAACCGATCTCCCCTCTATACCGGGAAAATTAAGGCCAGGGGGGTTAGGTATTGTCCTTCTATAGAAGATAAGATAGTGCGCTTTGCGGACAAAGAGAGACATCAGGTTTTTCTTGAACCAGAAGGATTAAACACCATTGAGGTCTATCCTAATGGAATCAGTAATAGCCTCCCTTTGGATGTTCAAATTGAACTGATAAGATCTATTCCTGGACTTGGAAGGGCAGTAATTTTAAGACCGGGTTACGGAATTGAATATGATTTTGTTTATCCCGATCAGTTAAAACCCACCTTAGAAACTAAGTTAATTGAGGGGCTTTTTTTAGCTGGACAGATTAATGGAACTACTGGTTACGAAGAAGCATCTGCTCAAGGGCTTATAGCCGGTATTAATGCGGCTTTAAAGGCTAAAGAAGAAGAACCTTTTATTTTAGATCGTTCCCAAGCTTATATTGGTGTCTTAATTGATGATTTGGTGACTAAAGGAACTGATGAACCCTATAGAATGTTTACTTCAAGAGCAGAATATCGTCTACTTTTAAGGGAAGATAATGCCGATTTTAGGTTAACCGAATTAGGTAGAAAGCTTGGCTTGGTAGATAATGAACGCTGGGAACTCTATCTTAAGAGAAAGGAAAAAAAGACTCAACTTTTTGAAGCCCTTAAAGAAATTAAAATCTCTCCCGAAAAGATAAATCCTTATTTAGAAAGGATTGGCTCAACCCCTCTTAAAGAAACTTTAAGGCTCATAGACCTTATAAAGCGCCCTGAAATAGAACTTTCCTCTTTACTTAATTTGGTTGAGGATTTAAATAAATATAAAGAGGTTTTAGAGGAAGTAGAGATTGAAGTCAAATATGCAGGATACATTGAGAAGCAAAAAAAGGAAGTAGAGAAATTTAAAAAATGGGAAGGTCTTACTTTGCCGGAAGATCTAAATTACTATGAAATCCCTGGACTTTCCAACGAGGTAAGAGAAAAACTTACTAAATATCGACCTTTTTCTATAGGGCAGGTTTTAAGAATTCCGGGAATTACCCCTTCTGCAATTTCGGCCATCCAAATCTATCTTAAAAAGAAGGGTTATTCTTTTAAGGTTAAATGAAATATTAAGTTATGTCAATTGAAAAAACTTTAAGTTTTAAATTTTTAAAAGAAACAAATCTTTCCTTAAATAAGCTTGGGAAAAGAGAATTCTATATAGAAGCCTCTGCGCCTTTTAAATCTTATCCTTTTGCTGAAAAGATTCCTTTAAACTTTAAGTCTTTTCCTGAAACTCCTAATTTTTTTGAGATCTTAACTAAAAGGAGAAGTGAGCGAAAATATAAAAGAACTCCTTTAACCTTTGAAGAACTTTCCCTTTTATGTTTTGCTATTCAAGGAGTTACTGGAAAAGTAGGTTCCTATTGTTTAAGAACAGCTCCTTCAGCCGGGGCTCTTTATCCCATAGAGACCTATTTGGCTGTTAATTATAGTGAAGATCTACCACCTGGTCTTTATCATTTAGAAGTAAGGAGCTTTACTTTGGAAAGATTAGCCTTTGGAAATTTTGGAAAAATTTTAAGAGATTTAGCCTTAGGGCAAACCTTTTTAGAAACCGCAAGCTGTGTCTTTATTTGGAGTGCCTTTTTAAGAAGGACCCTTTCTAAATACGGAGAAAGAGGATTAAGATATATCTTTATGGATGTAGCTCATATTTGTCAAAACCTCCTTTTAGCTGCAACTGCTCTAAATCTAAAAGCCTGCCCAGTTGGAGCTTTTTTAGATGAAGATTTAAATGAATTTTTAGGACTGGATGGCTTAGAGGAAACTGTAATCTACTTAGCCAGCATTGGTAAATAATTTTTTTACTTGACAAAAAGGAAGTTCTTTTTAAAATGGAGAATATTATGAATTTAACTCAAAGAAGCAGTTCCTTAAAAAGGCTTTATCTACCTTTAGCCTACTTTTTTTATAAAATAAAGACTCCCCCTAATCTAATTACCTCTTTATCTCTTCTATTAGGGACGGTTTCTGCTTTAGCTTATTATTATGAGAATTTAGGGATGGCTCTTATGTTTTTATCACTTTCAGGTCTTTTGGATTTAATAGATGGTGCTGTAGCCAGATTTATGGAGAGACCTACCAAGTTTGGAGCTGTTTTTGATTGGATAGCCGATAAATGGGTAGACGGATTAGTTTTAGGAACAGTAGGTTTTTTATACGCTACCTCCTCTTGGGCTATTTTAGCTATAACCTTCTCTCTTTTACATTCTTTTATAAAACCTGTAGCCTATGCTGAAATTGGGTTTCAAGAAAAATTTAAAGGAAAGATTAAAGATCCTTTAGAGGGTCAAGGTTTTTTCGGAAGACCTGAGACCCATCTTACCCTTATATTTTTTACTATCTTAGAAATAGCCCAAATTGGTTGGGGCTTAGAAGAGGGTATTAAAGTTATTACTTTGCTTACAGCGTTATCTCTTTTCCAGAGGATATGGTATCTCTATAAAAACTTTGGGAAGATAGAAGATGTCTAAGCCCTATGTAATAATTGTCTCAGAAGTTACCTTGGATGGCAAGTTAACCCTATACAGAGGAGCTTCTTCTAAGGAATTGATGTCCCTTATGACTAAGGAGGTTTACAAGTATCTTCACGGTATTAGAGCTCAAGTAGACGGAATTATGGTAGGTTGCGAAACCGTTCGGACCGATGATCCCAGTCTAACTGTGCGTTATGTAGAGGGAAAAAATCCTATACGTGTAATTCCTTGTTCAACTGCTAATATACCTTATAATGCTAACGTTTTTTCCCCAGAGGCTAAAACTATGATAATTACTACGAAAAGGGCTCCCAAGCAGCGCTTAGAAAAAATCAAAGAATTAGGAGCTGAAGTAATTTTAGCTGGAGAAGATTTGGTTGATTTCCAAGCCCTTATGCCCATTCTCTATAATAAAGGAATAAAAAGATTGATGGTAGAAGGGGGAGCCTCTATAAATTGGGAGTTTATGCGTTTAGGCTTAGTAGATGAGTTGAGGATTATACATTTACCCGTAATAGTAGGAGGCGAGAATGTTCCTACCTTAGTAGGGGGAGAGGGTTTTAAAACTCTTAAAAAGATAGTTATTTTTGAGTTGGTGAATCACTTAGTTATAGACGGTTTCTTAATTTCGGAGTGGAAAGTAAAAAGAGGAAGTGGAGAGATAAAATAGAGGTCTTGCCCTTTGGAATAATTCTAATCCTTTAAGATTTTTTAGAAATTCCCCTACTTAGGAGTTAGTTCTATATTTTTAAAGGATCTTAGATTAGGAGTTATATTTATCCGAAGTAGGCGATTTCATAGAGCTCTCTCACTATTTCAGGGGAAAATTCTTTTTCTGCTTTCCAAATATAAAGGATTTCACAAGCCTTTTCTATAAAAAGGTTAAGGTAGCTTGAATCTATCTTAAGTTCTTTTAAGGTTTTAGGTATTCCAAAAGTTTCAAGAAGTTCATCAAATTTTTCTAATCCCTTTTGGCTTAAATTTTTATTTTCCGGGATATTAAAGAGAAGGCTAAAAAATCTTCTGGTAAGTTGAAAGTTAGCCATTTTTTTTAGATAGGCTCGCATAAGAATAGCCAGCCCTAAGCCATGAGGTAGATCTAAAATACCGCTTATAGGATGTTCCAGGGAATGCAAAAAGAATCTATATTTTCCTATTCCACATCTTATAAGAGGAGAAAGGGCTAAAGTGCCAATCCACATAAGTTGACTTCTGGCTGAATAGTTCTCTGGATCTTCTAAGGCCTTTTTGCCTTCCCTTATAAGTCTTTTCATTAAAAGAATTAGAAAATTCTCTGTCAAGTTTTCTTCAGGATGAAGTCTAAAATGAAAAAATTCAAAGAGATGAGAAAAGGTATCCATTATTCCGTAGGCGGTATAATCCTTTGGAACTGTAAAGGTAAGAGTAGGATCAAGATAGGAAACTTTGGGATAAAGGAGAGGGGAGCGTAAACTCAATTTTAACTGCTTTTCAGAGTTCACCAAAACGGAAACATCATTAGCTTCAGACCCAGCCCCTGCAATGGTTAAAATTACTGCTAAAGGTAGGGCTTTTTGAGGGTTTCCTTTTCTTTCATAAAAATTCCAAAGTTCTTCGGGGTGATAATAACCACAAGCTATAGCCTTTCCGGCATCTATAACACTTCCTCCACCCACCGCTAAGATACAATCAGGCTTGAATCTTTGAGCTATCTCTATAGCAGAAAGCACACAACTTAAAGAAGGATTTGGTTTAATACCACTCAATTCTATAAAACTAATTTGAGCCCTTTGAAAATTGCTTAAGATTTCTTCATAAAGACCAATTTTTTTTATAGAAGATCTTCCGTATAAAAAAAGAATTCTCTTTCCCAGCTGGGATAATTCTTCCTTAAAAGTTTTTAGAGCCCTTTTCCCAAATACAATTCTTGTAGGAAGAAAAAACTCAAAATCTTTCATAGATAAAAAAAATAGAAGGTCCCTTTAGGGACCTTCTATTAAAAGAAGATTTTATTGTCCGAAGATAGCCTTTCTTCCCTGAATTAATTCTTCTACCACATTCGGATCCGCTAAGGTAGAGGTATCTCCTAAATCGTCATAAATACTGGAAGCAATTTTTCTTAAGATCCTTCTCATAATTTTTCCTGATCTGGTTTTAGGTAATCCAGAGGCAAACTGAATTACATCAGGGGTAGCAACAGGTCCAATTTCTTTTCTGATATGATTTACTAAAGCTTTTTTGAGTTCATCGGAAGGTTGATACCCTTCTTTAAGGACAATGTAGGCATAGATAGCTTCTCCTTTAATTTCATGGGGCATTCCTACTACCGCAGCTTCAGCTACAGCTTGATGGGCTACAAAGGCGGATTCAAGTTCCATTGTTCCAATCCGGTGTCCAGAAACATTGATGACATCGTCTAATCTTCCCATAATCCAGAAATAGCCATCTTCATCAATTCTAGCTCCGTCTCCTGTAAGATAATAGCCTGGGAAACGGCTAAAGTAGATTTCTTTAAATCGGGCTGGATCTCCCCAAACACCTCTGGCCATTCCAGGCCAAGCCCTTTTTATACAAAGGTGGCCTCCTTCATTGATATCCGCTTGAGTTCCATCTCCTCTCAAGATAACAGCTTCTATTCCCGGTAAAGGTAAAGTAGCTGAACCAGGTTTTTGGAAAATAGCGTAGGGGAGGGGTGAAATGAGATGTCCTCCTGTTTCGGTTTGCCACCAGGTATCTACGATAGGGATCCTACCCTTACCTACATTTTTATGATACCAAATCCAAGCTTCTGGATTAATAGGTTCACCAACGGTTCCTAAAATTCTTAAAGTAGAAAGATCATACTTAGCCGGCCATTCCTCTCCCTCCCTCATTAGGGCCCGAATAACTGTAGGGGCTGTATAAAAGATAGTAACCTTATAGCGATCTACCAACTCCCACCATCTTCCTGGATTAGGATAGGTAGGAACTCCCTCATACATAAAAACAGTTGCTCCTAAAGCTAAGGGACCATAAACTATATAAGTATGCCCAGTAATCCAACCGATATCAGCAGTGCACCAAAAAATATCCTCAGGTTTTAAATCAAAGACCCATTGAGTAGTATGAGCAGCATAAACTAAATAGCCACCAGTAGTATGATAAATACCCTTAGGTTTACCTGTGGAACCAGAGGTGTAAAGAATAAATAAAATATCTTCAGCATCCATTTCCTCACAAGGACAATATTTTTCAAAATCTCTATTTTTAATTAATTCTTCATAAAGAACCCCTCTATCATCTCCAAGAATAATAGGGTCTCCAAAACGGTTAACTACTATGTATTTTTCAATAGAGGGACATTCAGAAATAGCGACCTCAGCATTCTGTAAAAGATTAATTTTCCTTCCACCCCTATAGGTTCCATCAGCTGTAATAAGGATCTTAGCTTGAGCATCCAAAATTCTAGATTTTAAAGCTTCTGCCGAGAAACCGCCAAAGACTACGCTATGAATAGCCCCAATTCTTGCACAGGCAAGCATAGCTGCTACAGCCTCAGGCATCATAGGCATATAAATTGTAACCCTATCCCCCCTTTTAACGCCGAGATGTTTTAAAATATTAGCCAAACGACAAACCTCATTGTGAAGCATTTGATAGGTTAGAACTCTTACATCCTTATCCTGCTCTCCTTGCCAAATAATAGCCGCTTTGTTTTTAAAGGCAGGATTTTTAAGATGCCTATCTAAACAATTGAAAGATGCATTCAGCTTGCCCCCCTCATAAAATCTAATTTCAGGTTTGTGAAAGTCCCAAAAACAGGTCTTATTCCAGTATTTAAACCAAGTAATTAGTTCTTTAGCCCTCTCTGACCAAAAACCATCAGGATCTTTTAAAGAATATTCATAAATTTGTTGATATTGATAAAAACTATTGATATAAGCAGTATCCTTTCCCTCTTGAGGAGGGTAAAAGATACGCTCTTCCTTAAGAAGACTTTGAATCTCAGCCATAGCATCCCTCCCTTTAGGATTTATGATTTATATTAAAATATTCCAAAGACTTTTTATTTGTCAAGAAAAAAAGAGGAAAAATTCTTTAAAAGGGAGAGAATTTCTTTTTTTATATTGTTAATTTTTTCATAAACTAAGGCCTCGTTAATGGTTAAGATTTTGTAATTTCGCATAATAAATTCTCCGTCAATCATTAAATCAGAGATATAGCCAGATTTAGCACTATAGACAATAAGAGAGAGGGGATTGTAGTCAGGTTGGAGGGATAAGTGTTTAAGATCTAAAAAGGCAATGTCTGCTTGATAGCCGGGAATTAATTTACCGGTCTTAGGGAAGAAGAGAGCTTTAGCTCCCCATTCAGTTGCCATAGCAAAGACTTCCTTAGCTGTAACTATGACCGGATCCTCCCAGAGCCCTTTTTGAATTAAAGCTGCTGTTTTCATTTCCGAAAAGAGATCAAAATCGTTATTACTGGCTGGTCCATCAGTTCCTAAACCTACTAAGATGTTGACTTTTAAAAATTCAGGTAAAGGGGCAATTCCTGACCCCAATTTAAGGTTGCTTTCCGGGCAGTGGGCTATTTTAACCCCTTTTTTAGCCAAAAGTTCAATTTCTTCAGAAGTAAGCTTTACACAATGAGCTGCTAACAGATTTTCCGAAATTCCCCCTAAACTATCTAAAAGTTTGACTGGGCTTTGGTTATATCTTTTCCAAATTTCTTTTATTTCTTCCTGATTTTCCGCTAAATGAATATGAAGGGGAGCATTATATTTTTCTACAAATTTTAGACATTTTTTTATAGTTTCAGGAGAGCAAGTATAGAGGGTATGAGGAGAGACGGCTATTTTAATTTTAGGATGCCTCTGAAAGGCACTAAGAAGCTCTTCAGTTAGCTCTAATCCTTTTTCTAAGTGACCGTAACCCGGAGAAGGAAAATCAAATAATCCCTCTCCTAAAAGAGCTTTAAGCCCGGATTCTTCGGTAGCTCTTATTACCTCAGGTTCAAAAAGATACATGTCACAAAAAAGGGTGATTCCCGAACGAATCATCTCAATTAGAGATAATTTAGTTCCCCAATAAACCCATTCTCGTTTTAAATGGCTTTCTATAGGAAAAATATATTGAGTTAGCCAGATCATAAGAGGAAGATCCTCAGCTAATCCTCTTAAAATACTCATAGGCGTATGGGTATGAGCATTTACCAATCCAGGGAAAAGAAGTTTATTAGAAAAGTGAAAAATAGGATAATTGGAATATTTAGCCAAAATTTGAGCTTGAAAACCTACTTCAACAATCTTAGAACCTTCTATAACTATAGCCCCATTTTTAAGGGGTGGAAGCTCAGCAGAAGGTAAAATCCAATCAGCTGTTAAAATTAGGGCTCTCACAGTTTTTAAAAATACTTATTATAAAAATATTGTCAAGGGTTATAATAAAGAGGATGCTAAAGGGAGGAGAAAGATTCTTCTTTAATTTTTCCGGAAAAAAGGGATGTTTGTCTAAGGAGGAATCCCATCATCTTATAAGAGTTTATAGAAAAAAAATAGGTGATCAGATTTTTCTTATTAACGGTAAAGGAAAGGAATTTTTAGGAAAAATTACTAATATAATTATAAATCCCAAAAAGGAACTCCAAGTTGAAGTAGAACTTTTAGAAATTCTTAGAGAAGAACCCCCTCCTCCTTTTAGATGCTTAACCTTTATTCCGATTCTTAAAGGGAATAAAACAGAATTTTTAATAGAAAAGGGAACCGAATTGGGAATTACCGACTTTGTAATTTATGAATCCGCTTTCACCATTCCTAAAATAACCTCTTCTAAAATTATCCGCTATCAAGAGAAAATTATTTCAGCCTTAAAACAATCAGGACGCCTTTATTCTCCCTCCTTAGAAGTTACTAATAATTTAATCCAAACCTTAAAGGCCATCTCTAAAAATTTTTCTTTGAAATTCTTAGCTTCTCCTCAAGGGGAACTCTCTTGGAAAGAACTTTTGGAAAAAATTAAGACACAACCTAAGGAAATTCTTCTGCTCTCGGGTCCTGAGGGAGGGCTTTCTCCAGAAGAAGAAAAAAAACTTTTAGAAGAAGGTTTTATAAAAATTTCTCTTTCTCCCTATGTTTTAAGGGCTGAGACCGCTTCTTTTTCTATGATGAACTTTTTTTCTTATCTCCTCTACTCTTTATCTTCTCCAATCTTCAGAAAATAAAGTAATTTATAAAAAGTATTAATTACAGTTCTTGATTTTTTTTATAAATTCTTTTAGAATAAGGAATAATTTTAGGGGTGAAGAATAGGGACAAAGATAGAAAAAACTCTTCCCTCGGGAGACTAAGTTTTAGGAGGATTTTGTTTTTAAATAGGCAGGACTTTTAAGTGAAATTTAAGGATTGGTTTGGAGTGGTAAGATGTTCTTCTTAAGAATTTGCTACTAAGTAAGGATCTATGTTTGATTGGAGAAAGTTGGAAATTTTTATTAGAGTTTTTGAAACTAAAAGTTTTTCAAAATCAGCTAAAGAACTTTATCTTTCTCAGCCGGCGGTTACAATTCATATTAAAGAATTGGAGAACCTCTTGGGGGTGAGATTATTAGATAGGGATACTCGGAAGGTCATTGCTACCAAAGCAGGGAAAATAGTTTATACCTATGGAAAGAAGATTTTACAACTATATAATCAAATGGAACAGGAGCTTCTTCCCTTTAAAGATCCTGAATCAGGAGTTATTATCCTTGGAGGAAGCACCATTCCTGGTCAATATATTCTTCCTAAGATTTTGAAAATTTTTAAGGAAAAATACCCCAAGGTTAATATTTTTCTTAAAGTGAGTGATACTCAAGGCATAATAGAGGACCTTTTTGAGGGAGAAATTGAGTTAGGGTTAGTAGGAGCCAAACCTAAACCTAAGGAAATTTCTGGGGAGATTTTCTGTAAAGATGAGATAGTGCTTATAGGTCCTCCTTTTTTTGAAAAGGAGGAAATAGAGCTTTTGGAACTATACGATCTACCTTTAATAAAAAGAGAAGAGGGTTCTGGGACTTGGAGAAATGTTAAGGAAGTTTTGGAAAGGAAGAATGTAGATCTTTATAAATTGAAAATTGTTGGGGAAATGGGGTCTACTGAGGCTGTTAAAAGGGGAGTTATAGAGGGATTAGGATTTTCCTTTGTTTCAAAAAGGGCGGTCCAGTTTGAACTTTCTTTGAATTTGTTAAAAATAGTCAAAATCAAAGAACTAAAGATCTTAAGAAACTTTTATTTGGTTTATTACCGGGAAAAAAGATTTTCTCCCCTAGTTCAAAATTTTCTTAATTTTTTAAAAAATTTTTCATCTTGAAGCTTAATTTTCAAAGGCTTTTAAAATTTTTAAAAATCCTCCCTTGACAAAAATAAAATTTTTATAATAATAAAAATAAGCTATAAAAGTTAATTTAGATTACATAAAAACTTAAAAGGAGGTGGGGGTTATGGATGTTTTATTAGCTTCAAGGTTGCAGTTTGCAGCTGCTGCTATATTTCATTTTCTTTTTGTGCCCCTAACTTTGGGGCTTTCTTTTTTAACAGCTATTTTTCAGACCCTTTGGCTTAAGACCGGAGATGAGGATTACAAGAGAGCTTCCCGATTTTGGGGAAAGTTGTTTCTTATTAATTTCGGCTTGGGTGTGGTAACTGGTATTACCTTAGAGTTCCAGTTTGGAACAAACTGGCGTTTTTATTCTGAGTATGTGGGAGACATCTTCGGATCTTTGCTGGCCATTGAGGCTACCTTAGCCTTCTTTCTTGAATCTACTTTTATTGCTGTGTGGTGGTTTGGTTGGGGAAGAATTAGTCCTAAAATTAATACCTTGGCCATTTGGCTTACAGCTATTGCTTCTAACATTTCGGCTCTTTGGATTCTTTTAGCAAACGGGTGGATGCAACATCCGGTAGGGTATGTTTTAAGAAATGGTAGGGCTGAACTTGAAAGCTTTACTGCTGTTCTTACCAATTCCTTTGCTTGGTGGGAGTTTTTGCATACTGTTCCTTCAGCTTATGTACTTTCAGGATTTTTTGTTCTTGGAGTTTCGGCTTGGCATCTCCTTAGAAAAAATGAAGTTTCTTTTTTTAAGAAGAGTTTTAGAGTAGCTGCTATTTGGACTCTTATTTTTAGTTTATATCTGATTGTAGAGGGGCACATTCACGGTTCTGAAGTAGCCAAGACCCAACCTACTAAGCTTGCAGCTATGGAATCCCTTTGGGAGACTCAAAAAGGAGCTGGATGGAGTCTTTTGGTTATTACAGACGAAGAGAATGAAAGAAACTCCATAGAAATTTTAACCATTCCTAACCTTTTAAGTCTTCTTGCTTTCCATGATCCTGAAGCTGAAGTGAAAGGCCTTAAGGAATGGCCTAAGGAGGAAAGACCTCCTGTGGCTTTAACTTTTTGGAGTTTTAGAATTATGGTAGCCTTAGGTTTTCTCTTTGGGATCCTTTCCATCTTAGCTTTCTTAAGGAGACATCAACCAGAAAGTAGCCCTAAGCTCTTAAAGGTTTTAATCTGGAATATTCCTCTTCCTTATATTGCAGTTCAAGCTGGTTGGATGGTTGCGGAAGTAGGAAGACAGCCTTGGATTGTTTATGGTCTTATGAAAACTAAGGATGCTGTTTCTCCCCTTTCAGCCATTCAGACCGGAATTAGCCTTCCTGCTTTTATAATTGTTTATGGAATTCTTGGTATTATTTGCTTTTGGTTAATAGCTCATCATGCCCGAAAGGGTCCTGAACCTACAATATTTTCCTCTGAAACCAAAGTAGTTGTTGAAAATCTTTAAAGAGGGGGTGAGATTATGGAAATAAACATTTTTCAAATAATTTGGTTTGCTTTGTGGGGTCTCCTTTGGGCAGTTTATTTTGCTTTAGATGGTTTTGACCTCGGCGCTGGATCTCTTCTTTATTTCTTAGGAAAGGATGAAAAGGAGAGGAGAATTGTTTATCAAGCCACTGGTCCATTTTGGGACGGAAATGAAGTTTGGTTAATTACCGCAGGAGGTGCTACCTTTGCTGCCTTTCCCAAGGCTTATGCCGTTATGTTTAGTGCTCTTTATACTCCCCTTCTTCTCCTCCTTTTCTCCCTTATTATTCGCGGAGTAGCTATAGAATACAGAAATAAGCACGAAAGCCTCTCTTGGAGAAACTTTTGGGATTTTCTCTTTTTCCTTGGAAGTTTTCTCCCTGCTCTTCTTTTGGGAGTTGCCTTTGCTAATATCTTTAAAGGGGTTCCCATTGATGAAAAGGGTCTACTTCAGACTAACCTTTTAGGACTTCTTAATCCCTTTGGGCTTTTAGGAGGACTTCTCTTTGTCTTCTGTTTTGCTACCCACGGAGCCCTTTGGGTAGCTTTTAAAAGCCCTTCTCCTATCTCTGAGAAGGCTACTAATATAGCTAAAAAGACCTGGCTCATTACCCTTATTTTAGTCATCCTTTTTTGGCTCTTTTCTTTCGGTGTTACTAAACTTTGGCAAAATTATTTATCTATGCCTATCCTTTTTGTCATTCCCCTTTTAGCTGCCCTTTGTTATCTCTTAGTTCCTATCTATATAAATAAAGGAGCCTATTTTAAAGCTTGGCTCTTCTCTGCTCTGACTATAGTGCTTTTTACTGCTTGGGGTGTAATAGGACTCTTTCCCAATATCCTTCCTTCTTCTATTAATTCAGCCTACAGTCTTACAGCCTTTAATAGTTCTTCAAGCCCCCTTACTTTAAAAATTATGACAGTGGTAGCTTTAATTTTCGTCCCTATTGTTCTTGCCTATACCTTATGGGCCTATAAAACCTTTTCTTACAAGATTACTGAAAAGGATATTGCTTACTAAAATCCTTTTGGGAGGGTTCCCCCTCCCTCTCTTGACATCTTATCAGAACATAATTATAATTCAAAATTTGTATTGGAAAATTGGGAGGTGAAGGAGTTTTTAGGTAAAAGAAGGTGAAAAACTTTTAAAATTTCTAAAAAAACAAAGTATAAAATTCTATTTGTAGTTAAATCTAAATTTTAAGCTATTTTAATCTAATTCAGGACTTGAAAAAATTTTTTATAATTAAAAAATTTTTGTTATTAAAGTTGGATGAATTATTGAATAAAAACCTTTAAATAATTTATCTTGGTTTTATTTTTTAAAATGGAGGGGACAAGTTAGAATGAACAAAGAGTTACAGGAGAAAATTCTAGAGCTGGGAAAGAGTGGGAGTTTAACCCATGATTTATTAAATAGTCTTTTACCGGAAGAGTATAATGATCCGGATAAAATGGAGGAGATTTTTGATCTTTTAGAGGTGCACGGGATTGAACTTAAAGAGATGGATCCCTATGAAAGGGAAGAGTTCATTGAGAAGAAAGCTCAAGATAAGATTAAAGAGCTTTCCCATTTGTCTGAAGGAGAACTAGAGGAAGAAGAGAGTATTTCAGAACCGATTAGTGAGGAGATTTTAAATCTTTATTTTAAAGAGATGGGAAAATATGAGTTGTTAACTACGGAAAGGGAAGAAGAATTATCTAGGTTAATCAGAGAGGGATTTGAAAAGATTGTCCAGCTTTTTGAAAATAGTAATTTTCCATATAGAGAGATTAAAGAAATCCAAAAGATTATAGATGAATGGAAGAAAAGGGATCCCAATTTAAAGCCTAAAAAAAGTTATATTAATTATTTGGAAAATATTACTAATTTTTGTTATGAAAAATATAGGCGAGATAAAAAAGTTCAGGTTCTTTGCTTAGAGGTTAAAAAGTTGATTTCTCAGATAGAAAGAGCTAAGGATGAGATGGTAAAAGCTAATTTGAGGTTAGTTGTTTCTATAGCTAAGAAGTATTTAAATCAGGGATTGAGTTTGCCGGATCTTATTCAAGAGGGTAATTTAGGTTTAATGAGGGCAGTTTATCGTTTTGATTACAGGAAGGGGAATAAATTTAGCACTTATGCCTCTTGGTGGATCAGGCAGTCTATTACCAGGGCTATTTTAGATAAAACCAGGACCATAAGACTTCCGGTTCACTTTTTAGAATTAAGAAATTATGTAATCCGAACCTATGAAGAGATAAGAAAGGAATTAGGGAGAGATCCTGAACCTCAAGAGCTTTCTGAGAAAACAGGGGTCCCCTATGAGAAAATTTTAATTATTTTAGAGATGGCTAAAGAACCAATTTCTCTTGAGACTCCTATTGGGGACGAAGATAGCACTCTTGGAAACTTTATTGAAAATAAAAAGAGCCCCCAACCTTTTGACAGAATGAAGAAAAAAGAGGTTTCGGAAAAGATTAAGAAATTTCTCTCTGTCCTTTCCCCAAGGGAGGAAAAGATTATTCGCCAACGTTTTGGGTTAGGAGAATATGAGGGATATACCTTAGAAGAGATTGGCTATATGTTTAAAGTCTCCAGAGAGAGAATTCGTCAAATTGAGAAGAAGGCTTTGGCTAAAATGAGACAGTTGGCTCAAAAAGAAGGTTTTGAATTTAGAGATTAAAAAAGAGCCTTTTGTGTAGGTTTACCTGGTTTCTTTTTAAACTCTTTATAAGGTAGATTCTTTAACCAAGGCGACAAACCTTTATTTAAGGTAAAATTAAAGAGTTTCCTTTGATAGGTTCCGGAAAAATAGAATTCCCTTTTAGCTCTTGTTAAGGCTACATAGAGAATTCTTTTTTCTTCGGCAAGGTCTTTCTCTCCGTAAAGGGTAAAGGGAATGAGCCCCTCTTCAACTCCATAGAGTAAGACAATTTCCGCTTCAAGGCCTTTAGCACTATGAATGGTTAAAAGATTGATACCTTCCAGACCAGGGAAAATAAGCTCTTCTATAGGCAAAGTTTTTAAGAGATTTAAAAGCTTTTCTTTATCCTTTTGGAAAAGATAATACCAATTTTCTAAAAGATTTTGAGTAAGAGAAGAGCTCTCTTGGAGAGCCTTTTCTAAAGGCACCTTTTTTAAAGAAATCTTTTCTACCCAAAGGATAATCTCCTCTTGGAGAAGTTTAGCTGTTTCCTCAAGAAGGTTTATAGGAATTCCTTCTCTTTGTAAGGCTTTTATTAATGGGTCCAACACTTTTTTAATTCTACTTAAGATAAAAATTTGAGAAGGGGCTAAGCCTGAGGAAACTTTCTCAAGTCCGGTTCCACCTATTAGTTTAGTAAGAAGTTTGACCAAAAAATCAATTTCCTCTGAAGGATTCGAAAATAAAAAGCCTGCAATTTTTCCACCCTCTTTAATTCCATGATAGGGAGGGGTTTCCCAAGGAGAGTCTTTAAAAAAATTAGCTATAAAAAGAATCTCCTTAGGGCAGCGAAAACTTTGAGTTAAGGTTAGAATTCGAAGACCTGGCTTATAAGTTGAGAGAAAGACCTGAATATCTTTAAGAGAAACCCCTCTAAAACCATAAATGGATTGATTAGGATCCCCAAAAAGATAAAAAGTAGCATCCTTTAAAGATTTTAAAAATTCTAAGATGTCAGGGGAAAGATCTTGAAATTCGTCAATTATAATATGATAATCCTTAAAAAAAGAGGGTTTTAAAAACTTTGAGCTTTCATAAAGAAGAAGTTCAAAATCAAGAAGACCTGTCTTTCTTAAATATTCAAAATAGATCCTCCGATGGTCCTTTTCTTTTAAAGGTTCCCTTTCCCTAGGAAAAAGTTTTTTTAAGATTTCCCTTTGGGTGGCCTTAGAGATAAGGGGAGGATCCTTTTGAAAAGTCTCTCTATATAGATCAAAGGCAAAGCCGTGGAAGGTATCCGCTTTAACTTCACCTAAGCCTAACTTAGCTAATTTTTCTTTAAGCTCGCGAGCTACCTTTAAAGAAAAGCTAAGTATAATAATTTTTTCTAAAGGAACTCCCCTTTCAAGGAGTCTTTTAACTTTTTGTAGGAGGGTAAAGGTTTTACCACAGCCAGGTCCAGCTAAGACTAAGATATCTCCTTGGCTTTCTAAAATTCTCTCTTGTTCAAGGGTTAGGGCAAGAGATTCCATTGTCTCCCTTGTTTAGATATTTTAAAATATTACTTATAAAATAAAGGGATCCGGTAATTAAAATTTTAGATGAGGTGGATTTAAGAGCTTTTTTGAGGGCTAATTCTGGGTAAGGAAAAAATTCTACTTTTTCCAAGGAAGGATGCTTTTTTAGAGCCTTTTTCCATTCAGATAGGGTAACGATTTTTCTCTCCGACACAAACTCACATAGAAAAATCCTTTCCGAAAGGGAAGAAAGTTTCTCCAAGAAACAGAGATAGGGTTTTTTCCCATCTTCGTTGGTGATTCCGAGAATTAAAGTAAAGGGATAAAAGTTTTCGTGAAGGAGGGATTCCTTTAAAAGGGAAATTCCTTCTAAATTATGGGCACAGTCTATCAAAATTTCTTTGTCCAAAAAAGAAATCTTTTTATATCTTCCCTCCCATTTAACCTCCTTAAGAGCCCTTCTTAAAAGAGGTTCTTCTATTTTTAAAAAGGCTAAATCTTCTAAAATTTCAAAACCTTTAAGGGCTAAAGCTAAATTAAATCCCTGATAAAGTCCTTTTAGAGAAAGATCCAAATCTTTAAAAGTAGACTTTCCTGTATAATTCCAAAGATTATTAGGGCTTAATTCTATTTTAAAGTCCCTATTTAAAACATAGGTGGGAGCATAAAGCTTTTTTGCCCGATCTAAAATAACTCTTAGGGGAGCTTCTGAGACAGCACCAACAATTACCGGCCTTTGCCTTTTTATAATTCCAGATTTTTCATAAGCAATCTTTTCTAAGCTTTCTCCCAAATATTTTAAGTGATCCAGCCCAATACTGGTAATAAAACTTATTTCAGGTTTAATTACATTAGTAGCATCCAACCTCCCGCCTAATCCAGTTTCTATTACAGCTATATCTACTCTTTCTTCAGCAAAATATAAAAAAGCTAAGGCTGTAGTGAGTTCAAAATAAGTTATAGGTTCTTCTACAAGGTTTTTTAAAATTTTGAGATAATAAGCTAATTCATCGTCTCTAATCTCAAGGTTATTGATTTTAAAGCGTTCGTTTAGTTTAAAAAGATGGGGAGAGGTATAGAGCCCAGTTTTAAAGCCAAAAGTGCTTAAGAGGGTGCTAAGAATGGCACAGGTGGACCCTTTGCCGTTTGTTCCAGCAATATGAAGGGTAGGGTATTTAAGATGGGGATAGCCTAATTTTTGTAAAAGTTTAATTATCCGAGTTAGCCCTGGTTTAATCCCGTGAAATTGGTGTTCCCTTAACCAGTCTAAATAAGTTGAAAACATCTTCTAAAAGCTTTGAACAACTATTAGAATATAGGCTAAATAAGTTATTCCTGAAAGGAAAAGTAACCAGGGTGGAATTTTTTTAAATAAAATTAGAAAAAAAAGATAAAAAAGGCCTAAGGAGAGGGCTATAAGGGCTGAAAGAAGGGCTAAGCCTTCAATTTTCCATTCAGTAAAAAGAAGTCCTACACTTACAGGAAAAGTAGATTGAAAAACCATGGCTCCCGACATATTTCCTATAGCTAAGGTGTCTCTCTCTCGTAAAGTCCAAAGAAAACTATTAAATTTCTCAGGAAGTTCGGTAGCCAGAGGCGCGATTAGAAGGGCAAAGAGAAGGGGAGAAATCCCTAAATCCTTAGAAAGCACCTCAAGGGAATGGACAAAAAGATGAGCTCCCTTAACCATCACTAAAATAGAAAAAACTACTTGAAACAAGGCTAAGGTTATTAAAGGTTTTTTAGACAGTCTTTTTTTTACCCATAAAAAGGGTTTTTCCAAATAGAGATCCTTATAGGCCGAAACTTCCAAACTTTCGGCCCCAAAGGTTTTAAAAAGATAGATAAGATAATTGAAAAGAAGAAAAAAAGCTAAGATATAGTGTAAAAATTGGGTATTAGGAAAGATTAAAGGTAAAAAAATTGCTAAGGAATAACTTAAAAGAAAGAAGGAAAAATCTCTTTTAAAAGTTTGGGGCTCAAGGTATACAGAAAAAACCTTTCTTCTTTTTTGAAGATAGCTTATTAAAACCCCTAAACCTACTAAAAAAAGACCGGCTGTTATTAACATAAAAGGGGCTCCTAAAATTGCCCCTACTCCAATGTGAGCTCCGGTATCTCCTTTATAAAGTAGAATGGCTACTAAGGGAATAATAGTTTCCGGAAGAGCTGTACCTACCGCCGCTAAGATACTGCCTACTACAGCTTGAGAAAGGGAAAGCTTTTCTCCAAAAACCTCAATCCCATTGGTAAATAATTCGGCACAAAGAAGGATTATTAAAAGGGCTAAAAGGGCTTCTATATAAATCATAAATCAATTGACTAATAATACGGGAATCGAGGAAGTTTTTATAAGGGCTTTACTAATAGAACCTAAACCCAAAGATACTATCCTACCTCTTCTTCCAACTATTAAAAGATCTATCTCCTTTTCCTGTATCTTATGCAGAATTTCATCTATTCGGATTCCACAAACTATTTCAAAGGAAAACTTAATAGAAGGGAGTTCTAAGTCTTTTAAAAGATTTTGCCAATCTTCTTGCACCTCTTTTTCTCTTTCCTTGAGATATTGGAGATTGCAGGTTTTATCAGGTAAAGATAAGGGATTAATAACATGTAATATAAAAAGCTCTCCTTGAGCCTTTTCAGCTATAAAAAAAGCCTTTTTTAAAGCAGAGATAGCTTTATCAGAAAAATCAAAGGCACAAAGAATGCGCTTAAGTTTTTTTAAAGGGTTTTCCTTGACTACCAAAAAGGTGGTTTCTAATCTTTCTAGAATTTTTTCGGCTGTAGGAATTTTTATTAAATGGGGTTCATATCCTATAATCACCATTTCAGGATTGATAGTTTCTATAAAATTTTTAAAGGAAGACCAAAATTCTCCTAAGAGTACTACCTTTTCTATTCTTAACCCTTTTTTAAATAAAGGTTGGGCTAATTCTTCTAATTCCTTTTCTAAACGAGCTTTTTCCAAATTGATATAGGGAAGAAGATAAGCCGGGGGAGTAAAGAATTGTTCAATGACATGGAAAAGGATGACCTTAGAATCAGGATAGATATTTTGGAAAAGGAAACTTCCTGTTTTAACAACAGAAGAAGTGAATTTTTTGAAATCAATGGCTAAGGCTAAAGGCTTACTCATTTTTTAATCCCTCTCCCAATAAACTCTTACTAATTTATCTCCCTTAGACCATTTGAATTCTAAATTACCTTTATAGGCTTTATAGAGAGCTCGCCCTAATCTTTGAGCTAATTGATCCGTCGTAGTTTCAATAACTATGGTTTGCTCTTCTTCATAGATACTAATAATTTGATGAAGAGGATTTAATCCACGGGCTTTTTCTACTTCGTTATTAATTAAACGCTTAAGATCCTCTGGATGAGTTTTCCAAAAATTTCCGGAAATATACAAATAACCCATGGCATATTTTTCTAAAGACTTTCTGCATCCAGGACAGAGAATTTTAGGAACATTTTCAACCTCTGATAATTCTTCAGCCAAAATTTTGTCTACAAACCATCTTTTGTCTTTAAAAACTGACTGGCATTGAGGGCAAAGGGCTTCTCCAGCTGGAGCTTCTTTCATAGCATAGGGGTCTTCATTGGTTTCAAATTCCCAGGTGTGTTGAATCCATTTATCTCCTTTTTTACTCATAACTCCCCCTTTAAACTCCCCCTTTAAAGTTGGATATTAAAATAATACCATTAAAAACAATAAAATCAATCTTTCCCTTTCTGGTTAATCCAACTCTTGCAAGGGGGGTATCCTAACTTAAGTGTCTTAGTCATGGGCACTACCCTGCCTTCCAAGTAACTAAAAAACTTATAACTAAGGTTCTTTACATTTGTCACCCTACACTTCAGGTTCTTCAAAAATCTTAACTTTGAAAAATAAAAAAAACTATCCCTTGATTTTTTAAAGGAGTTTGTATATTATTAGTGGTATAAAGTGGAAAAAAGTGGAATAAATGTTAAGAGGTAAATTTAGACATTCTCTGGATGAAAAAGGGCGTTTAAGCCTTCCTTCTAAGTTTAGAGAGGTTCTAAGAGTGAAATATGGGACAGAAAGTCTTGTTATTACTAATATTCCTGAATGTTTAGTAGTTTATCCTATTTTTGAATGGAAAAAGATTGAAGAAACCTTAACTAAGTTACCTTTTGGAATGAAGGCTGCTAAGGAATTTCTGAGGTATTTTTTGGGATCTGCTGAAGAATGTGAACCAGATAAACAGGGAAGAATCCTTATACCTCAATATTTAAGAGAAGAATTTCAATTAGATAGGGAAGTTACTCTTTTGGGAATGCTTTCCTATTTTGAAATCTGGAATCCTCAGGCTTTGGAAGAGCGTTTTACTAAAATAAAAAATTCCTTTGATGAGCTTCTTTCTGAGCTTCAACCCTATTTAAAGGGAGAGAGTTGGATTAGTGCTTCATAAACCGGTTTTAGTGAAAGAGGTGTTAGATTTTCTTGTTCCTGAAAGAGGAGGAATATTTGTAGACGGAACCTTAGGATTAGGTGGTCATACTAAAGCCCTTCTTGAAAGAGGAGGTGAAAAAATTCAAATTTACGCCTTTGAATGGAATGAAGATACCTTAGAAAGGGTAACTCAAGAGCTAAAGCCTTTTAGCGATAGGGTAAAGATAATTCCTAAAAATTTTATTTTCATTAAAGAAGAGTTAATGAAGGCTAAGGTTATGGCTAATGGAGTTTTGTTGGATTTAGGGCTTTCTTCTTTTTTGCTAGAGGCCTCTCAAAGGGGTTTTAGTTTTCAGAGGGATGAGCCTTTAGATATGAGAATGTCTTTAAGCCTTAAGGAAACAGCTAAAGAAATCTTAAATTTCTATTCCCAAAAGGAGCTCTATGAGCTCTTTAAAAAAGGAGAAGTTCCCAGAGCTTATCAATTTTCTATCTTTATAGTGAAAAGAAGAAAAAAATACCCACTGGAGAGAACTCAAGATCTAGTTAGGGCTATCCAGGAATTTTATAGACCTTCTCCTAACCAAGAAAAGGATCTTAAGGCTTTAATTTTTCAAGCTCTAAGAATAAAGGTTAATCAAGAATTAGAAAATTTAGAAAAGGCTTTAGAGACTATCCCTGATATTTTAAAACCTGGAGGAAGATTAGCTGTTATCTCTTTTCATTCCTTAGAGGACCGTTTGGTAAAAAAAGCTTTTAAGGAGGATCTTAGATTAAATCCCCTTACCAAAAAACCTATCCTTCCTACTTGGGAGGAAATAAGAGAAAACTTAAGAGCCAGAAGTGCTAAGTTAAGAGTAGCCGAAAGGAGGTGAGGCTATGTCCGGAAGGGTTTATACCTTAAAACCTAATCTTTCTACTTATAGACCACCTCTTCCCTCAAAATCCTCTCCTAAAAATGAACAAGAAAAGATATCTTTTAAAGAAAGAATAGTAGAAGCTATAGAAAATTTTCTTTTATTAATAGGGGTAATTGCCTTCTTAGTTTCAACCGTTGGCATTCTTTATAAGAGTTTTGTCTATTTTCAGTTAAGGAGCGAGAAAAATAGGTTGATGATAGAAAAGAACCTTTTAGAAAAGGAATTAAATAAGATGACCTCCCAAGAGGTTTTAATGAATAAATCTCGGGCTTTAGGATTTAGAGCTCCCACCCAACAAGATATTATTAATTTAAGATAGTTTTTATGAAAAATAGAAAGAATTTTGCCTTAATTTTAGCTATTTTAATCTTAGGTTTAGTTATTTGGGTTAATTTTTCTACAGGAAAGGAATTAGTTAGATTTAATAAAAGGGGTTATATTTTGGATAGAAAGGGAGAGCCTTTGGTTTTAAATAAACTTCGTCATTCTGCCTATTTTTTAATGAAGGGAAGGTCTCCTTTGGGAGAAGGTATTCCTAAGGAAATTGAACCTTATCTCTCTTCAATTTTGGATTTGCCGGAAAAAGGGCTTATTTTTCTTTCTGATTCCCTGAGCGAAGAGTCTATCAAGGAATTAAATAAAGTTAAAAATGTAGTTATAAATACTTCTATAGAAAGAAAGATTCTTTTTAAGGGTTTAACCCCCCTTATAGGTATGGTAAGGGGGGAAGAGGGAATTTTCGGGATTGAGAGGGCCTTTGATGAAAAATTGAAGAGAGGAGAAGCCTTACTCCTTTCTATAGATACTACATCTTTAAAAAAGATTTATAATATAATTAATTCTTTTTGGGAAATTAAAAATGTGGCAATTTTTGATGTGTCTAAGGGAGAACTTTTAGGTTATTATTCTTCTCAGGAAAGGGATTTTTTGGTTGATTTCTATTATATTCCTAAAAATGCTTATTTTGAAAGGATAAGCCCAAAAGTAGAGTGGCTTTCTAATTCTTATGAAGTTAAAGAAAAAGGAGAAGAGCTTATTTTAACTCCTCTCCATTTAGCTAAGTCCTTGCTTAAATCGGTTTGCCAAAGAGAGATAGATTTTTCTGTAATTTTTCCAAGGGATTCTCTTTGTGAAGTAAAGGAGGATATAGAAGAGAAAAGAGTCTTTATAGGTGGTAACAGGTGGTTAGTTTTGATTTTAAAGAAAAAGCATCTTTTCCTCTTTACAGGAGAGGTTAAGGAAGAATTTCGGGATAATTACAATTGGGAAAATTTAATAAAAAATTTGGTTTTCTTATCTCAAAATTTTTAAAGATATGAAGCCCCTCAGAGAACTTTTACCTAAGGAAGCTATTCTTGAAACCCTTTACTTAGAGGAGGAACTTTGGGTTTCTCATATAACTGATGATTCCAGGAAAGTAGAGCCTGGATCTCTATTTTTTGTGAGAAAAGGACCAACCTTTGATGGTGAAACCTTTATTCCCTTAGCAGTAGAAAGAGGTGCAGTGGCTATTGTTAAAGAAGGTTCTTTACAAAAGGAATTAAAGGTCCCCCAAATTCGAATTAAAGATCTTAGATTAAACTTAGGGCAAGCTGTTTTAAATTTTTATGAGATTCCTCTTCAAAAATTGGTTTTAATTGGAATTACTGGAACTAACGGAAAATCTTCAACTAGTTTTTTTTTAAAAAATCTTTTAGAAAGACTGGGAGAAAAGGCAGGGTACATAGGCACCCTTTTTTACGAGGTGGGAGAGAGAATTTCTGCTAAGGAAACTACTCCTTCTATTTTAGACTTAGCTCCTTTATTAAAAAAGGCTTTAGAAAAAGGAATTAGGTTTATTATAATGGAGGTTTCTTCGCATAGCTTAGATCAAGATAGAATTTTACCTCTTAGCTTTGAGATAGGAGCTTTTACCAATCTGACTAGGGACCATTTGGACTATCATAGGGATATGGAGAGTTATTACTTAGCTAAGAAAAAGCTTTTTAGCCATTATTTGAAAAAAGAGGGTAAAGGAGTGATTTCCTTTGAGAGTGAATACGGTAAAAGGCTTTATGAAGAAATTCTTCAGGAAGGACTTTTAAGGAGAGAAAATCTTTTAAAGGTCAATAATGGGGATATCATGGTTGAGATTTTAGATAGAAGCCCTAGTTTAAAATTAAAGCTCCAAAGTCAAGGGAAGACCTTTATTCTTGAGACCCAGCTTTTTGGGGATTATCAAGCTAAAAATGTAGGGACCCTTTGGGGATGTGCTCAAGCCTTAGGAATAGAAGATGAAGAAATAGTTCAAGCTTTAAAGGGGATTTCTAATCCTCCGGGAAGATTAGAACTTTGTGGAGAAAAGGAGAGAGCTTATATTTTTGTAGACTATGCTCATACTCCTGAAGCCTTAGAAAATGCTTTAAAAAGTTTGTTACCTTTTAAAAAAGGTAGATTAATTACTCTTTTTGGTTGTGGTGGTAATCGGGATGTCGGGAAAAGACCTCTTATGGGAAAGATAGCTAGTGAGTATTCTGATTGGGTTATCCTTACCTCGGATAATCCCAGATTTGAGGATCCTTTAAAGATTATAGAAGATATAAAAAAAGGCTTAAACGATTTAATTCCCTGTGAGATCTTACCTGATAGAAGGAGGGCTTTAGAATTTGCCATTAGAAATCTTAAAGAAGGTGATATTTTATTGATTGCTGGAAAGGGACATGAGACCTATCAAGAAATCTCTGGAGTTAGGTATCCCTTTTCGGATCAAGAGGAAGTTAAAAGAATTTTGCAAGAGGAGACGGAGACCTCTACGCCTTCTTTGAGAAGCCTTGGCCTGAGGAGAAAATAGAGTGGAGAGGAAAAGTGCTAATAGAAAATAATTTTTCTACAGAAGAGATAGTTAAGGCTACAATGGGAATTTTAGTAAATGGAGATATGGGAATTTCCTTTAGAGGAATTGGCACGGATACAAGGATTTTGGAGCCTGGTTTTCTTTTTTGGGCTTTAAAAGGAAAAAATTTTGATGGTCATCACTTTTGGAAAGAGGCTTTAGAAAAAGGGGCTAAAGGATTAGTCTTAGATTACTTTCCTCAAGATCTAAAATTAGAAGAAATTCCTAAGACTATTTCCATTATTTTAGTCAGGAATACTCTTCAAGCGTTAGGAGATTTAGCTAGATGGTATAGAAAACAAAAAGAGTTTAAGGTAATTGCCATTACCGGTTCTTGCGGAAAGACAACGACTAAGGAAATAACCTATACACTTCTTTCCCAAATTTTTAAAGTAGGTAAAAATTATGGGAATTACAATAATTTAATAGGGGTACCCTTAACTCTTCTTTCCCTTAAGGAACCTGTAGATTGGGTTGTTCTTGAATTAGGCACTAATCAAAAAGGAGAGATTGCTAGATTAGGAGAAATAACAGAACCTTTTATTTCAGCTCTTACCTGTATTTATCCGGCTCATTTGGAAGGTTTGGGTTCTATAGAAGGGGTATTACAAGAAAAGACTTCCCTTTGGGAAAAAACTTACCCTCAAGGAGGAATAGTTTATTTTTATGATCAAAGGGAACTACGGGAGGTGGTTCAAAGATTCTCTCAAAAAAAGATTTCTTTTGGTGAAGAAGAGGGAGCAGATTTAAGATTGCTTTCAGTAGAGGAGAGTGGTGGCGAGAATAGGACAGTTAGCTTTATTTGGGAAGACAGGATTTATTCCCTTGAGGTTAATTTTATAGGTAGACATAATCTTTTAAATCTTCTCTGTGCTATAGGAATAGCCCTTTTATCTGGTCTAAAAATGGAAGAGATTTTAAAGAGGCTTCCTAAGGATTTGACTTTCTTAGAAAGGGGGGAACTTTATTCTGTTGGGAATTGGACTATTTTAGATGATACCTATAATGCCAATCCTGGGTCAATGAAAAAGGCTCTTTTATGGTTAAAAGAGGCTCCTGAAATATGGGGAGTAAAGATTGTCCTTTTAGGAGATATGAAAGAACTGGGAAAATATAGTAAAGAACTACATTATGAAATAGGAAAATTAGCTGGAGAAATAGCGGATAAAGGCTATTTTATAGGGGAGTGGGCTGAAGCTTACGGAGAAGGTTTTAGTCTCTATAAGAAACCTTGGAAAGCCTATAGTAGTGTAGAAGATTTTTTAGAGAAGGAAAAATTTTCGGAAGAAAGGGCGGTTATTTTGATTAAAGGTTCAAGGGCTCTAAGATTAGAAAGAATTGTAGAAGAACTTCTTAAGGAGAGGATCTAAAATGTTCTATCATCTTTTCTATCCTTTAAGTGAATGGTTTTCTTTTTTTAATGTCTTTAAATATATAACCTTTCGGATGATCTATGGATTTATAACAGCTTTTTTATTAGTTTATTTATTGATGCCACCTTTTATTAAATATTTAAAGAAAAAGCAATTTGGTCAGATTGTTAGGGAGGAAGGCCCTGAGCATCACCAAGTTAAAACAGGTACCCCTACTATGGGTGGTATAGTTATTATTTTGGCAGTTACCTTTTCGGTCTTACTTTGGTGCAATTTAGTTAATCCCTTGGTGTGGTTAGCCCTCTTTACTTTTTTAGGTTTTGGATTAATAGGCTTTTTAGATGATTACTTAAAATTTAAAAGAGGAAAAAATTTAGGTCTTAGGGCTCGAGAAAAAATTTTTTATCAATTTATAGTGGCTGTGGTTTTTTATTTTTTACTCTTTTATGTTTTAGAATTTAATTCCTTTCTTAATCTTCCTTTCTTTAAAAAGTTGGTTATAGATTTAGGTAGTCTTTATCTTTTATTTACTGTTTTTGTTTTATTAGGCAGTTCTAATGGAGTAAATCTTACGGATGGATTGGATGGGTTGGCTATTGTTCCTTTTTGTGTAGTAGCTGGAGTTTATATGGTGTTGGCTTATGTTTCAGGGCATATAAAATTTGCCCAATATCTTTTTGTTCCTTATATTCCGTATAGCGGAGAGTTAGCTATTGTTTGTGCTATTTTAGGAGGGGCTGGGCTCGGCTTTTTATGGTATAATTCTCATCCAGCTGAGGTTTTTATGGGAGATGTAGGCTCTCTTTCCTTAGGTGGAATAATGGGAGCTATTGCTATTATGGTTAAACAGGAGCTTTTACTTCTATTAGCCGGTGGTCTTTTTGTAGCTGAGGCATTGTCGGTGATTTTACAAGTAGGATATTTTAAATTTACTGGAGGAAAGAGGATCTTTAAAATGGCTCCCCTTCATCACCATTTTGAACTTCTCGGTTGGAAGGAAAATAAGGTAGTTGTTAGGTTTTGGATTATTTCGGTAATTTGTGGTCTCTTAGCTTTAAGCACCTTAAAAATAAGGTAATCCTATGAATTTAAGAGGAAAGAGGGTTGTAGTTATAGGTTTTGGAAAAAGCGGAATTTCAGCAGTTAGACTTTTATTAGTGAAGGGGGCTGCTGAGGTTATTGTTTCGGAATCTAAGCCTCGATCCTCTCTTCAGCCAAGCTATCTTTCTTCTATGGAAGTTTTAGGGGTAAAATTTGAAACAGGAGGACATAATCCAGACACTTTTAAAAAAGCTGATTTAGTAGTAGTTAGCCCCGGGGTAGATCCTAAGGTTTATCACGAAGCCCTTGCCCTTGGAATCCCTGTGATAGGAGAATTGGAACTAGCTTATAAATTTTTAACTACTGAAGAAAGGGAAAACCTTATTGCTATTACTGGAACTAACGGAAAGACTACTACTACAGCTATGATTTCGGAACTATTTAAATTTTCGGGATATAAAGTTTTTACGGGAGGAAATTATGGAATCCCTCTAAGTGAATATATCCTTTCCCAAAGTAAGGTAGATAAAATTGTTCTTGAAGTGTCAAGTTTTCAATTAGAAAGAATTGAAGAGTTTAGACCTAAGATAGGACTTCTTTTGAATATTACTCCCGATCATTTAGATAGATATTCCTCCTTAGAGGAGTATGCCTTTTTTAAATATAAACTCTTTGCTAATCAAATCTCAGAGGATTATGCCCTTTTACCTTTAGGAGATTTCTTTTATGCTCAATTTAAGGATTTAATTAAAGGAAAGGTCCTTTTCTTTTCTGAAAAGGAAAATTCTAAAAGTTCAGCTTTTTTGAAGGAAGATAGAGTAGTTTTAAATTTAGGAGAGGAAGTAGAAAGTTATTCTCTTACTTCCTTTAGACTTTTGGGTTGGCATAATAAGTTAAATTTAGCGGTTTCTCTTTTAGCTGGGAGGCTAATGGGAGCTACTCCTTTGGCTTGTGAAAGATTAATCCGAGAGTTTACTGGCTTTCCTCATAGGCTTGAGTGGGTTGGAATTTATAATTATGTCATCTTTATTAATGATTCTAAGGCTACTAATGTAGATGCTACTTTGCAGGCTCTAAGAGGGTTAGAGGGACCTATTATTCTAATTCTTGGAGGGCAACATAAGGGATGGACCTATAAACCTTTGATTCCCGAAATTAAGCACAAAGTAAAAGCCCTTATTCTTATGGGAGCTGCTAAAGAAATTATTTATCAAGACCTTAAAGGTGCTACAGAAATTTTTATGGTTGAGGATCTTTCCCAAGCGGTAGACTTATCTTTTCAATTAGCTAAGCCTTATGAGATTGTGCTTTTTTCTCCAGCTTGTTCCAGTTATGACCAATTCAGAGATTATCAAGAAAGAGGCGAGTTCTTTAAAGAATTAGTAAAGAAGTATAGCCTTCTCTATAATCAAGGGGAGGCTAAAAAAGGGGAGTTTTACCATTGAGATGGGTAATTACAGCTGGAGGAACAGGCGGGCATCTTATTCCAGGCTTGGTTATAGTAGAGGCTCTTTGTAAAGAGGGAGAAGAGGTGCTTTTTATTTCTGGAAAACGTCCTATTGAAAGAGAGATTTTAAAGGATAAACCTTTTAGGATAGAACAAATTGATGTAGAAGGTTTAGTAGGACGCCCTCTTTTTTCTAAAATTAAAGCCCTTTTTAAACTTTTTTTAGCTACTATAAAGGTTTACCAGCTTTTTAAAAAATATAGACCAGATTTAGTTTTAGCTGAAGGGGGGTATGTTTCAGTTCCAGCTGTGATTGCAGCTAAGCTTCTTGGAGTTAAAAGTGGACTTCACGAACAGAATCTTATTCCGGGACGGGCCAATCGCCTTTTAAGTAAGTTGGTAGATTGTATTTTTATAAGTTTTCAGGAAAGTGCT